>Ga0134125_10000069_pt1 | contig 158070 bp, 129 predicted proteins | sample KB31751_FD_96464 | JGI IMG/M metagenome (GOLD analysis project Ga0134125, IMG submission 96464) | Terrestrial soil microbial communities with excess Nitrogen fertilizer from Kellogg Biological Station, Michigan, USA - KB3-175-1 | ecosystem: Environmental > Terrestrial > Soil > Unclassified ...
AAAAAGTTTCAACATATTCCTACTCCCTTTTATTTCTACGATACCGAATTATTGGGAGAAACATTGAAGGCCGCTAAAAAAGGAGCTGAAAAATATGATATTGAATTGCATTATGCACTCAAGGCAAATTCGAATAAGGAAATACTAAAACTAATTAGGAATGCAGGCTTTGGTGCTGACTGCGTTAGCGGCAATGAAGTAAAACAAGCTATTGATTGTGGGTTTAAGACCAGTAACATTGTGTATGCCGGTGTTGGTAAATCAGATGGGGAAATCAGGTTTGCAATAAAAAAGAATATTTTCTGTTTTAATTGTGAATCAATTGAAGAAATAAAAGTGATAAACGCCATAGCCAAAGGCGAAAATAAAACAGCCCGTATAGCCTTGCGCATAAACCCGAATGTGAATGCAAACACGCATCATTACATTACTACGGGGATAGAAGAAAATAAATTCGGTATTAATATTTGGGAGTTGGAAGACGCGCTTGACGTAATTCGCAAAAGCAAGAATATAAAACTCATCGGAATGCATTTTCACATAGGTTCCCAGATAACCGATTTGACCGTATTTAAAAATCTATGCTTGAAGGTAAATGAATTGTTGAAATGGTTCTCAAACCGGAACATCATTATTGAAAATATAAACCTGGGTGGCGGCTTGGGTGTAGACTATCATCATCCGGATGTGAAGCCTATACCTGACTTTGAAAACTACTTCAGCTTATTGAGAAAATTTTTAAAAATAGAACCCGGTCAGCATTTACACCTTGAACCCGGCCGGACTATTGTGGCACAATCCGGTTCACTTATTTCAAAAGTTCTTTTTGTGAAAAAGGGTGTTCAAACCAATTTTGTTATTCTGGATGCAGGGATGACAGAGCTATTGCGGCCTGCCCTGTACCAATCGTATCATGCCATAGAGAATATTACGGGGGCTAAGAGAAAAGCTATTTACAAGTATGATGTAACAGGCCCGATATGCGAATCGTCCGATTGTTTCAGGAAAGCAGTTGAATTACCCGAAACAAAGCGTGGCGATATGATAGCCATTCGTACCGCAGGGGCCTATGCTGAGAGTATGTCGCTCAATTATAATTTGCGGAACAAAGCAAAAGCATATCTTGCAACCGATTTATAATTTAGTTCTGATGTTGAAGTACTTAAAAATAGTTATTCGGAAAACAGGCATTGTTGGTGCGTTTATGCTCATTTCCGTTTCTGTTTTTTCTCAGGATGCCTACATGACTATGGCCGACACGATGAAAACTACGTTTTTCCCCAACTTTGTGGGCATAAAGTTTTTTGCAACCGACATTTCCGCAACCAGTGTAAACCAGGATCTACAGTTTCAATATACATCTGATAATCTTGGCTATGTTTATAAATTTCGGCATGAAATGAATGTAAGAAACCTGAATGGTTTTTATAACCTGGGGTTGGGGATGGAAGAAAACCTGGGAAAACATTTATCCATTAATTTTTTAAATACATCCATTGGCTACATGCAAAACATGTGGGATTGGAGCATAGGCGCCGGAGTCGGTTATTTTGTGCCATTGAATAAGCAAAGAACCATGCGCCTGAATGCCTCTGTAAACGTTTATTTTGAAAGTATTACCTATAGTTTTGGCTCTTATTATGATACTACCCAACTTGGCTTTATTGTAGACGGAACAAATGTAGGCACCGCTGTAAAAGGAGTGCATTACGTAAATAGTATATGGTCATTAACGCCCGGCTTGGAGTTTGTCTACCGGCGTTCGAGCCTGGACTTTTTTGCTGGAGTTTATTATAACTACGTATTCTCCTATAGCGAAAAAGTAAATTTCTATGAAGCGAAGTTACCCGTATCCGAAGCAATTTATTATCCTAATTTAAGCCCCGTTTCCAAAGGCGTAACTAATTTGGGTAAATACATTATCCAAATTGGAATAATGAAGGAATTTGGTATTTAGAAGTTATAAGCCACCCCTACACCCGATACATCTTTAAATTGTGTACGGGGACCTTTCCCAATCACCACATTGTCGCTGTTGTAAAGAGGTATCATTACGTTTTGATCGTAAATCAATTCGGTATTAATAGTAACTGATATGAATTTATTTACTTTCATTTGGATGAGCGTGTTCCAGTCTACTACTATATCCTGAGGGTCTTTCAGGTAATTGGAGAAAAGTGAAAGGTCGGTAGTGAGATTAATTCCCTTGCAAATAGTTGCCGAATAATCTCCCTTAAAATAAGCTCCAGCTTGCACAAGCAATTCCTTACCAGGAGTGACTAAATTTCCGTTAGCATCATAAACTGCAGGCGTAACGCCAAAATCACCCGCATTAGCTAACGCCTGATCTTCCACAAAAGTGTACTTCAGCGTGGCGGGAGAAATAAATATAATTAGAGCCTTATTGGGTTGATAAGTAAGACCCGCTGCTATAGTTAAATAGCCCGGGGCCATGAATTTGGAAATCAAACCGGTATCAAGGGGAGATGAGTATCCCGGAGCAAACTGCGATTTAAAATCTACTAATAATCCGCCCATGGTATGGTCGAATAAATTATACCCGAGGTTGGAGGTGACTTCTATCTTATCGGTCGATTTTTGTAATGGGTTATTATTTAACTTCTGGAATCCATATTCCAAGTCAACACTGTTCAGCCAGCTTATTTTATCCCTTTGATAATTGGCATGAGCACACAGTATGGCAACCAATCCAATAGAATTTTGCCCGCCTGCACCCCAGTTTGTAAGACTTACTTGTGAAAATGCAATATTAATGATCCCTCCAATATGCCAAAACGTATCTTTTTTTACTATTTCTCTTACAATAGTGTCTCTTTTTAAGGTATCTTTTTTGTCAATGGTTATTTTGATATCTACTTTTTTAACCGTATCTGATTGGGCGGATAGTTTAAATACAAAGCCAATAGCCACAATCAGGGTGAGAATTTTAGTAAACTTCATAATTCAGAGGATTTGGAGGTTGGTAATTGGTATTTTTGTGCAAAAATAAGAAACTCAAAACATAGTTTGATGAATTTAAAGGTATTTGAAAGATGTTATACTAAAATCCGAAAAAATGGTTTGATTTTGCCGGTGTTACTTCTTTCATGTCTTCTTCGTGCGCAAGATACTTTGCCCCAGCATTATTTCAGAAATCCATTGGATATTCCCATTTCACTTGCAGGCACGTTTGGTGAAATCCGCTCCGACCACTATCATACAGGTATCGATATCCGCACCGATGGGAAAGAAGGCTTGCCTGTTCATGCTGCTGCAAAAGGATACATATCGCGCATAGTAGTATCGCCTTATGGGTATGGTAACGCGCTCTATATTATTCATCCCAACGGATATGTTTCATTATATGGGCACTTGAGTCATTTTAACAGGGCCATCACAGGCTATGTTAAAAACAAACAATACGCAGAAGAAAAATACCGGCAGGATATTGCAGTAGCTCCCGGACAATTCATGGTTGATAAGGAAGATACCATTGCATTCAGTGGCAGCACGGGTGCATCCCAGGGTCCGCATTTGCATTTTGAAATACGCAATGCAAAAAATGATGACCCCATTAATCCCTTGCTTGCAGGCTATGTTGTGGAAGATACGCTTGCACCTGTTATAAAAGGCATTGCACTTTACCCGCTGAACGATTCAAGCACGATTAATGGAATGCATCAACCACTATATTGTAAGGTAAGAAAAGTACATAAACAGTATAAGCTTGATTCAGATGAACCCATTCGAGCATGCGGAAGTATTGGCGCCGGGATTAGCTGTTATGATATTTCGGAAGGCACAGATAACCGGAATGGTCCGTATATAAAACTACTGAAAGATAACGGAGATACAATTTACTACTCGCGTATGAATGTACTTAGTTTTCTAACTATGCGTTTTATTAACGGACACATTGATTATGCTGCTATGCATAATCGGATAGATACGATGGAATATAGCTTTTTGCAAGACAATGATAAATTGAATATCTATAAAAAATTAGTGAATAAGGGCCGTATTAATTTTACAGCAAACACAAGCTACTCATTGGAATATATCATAAGTGATTATAATGGAAATACCTCCAGATTGGCATTTAATATGGTAGGTGATGAAAAACCATCAGCCCTATACCATGATACTGCCAAATATGTTGGTATAGCTGATTGGGGAACTACATTCAGTTATTCGGGCAGGGGTATGAAGATAGAGATTCCAGCAGGGGCTTTGTTTAATAGCCTGAAGTTTTATTATTCTGAAGATAGCTCAAAAGGCAATACTGAAATTTCTCCGATTTTTAGTATTCAAAATGAAAATATTCCCCTTTCCGCTAACTATACACTTATGCTAAAACCCAACCCGGGCTTGCCTGACTCCTTATTAAAAAAAGCTGTGGTAGTGCGGCTGGAAGGCAACAAGAAAAACAGCATAGGTGGCAAATGGGAGGGTGAATATATGACCGTACATCCTAAAAGTTTTGGCCGCTATGTAATTATGCTCGATTTATATCGCCCGGTAATAAAACCTGTAAATATTTTCAAGGGTAAGGATATGAGCCATGATGATAAAATTGCATTTGAAATTACCGATAACTTGTCAGGCATAGGTTCATACAGATGCACTGTCGATGGTAAATGGATACTGATGGAATTCAATCCTAAAAATAACCAGATATACTATACCTTTGATGAACATGTGGGCAAGGGAACTCATCACCTGCAATTGGTGGTGAGCGATGAAGTTGGGAACACAAGTGTATATAGAACCGATTTTGTAAGATAAGTAAGTGATTCGCTCCCATAAAAGGTATATTTGTAAAGATAATATTCAATTGTGATAATTGTTATGAGATATATTTTAGTTTTTGCCATAGTTTCTTTTTTGTGTGCCTGCAATCGTCCGGCCAAACAAGCTGCTGATAAAGATAAAAATGCAATTCAACCCACCATATACACAACTTCTGCCGGAGACAAAATCGTGTTTTTGGAAGACTATTACAAGGCCTATTATAAAGCCATAAAAGCAAACTATCCTAATCGGGACGAAATTTATGAGGAACAGGTGCATGAACCTATTTTCAACAACTACTTTACTAAAAGCGAATATTCGCAATCGGTTGGAAGAAGGCTGGCTACCTCAATAAAAGATACTACCTTGTTAGGGAAATATATTTCCACAATAACGGATAATCGTTTGGAAATGGAGAAAATAATTACATCTGCCTTGGCTGATTGTAGGAAATATCTGAAGAATGACAGCATAACCATTTATGTATTACCTTCCAACCAGGATGTGTATATGGTAACCGATGGGATGGGAGGAGTTTCAGGATTAACGGCCGGAAGCAAACAGATTATACTGACTATTAACCCTGCTATAGATAAATGGAAAGAGATGCTTTCATATAACATAGCACATGAGTTCAACCACACCTATTGGACAAAAATGGATATTAATAAAACCCCATGGAATATGCTTACATACCTTGTTTTTGAGGGTAGGGCAGATTCGTATGCTCATTTAATTTATCCCAATACAGTATGCCCATGGACAAAGGCATTATCCGAAGACGCAGAGTCAGTGTTGTGGAAGAGGATAAAAAGCCAGTTAGATAATACCAGTATAGCTTTTCAATATAGCGTAATGTTTGGTGTTCGAAATGAATTTCCTTATTGGGGCGGCTATACGTTGGGCTACCATATTGTTCAATCGGCATTAAAAAATCACCCGGAGTTAACTCCCGAAGAATGGACAAATCTTTCCCCGGAGAAAATGTTGGCGATGAGCGATTATATAAGTAAATAATCCTTTTTAAAATTTTGCTACAATAGGCATTCTTCTTCCGGTGCCAAATGATTTTGGTGACACACGGAGTATGGGGCAAAATTGGTGGCGCTTAAACTCGGCCTTGTTTACCATATTTACTACTTTTTGTATGAGTTCCTTAGTAGCACCTTTCACTTTTATTTCAGCCGCCGACTTATGTTGTTCAATATATTGCACTAATATCTTGTCCAAAATATCATATTCCGGCAAGCTGTCAGAATCTTTTTGATGATACCGTAGTTCAGCCGTAGGGGCTTTCTTTAAAATATTTTTGGGAATAAGTCCCGGATGAATTTCATTAACATATTCGGCTATGCAATAAATCTGTGTTTTATATAAATCGCCCAATACCGACAGGGCTCCATTCATATCTCCATATAATGTTCCATAGCCGGTAGCTAATTCACTTTTGTTGGATGTATTTAGCATAAGAGCACCTGTTTTGTTTGAAATAGCCATAATGAGCAACCCCCGCATACGTGCCTGTATGTTTTCTTCGGTAATATCAGGCTTCAGGCCTTTGAATGCTTTCGACAAAGATTCATTCACTGCATTTACACCCGGTTCAATGGAGATAGTTTGATACGGGCTGTCCGTATTCTCTAGCAAGTGCATGGCATCGTTCATTGTTTCATCTGAACTGAATTGTGATGGAAGTACTATTGACGTCACATTTTCTTTCCCCAATGCCTCTGTAGCTAATGCCAGCACTAAGGCAGAGTCAATGCCGCCACTCAATCCCAATAGTGCTTTTTGTATGTTGTTTTTACGGAAATAATCACGTATTCCCAGAATGAGTGCGTGATATACAGAACTTGTGATTCGCTCATCATTCGTATCAGTAGAACAATACCAAACCGAATTTCTCTTTTTCGACTTCAATGCTTTTTGAGGCTCACCAGGTGTAGCAGGAATGAGTCGTTGAGCAGCTATAATCTTTTTCCCTTTAACCTGTATAATAGCCATATCCTCCTTAAAAGAAGCTAATTCGCTAACGGGGGTTCCATTTTTAGCTACCACAAAAGAACCGCCGTCAAAAGTGAGGTCAGTATTGGTTCCAATGTTGTTTACATAAAACAATGGGGCTTTATAATCTTTTGCTACAGAGCAGGCCACCTTGCGTCGTTCTTCCCAGTGGATGTATGAAAATGGAGATGCTGAAATATTAATGATGTAATCTGCTTTTCCCGCCTTCATTTCTTTTAAGGGAAAGCGTCGATGGGTATACCGGGCATTGCTGTCCGGGCAATGGTTCCAGATGTCTTCGCAAATGGTTATAGCCAGTTTATTTCCTTTAAAAGAAATGAGTTTATTATCTCTGCCCGGCTCAAAATATCGATATTCATCAAATACATCGTAAAAGGGCAATAACGATTTATGAATGATGGTTTTTATTTTGCCATTTGCCAGGAAGAATGCGGAATTGAAAATGGGTCTGCCGTTAGTAGCCGGATTATGTGATGGGCCGCCGACAATTGCCGCTATACATGTACACTCGTGTGCTATGGAGGCTGCTGCATCTTCACATTTTTTTACAAATCCATTTTGCAGTAAAAGATCTTTAGGCGGATATCCGCAAATAGCCAATTCAGCAAAAATGACCAAGTCAGCGCCTTTCGATTTGGCTTCTTTTATACCATGCTTTATTTTAGCAACATTTTCTTCAATATTGCCTACATGATAATTAAGTTGAATAAGTGCTATTTTCATTTTCTAAAAAAGGATTCCGAGCATTAATTCAACACCTTTTATGTTAGCAGCATTACTACCGGATCTGTTCATATTGGTAAAGCAATTATTATAGGTGATAGAGGCCTGCAAGGCTGTGCTACCTGCTATTTGGTATTCAGCCCCGCCACCTATTACAAAACAAACCCTAAAAAAATTAGTCTGGCTATATATATCGACATTATTAGCAGAATTGCCGGATAATAGAGCAGGTACGGCATTGGTCTCAAGGGAATAGGTATAATCATCCGTTGCCTTCAGGCAAAACCCCAAATCAAGCCCTATTAAACCATAGTAACGCATCCTGCCGAAGGGACTTGTTTTCATTTTTAATAACAAAGGAATCTCAAGATATTGTAAAGTTTCATCGTGATGTATGGTTGAATCGTAATAATAGCCATTAGTTGCAATATTGTTCGTATACTTTGCACCTATATTGGCTATTTCCATTCCTAATACAATACCATAATTAGGGGTGAAATAAAACTCCAGGTTCGCTCCATAGCCAAAGCCAAAAGCGGCTCCATTGGCTGAATTAGAAGAACTATTGGGAATCACCCAATAAATACCCGGTGTAAAATTCAGCCCAAAGTGAAAATACCGTGAATCCCAAGCATCCCGAATATTCGTTTCGCTTGATGGTGGCGGGGGAGGTGGCGGCATAAACGTATTGTTTTGTGCAAACACAGAAAATGTTACAAAACTAAAAGCTATTAGCAGGATTGATTTCATTGTGAGAATATCTAAATTTGCAGTGCTGTTATTAGTTTTGGTATGCAAATTTAGTAAATGGTTCATTCATTGAAGAAAATAAAGAGCCTGACGAAGGCCTTAAGGGGAGACAAAGTAGAATATGCCCGGTTAATGAAGGAATCTCCCGAATATGCTGCTATGGGCGCTGCCCTTGTTGGAAGTACCGCTGCCACGCATTGGTTGTTGGCGCAGGATAATAAAACGTTTGCTGTTTTTGTAGATGCTGTAATAGGTAATAAAACCGCCTTGCAACTACTTATGAAAGAAAAACAGTATGAATTGGCTGCTGTTTCAAATATGCTCAATGAGGATGAAGCTGCTGCTAAGTGGCTTGAAAAGCACAAATTGAAAGATTATTTTGACTTTGCTGAAGCTATTCAATATGCTATGGACAAGGAGGTAGAAAATGATTTAAGCGGATATTTTACCTTATATGGATAGGAAAAAATTGAAAGTTGACAATGGAAAATTGAACGTATTTCCCTTCGTCAGCTCGTAACTTTTAATTTTTTAGCAGTAAACATCCTTACGGGGTACCACGATGCTAAGAATCCTATAATCAGTACACAAACTAAAATAGCTACGTAGTCAGAAGCCTGCATGGAAACAGGATAGGCATCAACTACAAAATTTCCGGCCATAGTTACCAGTTTAAATTTTATTTGAAGTATGCAGATAACAGTACCCAATAGCAAGCCTATAGCTGATCCAAGCACAGTTATTAATATCCCCTCATACATAAAAATTTTTTGAATGGAATTGATTTCAGCGCCCATGTTATGAAGTATGGAAATGTCTTTCTGTTTGTCAATAATGAGCATAGAAAGTGAACCTACAATATTAAAGGTGGCTATGATTAAGATGAAGACTAAAATGATGAAAGTCCATAGCTTTTCAGACTTTAGGGTTTTAAAGAGCAATTCGTTTTGTTCAAACCGGTCTTTCACAGTATAGTCTACTCCCAATAAATCCTTGATTTGTTTTTTTACCATATCTGAGGTTGCCGGATTTGCAAGACCAATCTCTAAGGAAGTTACCGAGCTGTCGCGATAATCGAAAAGTTTCCTGGCGAAATCAAGCGAAACAATAACATAACGGCTGTCAAAATCATCATTAATTGAAAAAATGCCTGAACGGTAAAGGGGCAGCTGGATGATGGCATCTTCGGGGTTCAGCGAACTGTTTTCAAGTCCCCGTTTTGGGGCATAGCATGATACGGCGGTATAGTTCTGGTCAGATGAGTTGATGCCAAGTTTATCAGCGACTCCTATACCAAATTCACCGTAATAGGAATCGCCATCCTTTAAATAATATTTACCCTCCCTAATCAATGTATCGAAATGAGTCATGGCTGCAAAGTTGCTACCTACGCCTTTTATACTTGCCAATACTTGTTGGTCGCCATATTTCAAAAGTGCCTTGTCCTGCATTGTTTCATCTACATATTTTATGCCATTTATATTACGAAGAGATTCAAAACGAGAGCCTGTAGGTAAGAATGTTTTCCCTTTCACAGCCGTAATTTCAATATCAGCCCCAAATGAATTATACAATGACTTCACGAGGTCCGATATTCCGTTGAATGCCGATAAAACAATAATTAATGCCATGGTGCCGATGGCAATGCCTCCCAGTGCTACACCCGAAATAATATTTATCGCATTATGCGATTTTTTAGATACCAGGTAACGCCTTGCTATGAAAAGAGAGAGGTTCATTACATGCAAAAGTAAGTATATAACTATGAACTATGAGTTATGAACGATGAATAAAAACTTTGTTCATAGTTATTTCCACGCTTTCACAATCAGGCCTGTTCCTTTAGCATGATTGCCATTTGCATCCATGGAATTAAGGATAAGTGAAAATGGGAAAGTAACAAGGTAATAGAAAGGTAGGATGATAATAAGCGCCTTGCTTGCAGCCAACATTTTCATAGGATATTTCATAGAAAGCACCCAGGAAATATGGCCCGGCTTCCCATAGGAATACTTAGCTTCTATCTTGGAGAAGCCTGCGGTTTTGAGTTTATCCTGTATCTCGTTGATGTTGTATCCGTTTCTAACGTGTTCTCCAATAAAAGACTCCCCGCTACCTTCTTCCACATCTGAACCGCCTTGGTCCGATGGGGTAGAGATAAGCAGCATGCCTCCTTTGTGCAGAGAAGCATAAATGTTTTTGAAGACCTGCACATCTTCCAAAATATGTTCCATTACATCTACCGACAAGGCAAAGTCATAGGTATCAGGATGGGTGAATGCGGTTAAATCGGCATATTCAAATTTGGTATTAGTTAACCCAATCTTTTGAAAGAATTTATTGCAATCTTCGATTTGCTCGTGCTTTACATCCACACCCAATATGGTCCATTTAGGGTGTTTGCTCGCCATCCAATACGAATATTGCCCAAAGCCCATGCCGGCATCTAATATCTTGGCATTTGCAGGTGCTGTTTTCTCCCAAAGCCTTACCTGTTTATGGATGTGCCAGGTGCGCAATAACAGCAAATCGAGTAGGTTATAAAACAGCTTTCTTAAAAAAGGCGACTTGTTAAAAAAAAGTCCAAGTTTATTTTTAATCGGGTCGTATTCCATAGTATTTATTTCTTCAATAATTCTTCAATTCTTGCTACGGCATCAAAGGAATCATCAATGTGGAAACGCAAATCGGGTACTATGCGCATTTGGTTCTTCACTCGTGTTGAAAGCTCCTTGCGGATCAAGGCTCGGTTAGCCATTAATAATTCCTGTGCTTCGGCGGGTTTTATTTTCCCTAATACCGTAAAGTAAATTCTTGCAATCGAAAGGTCAGGGCTCACTTCAGCGCCCGTAATAGTTAAAAAGGTTCCGGGTAAAATATCCCGTAGTTCCCTTCCAAATATTTCCCCCATCTCTTTTTGGAGCAGGCGGGCAACTTTACTTTGGCGTATTGGTTTCATAGCCAACAAAACTACAAATTAAATACAAGTTAACTGCTAACTAAATAGCTATCTTTGTGCGACTAAAACCAGATACATGGCCGATAGACCCGTAAGAGTAAGATTTGCACCAAGCCCCACAGGACCTTTACATATAGGCGGGGTAAGGACTGCTTTATATAACTATCTTTTTGCGAAAAAACACAACGGAACCTTTATTTTACGAATAGAGGATACCGACCAAACTCGCTTTGTACCCGGAGCCGAGCAATATATAGCCGATGCGTTGGCTTGGCTGGGCATCAGTGCAGATGAAGGCGTAGTGAATGGTGGCCCGCATGCTCCTTATCGCCAGTCGGAACGAAAGCTCATGTATCGTGAATTTGCCCAACGGTTGGTAGATAGCGGAAATGCCTATTATGCTTTTGATACCACCGATGAACTCGAGGCTATGCGCAAACGGTTGGAGGCTGCCAAGGTAGCTGCTCCACAGTATAATGCAGTTTCCCGTGGTTCTATGAAAAATTCATTGACCTTATCGGAAGATGAGACCAAAAAGAAGCTGGAGGCAGGAGAACCTTATGTAATTCGTATTAAAATACCTCGTAACGAGGAGGTCCGCTTTCATGATATAATACGGGGCTGGGTGGTAGTTCATACCAGTTCGCTCGACGATAAGGTACTTTTCAAATCAGATGGAATGCCAACCTACCATTTAGCTAATGTGGTAGATGATTTCCTGATGAATATAAGCCATGTAATAAGAGGGGAGGAGTGGCTTCCTTCAGCGCCTTTGCATGTGCTGCTCTACCGTTATTTAGGCTGGGAAAATAGTATGCCCCAGTTTGCCCATTTGCCACTGCTGTTGCGTCCTGATGGCAATGGCAAATTAAGTAAACGTGATGGCGACCGCCTTGGTTTCCCTGTATTCCCATTAGATTGGCAAGATCCTGCTACGGGCGAACGTTCTTCAGGATACCGTGAAAGAGGGTATTTCCCCGATGCGGTGCTTAACTTGCTTGCCTTGTTGGGCTGGCATCCCGGCAATAACCAGGAACTCTTTACCAAGCAAGAGCTTATCGAGGCTTTTACCTTGGAAAAAGTAAATAAATCGGGTGCGAAATTTGACCCTGATAAAGCCAAATGGTTCAATCAGCAATATTTGCGGATGCGCAGCAATGCTGATTTAGCCGCACTATTTAAAATAGAGGTAGAAAAACATTTGGGTTCTTCCTGGAGTGACATGGAATACCTTGAAAAGGTTTGCCATCTGATTAAGGAGAAAGCCCATTTTGTGAATGAGTTTTGGGATATAGGTGGCTTCTTTTTTGTAGCCCCTGAAAAATACGATGAAGGTGTTATTCAAAAAAAATGGAAAGATGCAGCTCCTGCATTCTTTAGCAAATTAAAGGATGCCCTTCAACAGGCTACTGACTTTACAGCACATAATATAGAAGCTATATTTAAAAAGACGGCAGAAGAAAACAATGTTCCTTCGGGTTCTGTTATGCAACTCTTCCGGGTGATTATAACCGGTATGCCTGCAGGTCCGGCTTTGTTTGAAACGGTAGAATTGCTCGGGAAAGATGAAGTGACTAAACGCATAGATACCGCTCTTTCGAAACTATAATTTGATCCTATTATTTTAAAATTTTGCTGTATTTTATATTTAAATAAAATAACAGGCAATAATAAGGCAATAACAGGTAAAATAACAGTAAGAAGCACTATTTGATGTTTTTTTAATTTTCTGATTAACAGTGTTTTATGCATTTGTTTTCTTGTTAATAACAGGAATTAATAATAAAATGCTCCAAAAGTTAAGCAAATGGTAGTATTAATTTTTTGCTGTGTAGTAAAAATAATAAGTCGTTTATTGATGAGTTTTTGTTGTGCATATACAAAGATGGTGCACAAAAAACTGTTTTCAGAAAAGTCAATGATTAAGGGTAAGTGGAATGATCTAAATAATTATCGGGTTTTCAATATTCCTGCTAAACGCTTCTATCAGTTTTGTAATTTGAGCAAGCGTTTCAGCATGGGTAATAATACCATCCTTATCTATTTTAGTTTTAGCGAATGGGATGAGCAATTGGGTATCTTCTGTGATGTTTGATTCAATTATTTTCAAGGTGCCAAGTAAAGATTGATGTGCCTTTTCGCCCGATAAGGATGCAGTAACTAATGCGACAGGTTTATGAGAAAAATTGCAGGTGGAAATACTCCAGTCAATTGCATTTTTCAATGTTCCGGGTACACCCATTGCATATTCAGGGGTGCAGATTAATATCCCATCAGCTTCTTGTAACTGCCTGCGAAACTCTTTTACCTGTGTAGGTGGATTTTCATTATCCAAATCGGGATTGAAATAAGGAATGTCAGATAGTCCACTAAATATAGTAACTGAAAATTTGTTACTGGAAAGATTGCGAATTGCCTCAATAAAGCATTGGTTTATTGACTTTTCCCTTGTACTTCCTGAAATGGCTAATACTTTCTTCATATCTATTTTCCAATGATCTTCATCTCTGTTCTCCTGTTTAATTGTCGTCCTTCAGGAGTATCGTTAGTGGCAATAGGCCTTGTTTGTCCGTAGCCTTTGTAAGTTAAACGTCGGGCATCAATAGAATGAGCAATCAAATAATCATAAACTGCTTTTGCCCTGTTTTCTGAAAGTATGATATTGCTCTGTGGGGTACCTTGGTTATCGGTGTGTCCGCTGATTTCAATTTTAATGGTAGGATTATTTTTGAGGAATGCAATCAATTTGCCTAACTCTATTTCAGATTCTGGTTTTAAATCGTATTTATTTGTTTCAAAGAAGATATTTTTAAGCACAATGGTTGCCCCTGTATCGATCGGTTGTAAGGGTACATTTTTCAAATAAGGATGTTCATAGTTTGCTTTTACATCCTTTAGTGAAAAATTTTCAGAATAAAACAGGTACCCGTTTTTACTCACATTGAGGGCATAGTTCCTATTTACGGGCAGGCAAACTAAAAAGATGCCATCAACTGGCCTGGAGGTGGATTCTGATACTACTTTTCCTGTGGTTAAATCTATCAAGGTAAAATTAGCAATTAAAGGTTGCATAGTAGCGGCATCGTATACTTTCCCTTTCATATAAGTTACTTGTTGCGGGCGCAGGGAATCGGGAAGCAAAAAGGAATATATATCCATTTTGCCACGTCCTCCCGGCCTGTCAGACGAAAAATAAGCCAATCTGCCATCCGGGTCTATTGCAATGCCTGTTTCATTTTTAGGTGTGTTGATAGGATAGCCTAGGTTTACCGGTATTCCCCATCGGTTATTGGGTAATCTGCGCGACATAAATAAATCTAATCCGCCAAAACCCGGATGTCCGTCTGAGGCAAAGTAAAGTGTTTGGTTATCGGGTGCAATGCAGGGCCATTCCTCCACTCCGGGGGTATTAATCGTATCACTCAACTTTACAGGCATGCTCCAGGTTCCCGAATCGCTGAGAACCGTTTCGTAAATGTCTTGTTGTTCCACCTTATATCCAACTACTTTTCCACGCACAAAATAAAGAGTTCTTTCATCGGAAGCAAGGCAAGGCTGGGTTTCCCAGTTACGGGTATTTATGGGTGGCCCCATATTCCTGGGGCGCGACCATTCATTACCTACCCTGAATGAATAATAAAGATCTTGGTCGCCATATCCTCCCGGCCTGTCTGAAGCAAAAATAAGGAGGTTCCCATCTGCAGAAATGCTGGGTGCGCCATCCATAGCTTCGCTATTTATTTGAGGGCCCATATTGAGGGCTTTTGTCCACTGTCCGTTTTCTTTAAAACTTACATATAGGTCCTCATTATAATTTTGGGCGCCAAATTCCGGGTGCCCATATTCGAGCTGGCGTGTAAAAATCAGCGCAGTACCATCTTCCGTAATGGTAGGGTAATATTCATCCACTTGGGTGTTAATAGCGGGGCCCATATTAACAGGGTTAAACGGTACCGGATGTTTTATTGCCTCTACTGCAAAGTCGCAATCGGCCATCATATTGGCAGCATCACTACGCATTTTGGGGTCTTTCTCTCCATATTCCAGAAAAAGCTGCAGGTGTTGTTTGGCAATTGTATAATGGCCAGTCTCCATTTCCAGCCGTCCGGCAGTTAAATATATGTCAGGGTGGAACGAGGGGTTAATTCGAATAACTGCATTGTATTGCACCAGTGCATCCGAATCGTTGTGCATGTCCTGATAAATATATCCCAGCATACCTTGTGCTTCTACAAATGTGCTGTCTTCCCTGATAGCTTTTTTTAGCAATTCAATAGCAGCGGAGTTTTGGTTGGCATTATAATCGCCCGCTGCTTCCTGGTATAGTTTTATCGCTTTTTTGTTCTGGGTAGTGTACGTTTTTTGGCTATACAACATACTGCCCATAAAGAATAGTAAAAATAAAGTGGCAGCTGTTTTTTTCATAGGCAATAAGAGGCTATTGATTGCAAAGGTCTAAATTTTCCTCTACTTTAAAATTTTCGGGGAGCAGTAACTTTCTATTTAAAGACCTTTTAGGCTTAAAAACACATGCATTGATGTGGGAAATTAATTTTAACTTTGCATCATAATTATCTCGCATGAAGAAAGCGGAACGTAAAGAATTGAAATATCCCGTTGGGGAATTTAAAATGCCCAAAAAAATTTCTGACAAAGAAATAACATTGAGCATAAAAACTATAGCAGGATTCCCCTCTAAACTGCGAAAAGAAATGACCAAACTAAATGATGATATGCTGGAATATCGTCACCGCCCAGGCGGCTGGACAATCAGGCAACTAGTGCATCATTGCGCCGACAGCCATATAAATGCGTATGTGAGAACTAAATTAGCCTATACGGAGAAGAACCCTACGGTAAAACCTTATGACGAAAGTGCCTGGGCAAATACCGGCGATGCCGGGGAAGCTCCTGTAGAATGGTCGCTGATATTATTGGAAGGCTTGCACAACCGATGGACAGCTTTATTATCTGAATTAAACGAAGATGACCTGGAAAGAACATATTATCATCCTGAACAAAAAAAAGAAGTAAAGTTGAAACAACTTTTAGTTCTTTACGCCTGGCATTGCAGCCACCACTTGGCCCATGTACAACAAGCTAAAAAGCATAAAAATAAATTCAAGTAACCTGTTTGATAAAGGTAAAAGCCATAAGATAGTTGTCAAATGGTCTATACAACTTCTATCATATAGTTTATATTTTATTGCTCCGTGTGCATTTGCACAAAATACGGACGCAAGTGCTATTGCACTTTTCAATTCCGGGCAATACCAAAAGGCTATCAATGCCTTTACTGTTCTTATAAAAACAAACAAACACGATACTAATGCTTATGGTTATCGTGGAGCTGCGCGTGAACGGATTAAAGATTATGAGGGAGCCCGAAAAGATTTTAAAAAGTTATGCAAGTGGAGCCCTAGGGATCCAAGACCTCATTTTAAGCTTGGTTTTTTATGGGCTGAAACGGAAGATTATTTCCATTCTATCCGGGAGTATACCAAAGCCATAAACCTGGATCCTACTTATGCTGTAGCCTATAATAACCGGGGTAATTCAGAATATTCAGTAGGCGAAGCAAGAGATGCCATGCGCGATTTTACAACTGCTGCCAATGCCGATACAACCTATCCCGATCCGTGGTATAACCGCGGACATTTAAAAATGGCCCTTGATGATAATCATGGGGCTGTTAGTGATTTTAGCAGGGCTATTGCGTTAGATCCCTCTAACCCTGATAGTTGGTTTAGCAGGGCGCAGGCCTATGATGCAGTTAATGATACTTTTAATGCCATAAGTGATTACAGCACGACTATTCAAATAGACAACGGATATATGGATGCCTATTATTTTAGGGGATGCGACCTGCTTGAAGTAAAAGACTATGAAAGCGCAATGAATGATTTTTCTGCATCACTAAGTAACGACAGCAGTTATTACTGGGTTTATTATTTACGCGGGACAGCCCTTGATTCGTTGGGGGAATATGCTCCTGCTATTGATGATTACACACATGCTATTAATATGCAGCGTGATTGTGGTCCGGCATACCTGGGACGGGGATATGCCTATCTGCAAGAAGGAACGAAGGATAATGCCTGCACCGATTTTAATGCTGCATTCTATTATGGCGCCGGTGGAAGAACAAAAGAGCTTCTGGATAAAAACTGTGGAGTGCGTATAAAAGTATACCGGAGATAATTTATAAAGAACAAACAGAATGTCTTTTATGAAGCTGTATTCTATTTTGATAATAGTAATCGTGTTAACCTATAATGTTACGGGGCAGATTCCGCCCTATGCAGGCCACCAGGCTGATACGGAAGGCACCGGATTTACCGATAAATCAGAAGCCAAAAACCTTATTCAAAACGGACTGAAAGAAGGCAAATGGATTGAAAATATTGATGTACGCGGAAACGTTACCGAAAACCCCCATGCTGTTTATTACCGGCTTACTGTATATAAGGCCGGTAATCCTGATGGCTGGCAACACTATTATTATAAAAATGGACAACTGGCTGCTAGTATGCCTTATGTAAATGGCAAAAAAAATGGTACAGGAAAGCTTTTTTTTGAAAGTGGCGCATTGTTGAAAATAATCCCATACAGGGATAGCTTAATAAATGGAGTAGCTATAACATATTACGAGAGCGGTCAAAAAATGAATGAAATTCCATACACCAATGGTAAAAAAAATGGGTTGGGAAAATTATATTACAAAGACGGTAAACTGCAAAGCAAAACCTTTTATGTGAAGGATATGAAAAATGGCGCTGTAGAGGTGTATTATGAAAGCGGAGGATTGATGTCTGAAATACCCTGCGTAGATGACAAAAGGAATGGCGTAGAGAAAGAATATTATGAAGATGGTAAATTAAAAAGCGAAACTCCTTATAAGGATGATAGGATAAGCGGAGATACGAAACAGTATGATGATAGCGAAAATGAATTTAAATAAGTGGATGCTGGCAATTAGTTTCTGTTGTTGCATGTTGGAATGCGCGGCACAATCGTGCCAGCCGCAGCCCGATGCAAAAAATGAAATTGTGAATGGCTTAAAGCAAGGTAAATGGGTAGAATATATAGATGACAAAAATAATCCTGTGAATGATACCGCTTCGGCATTGTTTTACCGGATAACCTATTATAATTCGGGCAAACCCGGGGGCGTAGTTTGGGAATACAATAAGAATAACTTGTTGCGGAGTGAAATACCTTATACAGATGGCAAACGAGATGGAATAGAGAAACAATATTATCTTACAGGGAACGTGCGGCGTGAAGATTCTTACGCGAACGGTATGTTAAATGGACTCACAAGAGTATATAATGAGAATGGCATTCTGTCGAGTGAAGTATCTTATAAGAACGATACACTATCAGGTACCATGAAGCTATATTATGATGACGGAACATTACGGTTTGAAAGCACCTATTTTAATGGCAAAAAAAATGGAGTGGAGAAAGAATATTATGAGGACGGGAAGCTAAGAAGTGAAGCCCCTTATGTAATAAATACGCTTGAAGGTATTGAAAAGATGTATAACGAAACAGGTGTTTTAGTTGCCGAAGCCTCCTATAATAATGGAATGAAGGACGGAGTAGAGAAAGATTATACCGAAAATGGGAAATTGTATATAGTATCAACATACATGAAGGGTGCTAAAAACGGTGTTGAAAAGGAATATTACGCGGATGGTAATTTACATAATGAGAGCACCTATATAAATGGAATTAAAAGTGGTGTTGAAAAGGAATATTATGAGGATGGAAAATTGAAAAGCGAAACTCCGTACACCGAATCAGCAATAGTGGGAGTAGCAAAAGCATACTATGAAGGAGGGCAGCTGATGCGTGAAACCCCTTACATAAATGACCGGAAAAATGGTGTTGAAAAAGACTACTACAAAAATGGGAAGGTTGAATTGGAAGTGCCTTATGAAAACGGACAATTGAATGGTATTGAAAAGTATTACTATTCAAATGGCCCCATTCATAATGAAATCCCATATGTAATGGGAAAGAAAAGCGGGGTTGAGAAGGAATATTATCCCTCGGGCATATTAAACACAGAAACCATTTATCATGGCGGTAAAGTGGATGCCATTAAACATTACGACGCCGCTGGTAAAGAAATCAAATAATCCCAACTCTTCTAATTGGTATTCTGGCTATTTTAATTAGAGTTCTGGCTATTCTATCTCCCACATTAAACCCAGGTTTTATATCTTGGTCATATATGGGTTGCTAATGTTAAGTGGATTAAATAAAAATAGAAATAAGTTAGGAAAGGGCGGATTATTTTTACACTTCGTTATAATTGCAAATTTGGCAAGTGCCCAAACAGGAAATGTGGCCACCTCAAAATCTGGGAAGGTTATCCATAACAAAACTGCCGATAGTCTTGCCGAGCAAAAAGACTTAGCAGAGGTTTTGAACAAATTTCTAAAGAGGAATAGCAGTTCTGCCTCCGATACTACATTGCAAACACCCGGTAAATTATTTTTCTCATTTGCACCTGCAGCCGGCTACACGCTGGAGGGAGGCCCAATCGCAGTAGTCACCATAAATGCGTCTTTCTATACAGCCGATCCTTCTCTTACAAACCTATCGGTTTTTACATTAGGGGGCGAGTACTCTCTTCATAACCAGTTTATGGTACCCATCATAAGCAACATATGGTCAAAAGACAATAAATTTGATTGGCTGGGAGATTGGCGCTATTATAGCTATCCCTCATCCACATATGGGTTGGGAGCAAATAATTCTTTATCCCGGTCTGATGCCACTTACTACACATATGTAAGGTTTTACCAGGAAGTGCTTAGGCATTTCAGCTCCAATTACTATGCCGGTATTGGTTATAACCTGGATGACCATTATAAGATTGAAGACTATGATAATGCAACCGACTTTCGGGCATATAGTAGTGAGTATTATAGTGGGGCAACAAAAACAATATCTTCCGGCCCATTAATACATGTGATGTATGATAACAGAAAAAATATAAATAACCCCCACGATGCTCTTTTTGCAAGCATAATATATCGCACCAATTTTACCTTTTTAGGCAGCACTCAAAATTGGCAATATCTGCAGGTGGAAATACGGAAATACATTAGGGTTACCTCCCGCAATGTATTAGCCTTATGGAGTTGGAACGAATTCACCCATGGCCCTGCTCCTTATTTTGACCTGCCTGCTAACCAATGGGATACATATGGAAATACAGGTAGGGGATACATACAAGGTTTTTATAGAGGAACGGACTTAGTATACCTTGAGGCAGAATACCGTTTTGTGTTAAGCCATAATGGCCTGTTTGGTGGCGTTGTGTTTTCAAATGCCGGAAGTGCTACACAATGGCCATCTAATAAATTTCAAGAAGTCGCCCCAGCCGAAGGAGTTGGATTGCGAATTAAATTCAATAAATATTCCAATGTTAATCTGTGTATAGATTATGCAATCGGGTTGACTGGCTCCCGAGGCTTCTTTTTTAATCTGGGTGAAGTATTTTAAATGTTTTTTCAATAAATACAATGATTACATATAAACCTTGTTTGATTTCGACAGTCGAAATACTAAAGCTTGATAGGCAGGTTTGGCGGTTTATTATCGTCCAATGACCACACACAACCCCAATTGATGCAGCAGTAGTATTCAAATTTATTTTTTTGAAGAGTAATAGAAAGCATGTTCAGGAGTCTTGGCTGCCCATTTATATACTGATATGTATAGCCAATTTAATGGGTGTAGATGGCATTGCCCAATCATCCAAGTTTACGTTACATGATACCATCGCTTCTGTAAAAAAGCGCGATAGTATTCGCTATGTTCAGAAAGATGCAATGGATGTAATTGAAAAGGTAATTAAGGTTAGGGAAAAAGAACCTGTTGATAGCGAAAGTCTGAAACCGGGGAAAATATTAACCTCGGTTTTCCCTGCTGTTGGATATTCATTATCTAATGGAGTTACTTTTATATTAGCCACCAACTTTTCATTTTATACCGGTAATCCTGCAACTACAAATCTTTCCGTAATTACCCTTAACCCCTTGTATTCGCTTAAAGAGCAAATCATCATTCCATTGATAAGTAGCATTTGGTTGAGTAATAATAAAATAAATTTATTAGGCGATTATCGCTTTTATCAATATCCTTCACTTACTTATGGCTTGGGAGGGAGGAGGCTATTATCGCAGTCCGATTCGGTAGATTATTCATATATAAAAATCTCACAGGAAGCGCTTTACCGTATTGCCACCAATTTATATGGGGGAGGAGGGTATAACTTAGACTATCATTATAATATTGAGGAGACAGGCAATAACAGACAATATTTCAGGTATACTGACGGAGTTACCAAAACCACTTCCTCGGGTTGGGTAGCGCGTTTAAAGTATGATGACAGAACTAATATGAATAATCCTGAAAATGCCTTTTACGCCGATGTTACGTATCGTGATAATTTAACTGCATTGGGCAGTACAAGCGATTGGCGTGAGGTGGATGTTGAGTTCCGGAAATATATAAGATTATCCAAACATCCGAGAAATATACTAGCGTTTTGGAGCTGGAATGAATTTACCTATGGTCCGTACCGGAATTCAGTACCTTATTTCGATTTGCCAAGCACTGGTTGGGATGAATATTCCAACTCCGGCCGTGGTTATATACAAGGCAGGTTCAGGGGTGCTGATATGGTGTACTTGGAGGGGGAAGACAGATTTGATATATTAAATAACGGGTTATTGGGGGGCGTTGTTTTCTGTAACAGTGAATCGGTGCCTAACTATCCTTCAACCCATTTTTCAACTATTCACGTAGGCAAGGGCGTAGGGTTGCGCATAAAGCTGAATAAGTATTCCAAAACTAACCTATGCCTTGATTATGGATGGGGCGATGGAGGTTCGCAGGGTTTCTTCTTTAATGTAGGAGAGGTGTTTTAAGGACACTTGCAAGTATCCTTCCTGGCCAAATCATGTACATAAATAACCCTCGTAATGCTATCGAACTGCATGCATATAACATTCAGTTGTTTCCCTTTTTTGGTGCCCCCATCAAAATTAAACAACGGATGGTGCTGGTTGAAGTCCTGGCTTTGTTTAGAATTCACCTTTCCGGCAAGCATAGCCTCTTTTACTTCTACTGTATCTACCTTTTCGCATTTCATTTCACAGATTGCCGTATCAGAATATTGCATTGTTTGGCCGGCTAATTGGTCCAGTTTTAGCATCCCGGGGGTAAGTACCTTATAATCGCGGTTGCCGAAAAAGAAATACACGCCAATCAATCCGATAGTGACACCGAATAAATAGAGCCTTAATCTCTTCCAAAAACCCGGTTCCAGCTTAAATGCAGCCATGATAGAATGCTACTTATTTACCTTCTCCATAGCTGGAGCTGGTGCAGTAGCCATTACAACAGTTTTGCTGTTCGGTTGAATAGCAGATGCGGTAGCCGATGAGGTATGCACTGCTATATGCGGAGCAATAACGAGCGATACAATACTCATCAATTTAATCAATATATTCATCGAAGGACCCGAGGTGTCTTTAAATGGGTCGCCTACCGTATCACCTGTTACAGATGCTTTATGGGGTTCTGATTTTTTGTAAAACATTTCACCATTGATGGAAACACCTTTTTCAAATGATTTTTTAGCATTATCCCAAGCTCCGCCTGCATTTGATTGGAAAATACCCATCAGTACACCGCTTACGGTAACGCCGGCCAATAGACCGCCCAATACTTCCGGGCCAAAGGTGAAGCCTACTATTACCGGAACCAATAAAGCAATAGCACCGGGAGCAATCATTTCACGAATAGAAGCCTTGGTAGATATAGCAACGCATTTTTCATATTCAGGCTTGGCTTTATATTCCATAATACCGGGTATTTCGCGGAACTGACGGCGCACTTCATTTACCATATCCATAGCAGCACGGCCTACAGCAGCAATACATAGGGAAGAGAAGATAAACGGTATCATACCGCCTACAAATAATCCAGCCAGTACTTGCGCTTTGTATATGTCAATATGTTCAATACCTGCTACGCCTACGAATGCAGCAAAAAGTGCAAGAGAAGTTAATGCTGCTGAAGCAATGGCAAATCCTTTTCCGGTAGCAGCCGTAGTGTTACCAACTGCATCCAGGTTATCGGTGCGGTGACGCACTTCTTCCGGTAAACGGCTCATTTCAGCTATTCCGCCCGCATTATCGGCAATCGGGCCAAATGCATCGATGGATAATTGCATAGCCGTGGTAGCCATCATACCTGCGGCAGCTATGGCTACTCCATATACCCCTGCAAAATGATAGGAAACCATAATTCCGCTTGCTAATACAATAATGGGGGCCACGGTAGATTCCATACCTACAGATAAACCACCTAAAATATTAGTGGCATGTCCGGTTCCCGAACGCTTGATGATGGATAATACAGGGCGCTTACCCATAGCGGTATAATATTCTGTTATCATACTCATTAATGTACCTACTACCAGTCCTGTAATAATGGCGTAATAAACATCCATTGCTGTAAATGGTATAGCACCCACACGATTCATGTGCATTTCACCTGAAGGAAGCAGATAGTTCACTGCAAAATAGGTAGCAATGGCAGTAAGAATAATAGATGACCAGTTGCCTAAATTTAGTGCTCTTTGAACACTGGAATTTTCACCCTTTATTTTTACAAACCAGGTACCAACAATAGAGAATAGCAAACCAATTCCGGCAGTGAACATAGGCAGTATCACAGGTGATAATCCCCCAAAATTATCTTTCGAGGCATCAATTTCTTGTCCCAACACCATGGTTGCTAAAATAGTGGCTACATACGAACCAAATAAATCGGCTCCCATACCGGCCACATCACCCACGTTATCGCCCACATTATCAGCAATAGTAGCAGGGTTACGTGGATCATCTTCCGGAATTCCGGCTTCTACTTTTCCTACTAAATCAGCGCCTACGTCGGCAGCTTTGGTATAAATACCTCCGCCTACACGGGCAAATAATGCAATTGATTCGGCACCCAGCGAAAAACCAGCCAACACTTCAATGGCTCTCTTCATTTCAGGGCCTGAAACAGGTGTGCCGTGTACAAATACTTGATAGAAAACAATGAATAAGCCACTTAAACCGAGAATGGCAAGTCCTGCTACTCCTAATCCCATCACACTGCCCCCGGTAAAAGATACCTTAAGCGCTTTGGCAAGACTGGTTCTGGCAGCTTGCGTTGTACGTACATTCGCACGTGTGGCAATGCGCATACCAATATAGCCTGCGGTGGCAGATAATACAGCTCCTATACAAAAGGAAATGGCAATTATAGGGCTTGAATCAGGTACTGTAGTCCCGGACCATGCCAATAAGGCAGCCGCAATAACTACAAATATACTTAAGATGCTCCATTCGGCTCTCAGAAAAGCCATAGCGCCTTTGGCGATAGCTCCCGAAAGTTCAATCATGTTGGCATCTCCTGCATCTTGCTTAGTAACCCATGCAGAAGCAAAGACAGTATAAAGTAAAGCAATAACACCGAAAGCAGGAACCAGATAGACAATTACATTCATAATTCAGGTTTATTTTTTAGAATATTTTTTAAAAAAAGGTTTGCAAATATACAGATTCATATAACATAGTAAAGAGGGGATTTTATGCAACCCGGTCGGATATTAATTGGAAAAGCACTAATAATGCATTCTTAGAGGATAGATTAAGTTTATACATTTGCCTTTTCAATATTGCATTTACATGAAAAATATCGTTATAAAATATGGCATCATTTCCGGCTTGTGTATGGCAGTTTTGCTTTTTATTTCCATACCTATAGCCCCCAAAGTCGGGTACGATACCATTGGGATGGCATTATTCGTAGGCAAAATAGCAGCTTTTATACCCATTTATTTCGCTATCCGTTATTATAGGAAAACAGAAGGCAATGGCCTTCTTACCTTTTTTAAGGGATTTAATATTGGTATATTTATAGTGGTTATTACCAGCTTGTTTTATGCCTTGTCATGGATAATTCTATATTATTGGGTTACCCCTGATTTTCCTGATAAATATTTCCAGGATTTTATAGTTCAGTTAAAGTTGCATGGAGCCCAACCAAAAGATATTACCACAGCCCAAGCCCAGTTTGAAGAATCAAGGAAAATATTAGCCAATCCCTTTGTCAATTTTGCCAGGGCTTTTACCGATGATCAACTTGAATACGGGATTATTATGAGCCTTATTTTTGCTGTTATATTACGGAAAAAACCGCCTACACTGGAATTGGAAAATATAGGGTAGGGACTATTATTTTTGAATCTCTACTTTTTTTATAACAGGAGTTTCATCCTCCCGGGCTATTTTCAATATATACACCCCATCCGGGTAATCAGATACGTTAAGCGTAATGCTATATTGGTTTGCAAAAAATTGGTGTATCAACTCTTGCCCTTGAATGGTATAAAAAGATAAGATTCCTTTATTTGATTGAGGGATAGGTGTCAACTCTATAGTTAGTTGATTTTTAGCTGGATTTGGAAAAACGGAAGCGTAACTTTTATTTTCTTTTTCATTTACTACTCCTAATCGGCCACCTACATTAGTGACTTTACGAATAACATTATTCCCCCAATCAGGTATATACATATCACCAGACGAATCGAACGTTACCTGGTCAGGAAGATTTAATTCTGCCGCAGTGGCTTGTCCGCTATCGCCCATATAACCCGGTTTTCCGTTTCCAGCTATAGTCGTTATTATTCCCGATGTGTTTATTTTGCGGATGCATGCATTACCGGCATCTGTAATATATATATTGCCTACCGCATCTAAGCTTACGCCGGAAATGTTGATGCTGAATTCTGCGCTTGTAGCAACTCCCCAGTCACCGCTATTTCCGTATACTCCTCCTATACCGGCTATGGTGTTTATAGAGCCTGTTTTCTTCGAAACCTTCCGGATACAACCATTATACATATCATCTATGTATATATTTCCTGTGTCATCTAATGCTATGCTATACGGATAATCCAATTGTGCCACAGTGGCAATGCCCCCATCACCGGAATAGCCCTGGGAGCCATTTCCAACTATTGTTTGTATCGTTCCTTTAGATATGTTTACTTCTCTTATCCTGTTATTCCCTGCATCAGCAATATATAAATTACCTTGTTTGTCAAAAGCCAAACCGGTAGGGGCAAGTAATTCAGTAGAAGTTAAGGGAAGGGTATCTCCATTATACCCTTGTTTACTGGTACCAACAAGTGTGCTTATTTTACCGCTACTGGCATTAATTTCCCGTATACGGCTATTAGCATAATCGGCAAAATATATATTGCCTCCCGTATCTATAGCTATCCCTTTGGGCCAGTTCAGGTATGCTGCCTTTGCGGGTCCCCCGTCACCTTTATATCCCTGAACATTTGCTGTACCGGCGATAGTAGTAATTACACCGGCGGTATTCACTTTCCGGATAACATTATTTTGCTGGTCGGAAATGTAATAATTACCGAGCGTATCGAAAACCAAATTACTCGGGGTGTTAAGATTTGCAAGGGTGGCCTGTCCGCCATCTCCAAAAAAGGCAGGGGTTCCGGTTCCTGCAACAGTTGATATAATTTGTGCAGAGGTATGCAATGAATTTAACAATAACAGATTGCCTACCAAAAAAATAAACTTACAAAAGTTCATGTAAATTTTATGAACTGTAAAGATATATTTTTTATTTTAAAACAACACTGTCCCAGTATATTTGATTACAACTAATCGATATTTTTCAGGAAATTATTCTCCGTGCGCTACCTTTCCCACACCGCCGCTGGTATTTTCCATAACCTTGGCCGGGCCATAATAGGTTAGTCCTCCTACGCCATTCACGCTCAAATATATTTCACTATCGGCATATACATTGGCAGCGCCAACCCCACTCACAGTGGCATGTAGAATATTCACTTTGAAATTTTGGGCTTTCAGCGCACCTACACCATTATCTTCTATGGTTGCAAAGTGGGCTTTTCCCGCGATAGTTAAAGCGCCAACTCCATTTTCCGACGCAGTTACCGAGTCGGCATGAATTAATAAATCGCTGGCTCCAACTCCATCCGATTCATATGTAAACCGGGAGGTAGTTATGGTATCAGTTGATTCAATTTTACCCACCGATTCTGTTTCCATAGCATCTATATGCTTGAAGGTGACATATATCTCTGTTTTCCGGTGCCCTATACTGGTATGGCTGGCAACAGTATCCATAATAACAAGTGTATTACCTTCATTGGTCACTTTTAAATCGCTGGGATATTGACCTTTTACCACCACACTTTCGCTTGTTCCCTGCTGGAGGATAATATCAAACACGCCATTAGCCTTAATAGCACTGAACGATGTAACAGGCATATTTTTTCCCTCAGGAGGAAGAGTAGTGTATTTTACATTCGAACCTACACTAATAACACAAGAAGAGACTACAATGGCGATAGCTAATATCGTCAGGAGAAATTTAGTTTTCATGATTTTGTTTTTTAATGTTTGCTCTACGACGTAAAGGTAGCAGGAAAAGTTACAGCCCTGCCAACAAAATCTTCCAAGCCTCTTCTATCTTACTTTGTTCCAATAGCTTTTGAATCTCTTTATGTAATTCCTCTTCTGTTAGTTTAACAGAGTGGGTTGCGGTATATTGCTTCACATCCTCATCGGATGGTAAATGCAAAATACTACCCAATTGCCCCAGGTTGTTGCCTGTAAGCACTTTACTATTTCTTATAGAGGCTGGCAAGGCATCCACGCCCACACCCAGGTTTTGGTTAGGCTGGGGGATTTCAAATAAAGCATCGCCATGCGCGCGGCAATACCAATTTCCACCCATGCGGCCCACCGTATCTATCTTCTGTTGGTCTATTCTTCCTTCAAGATTTAAAATATCTTCATTAATATGCATGTGTATTATCTCACAAATAACCAGGTTTCCCGAACCGCCACCGGTACCGGTATGTTTCACTTCCAGTACTTTGCATTCTAAGTGTACAGGCGATTCTTTTACCCGAAAAGGCTTAACTTTTACAGCCGGAAGGGGAGTAAGACCCGCTTTTACAAATTCATTTATCCCTTTGGGATATTCAGCGCTGGCAACTGAGGTCTGCTGAACCATCGCGTAGGTTACAATATTAATAACCACTTCAGGAACCTCCAATACGTTTTCGAGTGTATTTTTTTGCATACCTGTTCTGCCCGAACGTGCCGGGGAAAATACGGCAATGCCGGGATTAGAGCCAAAGACATTAAAGAAGCTAAAAGGGCTTAAATTGGGATTACCGTGAGCATCTATAGTACTGGCAAAACACACTGGCCTGGGTCCCACAGAAGACACTAAATGGGAATGATAAAGAGCTTGCGGGACATCGGAGGGAGAAAAGGAATGCATAGTATTTGGTTATAATATGCAAAAGTAAATTAAGTTTAATATTGGGTGTAACGATTAAGCCAGACTTTGTATGGTCATGAACAGGAGCATTAATCCGTAGGCATTTATAAGTATTGTCCTGATCCAATGCGTTTTTAAAATTTGTTCCAGATAAGGGCTATTATTGCCTGAAGTATCTTTTGAAAGTTTGGCTTGCAATGGCCCCCAATAAACAGCAGTCAAAATATGAGAGAGTAACTGGATGGAAAAAGCCAGCCCTATTTCTGAAACAGGAATGATAACAGGATGAACCCAGAACAGCATGATACTGCCAATAAATGAAATGCCTACCGGTATAAAAATCCAATAGGGGAGTTTTTTCCAATGGACGGTTTGTATGGTGTGAAATGTTTTAGGGTCCGCTAATTTCCAGCTTCTAAAGATATCCACTTCCATGGCCCATATGGTACCTATATTATAGAACGCCAGAACAAGATTTAGAATGAGAAAAATCTCCTTTGACATTGTCAGTGTTTTAGTAGAGTAAAGATACTGCTTTTTCTACTATTTTTTCCCATTATTCATTATTCGCTCTTTTCCTGTAAATTTGCATCTTATCAAGTAAATTATGCAAGCCGAAGTCCCCCCCTATAAACCCAAAAATAAAATACGAATCGTAACAGCAGCTTCGTTGTTCGATGGTCACGATGCTGCCATTAATATTATGCGCCGCATTATGCAAGCCAGCGGAGCCGAAGTAATCCACCTGGGGCACGACCGCAGTGCACAGGAAGTGGTGAACTGCGCCATACAGGAAGATGCCAATGCCATTGCAATGACATCATACCAGGGTGGGCACAATGAATACTTGAAATATATGTACGATCTTCTGAAGGAGCAAGGTTGCGGACATATTAAAATATTTGCCGGTGGGGGAGGTGTAATACTTCCCAGTGAAATTGAGGACTTGCACAAATATGGAATAACCCGTATTTACTCACCTGATGATGGCCGAAAAATGGGTCTGCAAGGTATGATCAACGATATACTTGAAAAGTGCGATACAGTTCCTTCGTCCAATCATATTGATGAAAATATTAAAGACCTTAATAACAAAGAGCCTAAATCGATTGCCCATCTTATTTCATTAGTAGAAGATTTTCCGGAGATGGCCAGTGAGGTACATGATAAAATAAAGAAACGCCTCACCACTAAAACTGTCCCGGTATTAGGTGTAACCGGTGTTGGCGGCGCAGGTAAATCATCGCTGATTGATGAAATTATCCGCCGCTACCTGATTGATTTTTCTGAAAATGGTGACATCAACAAAGGCAAAACGATTGCCATAGTATGTGTAGATCCATCGAAGCGCAAAACAGGTGGTGCTTTGCTCGGTGACCGCATTCGGATGAACGCCATTGCCAATCCTCGTGTGTATATGCGCTCGCTGGCTACCAGGCAAAGCCATTTGGCATTATCGCAAAGCATAGCTAAGGCAGTTGAAATATTAAAAGCTTCGGGTTTTGATATGATTCTACTCGAAACATCGGGTATCGGGCAATCAGATACGGAAATAGTAGATTTTTCAGATGTATCGCTCTATGTGATGACCCCTGAATATGGCGCTGCCACGCAGCTTGAGAAAATTGATATGCTTGATTTTGCAGATGTGATTGCCATCAATAAATTCGATAAGCGTGGAGCCGCTGATGCACTGCGTGATGTAAAGAAACAATACAAGCGCAATCATAAAGCCTTTACAAAAGAGGATGAAGAGCTGCCTGTATTTGGTACCATAGCTTCGCAGTTTAACGACCCGGGGATGAACAGCCTTTACAAAACGGTAATGGATACGGTTGCCGAGAAAACGGGAGCCGATTTACATTCTTCTTATCACCATTCGGAAGAACAGTCGCAAAAAATATTCATTATTCCGCCGGATAGAGTTCGTTATCTTTCTGAAATAACGGAGACTATTCATACCTACGATAATTGGGCAGAAAGCCAAAGTGAGCTTGCTGAAAAACTGTATGCCTTGCATAAGGTGGAAGAAATGTTCGATGGGAAAGAAGATGCTGCGGTAAAAAAATCAACCAAAAAGCGAGCAAAAGAACTGGAAGAAAAGCTCACTCCCGAAAACAGGAAAATATTGGAGGGATGGGAAAAAGAAATGAAGTGTTACATAGATGAGTTTTATGTATACAATGTGCGGGGTAAAGACATCAAGGTAAAAACACATACCGAATCGCTTTCCCATACGCAGGTTCCAAAGATTGCTGTGCCCAAATACAAAGCCTGGGGCGAAATATTACACTGGTGTTTGCAGGAAAATTTTCCCGGTAAATTTCCTTATACAGCAGGGGTATATCCTTTTAAACGCGCCGAAGAAGACCCTACGCGTATGTTTGCCGGTGAAGGTGGGCCCGAACGTACTAATAAGCGCTTTCACTATGTGAGTGCTGGTATGCCTGCGAAGCGGTTATCTACTGCTTTTGATTCAGTTACCCTTTATGGCCGCGATCCGGAATATCGCCCTGATATCTATGGAAAGATTGGTAATGCAGGGGTTTCTATCTGTTGTCTCGATGATGCGAAGAAACTTTATTCGGGATTCAATCTTTGCGACCCGAAGACTTCGGTCTCTATGACCATCAACGGTCCGGCATCCATCTTAGCTGCATTCTTTATGAACGCTGCTATCGACCAGCAATGCGAACTCTACATCAAACAAAACGGAATAGAAGCTGAAGTAGAAAAAAAGATAAACGAACACTTTAAAAAGAAGGGTGGAAAACGTCCTTCCTATAATGGTGAATTACCAAAAGGCAACGATGGCTTAGGACTAATGCTGCTTGGCATCACAGGCGATCAGGTATTACCTAAAGATGTATATGAAAAGATAAAAGCGCTGGCACTTTCGCAAGTGAGAGGTACCGTGCAAGCCGATATTTTAAAAGAAGACCAGGCACAGAACACTTGTATATTTTCTACGGAATTCTCTCTTCGTTTGATGGGAGATGTTCAACAGTATTTTATTGAAAAGAAAGTACGTAACTTTTATTCGGTTTCTATATCCGGTTACCATATTGCCGAAGCAGGCGCTAATCCTATTACCCAAGTGGCATTTACCCTTGCCAATGGATTTACATATGTTGAGTACTACCTGTCACGTGGTATGCATATCAATGATTTTGCGCCTAATCTGTCTTTCTTCTTTTCTAACGGTATTGACCCTGAATATGCTGTGATAGGAAGAGTTGCCAGGAGAATATGGGCAAAAGCCATGAAGTTGAAATATGGAGGAGATGAACGTTCTCAAATGTTAAAATATCATATTCAAACATCAGGTCGTTCGCTACACGCACAGGAAATTGACTTTAACGATATACGCACTACCTTACAAGCTTTGTATGCTATTTATGATAATTGTAATTCTCTTCACACGAATGCTTACGATGAAGCCATCACCACACCTACCGAAGAAAGCGTGAGAAGAGCGATCGCCATCCAGTTAATTATTAATAGAGAATTGGGATTAGCTAAGAATGAAAACCCCATGCAAGGTTCATTTATTACCGAAGAGTTGACGGACTTAGTGGAAGAGGCCATTATGACTGAATTTGACAAGATTACAGAAAGAGGTGGAGTACTGGGAGCTATGGAAACTATGTACCAGCGCGGAAAAATACAGGAGGAAAGTTTATACTATGAAACCCTTAAACATACGGGTGAGTTTCCGATTGTAGGGGTAAATATGTTCCTTTCATCTAAGGGCTCACCTAGTATTATTCCCAAAGAAGTTATCCGTTCTACCAAAGAAGAAAAGGAATTCCAGATACATATGCTGGACGATTTGCATAAAGCTAACACAGACAAAGCCCCTCAACTTTTAAGTGAATTGCAGCAGGCTGCTATACATAATCTAAATCTCTTTGATAAGTTAATGGAGGTTGTGCATTATTGTTCCTTGGGACAAATTACGAACGCCTTGTTTGAAGTAGGCGGACAGTATAGAAGGAATATGTAATTCCAAAAAGCAAATGAACCATAGCCTATGTTTGAAAAGCATAGCTTATGGTTCATTTGCTTTATACACATACATTATCTTCTTCCGCCTCCAGCCGGAGCTGATGGCATAGAACGTGCCGGAGCAGCAGGGGGCATAGAACGTGCGGGTGGTGAATATTGCGGAGCAGAATAATGGTTGGAAGGTTGGGCTTGTTCCCAACCACCGCGTTGGTATTGCTGAGCCCGCTGGATGCTGTTATAATTATACCTTGGCTGACTGGGCTGAATACGTTGTGATGGGGTTACTTGCTGCTGTTGCGGCCTTGCCTGTGGAGTATTCCTTTGCGGTACTACAGCAGGTTGCCTTGTGAAAGGTTGCCGTACATCAATAGATTGTTTTTCTGACGGAACCTGTGCTTGTTGGGGATGACTGTTCAGGGCAGGGTATTTGGCCGTGTTGTTAGCAAAATATTGCTGACGTGCTTGTGCATTAACCGAACCGTCCTTATTCATTACCTTTTCATTCAGTGCGCCGTATTGTTTGAAAGCATTTGCTCGTACATCAGGGTTTTTTGTAAAGCCTGCAGGTAAATAAGCTCTGTTTGCCTGAACCCAATTATGCACTACTTGTCTGCTTAGGGTATTTAATCGGTATTGACGCGGGCCATAATAATGCCGTATGTAAGCAGAACCTAAATGCGGATATCTGTCCCAGTGCCTCGGAGAATAAAAATACCAGTTGGTGAAATAAAAGGAAGGAAAACCAAACACCACAAGATTACCGTATGGGCCATAGTAAAAGCCCCAGTCGTACCAGTAAGGGTATGGGTACCAGTAAGAATAAGGATACCACGTCGGGTAGCCAAACCAATAAGAATAAGGATACACAGCGGCATTGTCTACTTGTGTAGAATCCATAGGGGCATCCACGTCACTTTGGCTGTATCCGTTGTCTGTAGCATACTCATTGGCTGCGGTTTTCAACTCATCTTGCGCACCCGAATCCTGCTGTAGGCTTTGTTTCCAGTCGTTCAATTGTGCTGCATTTATCGTTGCCTGGGCAGCAGCATTGGAATCGCTTTTATGCATTACCCATTGCGGGTCGCGCTTATATTTATCGCCAACCCTTACGGCAAGGCTTAAGTGGTCGTTTAGCAAACTCATTACCTCGGGTAATTGAAGCAGATCATTAAATACCTTTTGAACATCGGACGGATAAGAAGCGATGATATTGTTAAACTGTTGATTAGTGTTATTCTGTAGGTCGTTTACCTTACTCAGCAAGTCATATTCACTTCTGCCATATTTCAAGGCTATATCATGTATTTCAGCGGGATAATCATTCAAAATAGTGTCAATGCTTTCTTTTGATTTTTTACCTCCATCTACAAGCCTCGAAATAAGATTAGGATAACGGCTTAGGTTCCAAACATCCTCCTGTTTGGTTTTGTCATAACCGCTTATAAGGTCGGCAAAAGCTGAGCTGGAATTGGTTTGCAGGCTTGCCACGTTTACAATTATGGCAGGATACTCGCAGGCTGTAAATATTTCCATCCGGACAGAATCGGGGTATAGGGCTAACGCGTTGATGGCAGCAGAATCTTCTTTAGTCCAAGGGGTATGTGAACTGACTTGTTTATTTTCAGGGGCTGTTTGAGCGCTCATGCCGATAATGGTGAGAATTACCAGGAGGGTTGAAGAAAGCAGGATTTTCATAAGAATCTATTTTGGGGTTCTTTGCTTATTAGACGGTAATAATCAATAGAATCCTTTGTTAAAAAATGTTACTGTACAGCAAAGATAGAATTGAACTTCATGCTTGCTCTTGCCAAGACTCATTTATCTAAATGATTATTCTCATATACTGTTGTTATAAAATAAAAAAAACCCTGTTTTGCAGGGCTTTTTTTAGAAATGGGGCATCTATTAGTTTCCGCTGTTACCGTTGCCACTACTATGTACACTCTTATGTTCAGCTTCCATCTTTTGATATTGGGCATATTGGTCTGCAGTAAGGATAGTTTTAAGTTGAGCATCTCTGGCATCTTTCAGTGGTTGCATTTTGCTTTTCATTGCATCGCGGTCTCCACCGCTGCTGCTCCAGGCATCCTGCATGCTTTTTGTAAAAGTTTGTTCAGCTGATAGAATTTTACTTTCCTGATCAGGAGTAATGCCTGTAACGTTTTGTTTAATATTATCTGTCATTTTTTGAGCCCTTTGTTGAGGGTCCATTTGTTGTTTGCCACTTTGTTGGGCTTGCGCTGAAACGTTAGCTGTTATAAAAGCCAGTCCGCCTATTAAAGCAAGTGATTTTAAGATTCTCATGATAATAAATTTTTTATTGGTTGGTCTGTAATTGGACGTCAACGGGCTTTTAAACTTGCGTTAACCGAACCTCATAGCCCTTTTGGGAAGCATAAAAAATGCTTACGTGTAATTTTATCCAATTCTTCTGCGCCGGGATAATCAGAGGCTTTCGTAATATCCGTAATCTTTCCATCCGGATAAAGAATATTAATACGTCCTGAACTATTTGTCTTCATAGACTCTGACTTATAAATGGCATTTTCCACCTCGCCCGAAAACACAAAGTAATGAACATCCTTATCGCTAAGCGTATATTTGGTTTTAGCATTTTTAATAAGCTGCTTCACTTTAACCGGGCTGAACGGATCCTTTTGTAAGCGCGTTGAATAAAGCCTGCGGTTAATGAGCCAGTTACTGAGTGTAGATAAAATAAAATCAGGATGGTTGATCCATACTTTTATGCAACTCATTATGTCATGGTCGTCGAGCATTGCAAATGTATTTACCAGGTCTTTATTCTTTTCAAAATCCTTTTTATTGAAACTGGTATAAATAAAAACCCGTAAGGCAGGGGTGCAGAATAGTTCTCCGCCCTCGGCGGCTATTTCTTTGGCCCGGTCAATAATATTAACTACCAGCTCCATAGCTGAAAGTACCGTTTTGTGCAAGTAAACCTGCCAATACATAATGCGTCGTGCAATAATGAATTTTTCAATGGAATAGATGCCTTTAGCTTCTACCACCAGGTTTCCTTTTGCCACATTAAGCATATTGATGATGCGATCATAACCCACCACTCCTTCCGATACACCGGTGAAAAAGGTATCGCGGGTAAGATAGTCGAGCCTGTCAACGTCCAACTGGCTTGAGACAAGCTGGTGCAAAAATTTCTTTGGGTACTTATTACGGAATATGCGAATGGCGAGTGACAGTTCCCCGTTAAATTCTTTATTTAATTTTTCCATAAAGATAGAGGACATATCTTCATGTGGAATGTGATGTACTATACTATGCTCCAGGTTGTGGGATAGCGGACCATGTCCGATATCATGCAGCAATATGGCCAGTTTGGCGCTCTCTTCTTCTTTTTCAGTTATCTCAATACCCTTAGAGCGCAAAGTTTCAATGGCTTTGTGCATCAGGTGCATAGCGCCGAGTGTATGGTGAAAGCGGGTATGAATAGCGCCTGGGTATACCAAGTGGGTCACTCCCAGCTGCTCAATTCTTCTTAACCGCTGAAACCAGGGATGCTCAATAAGTTGGAATATAATACCATCGGGAATGGTTATAAATCCATATATAGGGTCATTGACTATTTTCTTTTTGAACATATTAACTTTTCGTCGGTTCTTTCAAAATACCTGACTTCACAGCATATTCATGGCTATAATCATATAAACTGGCAGCAAGGGCTTCATCGCCGGTTGCCTTTTTTAGCATATCGCTTTGGTTCAACAACATTTGATGAATGAACTGGCGCATTTCTTCTATGTTCATGTCTTTTGTCCATAGATTCAGGTGTAGCGATGATTGTTCTTTGTCATCCCACAAAGCAAGAAAGAACGATTTGCATTCTCCGCTTTCATTATTTTCTGACGAAGCCCAGTTCATTTTAACTGGCAGCTTATTTTCATCCAACTCAACAGTAATGTGTATTTCTGATTTTTTGTTCATAAATTTGCATTGTTCGTTTTGTGTTCAAAAGTAAAGTAAAAGACTAATTAGTCTACCGATTATCTTTGAAAATCTATTTTAAGGCGAAGGTATGACAAAAACACTCAGGCAGTTTGATGTTGCTGTTCAATCGGCGAAGGATATATTTATGAAAAAGATGTACGACTATGGTACTGCCTGGCGGATATTGCGTACTTCCTCCATTACCGACCAGGTATTTATAAAAGCCCAGCGCATACGTAGCATTGAAGAGAAAGGAACCCAAAAAGTGGGGGATGATATAACCGGAGATTTTATAGGGATATTTAATTATGCCGTTATAGCCCTCATACAACTGCATATGAAAGATGATGCAAGGACTGAAATTCCTGCCGATGAAGTGGAAAAGCTTTTCGATATGCAGGCTAATGAAGCCCGCAAGCTAATGCAGGATAAGAACCATGATTATGGCGAAGCCTGGAGGGAAATGCGCATATCATCACTTACAGACCTTATCCTAATGAAACTAATGCGTATAAAGCAGATTGAAGAGCATAAGGGGCAGACCCTGATTTCTGAAGGCATTGATGCTAACTATTACGACGTAATGAATTACGCTATATTTGCTTTAATACGTTTAACTGAAAAAGTGCAGCATGAAGAAAGTCGTTAAAATATCACAGATACTTGTTGGAGTACTTTTCATTTTTTCGGGATTTGTCAAAGCCGACGACCCCTTGGGATTTACTTATAAACTAAAGGAATATTTTGCCCCCGATGCATTGAATATGCCATGGATGGATAAGTTTAGCTTCAGCATAGCATTCACCATTCCTATTATTGAAATGATGCTTGGTTTTATGATTTTGCTGGGAGCCCGTAAAAAACTTACTCTTGTTTTCCTGGTATTGCTTGAGCTGTTCTTTACCTTCCTGACTTGGTACACAGCTCACTATAATAAAGTGCTTGAATGCGGTTGCTTTGGTGATGCTATTCCTATGACGTCATGGCAGTCATTCTGGAAGAATATCGTATTAATGGTATTCATTATTATCCTGGTGATTGGTAGTAAATATATTTCCCCTGTTATTAAAGGAAAAACACAAAACGTGCTACTGGTAATCCTTTTAGCAGGCTCTACTTTTTTCTCCTACTATTGCTACAGCTACTTGCCCGTAATAGATTTTCGCCCTTATAAAATAGGGACGGATATTAAGAAAAACATGCAGGGAACGCCCGATGTAGTTAGGTTCTATTACACCTTGAAAAACAAGAAGAGTGGCGAAACAAAAGAGTTTGATAAGTTCCCGGATAATTACCAGAACGATTGGACATTTGTTGGCAGCCGTACTGAAACTATTAAGAAAGGTATAGACGCTAAAATAAAGGACTTCAATATTACCAGTCCTTCCGGAAGTGATGTTACCGATAGCATTCTCAGCATACCTGGCAATACATTCTTACTTATCTCTATGTCTATCGATGAGGCAAATAAAGGTAAAGAAACAATCGACAAAATAAATGCACTTGCTTCTGATTGTATTAAAAACCATATCGGTTTTATTTGCCTCACAGCTTCTGACCAAACACAGATTGTTTCTTACCAAAAAGAATACAATCCTCCCTATCAATTTTATGGTACCGATGCAACAGTTTTAAAGACTATGATACGTTCTAATCCCGGGCTTATGTTAATTAAAGGAGGAGTGGTTAAGGCAATGTGGCATTACCATTCCATACCAAGTTTTGCAGATGTAAATGCTCAATATCTTCATTAACTGTGTTTAGCTTTATAGTCAGGCGGACAGGACATGGGTTATTAGTGCTGCTTGGTGTGTTAGTGCTTGTATTTTTATTGTTCAATGTGCTTCCGGGTGATCCTGCCAGGTTGGCGATGGGGCAACGTGTAAACCAAAAATCGCTCGATATTATTCATAAAGATATGGGGCTCGATGAGCCTGTGTACAACCGGTTTCTTTTATATGTAAATGACCTTTCTCCGATTTCAATTTATAATGAAAGCGTTATGGGTAGTCATATTTATTTGGACCATGAAAAATATCCCCATACTATTCGCTTGCTTAAGTTTTCTTCTAACCGGGCACTTATTTTAAAGTTCCCTTACCTGCGGCGTTCCTATCAGTCGCGCAAACCCGTGAGCGATATTATTATGTCAGCGCTTCCCAATACGGCTGTACTGGCTTTTTCTGCTATTATTATTGCATCTGTACTGGGAATTATTATGGGCATAATTGCTGCCCTGTTTAAAGATTCCATTTACGATAAGGTTTCTATTGTATTGTCTGTGCTTGGGCTTGCCGGCCCATCCTTTTTTACGGGTTTAATAATTGCCTGGCTTTTTGGGCATGTGCTTCACAGATACACCGGTCTCAATATTACTGGTAATTTATTCATTATGGATGATGGCGGAAACAAAATCCTTCAGCTGAAAAATCTTATTCTTCCTGCCTTAACATTAGGGATACGTCCGCTTGCTATTATTGTGCAATTAACACGAAACTCCATGTTGCAGGTAATGACAAAAGATTATATACGTACTGCTTTTGCAAAAGGCCTAAGCCTCCGGGTGGTTGTAACTAAACATGCGGTGAAAAATATGCTTAACCCCGTTATTACAGCTATATCGGGTTGGTTTGCAAGTTTAATTGCGGGAGCCGTGTTTGTAGAATATATTTTCGGGTGGGAAGGTATAGGTAAAAATATTGTAGATGCATTGGGTACTTTTGATATGCCTGTTATTATGGGTATTATATTGGTAACAGCGGCTCTATTCGTAATTATTAATATATTGGTTGATATTTCATATGGATTGTTGGACCCGCGTATTAAACAAGTTTAAATTTTAATTAAATAAACCATAATTAAGACAATATGAGGAATAAAATTGTAGCAGGAAATTGGAAGATGAATAAACTCTATTCAGAAGCAGTTGAACTGGTAGACGAAATTACGATCCAATTAAAGGATGACCCTACGGCGGATAATATAATTAAAATAATAATTCCCGCTTTTCCATACATACGTAAAGTAGTAAGGCATTCGCATGGGGTTAAAAACTTATATACGGGGGCCCAGAATTGCGCATCGGAAGAAAACGGAGCGTATACAGGCGAGGTTTCAGCGGCGATGATAAAATCACTTGAAGCCAATTATGTTATTATTGGGCATTCCGAAAGGAGAAGTTATTATAAAGAAACCTATTTAGACCTTAAGAAGAAAGTAAATGCATGCCTTGAGCAATCACTTACCCCTATTTTTTGTGTAGGTGAGACCAAAGAAATGAGGCAATCAAACAAACATTTTGAAGTAGTAGGAGAGCAGGTAAAGGAGAGCCTGTTTCATTTGTCGGCCAAAGAATTTGATAAACTGGTACTGGCATACGAGCCTGTATGGGCAATTGGCACCGGCTTGACTGCTACCAGTGCACAGGCTCAGGAAATGCATCACTTTATCCGTTCGCTGGTTGAAAAAAACTACGGGAAGGAAACTGCTCATAAAGTCTCTATATTATATGGTGGAAGTTGTAATGCAAAAAATGCAACGGAATTATTTGCTTCTCCTGATGTGGATGGTGGCCTGATAGGAGGTGCATCGCTTGTTGCAAAAGACTTTATAACCATTATTCACTCCTTTCCTAAATGAATCTTTTGAAGAAAATAGCATATTCTTTATTCTTTCTTTTGTTCGTTACAATTGGTAATGCACAACAAGGTAAAATTACCCAGTTTCAGCATGATTCTGTTAAGTTTCTGGATGACCTGGAGACGTATTTAAATACAGGGCTTGCCGATAAAAGCAGTATAAGTACGTTCATGAAGCAGTTCAAACCCGTGTGGCAATCTTCTGCATATACCAATTATTATAAGCGGGCTACGTACAGACTGGCCGATAAAATGCTATCGAAAAATATGGAAGTGTATCCTACTTTTCAATCCTTTCTTTATACAATGCTCAATTTTGCAAAAGCAGGTTTACCGGAAGAAAAATTCAACCAATGGGATACCTGTTTTGAGAAACAAATGAGTAAAAAACCTTACACAAACCTGAATATTTTTCTATCCGTTTCCCAAAGTCTTTTTGGTTCAGGCGTAATTTTTGAATCGCCTACTGTTAACTGGAGCGTTAATACGAACGATTACAGATTCAATAGTGACAGTGTGCAGGAAATTATTTTTGACAATGTTACGCTTAAATGCACCAATGAGAATAAAGATTCAGTAGTGATATATGATACCAAGGGGGTCTATTCAATATTAAAAGGCACTTGGAAAGGAACTGGTGGTAAAACCGATTGGACCCATACAGGGCTTGAGGCTGCGGATGTATATGCTGAACTGAAGAACTATGCAATTACACTAAGAGAAGGTGGTTTTGTAGCAGATTCTGTTACTTTCTGGAATAAAAACTATTTTGAAAGCCCGTTAGAAGGTAAAATTATTGAGCGCAATATTACTGAGCCGAAGGATAAGGAAACATATCCTCGTTTTATATCATACAGCAAGCGCGTAACTATTCCGAATCTTACTCCTGATGTCACCTATGAGGGCGGCTTTGCTATGCGCGGAAGAAGGTTTGTCGGGTCAGGAACAAAGGATGAACCTGCACAATTAGTTTTTAAAAGAAACGATAAGCCATTCTTAATCGCTTCATCTCTTTTCTTTGGTATCACCAAAAGTAGTATTACTGCAGATGATGCACGGATTAACATCTTGCTGGATGGAGATTCTATTTTTCATCCTGACATACAATTGATATATAGTATAGATAAACAGCATGTATCCCTCATCCGTTCCAGCCAGGGCTTATCACAGGCTCCATTTTTTGATACTTATCATAAAGTGAGTATGTTTTTTGAGGAGTTATCATGGTATACCAACCAACCTGAAATGGAATTCAGGATGATAGAGGGAAGCAGCCAAACTACCGCCGATTTTGAATCTCAGAACTTCTTTCGCCCGGAATTATTTGAAAAGATGAGTGATCCTAATGGCCCGAGTCCTGTTGTTGTACTTGCAAAATATTCCAAAACGATGAACACGCGCGATATGACAGTTAATGATATTGCGTCATATATGCATATTACAGCCGACGAAGTTCGTCCCATCATTTTCCGGTTTGCTATTATCGGTTTGATAAATTATGATGTGCAGACAGATAAGATACATGTCGAAGACAAGTTATTCACCTTCATCGATAACGAGACAAGAAAGGCAGATTATGATGTAGTAGATTATCATTCTCAAGATCCGGCTAAGCACCCATCCGGCGATTCGAACACTAAGGATAACGGGGTAATGAATTTAAATAATTACGACATAAGCATTAACGGTGTTGATAAGGTAATATTGAGCGACTCACAAAGCGTACGTTTTTATCCGTTGAAGGAACACTTGGTGCTGCACCGCAACAGGGAAGCGACATTTGCCGGTGAAGTTCGGGCAGGTCGTTTCCTTTTCTTCGGTAAGCAGTTTGATTTTAATTATGCCGATTTTAAAATAAAAATGAAAAATGTAGATTCTGTTATGCTGTATGCCAATGCCTTAACAAAAGATTCTACCGGTAAGTCTAAATTGGTGAGAGTTCGTAATACCATTAATCACCTGAGTGGGGAATTAGTGATTGACCAAACAACAAATAAATCGGGACTGAAGCCGTTAAAACAATATCCTATCCTGACAAGTGATACTAATACATTTGTCTATTACGATAAAAGGAGCACCCAAAACGGCGTTTATAAACGGGATAGCTTTTATTTCAAGGCCGACCCGTTTACTATTGATAGTGTAGCGAACTTCTCGAACGCAAGACTCCATTTCGACGGTTCATTTGTTTCGGATGACATTATTCCGGAAATGCGCGAAACCTTGCGTTTACAGCCTGATACCTCGCTTGGATTTGTTCACGATATAGCTGCCGACGGTCTTGCTTTATATAAGGGAAAAGGAAAATTGTTTAACAAAATTAAGTTAAGCAATAAGGGTTTAATAGGTGATGGTTCATTCAAATATGTAACCTCGGTTTCAAAATCGCATAAATTCGTTTTCCTGCCTGATTCTATGAATGCAGAGGCTGAAACATTTGATATAACTCCGCAGGAATCCAACCCAGAATTTCCTCAGTTAAATGGAGATACTGTGAAGGAGCATTGGCTTCCAAAACAAGATGTGTTATATGCAAAAGATTTATTTAGTCCCTTTAATTGCTACGACAAGTTTGCCACATTTCATGGTACGCTAAAACTTTCACCGGAACTGCTTTCGGGCAACGGACAAATGAATTTTTTGAAGGCAACCCTCACATCCGAACATATGGACATGTTGCATCATAGGGTCATTTCAGATACCTCCGATTTTGCATTACGCTCATTTGACTCAACAGGTATTGGATTCTCGACTAAAAATATGAAAGCTGATATCGATTTCCATAAAAGAGAAGGCGATTTTCTCAGTAATCAAAGTGGCTCCGTGGTTGAATTTCCCGAAAATCAATATATCGCATATATGGATCAGTTTAAATGGCTCATGGACCAGGATGATATTGAAATGGGAAGCAATAAAAAACAAACTGAAACAACCGATGCCAATGACCTCCAGCTTACCGGAACAAGGTTTATTTCTGTTAGCCCTCACCAGGATTCGTTACAGTTCGTATCAGCCCAAGCCCGCTACAGCTTACGCACGCATCAAATTAAAGCACACGAAGTGCCCTATGTAGATGTAGCCGATGCCCGCATAGTGCCGGATAGTGGAAACATTACTGTGCTGAAACATGCCTATATGGTGCCATTGACCAATGCTTCCATTACGGCCAACAAGGTTACCAAGTATTACGATATATATAAGGCTAACCTTAGCATAGCATCCCGCAAAAGTTATTCAGGTTCGGGATATTATAACTTTATAGATGGCGCAAAGAATAAACATGCTATGTTCTTTAGTAATATTCACGTTGATACATCGTTACAAACGGTTGCCAACACAGAGATAGCTGCCGATTCGAATTTTTCCATAAGTCCTAATTTCAGGTATAAAGGGAAAGTAAATCTTGAGGCGTCCAACCCGTTTTTAGATTTTAATGGGGAGTGCCGCATTCAACACAGTTGTAACGAAATTAAAATAGCCTGGTTTAAGTTTTCAGGACAGGTTGATCCCGATAATGTTCAGATACCACTTGGAAATTCTGTAAGTGATAATAATCTTCCGTTGGCTGCATCGCCGGTGGTTTCAAATAGCGATTCCATACGTATTTATGGTGCATTCCTGTCGCCTGTTGTATCGCCTAAAAAGGACATTGTGGTTGTTTCCGATAGCGGAGAATATTTGACCTACGATTCCCCAACGCAACAGTACCGTATTGCCAGTAAGGAAAAATTAACTGCACAAACCTTACCGGGAAATTATGTAAGCCTCGATACGCGTAAATGTATAGAGTATGGCGAAGGCAATTTGAACTTGGGCGCAAGTTTATTGCCCCTGGATATGAAAACGGTGGGCGATATTACCGATTACATTATTCCTGATAGCGCCGTATGCAATGTGGATATGCTGTTGAATTTCTTCTTCGACGATGGTGCCATCGGTAAAATGGTAGATGATATAAACGGGATAGCTGATTTAAAACCGTTGGATGTATCGGACGAAAACTACCAAAAGAATCTTCGCCAGATAATGGGCAAGGAAGAAGGTGATAAATTAATTTCGCAATTGACGCTTTACGGAACGGTTAAAAAACTCCCCAAAGAATTAGCCTCGCAGTTTTTCCTGTGTAATCTAAGGTTAAAATGGCATAACGATACCCATTCTTATATTTCTGAAGGTTCCATTGGAATTGGTAGTGTTGGCAGTAAAATGTTAAATAAAGAAGTGACGGGGGTAATAGAAATACGGAAAAGGCGCCAGGGCGATGAATTAAACGTATACCTGGAACTCGACCCAATGCATTGGTATTTCTTCTCGTACAATGGCGGGCAAATGCAAGTGACCTCCTCTAATGACGTCTTTAATAACGCTATCAGCAGCATAAAACCGGATAAAAGAGAGCAAAAAACAGATAAGGGAAAATCTACATTTAATGTAGCCGATGCAACTATGAAAAGAATATTTATGAAACGGATATACGGCGAATAGAACCGTATTATCTGTCGAATAATATTCTTTGCCCTATCGAAGTTTGATTGAAAGAACCTTGATTATAAACCAGGTTTCCATTTACAAAAGTGTGTGTGATTTTTGCATGTAATGTTTCTCCCTCCAGAGGACTCCACTGGCATTTGTAAAGGATGTTGTTTTTCTCTACTTTCCAAGGTGAATTTAAATCCGCCATAACAAGATCGGCACAATATCCCTCGCGTATAAATCCTCTTTTATGTATATGAAAACAAGTTGCAGGGGCATGGCACATTTTCTCTACAATTTGTTCAACAGATATTTTACCCTGGTGATGCAATTCCAGCATAAGTGCAAGCGAATGCTGTACCATAGGGCCTCCTGACGGACATGAAAAATAAGTCTGTTCTTTTTCTTCATGTGTGTGTGGGGCATGGTCCGTAGCTATGGTGTCAATCTCATTTTGAAGAAGAGCTTTCAGAAGCCCTTGTTTATCGTGTTCGCTTTTAATAGCAGGGTTCCATTTAATCATATTGCCTTTGCTGGCATAGTCTTTATCAGAAAACCAAAGATGGTGAGGGCAGACTTCAGAGGTTATTTGTTTTTGTTCAAGAGGGATAGTGTTATCAAATAAGTCGGTTTCTTTTGCGGTAGATACGTGTACAATATGCAAACGGGTCCCCAGTTTTTTAGCTAAATCTACCGCGTGGTGCGAGGAGCGATAGCAACATTCCTCATTACGGATTACAGGGTGATAAGATGCAGGAGGATTATCTCCATATTCCTCTCTGATTTTTTTTGCATTCTCTTTTATAATGCTTTCTTCTTCGCAATGTACCGCGATAAGTAGATTTTTTATACCGAATAGTTTTTCAATACTCTTCGGGTTATCTACCAGCATATTCCCGGTAGAAGAACCAAGATAAATTTTTATCCCGCAAACAGTTGTAGGGTCTGTTTTAATCACTTCTTCAAAATTATCATTCGAAGAACCCATGTAAAAGGAGTAATTGGCAATCGATTTTTTAGAGGCAATGGTATATTTTTCCTCCAATAGTTCCTGTGTTAATACTGGCGGAAAAGTATTGGGCATATCCATAAATGAGGTTATGCCGCCTGCCACAGCAGCCCGTGATTCGGTATATATATCGGCTTTATAAACCAGTCCTGGTTCGCGGAAGTGAACATGCGTATCAATCACACCCGGTAACAGGTATTTACCCTCTGCATCAATAACCTGGCAGTTTTCAGGGTAAGAAGTAATGCCGGTGCCAATTTTTGCAATTAGCCCGGTTTCAATTAAAATATCTCCCCGGAATGTTTTCCCTTCGTTAACTATGGTAGCATTTCGAATAAGAACACCCGGCATGGAAGATTATATTTTTAGAAAACGCATTTTAAGAACACCCCAAATAGCTTCTTTAAAAATTTTTCCGCTCATTTTAGATACTCCAACCACACGGTCGGTAAAGGTAATAGGCACCTCCACAATTTTAAAACCTTTGCGGTAAGTACGGTATTTCATCTCAATCTGGAAGGCATAGCCTATAAAATGGATATCATCAAAATGGATGGCCTCAAGCACTCTGCGTCGATAGCATTTAAATCCTGCCGTAGTATCTTTTACATTTATCCACAATACCATGCGTACATAAAGGGAAGCAAAGTACGACATAATAACCCTTTTATAATCCCATTGCGATATTTTACCCCCTTTTACATACCTGGAACCAACAGCCAGATCGGCTCCGTTTACGCAGGCTTCTTTTAGGCGGATGAGGTCGTCAGGATTATGGGAGAAATCAGCATCCATCTCGAAGATGTATTCATATCCGTGCTCCAACGCCCAACGGAATCCGGCAATATAAGCGGTTCCAAGTCCTAACTTGCCTTGTCTCTCTATTAGAAAGAGCCTTCCCTCAAACTCTTTCATCAATAATTTTATAATGTCGGCAGTGCCGTCGGGTGAGCCGTCATCGATAATGAGCAAATGGAAATTACCCTGTAAAGACATTACCTTACGGGTTATATTTTCAATATTTCCTCTTTCGTTATAAGTAGGAATTATTACAAGACTGTCTGATGACATGTAATGGAGGATAGGGTGCAAATATGCTAAAATATATTGAGCTATAACCCAACTAAGCAATCATTCTGCGGTGGTAGTTGATTTGCCCGATATGGTAATCCAGGTGCGATATAAGGTGCATCAGGAAAAATCCCTTGGTAAGCTTTTCCTTGCCAAGCAAATGAGCAGGGAAGGCCGTGTATTCTTCCTCAAGGTCAATTTCGGGAGCTGATTTTAAGGTGGACACCACTATTTTCATTGTTTTTTCAACCTCGCTAATCAATTCACGGGCTGGAATATAAGTAGCTGAGAATTCCTTGTCGCGGTTACGCACATAGCCTGAATTACCTAATACATGTCCTATAAAGTGCTGTAAATTGCCACATATATGCAGGCACAGGTTGCCGCCAGCGTTTTTAATCTCACCGGTTATTTTCCAAATAAGCTCTTCATTAGGGTAGAGTTTTATTTCTTCGATGAGTTTATTCAGCTCCCGTTCAAAAATTTCAGCAGCAAATTCAGCAAGCATGTTGTATGTTTTTATACATTCAAAAATAAGAAAATTTAATAAGCGGGAATACGCATAAATTTGTACATTCGTAACTAATCTAAAATATAAAATTATGCTGCTCGGAGTACATTGTTCGGTAAGTGGGGGATTGGAACATGCGTTTGATGAAGCCCGTGTACTGGGGTTGGATACCTTCCAGGTTTTTACCCGGAATCAACGTCAGTGGAAAGCAAAACCGATTTCAGAAGAAGAGAAGAAAGCTTTTGCAACAGCCTGGGGGAACAATCCGCAGGTGAAGGTAATATTTTCTCATGCTTCTTATCTTATCAATCTGGCCAGTGCTGATGAGGGGCTTCGCCATAAATCAATAGCCGCTTTTACTGAGGAAGTAATACGTTGCCATGAATTGGGGCTTGCCTATACTGTTCTTCACCCAGGAGCTGCCGGCGAAAGTTCGGAAGAGGATGCCATGAACCGTATTGCCGATTCATTAAAAAAGATTGTTGCAGAAACCCATGGTTCAAAAGTGAAAATATTACTTGAGAATACAGCAGGGCAGGGTTCTCATGTCGGTTATAAATTTGAGCATATTCGCTATATAATGGATATGACAGATTCAGATAGGATAGGAAATTGTTTTGATACCTGCCATGCATTTGCAGCAGGATATGATATATCTACTGAAGAAGGCTTTCATAAAACATGGAGCGAGTATGATAAGATAATAGGCTCCGATAAGTTATTTGCTATTCACCTAAACGACTCAAAAGGCGATTTGGGCAGCAGACTCGACAGGCACGACCATATAGGGCAGGGAAAAATAGGTAAACTTGCCTTTAAGCTAATGATGAAAAAATTTCAGCATATTCCTAAGGTGATAGAAACCGACGAGGAAAATAACATGGATGAAGTAAATATTAAATTACTCAGAGAACTTGCCGCCTGATTTTATTTTCCCGGAATTTATTGATAAACTAAAGGAGCAGATTGAAAAAGGCTTGCCGGGGTGGGAAGCGCAAAGGCGTATGGCTCCTGCCGAAAGAGAACAAAGCCGGTATGTGCGGAAAGCCAATGGCACATCACGTGAAAGTGCTGTATTGATATGGCTTTATCCCGAAGAAGGTAAAGTGTATCTCCGTTTAATAGTAAGGGCTGAATTCGGGGTTCATAGCGGGCAAGTAGCCTTCCCCGGTGGGCAAGTTGAACCTAACGATGATAGTTTGTGGAGTACCGCACTGCGGGAATCAAAAGAAGAAATTGGCTTAAATCCTGATAAAATAGCTCAGGTAGGATCGTTAACGCCTCTATATATCCCTCCGAGCAATTTTTGGGTACATCCTTTTATTGGAACAGGCGTAAAATCAGAATCGGATAATATTAGTATTGCGGAGGTTCAACACTATTTTGATGTGAATATTATGCAATTATTAGAACCTTCCTTAAAACATGAAAAATTAATAAACCGAGGAGATGGTGGACAAATAGTGGCGCCTTTCTATAATCTGCATGGGTACACAGTTTGGGGTGCAACTGCTATGATATTAAGTGAATTGGAAGAGCTTATCCGCCGTGCGATATCTGCTAATATACCGTCATCTTTTTCGTGATGGTATATCCCGAACTGGTGATGGAATAGAAATAGACTCCAGGGCTTAACATGGTTGCGTTTAGGTCAATGGTATGTTCACCCGGGCTTATATTGCCATAGTCTTGTAAAAAAACTTCTCTTCCGGTAATATCGTTAATTCGTAAGCTTACATCTCCGGGTTTAGTAATAGAGTAATTGATAGCAGTGGTGTTTCTATAAGGATTGGGATAATTTTGCTTCACACTAACATTAATAGAATTGATGGTGGGAATACCTAGATAGGAGATAAAAAGCATATTGGCGGCAATATCAATATCTTGCAAATAGTTGGCCCCATCTATTCCCTGCTGATAGGAATTGCTATCGGCAGTAGTGCATGGATAAAATATATTGTTCCCATCTGTTGAAGGAAGGTCGCCTAATCCGGCATATTCATTCCAAAAGGCAAAGCTATTGGCAATGAATGATTGTGTATTTGTAGTTACGGTTGAAAAATGGGTGTTGGCTGCAAAAATGGTATCGTTAGAAGGTTCGTAAGGGCAAGACTTATGAAAGTATCCATAGCCATATATAAACCAGCAACTATCTTGCTTAGATGGATCGAAGTAATTAACGGTTACGGCAAACCGGTTTGAAGGAAGCGGATAATTATTCAACTTCCATATAATGTTATGTACAGTATAGTCGTTTCCGGCACCTATATTGTTAATATTATTCGAATCAATAATTAAAGTATCTTGTAGATATGTATTTGTCTGTGGGTATCCATGTACATCCACAGTAGTTATAGAGATTTGAAGCGTATCATGTTTCCCGCTATGGTTTACTTGTATAATTGGCAGGTAAATAGTGCTTACCTGTGCTTGCGAAACAGTATCAATTCTTCCTCCAGGAATACTGTTAAATGCCACAGCGATAGAATTGATGCAATCATAATTCATAAAGAATGCAGACTTAGCCAGGTAGCTATTGGTAGTGTCTTTTGGAAAGCTATAGTAGTTATTTATAAGTTGGCCCTGTAAGCTCATAAATTGAGGTGCATATAAAGCAGAGTCGGCTTTATAGTAATCTATGAATGTATGTGAAGAATCAATCCCGAAATTGGTGAGTGCTGGTAATTGTGTAGCAATGATATGATGATCAGGTAAACCCTTTGCTGGTTTGGAATAATAAGTCTGACAATGGGCAGCCGGAAGAAAACAAATAATAATAAACGATATAATTAAAAGTGTGCTTTTCAATGGATAGAAATTATTAAAAAGAAGTCTCAAAGGTATAATAATTGCATAAAAAAACCCTGACTTTAACGCCAGGGTTTTTTATTTATTGTCTTAGCAGTTAATTACTCAGTAATAACCATTTTCTTGGTAACAATGTTTCCGTTCACATTAAATGTGTAGAAATATATACCAGGGCTAAATGTATTAGCATTGAGGTTAACTTGGTATTTACCAGGAGCAACATTACCATAGGTATTAGCAGTTACAACTCTTCCGGTAATATCATATACCGTAAAGGTTACATCAGAAGCTTTTGTAAGGCTATAATTGATGGTTGTTTGCTTATTGAATGGGTTAGGATAGTTTTGAGCTACTGATAATCCATTTTCGCTGATGGAGTTTATTCCTGCAATATTTGCATAAGTAAAGGAACAGAGTATAGCAAGGTTTTGTACATAAGGGTACCAAATAAAACCTGCACAACCGTTAGGCGTAAATCCGAAGAATTGTTCGCCGCCTGAATTTACCCATGAACCTTGGTGTGAACCAGAAGATACTGGGAAAGTGAGGGATGAACCATTGCCTTTAAACGCTTTAGAGTTAAACCAATAAAGACCAGAAAGGAAGCTGTTTACGTGAGGAGCAGAACCGTTTCTTGGACCCATAGAGGTTGTTGAATCGCAGTATGCAGCACCATTACATTGTGTAAATGCAGAGTAGTAAGCAAGGCCAAGTGTATCTTTCTTGCTTCCTTTTACAGTTGCATTGATACAGAAATGCCATCCTCCGTGAGCGGTAACTGGGATAACGATAGGGGTCTGAGGAATCCATGGAACAAAGAAAATAGAATCCATGCTTGTGCCAGGAAGTGTATCACCCATGTGTGGACGAACGATTTCAGTTAAAGTAGCGTACACTGGAGAAGTGCTTGGCATACCTGTTGCTGTTACACCACATACTGTTAGTATAAGGGTATCATTTTTTCCTGAAGTGTTATGGTAACCTAATTCTGTCCAGATAGTATCAATAGATACGCTACCAGGCAAAGGTTGATTGAACCCAGGGTTACTATTTAAAAATTGATAGTTATCCCAAATGGTATCATACACAACTGTACATGAATTTGCAGTATATTGGTTAGCCTTTGCAAAGTTTTGTTGACTGAGTGGGCTATAAACTGTATCTGCTGCAGTGTAAGCAGCATTCATATACATAACAGGGCTCCAACGGGTATAATCTCCGCTGTTACCATTCCAAAAGGTGTAGGTGTTATTCTCTGCATCTCCATCAATATAATCCAGAAGACCATTTGAAAGATTTACAGAAACTTTATGTTTTTGATTTGCAGAGTTTTGAGAGGTTTTAATCAGAAGCGCATTGCTCGGCGTCTGTTTGGGTGTATACCCGGCAGGCGTTTGTGCCATTGCTCCAATAGCAAACAGAGACATGCTAAGAGAAGCAATTGTTTTAGAAAAGTTTTTCATAGTTTTTGTGATTTTGATTTGATTTAGGACTGCTAAGATACGCATAAGTTTAATACCAACATATAAACTTTCGGTTTTTTTTGTGAGGTGAGTCAAAAATTAACAAAGTTTTAAGAATTGATTATGGAGGGCCACTTCCCACTGATTTTCATTACTTGTTCAATTACTTCCCTTACGCACCCTTTTCCTCCTTCTATGGGTGAAATATAAAGAGATATGTTCTTTATTTCCTGCACCGCGTCTTTTGGGCATGCGGGAAGCCCTACTTTGCTCATAGGCTCATAGTCCACCAGGTCATCGCCCATATATAATACCTCACTTAACTGAAGCTCGTAAATTGACACAAACTCTTTTAAGGCATCTAATTTATTTTCGGTCTTCAGATAAATATCGGATATCCCGAGACGGTTCAATCTTTGTTTTACCGCCTGTGAATTTCCCCCCGTTATAACACAAAGCTGGTACCCGTTTTTAATAGCCAGGCGCATAGCAATGCTGTCGCGCATATTCATGGTGCGAACCAATTCTCCATTTGGCATCAGCATTATAGAGCCGTCGGTAAGTACTCCATCTACGTCAAACACCATGGCTTTGATCTGTTTGAATAATTGCTTAACGTTTTTTTCTTCCTCCATGGTTCGATGCTATAATGCTTTCGGTTAATACTTTGTATACTTCTTTATATCTCTTTAAGTTTTTTTCTTTGGATAAAAGGGCCAGGTGCCGATTTATGATAAGATGATCATTCCTGTTGGCAGGACCTGTCTGGGTTAATGCAGGGGATTGTTTTTCGATAGTATGTATAGTTTCATGCAGGAGGGGTAAGAGCAAGCGAAAGGGAACCTGTGCTTCTTTGCATAAGTTTTCGGCAATAGCGAACAAATGATTTGGGAAATTATTTACAAACACAGCTGCCATGTGAAGCATCATCCGTTTTTCAGAATCCATATAGTAAGGCTTACCCTTGAATTCTTTTACTAACCTGGTCAGTTCTCTTTTGCTTCCGGGGTCTGACGCCTCTATGAAAAAGGGAGTTTCCGGTATAAGGTTAGGTTTTCCGGCAAAGGAATACATCGGCCATAGCACTCCGCTTTTATCGGAAATTTTTTTAAGAATGCCCAATTCTGTACTTCCCGATGTATGGATAACAAGCTTACCCGGCAACCTTAATTTTTTACATACTTCTGTAATGGCGTCATCTTTTACAGCTATAATATACAAGTCAGCATCTGGGTAAATTTTCTTCAAATCATGAGTGAAGGAACATTTCAATTTTTGTCCCAGTGCCTTTGCATGGGTCAGTGTTTTGCTATATACCTGAATGATTTCTCTCTTTCCTTTTAATGCTTCTGCAAAAGAGCTTGCCAAGTTGCCCGCACCTATCAATACAACCGATGTTGGTTTGTTGTTCATGCTTACCATCTATATAAGGCTTATAGCGGTTTCTTAGCTTCTTTATTTTTCCTGATTCGTTGTCGTATAGATAAAACAGTTCCCAATATCATTACCAGGCATCCAAGCCAAAGCACGTTTATATAAGGGAACACTACTGCTTCCAATACAATAAAGTCTTTAGCCCTATGTTTCGATTCGGCAATGGTGAAATCCATTTTATGCGTATCAGGGTTTATCTTTTGGAACGATAATTTTAACCCCAGTTCAGGAATGTTGGCATCAATAGGCTTTATCATATTATTTGAAATAACATAGACAGGCTCACTGGTATATATTTTATCATTTACATCTATCACTTTAAGAACAGCTCCTACAGCAATATCATCTGCTTTCAGGTCATATTTAATCCTGTCGGGGTGTGCATCCAATGCGGTAAGTATGATAATACTATTGGACGAGAACATTGTGTCTCCAACGCCTAGCGTATGTGGTTTCGGTTCATCAAAACCACCTCCGGCATTTTCATCTTTTGCTGTATTTAAATCGGCAAACATGATGTGGGTATAAATATCGCGGTTGATGAAATGCTTGGTAGATGGCTCTGCCACATTTCCCATTTGCTGGTTAATTTGTATAAGCGGGGTGAGTGTAAACGCTTGTGTGTATTTTTTAGTTGCGGAATCTTTGCTAAGAAATAATACGGAATACAAAACATTATTGCCATCTTTTCTTTTGCCTGTATATGTAACAAAATAGTTTCCCATGCGGAGGGTATCACCTTGTTCCAGTAATATATCGGTGGCATTTGAAATATCCTTGCCAAGCGATTCAACATTTTTGCCCGAAGTATTTACCGAAATAAATTCCTTTTTAGAAGTAGATACAAGCGCTCCCATAATAATCAGTCCAAAACCAAGATGAGCGAACGTGGCCCCGCCTTTCTGGAAATTCGCTTTCTTGGCTTTAAGCCAATAGAAGAAATTAGCTGTTACCGCAAACCAACATGTGAAAAGTAGTGCAATAAAAAAGCCGTTCGTCAATTTAAGCGCAAACGAAGAAATAGTGGTAATAATAACACTCAAAATAAATGGAAGAGTAATTTGCCTGATAAACTCCTTCAGGTTTGTTGTTTTAAATTTGAAGTAAAGGCCAACTGATATCAATAAAGTAGTTATAATGGCAAAGGGTACCTGCCAGCGATTATAAAAACCTATACGGTCAACAGGCGGGGCTTGATTAAGCCCGAATATTTTATTGCTTACAGGGATAGATGTTGTAACGATTATTTGCATGCACGACATTACCAGTACCAGTGCCCCAAGGAACATCCAAAATTCCCTTGACCACAACTCTTCTTCCTGTGCAGCTTTGGGTAATTTTTTGTAATTAATAGCAATGAGAATGATGGCAAGTAAGACAAAGAACAAAAGGTACACCAGCAATTGTCCGGATAAACCTAAATCGGTAAATGCATGAACGGAAGTATTACCTAATATTCCGCTGCGGGTAAGGAAGGTAGAATAGAGAACAAGTAGGAACGTAATAATCGGGAAGATAAAGGTAGATAGAGCGCCTTGCTTTCTTGCCTTATAAATAATAAGTATGTGTCCTGTGCCCACAAAGGTGAGCCAGGGTATTAAAGAAGCATTCTCCACTGGGTCCCAGGCCCAGAAGCCCCCAAAACTAAGTGATTCGTAGGCCCATGCTCCGCCCATCAGGATACCGGTACCCAATATCATTATACCAAAAAAGGCCCATGGGAGCGCATCTAATTGCCATTCTCCATATTTCTTTTTCCATAGTCCGGCAATGGCATATACAAAGGGAACAATAGTAGAGGCAAAGCCCAGAAATAGGGTAGGAGGATGTATGGTCATCCAATAATTTTGGAGGAGAGGATTAAGCCCCCGTCCGTCAAGCTTACTAAGATAGTCCGGCATTTGAAAGAGAGGGATATTGACAAATTCCGGTGTTTCTCGCAAAAGTATAAATGGATTGCTGCCAATCTTTACCCCGAAAATATAAAAGCCTAATAGCATTGAAGCAAGAAATGCCTGTACCAATGATAAAGTACTCATCACCGGGGCTTCCCATTGTTTACTGCTTCTGATTAGAATATTTCCAATAACTACATGCCAAAAGGTCCATAATAAAAAGCTGCCTTCCTGGCCCTCCCAAAAGCAGGCAAGGGTATACCGTTTAGGCATAACGCTATTGGAATGTTCCCACACATAATAATATTCATAATAGTGCCTGAATATCATGCAGAACATGGTGGTCATGATTCCGATTACACCAATGGAATGCAGGTAGAAGCCAATCCTCCCTAATTTTTTCCAGGATCCGTTTTCCAATTCATCATTTTGCGCCGAACGGAAATAAGCAAAAGCCGCGAGCAGGGCTGCGGTAAATGATAAGAATACAAATGCATTTCCAATTTGTCCCCAAATTAGATGTTCTCCTATATATGTGATATTGTTCAAAGGAATTTAGCTTTGTGATTTGTGCAATGGGACGCAAAGGTAATCACAAAGAGTTAATGGGGAGTTTTGAGATTCGAACCTATTCGGAATCTTGATACCAATACAAAATTACATTGCACTCACCTGCTTCTCGGTAGGCTTTCCATCCTGGTATTTCGAGGGGCATTTCATCAGCACATCTTTGGCGTCGAATTCGCTGTTGCCATTGGCATTACCAATAACCACAATTTGTTCGGAATGTTCAAAATCATCCGGCTTTGGCTTTTCGAGCATTACTTTGTGTTCGGTGCCTTCCCGGTCTATCAAATAGAAAGTGAAAAGATTTGTATTCAGGTGAGCATCGTAGAGAAAAGGTTTATTTTTATCTAACTTACCTACTACGTGAAATGTTTTCGTTGGATGTTCATCTGCTTCTTTGAATGAAGCATAGGTGCTGTTGTTTGAGAGCGAAGTCATAATTACTCCAAAACCGATGGCAATAACCAGGATAGCTATGATATGTATCTTTTTCATTTGTTTTTACTTTCTTCTATGTTTTTCTCTACGCGCCCAATCTTTTTGTCAATGCTGATAAGATAAGCAAAAAGGCCAAAAAGAATGATTACCAAAACTCCGACAACCACAAAAATTTTGCCATTGCTCCTCATCCCGTCAGCCATTTCAACAGGAGCGTTTGCCGTTGCTGACTGAGCCTGCATAAATACACTGCAAAGTAATAATATGATGGTGGAAATAACCCTGATTTTTCTCATATATAGTATTGATTATTGATATGTCTTTTAATACGTTCGGTTCGGATGGCGAGCGATGCAATCCAGGTGGAAAGCAATATCCATCCAATTACAGCAGGGTAAAATACCAGGCGCATATGCTTATCCAGGTCATATTGGTTGAAACCGGGATTTCCTCCGTTGCCGGGATGTAAGGAATCTACTCCATTCAGGCGTGGATAAATCATTATGAACACCATCATCATCACATAAGCGAAGATGTTATATACAGCTGAAATGCGGGCTCTTTTTTGTTCATCATCCATGGCATTGCGCAGCACCACGTAGGCAAAATAACTTAACAGGGCTATGGCTGCTCCATTCAATTTGGGATCGTTGGTCCACCAATCTCCCCAAGTGTACTTTGCCCAAAGCGAGCCTGTTGATAATCCTAATATTCCAAAAATAAGACCTACATACGAGGATTGGGATGCAATAATATCATAGTCTTCATCGGGCTTATTGAGGTATTTAATGCTATAAATTAATGATACGGTAAATATAAACATCATGGCAAACCACATGCATACATGGAAGTAAAGGTTACGTATGCTTTCATGCAGAATATCAAGTCTGGGTACAGGCACCAAAAACCCTGCTATCACCGTATAGGTAAGGAAAGCAATACAAAGACATTTCCACCAACTTGAATGTATAAAGTTCATAAAGTTTCGAGTTTGTCAAGTTTATAAGCTGAATCGCGTTGTAAACTTTCTACTGTTTTTAGTCGCGCCAAAGATAGGGAAATAATAAATAGCACAGGGCGGCAATCATAGCATCTAAAGCAAGCAGGGCAGCTACAGAATCTCCGTAACCTGAAGTATCTGAGCCTGCCACTGTCATTCCTGAAAGATGTTGAGCAGTAATAAGTAAGGGAACCAATAAAGGAAAACTGATAATAGCCATAAGGGTAAATCCACCACCTCCTTTCGAGGCAATAGAAAATGACATGGTAAGTAACGACGAAATGCCCCAAACGGTTAGTAATAAGGCTATTAAAAAGAGGGCAGTATTTGTATCTCCAAAGCCTACAAAAAACTGGAAACATATAAATGCCAATAAGCTCACCGATAGCAGGAAAACTGCATTGTAGATGAGTCTTGCCAATATAAATTGGCCGGGAGAAAGGAGGGTATATATGTAAAACATTTCACTCTCCCTGCCTGCAAAACTACCCGAAGTGGCAAACATGGATATAAATATGATTAAGATCCAAAACACCGCATTATGGGTGGAAGTATCGGTACTTCCTTGTAATCCGAGGTAGCTAATATATACGGTACTGCCTGTATACAACATAATGGCGAGCCAGGCTTTGCGACTACGCAACTCGTGCCGCAGCTCCCGTTGTATGATGGCGAGGACTTGTTTCATGGAACAAAGATACCAATAGCGTTTTACAATATGCCGGTTTTGGGGAAGCCCTTATTTATAGCGGATAGAAATCAAGTATATTTGTATTACTCACAATAAAATTATGAGAATAAATTACATATATAGAATATTCTTTTTATTTCTGTCGGTACTATTTATAAATGCGGGCTGCATAAGCCAAACCCTTATAGCAAAAGGCGATACACTCTATATGCATGGCAAATTACCCGAAGCAAAGCAAATGCTTACGAAAGCTATTGAAAAATATCCTGATTCAGCTATGGCCTATTATTTAAGGGCATCGGTAGAATTGAGAATGCATTCGGAGGATTTGGCTATGCAAGACTATAATAAGGCTATTGAACTTCAACTTAAGCCCAAATATTTGGCGGAGGCATATGAAGGTATGGGAGACATATATGTGAACAAAAAAGATTACGATGCTGCCATAGAAATGGATAATAAGTCTATAGCTATATCACCCGGTAATTGGGAAGCGTATAGTAACAGGGCAGGGGAAAAACTATCAAAAGGTGACTACCAGGCAGCCTTAGATGATGCCAATATGAGCATTAAGATAGCCCCCAACAAGTATACCCCTTATAATATACGGGGCTCTATAGAATTCTACTATGTCCATGATACTATGGCAGCTATGAAAGACTATAGTTACTGCATTACAAACGATTCAAACAACATAACACCTTACTACGGCCGGGCAAGGGTGGAAATAGCAGTAAAGGATTATGCAGGAGCTCTAAAAGATATGAATAATGCTATTTTGAAAGATGCAGCCCATTCTAATTTAGCATACATTTATAGAGGAAACGTTAAGGAAAAAATGAAGGATACTGCTGGTGCAATAAATGATTACAGCCAAGCAATTAGTTTAGATACTAATTTTCCTGTTGGATATTTTGACCGGGGTTGTCTGGAAGAGGCACTGAAGAAATATAATGAAGCTGTTGGTGATTATTCAAAAGCCATGAAGATATATCCGACATATATTCCGTATTATCTTCATAGAGGTATTTGCTTCAATTTAACCGGGCATAAAGATGAAGGGTGCGCAGATTTACACAAGGCTTTATCTATGGGTGAAGTAAAAGCATCTGATTTAATAATTAAATATTGCAAGTAAAATTGTAAAAGGGTTTGTATATCAAATAAAAAAGGCTGTTTATCATGATAAACAGCCTTTTTAACTTTTTGTGATAGGTAATTATCTTATCAGTTGCACAAAGCCATCCTGTTTGTAGGTAGCGTTTTGGCAGGTAGCATCAATTACATAGAAATAAACGCCATCAGAAGCTTTTGAACCACCTTCGGTATCACCATTCCAATATTGATATTGGTTGGTGGTAGTAAACACCTCTTTGCCCCAACGGTCATAAATATGGATCGCCCAAGCATCAATGTTCTCTGTTTTGATATAGAGCTCTCCATTCAATCCCAGTGGTCCGGGCTGACTGGGAGTGATAACATTCGGTACAATTACTTTGTAACAGGGTACGTCAACAGTAATTGATAATATTTGCTCAGTTTGACAACCTAAGGTATCGGTTCCGATTACTGTATAGGTAGTGGAAACCGGAGCAATAACTCTGACAGAATCGCACTTTGGAGGGTCAAGGCAGATGATAGTACCCTTTTCAGGGTTTTGCACCCAGGTATATTTTATAGAGTTGCCACTGGCTACCAGGATAGTAGTGTCATTATTTATAATGATGGTTTTAGAACAGCATGCTGATAGGATAGGAAAACCAGGAGAGGCTGTGGTAGTGGCAGTGCCAATACACCCATTGGAAACATATACAGTAAAGGTACTATCTGTACTAGGTCCCGGATCGATGGTAATAGAGCTTCCTGTCTGGCCGGTACTCCACGTATACGTAAAAGGAGCATTGGACCCGGTAGCAGAAGCTGTAAGTGTAATGGGTTGGCCGGCACAGAATTTAGCCGGAGGATTAGCAACTGGAGCAGGCGGTATTCGTAAATTAACTGTGTATGAAATCTGAACAGGGCAACCCAAACTATTAAAAGCTGTTACAGTAAAGCTGGAATCACTATTAATAGGCCCCGTAACAATAGCAGTAGTAGTTTTACCATTGTCCCACACATACTTTGTAGGATTTGTTGAACTGGATACAAATAGTGAATCTTTTTTACCATGGCACTCCCAAGTAGCTCCACTGATTACAGGAATAGGTAAGGGAATTACATTTACCGTATTAGTAAGGGTATCGTGATAGCAATATATGCCTGATACAACGGTTGTGTATGTTGTTGTTACAGAAGGTGACACAATAATAGTGGAAGTAGTGGCTCCGGTATTCCAGTTGTATATTATGGGTTCACCTGAAGCATGAACAGCGATAACGACTGGTTGGTTGGGGCAAACAGTTGTATCATGGCTGATTGAAGTTGTAAGAGGTTTTCTAACAACAACAATTGCTGAAGCCGTATCCAAGCAAACTGAATTTTGGATGGAATCCCTAAGGTGATAAACAGTCGTTTTTGATGGATTTACGGAGATACTTGAAGCTGAACTACCCGTGCTCCATTTGTAGACACCAATCCCATGACCGGTTAGTACCAGTGTTTGTCCCGCACAAATTGTATCCCTGCTCGGAGAGATAGAGGTAGCAGGAGGAGGGAAGGTGGTAACTTTAAACGTTGCAATACCTGAGCACCCGCCGGTAGTGGCAGTAACAGTATATACAGTCGGTCCACCAGGAGTTACGGTAACAGATGAGCCCGAATGATTACCCGGATTCCAGATATAGGAGGAACCTCCCGTAGCACTTAATTTATCCGGAGTGTTTACGCAAATAAGTGAGTCACCCGATATAATAGGGGTAGGAGTAGCTGTAATAGTGATTTTGAAAGTAGTATCAAAGGCGCAACTGCCCGCATTGAGAGCTTTTAGTGTTACACTATACGTTCCAGCTTTGTAATAAACGTGACCTGTATTTTGCAGGGTAGAAGTATTCAAAGGCCCTGAACCGGGGTCGCCAAAATTCCAATTAAATTGTGTTGCGTTAGCTGCAATTGTTTTAAATAAAGTGGAATCTCCTGTACAAAGCGGAGATATTGTAAAAGTAGGCGCAGCCACCGCGGCAAGAACATGTACATTAATCAAGGTATCTAACCCGCATCCATTAGCTAATTGATGAAGCTTGACCGTGTATGTGCCGGCAGATGCATACGTCCATGAAGTATCCTTATAAAGAACATTGTTGTAGTTATAAATCCCGATATTATAGAAGTCCCATGAGAAGAGGCCCGAATCAGGATGAGAAAGATTTGTAAAATTCATAACTTGTCCGGCACAAACACTGTCGGCTTTAAAGCGTGGATGAGGGAAAGGGCCCGGCAGCCTGCCTATAGTATCATATATCGTATCTGCGCAGGTAACTCCAGTAACAGGTATAGTTACAACACTATATACTCCTGGGCTATCAACATAAACAACTTGACCACTATCACTACCCCTGATGCCTTTATAGTGTTTTCCAATGGGGCCTTTCCACTTATAGCTTGTAGCACCCGGGGGAGCACTAAGTGATATGGAATCTTGTCCGCAAAAATTAGGTGAAGATGAAATAAGTTGTAATGGGGAACAGGATGCATCTACATAAGCATATCCAAAGTGACCACCTAACGAGCAATCCTGCGACTGGAATACAATAGTTACACACTGGCCAATGTATTTTTTAAGTGGAACGTTTACAATAGTCCAGTTTTTCCAATAAACAGAATCCCCTTCAATAGGATACCAAACACCTCGAAAGTGATTTACATGCGCATTCTGTGCACTGATCTGGTATTCTCCGCAGGTAGGAATAGTATCTCCATTCTGGTCAAGCACAGCTACACTAAAGAAAGGTTGGGCATAGTAGAAGTGTCCGCCTGGATTTTCGAGGAAGACTGAATATTGATAGGTTAAGCTGGATGTGGTTGGAGAAACTTGGAATGATTGACTCAAAATAGCGGTTCCTTGTCCGTTACGGCTACTGTCGCCAAGCATAACTGAATGTTGTCCGCCCCAAGGGGAAACCTCAGCCATAGAGTAAGTAGAATAAGTCTGTAGAAAAGGATCTTGATGACCGCCGGAAGTGATACGGATTTGATAATCGTTACTTGTATTTGGATCTGGTCCACCGGCATTAACCACATGGCCACAATATCCGCCCGTGATACTAGTTATGTTGAAAGGTCCAATAGTATCATCAGGAGAGCTGTTTACAGCATAATATCCATACCAACCATCTAATGTACCGTCTTCAAAATCTGTGTTATAGCAACTGGAAAAGCAACTGTCGCCTCCCGGTTTAAATTTAGGAAGGTTTCTGTATTCATCTACTGAACTTGGAAACTCTTGTTCTATTTTAACAAATTTAGCATAAAGATTTATAAAATAAGGCTTTACACTTTGCATATATTCTTTTATGTTATCAGGTCCAAGAGAGGGGTTATTTACCCTATTCAGAAACTCCAGGTGAACAGAGTCGATAGGTTGTTTGTAAAACCTGTTAAAAACCTTGTAATCTTGTGAATTAGCTCCAGCCTGAACCTTAACTTGCTCCATGGTTAACGACCACCAGGCAAACTTCCTCTCCAATTGTTCTCCAGGAGTAAGTTTTTGGGTTTTACCGGTGGAAGGAAATAATAGGATAAGTAAAAATATGGGAAAACATTTGCAAAAGGATCTAAAAATTATCCGCATGTTTTTTTTTAGTTTAATCTGCAAATATAGGCTTTTAAATTGTACCAAAAAATATTGCTTTTAACAAATAAAGCCCGCCTATAACTGTAAGCGGGCCTTATAAAGGAGATATAAATTGAATAACTATTTACCTGATAAGTTGGATAAAACCATCCTGTTTGTATGTAGTATTTTGACAGGTAGCATCGATAACATAATAGTATACTCCGTCAGAAGCTTCGGTTCCACCTTTGGTAGTACCGGTCCAATATTGGTATGGGTTAGTTGTTGAGAACATTTCTTTGCCCCAACGGTCATATATAGTAATTGACCAGGCATCAATGTTTCCTGTGTTGATGTACAACTCCCCATTCAAGCCAAGAGGTCCGGGAGTGGAAGGAGTAATTACATTAGGTATTCTCAAGTTGAAGCAAGGCACATCAATATTAATAAGTAATACCTGTTCGCCTTGGCAACCGAGTGAGTCTGTTCCAATTACAGTATAGGTAGTAGTCACCGAAGTAGTGACCCTAACGGAATCACAACGTGGAGGGTCAAGGCAAGTGATAGTACCCTTGTCTGGTTGTTCCTCCCATTTATATGTTTTGGAGTTTCCACCAGCTACAAGTATGGTCGTATCATTGTTAATAATGAGGGTTTGTGAGCAACAAGCAAATAGATAAGGTACATTGGGTGTGGCAGAAGTGGTAGCAGTGCCAATACATCCGTTAGATACCTTAACAGAGTAACTTGTAGTACTATCAGGTCCGGGACTAATGGTAATACTTGAACCTGTTTGGCCAGTGCTCCATGTGTAATTAAAAGGAGCATTGGAACCTATGCCCTGGGCTATAAGTGTAATAGGCTGGCCTGCACAAAACTCTATTATAGGATTAATAGTAGCTATTGGTGGTTGCCTTAATGTAATGGTGTAACTTGTTTGGCTGCTACATCCTATGCTATTAGTTGCCGTAACTGTAATAACGGAATCGGCATTAATAGCGCCAGTTGTGATGGAGGTAGTTGTCTTACCATTATCCCAAATATAGGTGGTAGGATTAGTGGTACTACTAACATAAAGGGTATCCTTCACACCTTTGCACTTCCAATCTTGACCACTAATGGTTGCAACAGGAGGCGGTACAACAGTAACCGTATTTTTCAGAGTATCATGGTAACAATATTTTCCAGATACTACAGCTGTATACACAGTAGTAACAGAAGGGGCCACCTTAATAGATGACGTGGTAGCTCCTGTGCTCCAGAAATATTTTGGAGGTTCGCCCGATTCAGTAACAGAAAGGGTTACGGGCTGGTTAGGACAAATAGAAGTATCGCGGCTTATAGAAGTTTTAAGGGCAGCCCGAACAACTACAATAGCAGAAGCCGTATCTGAACAACCTGAATTATTAACGGAAACTTTGAGATGATATACTGTAGTTTTTATAGGGGAAACGGAAATCACTGTATCTGAACTTCCTGTACTCCATTTATAAACTCCCTTGCCATGACCTGTTAATACTGCTGCTTGCCCTGCACAAATGGTATCCCTGGTTGGAGAGATGGTTGTAACAGGGGGATTGAATGTAGTAACCTTAATGACCGTATCTAAGCCACAGCCATTGGCTAACTGGTGCAGTTTTACTGTATATGTTCCTGCAGATGCATAGGTCCAGGTGGTATCTTTATACTTAATATTGTTGTAATTATATATACCGATATCATAAAAGTCCCATGAAAAACTACCTGAATCCGGATGTGACAAATTTTTAAATGTCATAACTTGTCCAACACAAACACTATCTGCTGTAAAGGTAGGGTGTGGGAAAGGGCCGGGCAGTTTACCAATCGTATCAAAAATAGTGTCGGCACAGAACGCTCCGGTAACGGGTATCGTTACCACGCTGTATACTCCGGGGCTGTCAACATAAACAACTTGGTTGCTATCACTACCTCTAATGCCCTTGTAGTGCTTACCAATAGGGCCTGTCCACTTATAGCTTGTAGCACCCGGAGGAGCACTAAGTGATATGGAATCTTGACCGCAAAAATTCGGGGAAGAGGCAATAAGTTGCAATGGGGAACAAGATGCATCCACATACGCATATCCAAAGTGGCCGCCCGCCGAACAATCTTGAGATTGGAATACAATGGTAACACATTGCCCTATGTATTTTTTAAGGGGAACGTTTACAATGGTCCAGTCTCTCCAATAAACGGTATCTCCTCCAATAGGATAAAAAATAGAAGCAAAGTGATTTGCATGAGCATTGCTTGCATCAACCTGGTATAGTCCGCATGTGGGAATGGTATCTCCATTTTGATCGAGAACGGCTACGCTAAAAAAAGGTTGTTCATAATAGGGGTGATTGGGGTTTTCAAGAAATACAGAATATTGGTAGGTTAAACTGGAAGTGTTTGGAGTAACCTGGAAGGATTGGCTTAAAATAGCCGTTCCCTGGTGTGGTTCGTTGAGAAACGAATGGTTGTTACTATCTCCCAGCATAACTGAATGTTGTCCACCCCATGGAGAAACTTGAGGCATAGAGTGAGTAGAGTAGCTTTGAAGAAAGGCATCTTGAAGCGAGCCAGAGGTAATGTGAATTTGATAGGAATTGCCCGTATTAGCGTCTGGTCCTCCTGCTTGGGTTACAGGGCCGCAATACCCTCCTGTAATATTTGTAATGTTAAATGAACTGGTCCCGGAAGAGTTTACCGCATAATATCCATACCAACCATCCAATGTACCATCTTCAAAATCGGTATTATAGCAACTTGAAAAACAGCTATCGCCCCCAGGTCTGAATTTGGGAGGATTTCTATATTCGTCAACAGAGCTTGGAAAATCCTGTTCTATTTTACGGAAATTAGCAAAAAGATTTAGCAAAAATGGGTCTAGGGTTTTTTGTGCATATTTTTTAACATCATTTATACTGGCAGAATTATTAACTTTATATGCAAAGTCACGGTTAAGGGAGTCAATAAGTTTTTCATTAAAACGTTTAAAAACGCTATATTCTTGTTTTGAAGCTCCAACCTGGACTCTCGCTTGTTCCATTGTCAACGAAAACAAGGCGAATTTTTGTTCGAATTGTTCTCCCGGAGATTCTTTCTTCTGGGCTTTGCCGGTTGATGAAAAGAAGATAGTTAAAACGAGGGGGGAAAATACATAAAGAAGTTTAATAGTTGTACGCATTCTTAAAAAGATTAAAGACCAAATATAACATTTATACCATTATGGCCTGATGAAGAAGCTATCTTTTTTTTTGAAAACAGCCTTAAGATAAGGAACTAGCTACAATTTAAAGGCTTTTTTATTAAAAATTTATTTTTTTCGTGCTAATTCAGCAAAATTGTGGTGAAATAACGCAATTGTTTCAATGCCTTTTAGGTAATTGAATATTCCATAGTGCTCATTAGGTGAGTGAATATTATCAGAATTTAATCCAAACCCTAATAAGATAGAGTCGAGCCCCAGCTCGTTTTTAAATAAAGCTACTATAGGAATACTGCCTCCACCCCGGGTAGGGATCGGGATTTTACCAAACGATTCTTGCATGGCTTTGCTTGCGGCTATATATCCTTTTGATTTTGTATCTAACAATACCGGATCGCCACCATGACCTAAGGTAACTTTAACACTTACAGATTTAGGCGCTATTTTTTCAAAATGTTTTTTGAAAAGAGCAAGGAGCTTTTCCGGTTTTTGATTGGGAACTAAACGCATGGTTATTTTTGCAAATGCCTTGGATGCAATAACAGTCTTAGAACCCTCTCCCTGGTATCCGCCCCAAATACCATTTAATTCTACAGTTGGACGAATGGCGGTACGCTCAAGTGTCGTATAGCCTTTTTCTCCCATAACATCTTTTATTCCTAAATCTTTTTTATAGGTATTCAAATTGAAAGGAGCGCTATTTAGTTCTTTTCTCTCTTTGGCAGAAAGTACCTTAACGTCTTTGTAAAAACCGGGAATAGTAATATGTCCATCTTTATCTTTTAACGATGCAATCATTTCACACAAAACAGTTATTGGGTTAGCTACGGCGCCACCGTATACCCCTGAATGCAAATCGCGATCAGGTCCTGTTACTTCTATTTCCACACCCGCAATCCCCCGTAGCCCAATATTTATAGATGGGATTTTATTATCAATAATATCGGTATCAGAAATCAGTATTACATCGGCTTCTAATTTCTTTTTGTTCTTTTTTACAAAATCTCCCAGCGAAGCAGAGCCCACTTCTTCTTCACCTTCAATTAAAAACTTAATGTTGCATGGGAGTTTTCCTATGCTTGACAACATTTCTAATGCTTTAATGTGCATATAAACCTGTCCCTTATCATCACAAGCTCCGCGTGCATATATTTTACCGTCTTTAATAACGGGTTCAAATGGCGGTGAATTCCATAAATTAAGCGGATCTGGCGGTTGAACATCATAGTGTCCATAAGCAAGTATGGTAGGAAGTTTTTTATCAACTATTTTTTCGCCATACACAATGGGGTGTAGCTTAGTGGGTACTACTTCAACTTTATTTGCCCCAGCCTTAAGTAAGGCGTTTTTTACCCATTGAGCAGTCTTTTCAACATCTTTCTTGTATTTGGAATCTGCACTTACGGATGGTATTCTGAGAAAATCCAACAATTCGCTTGTAAAACGTTCCTTGTTTTTATTTATATAAGAATCAATTTCTTTCATAACCTCGGTATATTTAAGTATTGGAATGCAAATATGCAAAATTTTAGTAATTGGCCATGACGGTGATATTCTGTAATATTTTTTGTAAAGTTAGCATCGGGAGGTGGGATTAGTTTTTTATTACATTTGCAATCCTAATAAAGCTATACAATGAAAAAAATATTACCTCTCTTTATACTCTTTATCCTTGCGGCTGCTGGTATAGTTACAGCACAAACCGATGCGAATTTTATGGCCGGCGAGCAGGCTTTTAATGCAGGCAACTACATTGGCGCAGTGGATAACTATTCTAAGTATATCGGAACATTTCAGAACGGTATTCCGGCATATGTAACAAAATTGCATTCATACGATACTGCAACAGCTTATGAGAAAAACACGCTATTTGCCGGATTTGTTGTTCACCACGATTGGGCTATAGCATGCTACAAGCGTGGATTAGCAAACGTAAAGAACAGGAAGACCAGCGAGGCAGAGAGGGATTTTGATATGGCAATTCAGATTGATTCCAAGTTCCCTGATCCTTATTTTGAGAAAGGATTATTGATGAAAGATGAAAATAAGGATGCGGCCTGCAAGTACATTAATAAAGCGCTTATGATGGGAGATACTTCCAAGCTAGCCAAGCAAATATATATTAGCAATTTCTGCTCAATGACTGGTATAGACTATGCTGTAAAAGGTAAAACAGAAATATCAACAAGACAGTATGCCGAAGCCCTGAAGAATTTTGACATAGCTCTGTCATATTGTTACGATTCAGCTAGTTATTATGCGTATAAAGGGATTGCTTATGAAGAATTAGGAAAACCTGACTCTGCTCTTGCAGAATATGCTTTTGCTATACATATCGATTCAAATAGTTATTTGGGATATTATCGCAGGGCATTAGCCTATGAAAAAGCTCAAAAATACGATTCAGCTTTCAAAGACCTTACCCGTGTATTGGTGCTTAATCCAAAATTTGCAGAAGGATATATACATCATGCCAGCGATTGCGAAAACTTAAATATGTCTGATGCCGCTTTATATGACTATCAACAGATATTGCGTTTAAAGCCCAATGAGGGTGTTGCGTGGTATAAAATTGGATTAAACAGAAAAGAAAATGGATTGGAGGCTTGTTCTTATTTTGAGAAAGCAGTAGAACTTGGGTACGAGGACGCTCAATCATATGCTGATGACTGCAAGAAAGAAGAAGCAAGAAAAGCCTTGAAGTAATTATCCTGTTCAAATAGGTTACCATAACCTTTATTATTTTTTAATTTACTGATAAAGTTGGTCTAAAAATAAAGCAAAAATCATAGTCTTGTGTAATAAAATTGTGTTAATTTGCAGAACTAACCTAATTTTATTTATTAATAACCCCCAAAATTCCCCCCTGAATTATGTTACTTTCAAAATCGTGCCAATATGGCATAAGAGCATTGCTATATATCGCAATGGAGAGCGATAAGAGCAAGAAGACCGAACTCGTTAAAATAGCAGAGACCCTTGATATTCCTAAGCCTTATCTTGCAAAAATCATGCAACAACTTGTTAAGCGTGGATTAGCAAGGTCGGCCAAAGGACCTAACGGTGGATTTTATATGACTCCTAAAGAGAAGTCGAAAAATTTACTGGATGTAATTGAAGCCATTGACGGACTTGGGTACTTTACCCAATGCGGGCTTGGTATGGAAGAATGTGATACCGCTAACCCTTGTCCTATTCACTCCGAAATAGTGAAGATAAGGGAAAAACTCATGAAAACTTTTGGTAAGTATTCCGTTGAAAAAATTGGCCAGCAGGTAAAAGAAGGAAAATTTGTGATTACACTAAAATAAATGCGTAAGCATTTATTGCAGAGTATAGACATATATTTTATTACCAGAACCTGTAACCAGGTATAGGGAGTTATCGTTCTTCATGTTCCCAATACTGAAATTCTCAGAGCCATGTAATGGAAATCCCGGGCAGAGGGTACCTGTATTATCCCACAGGTAAATCTGCCCATTCTTTTTATCTGTTACCCCAATTTTAATAGAATGATCGGGATATATGAATAATTGAAGGTTAATATTCAATTTATCTTTTATTTTGGTATGGAAGCGCTCAGTCTTGTCTTCATTGTATGCCCATAGGTCAGAACCATTTAAGAAAACCATTTCCTGCTTTCCACTACTATCTTTTGGTAGGGGGGAAAATTGGATAGGGTTTGAGGATGCTTTGAAATAAGCAACTGTACTTAGCTCGCCCGATAAACTTAATTTGAACACAGTGCCTAAAGAATCGCAGGCTATAATATAAGAGCTGGAAAGGGTGTTGCCTGCAAAAACATAAAAATCTTTCAGGTGTGAAGGCATTCTGTTATCAAGGTTCAGTTCTTCATTTCCTTTTCGGTCAAGTATATAAACTCTTCCTCCATTGTCAATAAGTAGCAAATAGTCTTTATTTGCTATCTGGCAGTAATGCACCGGACATTGAACGATTTCTTTTGTTTCCGGGGTAGCCCATCCTTTTGCTGGTTTACCATTTATATCATATTCGTATACTTTTAAATCGTTGCATGGAATTACCAGTTTGTATTTTCTATTATTATCGTAGTCCATTACGGCAAGGGAAGCATCGGTAGAATATTTTAATTTGATTGGAAAGCCACCCATCATATTCCCTTTTCTATCCAATAAGCTTATTCTATTCTTAGTGTTAAAAATGTATTGTATCTTACGATTTCGCAATGCATCAACCTCCGTAATCGGACTTTGGATAAGCCCATCAATTTGTTGTTTCCATTCAATTTGTCCGTTCGTGTTTATAAGATAAATCAAGCTGTTTTTATCTTCAGCCATAATATATTGTTCGTGCGTTGTATAGTCAGTAACCCAATAAGGGCAGGAAGCCAGTACAGTATCAAGTTGAACTTGCCATAGGGGGGTAACTTCATGACGATATACGGGATTCTTTTTCAGATAAATGTTAGTATAAAACATGCCTTGCATATAACTAAACTGCATTGATAGCCCATGGTATTTACCAAAAATTGTTTTGTATTTTTTCAAGTCGGTTACATATGTTTTATCAAGGTATTTTGCATATAAAATGGATGATAATGATAAGTTATTGTATATATAAATTCCCGATTCGCTTTCTACGTGTTGTTTTACATAGTCTTTGTAATAACTGTCTTTTTCCAGCAGATTGCCTTGTTCGTATTCATATATAAATGTTTTCAGGGAATTTAAACTGTTGGCAAACACAATATAGTTTCCAATAGGAGAGAACCATGATTTTGTAACTCCATCAAAACTATTTCCGAACAAGTTACCTGTGATATTATCGATGGTTAAGCTACGAATTTCATAGTGCATGTATGTGGAATCTATTGCAGGTATATTCTTTTTCGACGCAACAGAATCAGCTAGTGTGGTGAGTTTGTTTATGGCAACATTAATATCATTAGCACCAACCAACACATAGGTATCATCTTCCAACGTACTGTCAGATGGTTGGGTAATTATTTGGGCAATCTCGTTACTTACCCAGGGCAAAAAGCATTTTTCGATATTCATTCCATAGTTTTGCTCCACTTTGCTGATCCATTCAGACCGGCTCCTGCTTTTATTATGGATTCCTAAATAGTGAATATAATTTTTATAAAATGCGGCATAATCACTGATTTCGTGACAAAGCATGAATATTGTATTAGCAGGCGCAACTGAAGCAGCTTTTACTTCATGCGAACTCTGGTGCTGAAAGAGATTCAAGAATTGGGTACCTGTGCTGTCGCAACTGGTGAACCCGGTCATAATAACCTCATCAGGGTTTACTGTAACATCAAGCCCCATCCATTGGCCAAAATCCTGTATAGAGGATAATGTTGAATAGAAGTTTTTTCTAAATAATTCAGCGGATACATTTGTAAAGGTTTGCATGTTTACAAAAACATTCGCTTCTACCTGCATTTCCGAAGCATTTAACACTTTGGTGAAATAAACATTATTCATAAGTGAAATGCCCGATTCGAGTTGCCGTAACGATTCTTTTATGAGTGCAGGGCTAAAAGAGGAAATAAAAATTCCGTTATTTATAACGTAGTAAAATGCATTTTTATCATCCAATTGAATGCAATGAATAGTGGTTTCTTCATATTGTAAATTATTGGTTGGGCTGTTTTCTTTTACCGAATCTAAAAAGCTGGAAAGGGCCGATTGCAGGTTAGGTGGTAAAGTACATATGAATAAATAATTGAAATGGCTCATACCATTGGTATGAGCTGAAATAAAAAGAGGTTCATTTTCCAGGATGTCGCCTAATTCTGCATGTTCTCTTATAATAGAATCAAGCTTTTTATACTGCCTGTTAAGATCAGTAAAGTAAGGCATGTCTGTAAGCTCTTTCCAAATATCACAATTTTGCGAAACGATTTTTAATAGTGGGAATGTTTTATGGCTCTCGATAATAAATGAGGCATCAATGGGTATTGCCTTTATAGCGCCATTTTCAGGAGCTGCTGTTTTTTTCTGATGAATGTAAAAATAAACACCGCCTCCAATAATAAGAACAGGTAGCAGTATGGCTATAATTTTTTTTAACATCGCTTTCTTACTGTTGGTGAAATAAATCCCACGGTGCTAATTTAAAGCTCTTTCGGTGATGTATGGTAATGCCATGTTTTTCAATGGCAGCGCGATGGATTTCTGTCGCATATCCCTTGTTATGGTTCCATCCGTAGTGTGGATAAGCATCATGCAACGTATTCATGTAATCATCTCTGTATGTTTTTGCAAGCACCGAAGCAGCTGCAATAGAGGCAAATTTAGCGTCTCCCTTAATGATGCACTTGTGCGGAATGTTTTTGTAAGGTTTAAACCGGTTACCATCAATTAATAAAGAAGCTGGCTTTATTTTTAATTCATCTATTGCCCGGTGCATAGCGAGGAAAGAAGCATTGAGTATGTTTATTTTGTCTATTTCTTCGTTGCTTACCTGTCCCACGGCCCAAGCAAGCGCTTCTTTTTCAATAATAGTCCTGAGTTCATACCGGTTTGACTCTGTCATTTGTTTGGAGTCATTCAGAAGAGGATGGTGAAAATCTTTTGGGAGAATTACAGATCCTGCAAATACAGGGCCGGAAAGGCAACCGCGGCCGGCTTCATCACAGCCGGCTTCAACTAAGTCACTATGTAAATAAGGTTTAAGCGACATAAGGTTTAATGCTCTGGAATGATTGCCATGTTAATTCTGCCGTTTTATCCCATGAAAAAAAGTTTCTTCTTTCCTGTCCATGTTCAATGAGTTTCTTTCTTAGCGTTTCGTTTTTTAATATTTCTAACATACCGGAAGAAATAGAATCGATAGAAAATGGGTCTACAATAAGGGCGGCATCTTTTGCAATTTCGGGAATAGAGGTGACATTAGAGGCAATAATGGGGATATTGCATTGCATAGCTTCTACCAAAGGAATTCCAAAACCCTCAAAATAAGAAACATAAACAAGGGCAAATGCAGCTCCCATTACCTTGCTAAGATCTTCAACATTCAGCCTTCCGGTAAAAACAACATCGTTTTTAAAACGCATTTCCCGGTACACTTTTTCCATGTCGCTGTTTTTAAAATAGTGCGGGCCAACCAATACTAATTTCATAGGTGAATTGGCTGCCTCTTTCATCTTATCAAACGCTTGAAGCAGCCTTTTTACATTCTTACGCGGATGCAATGCACTCACATACAAAAAATATTCTTTGCCGTTGGAGTATTTATTTCGTATTTCTTTTTTTTGTACTTCTTCAATAGGTATATAAAGGCTGTCTGCTCCATTATAAACCACATCGATTTTAGAAGAATCAATGGGATACTGTTGGCTGATATCTTGTTTCGAAAATTCAGATACGGTTAGTATTTTACTTGCCTTTGCTGCAAACAATGGAAAGAAATGCCGATAGTACCAACTTTCTGTCTTGGGTAAATCTTTGGGATAATGTTCGTAGTTCAAGTCATGGATAACCGGAACGGATGGCACATCTGTATGGAGGCTTAAATAACCATCCGGCGAATAAAAAATATCAGGCTTGGCATGGTTTAATATTCTTGCTACCGAATATTCAAACCACAAATAATATAGAATTGGATGGCGCGCTTGCGGATATATAACAATTGGGGTAATATTAGAAGAAAAAATAAATTCTTCACTATATTTTCTGTCAAACAAAAATAAAAATTGGACTTCAGGATGGTTTACTGTCATACGCTTCAATACATTGAAAGCGTGAATGCCGATGCCTTCCATTTTATTTTTAAGCAATAACCTTGTATTTACGGCTATTTTCATTTTACAATACAAGGTTGAATAGCTTTAACCAGGGATGAATTTGATTCTATCAGTATACCTTTTACACCTGCTTTTTCTCCGGCAATGATATCTCTTTCTTTGTCTCCTATAAAATAAGATAGGGTAGAGTCAACATTAAAACGGGCAATGGCTTTTTCTACGTGCAATGAATCAGGTTTGCGGCAGAGGCAACTACCTGTTTCAGGGTGATGAACACAATAATATATTTCTTCTATCCGTATACTGTGTTCTTTAAATTTATCGAGCATGAAAGCATGCATTTTTTCCGTATCCTCAATTTTAAATAATCCCCTCCCTATACCGCTTTGGTTAGATATAATGACTAAAAGATATCCTGCTTTTTGCAGGAGTTTTAATGCTTCAAAAACATCGGGAAGAATTTCAAAATCTTCAATCCGGAAGGTATAATCGTTTCGCTCACGATTAATAACCCCGTCGCGGTCTAAAAAAACGGCTTTATTCATTATTGAAACAAGGCTTTTATTTGATTGAAAAACATGGGTACAAATTGCGGATGAAGTACAATAGTGAATGCAATTCCAAAGATACCACCCCAAAAGTGTGCTTCATGCCCGATATTGCTTTTTCCCCTTTTAGACATGTACCATTCTGCAATTAAATACAAAACTCCGAAGATAAATGCAGGAATAGGTATAGGCAAAAACATAATTCCAAGTGTTGCCGTGGGGCTGGTCAGTATAAAAGAGAACAGAACAGCGGAAATGGCCCCTGAAGCTCCTACTGCGCTGTAGGAAACATTGTGTTTATATTTTTCATAAGCAGGTACCGAAGAAACTACTATGCCCCCCAAATAAAGAAGCAGGTAATAGTAATGGGCCCGTTCGGGAAAAAACTGCGGGAAAATATCTCGTTCCAAAGCCAAACCTATACTGTAAAGTGCAAACATGTTGAAAAAAAGATGGGCATAATCTACATGCAGAAAGGCGTGAGTAATAAGAGTATACCATTCTTTTTTATCGTTGTAAATTCGATTGGGATGAAATAAATATTTGTGAAAAAAGGCACGGTCTCTGAACCCCAGGAAAGAGAAAATTACGGTAAATATCAGGATATAATAAGTGATCATTCGCTTTAGGTAGACGCTTTCATTCTTAACTAATTACGTTTTCAAAATTAGTTTTTTTACCAGTACGCCGCTTCGGTTTAATATATACGCTTAATTTTGGAGTACTTTAGCAAGTGCAATGCAAACAAAGAATAAAAAGGAAATAATTGGTAGAACTGTCCCTATAGACCTTCCGCGACTTGGGTTTACAGGGATACAAGCCAAAACTGATACTGGCGCTTATTATTGTTCCCTTCATTGTCACTTTATTAATATAAAGGTGGAAGAGGGTAAGCGTGTACTGTGTTTTAATTTACTTGATCCTTCCCATCCTGAATACCAGGATAGGGAAATTCATTATAAGCGGAAGTTCATAGTTAAACAGATTAAAAATTCTTTTGGCGATATTGAAAGCCGGTTTTTGATAAGCACAACTATCCTCATTAATAACCGTAAAATAAGAGCCTGGATCAGCCTCACCGACAGGGGAAATATGAAGTATCCCATGCTCTTGGGGAGCCGTTTGTTACGTAATAAATTTATTGTGGATGTTTCTCTGAAGGAGCCGAAAATTACATAGCCTGTTTTTGGCTATAGTCGTTTGTTCGAACTAATTTCCCCGTTTCATCATAATATTTCCACTGCCCGGTAGGTTTGCCCTTACTAAATGTGCCCTCATATCTTTTTTGCCCATTATCATAGTATGATGTAGTAGCGCCATCCAGCATACCGTTTGTAAAATAATCGTCGCTCCATAACTTCCCGTTTGGGTAAAAACTTTGGCATTCTCCGCTTCTTCTGCCCGCGATGTAATAGCTCTTCTCTTTAATTACTCCGCTGGTGTAGTATTTAATTAAAGGGCCATTTTTTATGTTTGTATCTGCCTGAGGTGGAGTTGCAGCAGGTTGTTTTTTTGTTGTGTCCGATAGAGGTGCTGTATTTTGGGGCGTTGAATCTGCGGGTAAGTTATTGGAATGACATCCCCATAGAAGGGAAATTGAAATTATAAGTAGACAAGATATCTTTTTCATACAGTTTTGTTACTAACGCAAAATTAATGCAATTCTCGATATAGGATTACTTATCCCTCTCAGTTACAAACTCTATCAGTTGTTCAAATGCAGTTCTATAGGCCGAGTCGGGTAGTTGGTTCAGCATTTCTTTTGACTTTTCCCTGTATTCGTACATCTTACTACGGGCATAATCTATCCCCTTTTTTTCTTTCACAAAATCGAAAACTTGCAACACAGTTGCTTTATCTGCGCTTCTGTTTTTTAGAGCGCTTAAAATTCTTTTTTTCTCAATGTAACTTGATTGTTCCAGCGAAAAGATTAACGGGAGGCTCATTTTTTTTTCTTTAATATCCGTACCTATAGGTTTCCCGATATCATTTCCTGTTCCGTAGTCGAGCAGGTCATCTTTAATTTGAAATGCTATCCCCAGCAATTCTCCCATGGCCCACATTTGCTTAACAGCTTCATCTGTTGCGCCTGTAGAGGCTACTCCGGATGCACAACAAGCTGCTACTAACGAAGCCGTTTTATTGGTAATGATTTCAAAATATTCACTTTCGGTAATATTCAGTTTACGGGTTTTTTCAATTTGAAGCAGCTCCCCTTCGCTCATTTTCTGTACGGCTGTTGAAACGAGCTTCAACAATTGAAATTCTTCATCGTGTACCGCAAGTAAAAGTCCACGTGACAACATATAATCGCCTACCAATACAGCTACTTTATTTTTCCACAACGCATTAATAGAAAATGCGCCACGGCGTTGATATGTATCATCCACTACATCATCATGCACAAGCGTTGCATTATGCAATAATTCTATCAATGCTGCCGCCCGATATGTGGAATCGGTTATTTGTCCATACATACCGGCAGAGAAAAATACAAGCATGGGGCGAAGCTGCTTTCCACGCCTTTTAATAAGATAGTATGTAATCTTATCGAGCAGGGGTACGGAGCTTTTCATGGCATTGCGGAAACGTACCTCAAACTCATCCAGTTCTTTGCCGATTACAGGGCGTATGGTATCAAGACTTTTTATGGCCATATCGGGGTGTAAAGGTAAAGAATAGATAACACCAAGATATAAAGTAAAAATTACTATTCTGGCGTATCCTTATTTTTAATTACTTATTTTGTATATACTCTATAATTCCCTTGTAGTATGCCTGTGCTACCAGTTCTATTCTTTTAGAAACCGCATAGCCCAAAAGGGTATCGCTTTTAGTTGTCAGTAAGAAACATTCCTGAGCATTATCCTGGTATAGGGGCTCGCCGTAAACCAATGGGCCTTTTATTAGTCTTGTCAATGCCAAATCCCTTGAATAGATACCTTCCGCAGGGGTAGAGAGGCAATGTTCTGTGAGATAAGAAGCATCTGTTTTTTGCGCCAATGGTACATTCAGGCTAGTGGATATGTTTTTGGCCACATCTGATGAAAGCCTGACAGATTCTTCAATATCGGGACTAAGCAATAACCTCAAAAAATTAAGTTTTCCCGAAAGTGATTTCAAATTTTCAGTAGTTATACAGCCGGGAACAAATGCCATTACGTAATCTTTGTCAGTAGTGTGGCTCCAACCCGTGTTCTTTTCGTTTACATTATAGTGTATTATTACCGTTATATCTGGCCGGAATGTATTTATTTTTTCGGCGCGGGCCGCCATATCTACAGAGCCAAAAACCTCAGAAAATAAAGCTTTATCTGCTAAATGAGCATTTAATAAGTGCATATTCTTCTCAGATATAAGATGATTATGAATAAGGCTATCCACGTAATCTTTATTTTTAATTTTTTTCTTCCATTGTGCAAAAGTTATTCCAAGCGCAGAAATGCCCGTATCAGTCCTTGTGAGCATAGTTTTAGCCCCCATACTATCTAACATATGTTTTAACAAAACAGTCGTAAAAAAGGTAAGATTACCTTCAATAAGTTGAATTCTTTGGGTACTGTCAATGGCAAGAGTCATGCAACGGCTTTCTGTTTCTCCCATTGGGTAAGTGCCCCCTATATGTCCCGGGTCTATGGCAATTTTCATGCCTTTAAGTGAGTGTGGAGTGTTTCGTTTCTGTATAGAATCCTTTTGTATAAAATAGTGCAAGCTGTCTTTTTTATCGATAACCAGTTTTTTTAATTCCGGCTCAGAAATAGTACTGATGAATGGAGCCAGAATCTGTACTTGTTTCCAATTTAAAAATATGCCGGGTTCACTTACTTTATCACCATGAATAGAGATTCCAGCCTCATTAATCGATACAAGGCTTTTAATGTGATGGTCTTTTGAAAAATAGGTGTTGAGTTTCGTTTGATAATATGCCTGTTGTGATTGACCTGTTGCATAAAAGTGAAATAAAAGCAGTAATAACAAGCCTCCGGTGTTTTTGAGTATTTTTGTGCACTGTTGATTTATTCTTTTAAAATGGATAGTATCCGGGATATTGATTTTTCTTCCGAATGGAAGTTTACAGCGAGCAGAAGTAGCGGAAAAGGTGGTCAAAACGTAAATAAATTGTCCACGAAGGTAGAACTTCATTTTGATTATTTGAATTCGTTATTGCTCACAGAAGCACAGAAAAATTTAATTGCAGCTAAGTTAGGGGGCTTTATAAATAAAGAAGGCATATTAAAAATTGTTTCGCAGGAAGACAGAAGCCAATTATTGAATAAAGGGAATACCATTGAAAAGTTTTATGTTCTCCTGGAAAAAGCGTTTAAAAAGAAAAAGAAACGGATTGCTACTAAACGGAGCAAACAAAGCCAGTTGAAGAGGTTAAAAACCAAGAAGATTCATTCGGAGAAGAAAAAAACAAGGGGAAGGTTGGATTTTTAGCATTTATGACAAAACTCATCTATTATAAACCTTATCTTTTATAAATTTGCGCAAATCTTTATTACCTATGTATATACAACAACTCTATACAGGATGCCTTGCACAGGCTGCTTATTATATTGAATCGGAAGGCGAAGCTGCTATTATTGACCCGTTGCGCGATATACAAGCATACCTTGATATTGCCACGGCCCGCAATGCGAAGATAAAATACATTTTTGAGACCCATTTTCATGCGGATTTTGTATCAGGACATATAGATATTGCTAAAAAGACCGGAGCTAAAATAGTGTATGGTCCTACAGCAAAAGCTAGTTACGATATTATTGTTGCGAGTGATGGTCAGGAGTTTAAATTAGGTAATGAAATATTGGAACTTATGTATACTCCGGGACATACCAAAGAATCATCTTGTTTTTTGGCTAAAGATGCTGCTGGAAAGCCATATGCCCTGTTTTCGGGAGATACTTTATTTGTTGGTGATGTAGGTAGGGTTGATTTGGCTGCCAATGAGGTTTTGACAAAAGAAGAACTTGCTGATATGATGTATGATTCAGTTCAAAAGCTCCTCACATTGGATGATGATATAATCGTATATCCTGGTCATGGTGCCGGCTCTGCATGCGGTAAGAATATTGGGAAGGAAACTACAACTACCATAGGTGAACAAAGAAAAAAGAATTATGCCCTCCAACCGATGGATAGGAAAACTTTTGTTAACACAATGGTTACCGGGTTAGCAACTCCTCCTAAGTATTTCTTTATGGATGCCAAAATAAATCGCAGCGGATATGAAGAAGATATGGATAGCATATTGGGAAATAATGTTAAGGCGCTTTCGGTTGATAATTTTATAAAGGAAAAAGAATCAGAAACGTTGATGTTGGATACTCGTATGCCTGCTGAATATGCTAAAGAACATATTTCAGGTTCGTTAAATATTGGATTGAACGGAGATTTTGCTGTATGGGTAGGTACAATTATAGATAATGTGCCACTGATTTTAGTTTGTGAACCCGGTAAAGAAAAGGAATCTGTAATGCGTTTGGCAAGAGTAGGATACGATAAGGTTAACGGATTCCTTAATGGTGGCATAACTGCATGGAAGGATGCTGACCAGAAAGTGAATGCAATACATTCTGTTTCTGCGGATGAGTTTGCAAAAAATATAGCAATGGAAGGTCAACCTTTAGATGTGAGAAATGAAGGTGAAGTAATGCAAGGGACTGTTAGAGATGCTTTGGCCATTCCATTAGGCAAATTAGAAAGCCAATTAGGTACATTAGATAAAAATGCGCATTATTACGTTTACTGCCAGGGTGGTTACCGCTCTATGGTTGGTACTTCCATCCTTGAAAAGAATGGGTTTGCTAACATTACTAATGTAGAAGGAGGCATGAACGCCATTAAGAAAACCGCGGCGCCTATTGAAGTGCCTGCAATGGCCTAAAAATCAGCCTTCAAACGTAAGGGAAAGCAAATAGGTTTTTGAATAAAGCCCCTGTATAGATTGAGTATAGACAGTATTGTCAGGTACAATTAAGTTCCGAAGTCCTTGTGATACTTTTAGTTCGATTCCAAACTTAAAATATTGCAGGTAGAATTCAATTCCACCACCCGCTTCGTAGTAAAAGTCATTGGGTAATAGTCTCACAGTAGCATGTGGGCCAGCCAATTGCTGGTTAATGTCTTTCTGCGAAATAAGGTCTTTTGCATATTTCCCACCGGCTAATACATAAGCTTCAAAGTTGTGAAGCCGTTTGGAGATGAGTTTTAGATCAAGTGGAAAATTCAAAAAAACTGACTGTATCTGTTTATTTACTGTAATAGTGTCTGTCCCCATGAAATTATAGTCCAGCTCACGGGTAGTAAATCCTAAAGAGGGTACAAACCGAAGCTTTAAATACCTTGTAATACCAAATTCTGAAACAATACCCAAATCAAATCCTATTTGTGGGGATGAACGGATCGATTTTAAGGTATCATTGAATTTTTCTGCAAGGTTAGGCGTAGGTACTATATAAAAACTGGCTGTATTAGCCGCTATGATGAATCCGAAATGTAAACGTTTATGAGTATAGGAAGCCAAATTCACGACTTGCTGACTCTCTGTTTTAACGGGAAGCCAAAGCAAAATCACTGCAAACAGGCCAATAAGTTTTTTTGACGGCTTACATGAAAAGGAGGAATACAAGCTTTTTAGTCCCAGCATTTTATCAGTAACGGTTTTTAGTAGCTATTTATTTTGCTATAAGGCCAGCTTCTTTGCAATGTATATTGAAACAACCCCCATACTTAATGGAATAAATCGGGTATCTGTAAATCCTGCATTAACTAATTCTAACTCGAATTTTTCGCCTGATGGAAAAGCAGTTACCGATCTGTGAAGGTAGTCATACGCTTTATTCTCTGAAAATGTTCCGCCGATAGCCGGGCAAATTCTGCTCATAAATACTTTATATAGTTTTTTGAACAGCCCCTTCGAAGGTTCTGACGCTTCCAATATTAATACTCTTCCGCCGGGTTTCAATACCCTGTATATTTCAGATAATCCTTTTGCCAGGTTTTCGAAGTTTCTCACCCCAAAGGCAGAAGTAACTAAATCATAACTATTATCAGGATACTGTAGGTTTTCCGAATCTCCCTCTATCAGTTCTATTTTGCTTGATAGTCTCTTGTGCTCTACTTTCTGCCTCCCTATTTCGAGCATTTTTTCAGCAATGTCTACACCGGTAATTTTTTGAGGGTTTAGGCGTGCCAGTTCTATTGCAAAATCTCCTGTTCCGGTGGCAATGTCAAGTATCGTTGAATGGGGATATTTTTTTACGAGGTTAACGGCTTTTCTTCTCCACAAAATATCGATGCGCAATGTGAGCAGGCGGTTCATGAAATCGTACCTTCCTGCAATAGTATTAAACATTTTTTTTACCTGCTCCTTCTTACCCAGGTCGAGGTTGTCATACGGTATTATAGGTGAAGGAGCCACACGCATCTATTTTCCGTTCATATATTGTTCTGCTTCCTTAAGCAATTGCTCTTTATCTACCGGAACTACGCCTGTTTTTTCGCAAACCTGTCCACCTGCCAGGTTAGATAGGAAAGCAATTTCGGAGGGAGCTAAATGAAGAGCTGAACATAAGGCAGCTACACTGACTACCGTATCTCCGGCCCCGGAAACATCCGATATGTTTCGGATATGTGCAGGTACCAATTTTTTTTCCTTATCGGAATTAATAAAAACCCCGTGTTCTGATAAGGTTACAAGCACCTGGTCGATTTGCTGACCTATTCGCAGTGTATCTGTTACAAGTTCAATTTGCTTAATATTTCCAGCCTGAACATCTACCTTAAGACCTTCTTTCAATTCCTTCAGGTTAGGTTTGAATAGGGTCACTTCCCTATATTCGGCAAAGTTTTTCTTTTTAGGATCCACTACAGTAGGGATACCATGCTTATTGGCCAGTTCAACTACCTGTTTTATCAACCCTGATGAGATGACACCCTTATCATAATCTTCAAAAATGATTACATTAATTTGGTCTTCTGTAATAGAGTGTTCTATTTTCTCCAGCAGTTTTTTAGTTTGGCTATCTTTAATATATTCTTCGGTTTCATCATCAATCCGCACTATATGATGATTATTGCTGATAATCCGGGTTTTGGTAGTGGTAGGGCGGTCGTTTGCAGTCAATATACCCTCCGTTGAAAGTTTTTTATCCCGTAAAATATTCAGTAGTTTCTCTCCATTATTATCATCACCTATCACGCTGCATAGAATAGGAAAGGCACCCATAGCTTGTATATTAATAGCTACATTGCCTGCGCCACCCATACGACTTTCTTTTTTGCTGACTGCAACAATAGGTACGGGAGCTTCCGGTGAAATACGGCTCACATCGCCCCAATAGTAAACATCGAGCATCAGGTCGCCAATTATGAGTACCTTCAGGTTGTTAAATGAATCAAATATTTTTTTTAATTCTGCTGAATTCACGGGCAATACTATTTCAGATGTGATAACGCTTCTTTCATTCTTTTTAATGCTTCCACCAATACTTCTTCTGCAGCCGCATAGGTAAAGCGGATATAGTTATCGTTGCCGAAAGCAGCCCCGGGAACTAAGGCTACAAGAGCCTTATCCAACAAATAAAAACAGAGGTCAGTACCATTTTTAATTAGCGTTCCTTCGTATGATTTGCCGATATAATAGGTGATGTCGGGAAACATATAAAAGGCTCCGTCAGGCACATTGGTTTTGAGTCCTGGAATATCTTTCATTAAAGTAAGAACTGTATCTCTGCGTTTGTGGAAAATATCGCGCATGGAGTAGGTTGCAGATGGGTCAAGAAGTACGGCAGTATAAGCTGCTTTTTGTGCTATAGAACAAGTGGCAGAAGTTATTTGACCTTGTATTTTATCACAGGCCTTGGCAATTTCCTTGGAAGCCCCAAGATACCCTACCCTCCATCCGGTCATAGCGAATGCTTTTGAAAGGCCATTTATAGTAATAACCCTGTCTTTTATAGAAGGTACAGTACCAATGCTATAATGCTTGCCTATAAAATTGATGTGTTCATATATTTCGTCCGATATAATATAAATATCAGGGTATTCGGCAAATGTTGCAGCAATTTCTTCCAGTTCTTTCATGGAATAAACAGAACCGGTCGGATTGCATGGGGAGCTGAATATCATTAATTTAGTACGGGGGGTGATAGCTTTTTTTAGTTGACTTGCTGTAACCTTAAAGTCATTTTCAATACCCGCTTCTACTAATATGGCTTTCCCTTCTGCCAGTTTTACAATATCCATATAGCTTACCCAGTAAGGAGAAGGAATAATCACTTCGTCTCCCGGATTGATGATACTTAAAACAGCATTGGCGATGGATTGCTTAGCGCCGGTAGATACTACTATTTGGTCAGCATCGAAATGCAGGTTGTTATCCCGGGCAAATTTTTGAGTAATAGCCTGGCGTAGTTCCAGATACCCTGAAACATGGGTGTAATGGCTAAAGTCATCATCGATAGCTTTTTTTGCCGCATCCTTAATTACTTGCGGAGTAGGGAAATCAGGTTCTCCCAGACTTAAATTAATTACATCTATTCCCTGTGCTTTCAGTTCACGGCTACGTCTTGCCATGGCAATAGTTTGCGATTCGGAAAGACGGGCAAGGCGCGCTGAGAGATTTTGCATATAGCTGTTTTACGTTGGTAAAGACCTGCAAAGCTATTAAAATATAGATATATACCCGTCAAGCCACGCCATTTATGGGATGTTTTACTTCCTTACTGACAGAATAGTTTCCCTCTTTGCAAGAATATAACGATAAACCGATTTATATTGAAGCGAGTCTAAATGTGCTTTTCGTCCCATTTTAGGAAGTATAGCATTCCAATCTTCCACTGAAAAGTCTTGAGGCAATTTGGCATCATGGCAATCGGTGCATTTGTCTTCATAAAGGTTATAACCCTCTATAAGGATATCCGATGTGGTACCCGGCCATTGTTTTTGGGCAACTGTAAGGTCGCCATTATCAGGAGTGAGGCTTGGCGTTGGTGTTGCTGATTTAGCTGCAGGTGTAAGGCTTTTGCAGCATGCCAGTACGATGGAAAATAATGTAAAAACCACGGCTGTTCTTCTATATTTTAACATACAAACAAGACTATAATACCCTGTAATAACAAGGTGTTTAATTTTAAAATAATAATGGGGAGCCGCAAAAATACAATAAAGACTATACATATAGGCCGTAAGAAGCCATTGAGCATCTCATAATTTCATTATGCGTATGACGTTCAATATGATAATTATCATATATCCCTGGTGGTTATTGTCATAGTCTTTACATTTTGTTTAGATCACTTTTGTCGCACAAAGTCGGGCTAAATAATAAAACTATATAATCATGAAAATACAAAAGATAATTTATGCATCAATGGGGATAGCCTTTGCCGTTGCATACTTAGCACCAAGGGTAAATGCCCAAACAGACTCCACGGGTGCTGTGGTACATAATTCTCCTTTAGGGGGAAGTGAAAAGTTTTTATTGGCCGGGGAGGTATTTACTACCTGGCAAACCACCAAAATACATGGATTGCCAGCTACCAATAGCTTTGGCAACGATCCAGATTATCCAATGGGCTTAATGCTTATGCCACTGGTCAAATTAACTGACAGACTGTTTCTTGATGCACAAATGCAGGTAAGCGCAAACCCCGGTCCGGGCGGGGGAACAGATGTAGGGCTAAATGAGGCAATTATTTATTACCGCCTTACACCTGAAATTAATCTGTTTGCAGGAGATTTTCAACCGAGGGCCGGTTTATATGAAGGAATTTTAGATGATTTTACAAACCGGTATGGCTCCGCCCCAATAGGAATGGGAATAAGTACTTTAAGTGAACCGGGTATAGGGGTTCAGGGCGGTATACAATTGGGTTATTCGAAATTGTTGTACCAATTATTTGTTGCCAATGGTCCTCAGTTGGTAGTAGATAGTACAGGAGCCCAAAACGGACAACTGAATTATGGTAATTATAGCGATAATAATAATAACAAAGCTGTAGGCGGAGAAATCGGATTATTACCTTTTTCAAATTCCACTCTCGAGCTTGGTGTATCGGGTCAATATACTCCTCACACGGGAAATGCCGGAAGCCCGCTCGAAAATATTAGCAATACCACATATGCTGCCTATATAAACTATTATCATGTTTTTAATCCGCTTATGATAAGGTTACAAGGGCAATATGAATACGCTCAAACCAAAGGGTACAATTTATATACGAATGCATCAGATACCGCAATATTGATATCTAAATTTACAAACCAAATGAGCGGGTGGTTTGGGGGAGTCACATTTCGTCTCAGCGGTTCCAGCAATACGTTTATTAGCAACCTTGAATTGGCCGGCCGGGTAGGTCAATTAACTCTTCCACAGGGAGCCGTATGGGGAGCAACACATCCTGAAAACCAAACTACTATATGCCTTACCTACTGGCTTACCTGGAAAACACCTTTAAACCTGGTATATGATATATATACCCAATCGGGCAGCCCAACACAAACTGTATTTACCGTAAGGGGAATGTGGTTCTTTTAAAATAAATACACAACATAAATATAGAAATTATGAAAACAATGGTCAATATAAAAACAGTGCTGTATACTTTAGTTATTGGTATTTCTTCCATAGTAATAATTAACGGGTGTAAAACACCTGAAGCTATCCGTGGAAAATCAGGCGCTCAGTTATGGGGTGAAAATTGCATAAGGTGCCATAATTCCCCTGCGCCAAACACATTTAGCGATGACCAATGGGATGTTGCTGCTGAGCACATGCGTCAAAAAGCTATTTTGACTGATGTAGAAATCACCAAAATAAGAGACTTCCTTAAAACGGCTAATAAATAAACATCAATAGTGGCGAGCAGCTATTGTATGTATGTGAAGTGCGGGTGTTACAGCTCGCACTTTTTATTTTGCATATCAGCGGTAGCTTGATTTTATACGTGCAATAACAATGAATAATGCGCCTGATAGAAGTAATATGGCTGCAATCCAAAGATACCAGGCAAACAAAGGGCTGCCTGCAATTAGTATATTTCCTAACCCCTGAAGCAACAGAAAAAGTTCATTTAATACAATTGCCAGCGTGAACAAGGCAAATGCAAAACGGGATAACTTATGTTGAGTAAGTAGTAGTTCTTTTTGTGCAAAATACGTTATCAGGAATAGCGTAACAAAACCCAGAAATACCATGTGAAGGAATCCCATAATCATGGGCCGGTTACCAAACACAAGCACATTAACTGAATTTATGAACGTAAGGCTCTGTAAAAAGGTTTTTACAGCAAAGGCGCTGATAGATAATACAGCCATATAACGGATAGCCGGTTTAATCATTCTGAATTCCTTTAAAAGCAAAGGCGCTGAAATAATAAAAAAGAACAAGGTTAGCACTAGTAACACAAAGCCCACCGCCGAAAGTATATGTAACAACAAATTAGTCTGGTGCCAGAGAAAAGTTAGAAACATAGACGGAATAACGGACAAGCATAACATAACTGCAAACCAATGAAGAGAACTCCTTGAGTGATGAGTTGTATTGAGGCTAATCTTATTATAAATTAATGCAAAAACCGCCAGGGTAAAAAAACCATTGTATTGTAAGTGCAAGTAGCCGAATAAAGCATCCCTGTATAAGATGGCATTCAGAGATTTCGCGGCAAATAAATAGGCCGACATAAGTATTCCGGCGGATGAGAGGACAAGCGACAATACAGACGATATAGCAAGCAGTTTTACAGTTTTACTGGCATTCGTTTTTAGCGTATTGCGGATAAAAACCCAAGAAAAGATATACGTTACAACTATATAAATAAAAGAAATATACTCAGAAATAGATTTACAACTTTCAAAAGGTGAAGTGAGTAGTGTTGCCCAACTGCAAAGAAAGATAGCTGAGAGGAGAAAATGATATATTTTTTTATGATAAAGTTCTCCAGGAAGTTCATATATCATAAGGGTAAGCAAGGCAAGTGTAGCCCATCCCATAAGAGCAAAATGTCCGTGAGTATCTACCAGCCGGTTGTAATCTATAAAAGGCATATCAAATATGATTTTGCTTCGGATTAATAAGCCTAAAGCAGCCACAATACAAAGATTTAGTAAAGACAAATTAATCCAACCTTCTTTTGATTTCATTGAAAAATGATATAGTGAGGAACGCTTGTAAAGGTACACTGATTTCGGGTTCATCGGTTTTAATATCTGTATGATAAAAATCATATTCTTTCGCAAGTATAGTCATGGATTCCCTCTTTGAATAAGACCACTTTTGTGTACAGATTAAATGGATTAATATGAAAAACTCATTTTTTAACAGGCTATTTTTATTCATCCCATTAATGGGCGGAATAATCTTTTTTACCTCATTAACTGAAATTAAGTCGCAGACTAAACCTGCATGGATAGCGCCTTCGTCGGCGGATGCAGTTAGCAATCCACTGAAAGGAATGCCGGATGCAGCAGCAGCAGGTAAAAAAATATATGGTACATATTGCGTAGTATGTCATGGAGATAAGGGCAAGGGGAACGGCATTGCTGCTGCAGGACTTAATCCCAAGCCTGCTGACCACTCATCCGAAAAATTTCAGAGTCAGAGCGACGGTGCCATATTTTGGAAGATGACTACCGGCAGGGCTCCGATGGCAAGCTATGATAAAACCCTAACGGCAACACAGCGTTGGCAGGTAATTGATTACATAAGAACATTAAAAGCTGTAAAGTAAAAAGAATAAATAACTTTAATTCACCTTTAAATTATATGAATATGAAACGTAGCCTTTTTTTTGTAGCGATCCCATTGGTACTTATTTTCATTGTGGGTTGCGGTTCGGGTAGCCAGCCTAATAGTACCATGGTTAAGAAGGATTCCACCAAAACAGATAATGGAATCGGAAAATTTGTAAATATGCGGTTAACACATCCGTTAGATGATAGCATGGTGATTAGGGGGAAATCTATTTACGATGCAAAATGCATATCATGTCATAAACTGACCGAAGAAAAATTAGTTGGTCCCGGCTGGAAAGGCGTTACTGACCGCAGAACCCCGGAATGGATTATGAACTTTATAACCAACACTAATGTAATGCTCGATAGTGATTTGCTGGCACAGCAATTAATAGTGGTGTGTGTAACCCGCATGCCTAACCAAAATGTGAGCGACGACCAGGCTCGTGCCATTTTGGAATTTATGCGCAAAAATGATGGTAAAAAGTAGAGACTGGTTCCTTCTGATGAAATTTTATTACCCTTCCTTTCTTTTCCCTTCAAAAAATGTTTTCATAAGCCGGGAGCATTCTTCTTCTAAAATTCCTGTCGTGAGTTTTGTTTTGGGGTGGAGTAGATGAGCCCCTATTTTCGAAAAACCTCTTTTGGGCTCATCGGCGCCATATACTATTCTTCCTATTTGTGCCCAGAATAAGGCACCGGCGCACATTACGCATGGCTCGATGGTTACATACAGGGTGCATTCTTGTAAATATTTTCCGCCCAGGTAATTGGCCGCCGAGGTAATGGCCTGCATTTCGGCATGGGCCGTTACATCATTCAGGTGTTCGGTATAATTATATCCACGGGCTATAATTATACCATCGCATACAATTACAGCCCCTATAGGCACTTCGTCTTTTTCAAAGGCTTTTTGGGCTTCTTTCAATGCCTCGTGCATAAAGCGCTCATCTTCTTTGCTCGAATCCATAGGGGGAACTACACAAAATATTTTTCTCCTTCTACGGCCAGATACGATTGCGGAAAAATGCTGCGTGCTTCATCCTGCAGGGGTTCTAGGTTTTTATACCGGGCAGAAAAATGGCCGAGCAATAAGCGTTTTGCATTTGCCTCCTTGGCAATGGTGGCAGCATCTTTAGCAGTAGAGTGCATGGTTTGTTCTGCCCGGCTATGCATATCTTCCATAAAGGTAGATTCGTGGTACACCAGATCGGCATCCTGCAACTGGGGTACTATGTCTGTATTGAAAATAGTATCGGAACAGTATGCATATTTACGGGGTGGGAGAGGGCTGGTAGTCAGTTCTCCGTTCACAATCACTATACCTTCGGGTGTTGTATAGTCATCTCCTGTTTTTAATAATTCCAGCGCCGCAATGGGAATCTGCAAGGCTTCTATTTTTTCTTTGATAAGCTTACGCGGCCTTTGTTTTTCTTCAAAAACAAAACCACAGCAAGGTATAGAGTGTTTTAAGATGAGAGTTGAAATTTTCACCTTATCATCATCAAATAAAATAGCAGGTTCTGAGAAATTAAGAGGATGAAAATGCACCGGGTATCGGAGGGTAGTACCGGAATATTTATTATTAACATCTAAAATTTCAGCGAGTCCCTGATCGGCATAAATATCGAGCGGCTCGGTGCGGCCCAGCAGGTGCATGCTCGAAAGCAACCCCGGCAAACCGAGATAATGGTCGCCATGCAAATGGCTGATAAAAATGTGTTCGATGCGTTGGAATTTGAGGGAGTAGCGACGCAATTGCATTTGAGCGCCTTCGCCACAGTCAATTAAAAAATAGCGTCCGGCAATATGCAGTAGTTGGGAACTCGGATAGCGTCCGAAGGCCGGCAAGGCTGAACTGCAACCCAAGACAGTTATATCAAACGCCTCCAACTTATTTGCTTGTTTCTAATTCGTCCAGAAGTTTTATTCCGTCGTCAACCGAAACAGCTGAGTTTAGGATACTGTCTAACTGAGAAATGATAATTAATTTTTTTATTGCTTCTTTTACGCCCGTAAGTACTAATTTGCCTCCCGCATTTTTACAAAGGCGATTGCCTACCAGTATAGCGCTTAGTCCAGATGAATCACAATAACGGGCATCCGATAAATCAAGGATGATGTTTTTGGCTCCTTCCGAACTAATATTTACGAAATGAGCTTTCAGGTCGGGAGCCATGTCCAGATCCAATTTTTCGGCCTGAATTTTCACCACCATGCAGTTTTTATGTTTCTCTACCTTTACGCTCATGCTATTTTTTTACAAATTTATAAAAATAACCAAGTCGCGAACACACTTTTACAAATTGCTTCTTTCTTTCAATTCCTTTAGGAATTTAGATACATAGATAAAGTCTTGTAACTCTTTGTTATCAGTATTCAAGATGGTTTTATTCGAACCTTCCCACCATTTTTGGTTATTGCATATAAATATCACTTTTTCGCCAATTTCCATTACCGAATTCATATCATGTGTAATAACAATGGTAGTCATCTGATATTCCTCAGTTATTTCTTTTATCAACATATCAATCAGTATGGATGTTTTAGGATCTAACCCTGAATTGGGTTCATCGCAAAACAAATATTTTGGGTTCGGTGCAATAGCCCGTGCAATAGCTACCCGCTTTTTCATGCCCCCGCTTAATTCCGACGGGTATAGTTGGCCCGCTTCTTTCAGGTTTACCCTCTCCAGGCATAATTGGGCTCTTTCTTTCCGTTCCTTATCACTCATGTCGGTAAACATGGCCAAGGGGAAAGTAATATTTTCTTCCACTGTTTTTGAATCGAACAAGGCGCCGCCCTGGAAGAGCATACCAATTTCCTTTCGCAGGTTTTGTTTTTCCCTGGCGCTCATTTTCAGGAAGTCTTTCCCGTCGAAAAGCACTTCGCCCGAATCAACCTCTGTAAGGCCCACGATACACTTTAGTAACACTGTTTTTCCCGAACCGCTCTCACCAATAATGAGATTGGTTTTACCACGCTCAAAGCTGCACGAAAAGTTCTGTGTCACATGCCTGTCTCCGAAGTACTTATTTATATTTTTCAGTTCTATCATAAGGCTTAGGCAAGCAAAAGTTGGGTAAGTATAAAATTGAATATTAATATAAGTATGCTGCAATATACTACGGCACGGGTGCTTGAACGGCCTACTTCCAATGCACCTCCTTCAGTGTAATAACCATGGTAAGCCGAAACCGAAGCAATGATAAAAGCAAACACAACGGTTTTTATAAGTGCATACGTAATATTGAATGAATTAAACTGGTATTGCAACCCGTAAACATATTGGTATGTTGTTACCACCCCTGCCAATGTACCTAATAACCATCCCCCGGCAATACCCAGAAACATGCTGATAATAACCAGGAAGGGATTAATGAGTATGCAGGCTGCTATTTTTGGAAGTATTAAAAACGAACGGGAATTGACACCCATAATTTCCAAGGCATCTATTTGTTCGGTGATGCGCATAGTACCTATTTCTGATGCTATGTTAGAACCTACTTTACCGGCTAGGATAAGGCTAATGATGGTGGGCGAAAATTCCAATATCATCGAATCGCGTGTGGTGTACCCTACAGCATACAAGGGTACCCAGGCGCTGGTGAACCCGAAGGCTGCTTGTATAGTAATTACGGCCCCCATAAAGAGGGAGATGATTGCCACAATGGGAAGGGATGTTATACCCAGGTTATCAATTTCATGGAAAAACTCTTTTTCGTAAACGCCCCATTTTTGAGGCATACTAAAGATGCGACGCAGCATTAAAAAATACCGGCCTATATGAAAAAACAATCGGTTATGCATAGATTGTGGCAAAATTAGGTATTTAAAATTGACCACCTAATAAGGAATCAATATAAAATTCCATACTATCTTTGCAAAGATGAATAAACGAACTCAAAGGGTTTTATGGTTGATCGGGACCCTTACCTGTATGCAACTGTTATCGGGATGCTTTATTTTCAGGCCTAAAAACAGGTGTAATTCATGTCCGAGTTTCAGTCATGTAAATCACCACCGGTACCCTTAACCATTAGTGTTTATGAAAAAAGTGGGACTTTTTTTCGGTTCATTTAATCCTATTCACATTGGCCACTTGGTAATTGCTGAATACATGGCCGAATTTACCCCTCTACAAGAGATATGGTTTGTGGTTTCGCCGCGTAATCCTCTAAAGAAAAAAGAAACCTTGCTTAACGAAACCCAACGCATCAGTATGGTGAGGCTGGCTATTGAATATGATAGCCGTTTTAAAGCCAGTTCCATCGAATTTGATTTGCCCCGGCCATCTTATACCGTTAACACGCTTGCCCATTTGAATGAAAAATACCCGGGTATTGAATTTTCGTTAATTCTTGGACTTGATAACCTGGCCACACTCCATAAATGGAAAAACTATGAGGTACTGTTGGAGAATTATCAGCTATATATATATCCGCGTGTAAGCTCAGTCGGAGAATCAACAGCTGCTTTATCAACGCATCCTTCAGTGGTTATGACAGATGCACCCATAGTTGAGTTGTCATCTACCTTTATCCGAAAAGCTATCAGCGAAGGCAAAACCATAAAGCATATGGTACCTCCCCAAGTGGGAGAGTACATAAGGGAAATGCACTTTTACAAAAAAGCGGAGCTACCTGAACAATAAGCGCTGAGACTAATTTTTCTGCGAATTCGTCTGCATATCGTGCTTCAGAATTCCATTTAAGTCTTTCACATCAATCTTTTTGGCGATGATGCGCTTGTTTTCGTCCAGTACAAATATCATAGGTGTGCTTATAATATCATAATCGTGGTGATAGTTGCTGGTATGGAATACATCGGCAACATTCATCCAATCGAGTTTATGCTTGCGTATATATTCCTTCCATTTCGCCATGTCTTCGTTTATCTGCACACTATATACTTCAATGCCTGAACCTCGTGTTTTAACGGAATCGTACCACTTGACAAGCTTGGGTATCTCCTGTTGACAGAGGCCACAATCGTAATCCCAGAAGCAAAGGATAGTGTAACGTGCTTTAACAGAATCAAGTGCGGTCATTACATTCAATGTATCTGATAATACAAGCGCGGGAGCTTTTTTACCAATTAAAGTAGGTTCAATCTGTTCAGCATTTTCCCGCATCTTTTCAAGTTGCGAAGCTGTAACCCAAGTTGCTGTTTGGGGAGTATAGTAGGTTTTTACCATGTGTACATATACCCCATCCATACCCATTATATCTGAATTGGCATAAGTATAAGTAATATAATTGGCTAAAAACTTAAACATATCAGGGCTTTTATGGGCCTTTGCAAGCAGGTAATCGGCAGCTGCATTAATAGAATCGGGGATGGGGAAGGTGAGACGGGATAAATATTCTTTTATCCTGTTAAAGAATACTTCGGGTGGAGTATGCACCATCTTGTCATCGGAAAAGTTAACGTTATCAAAATAATGTGCTTTGTAGTAACGGAAAGCAAAAGTTGAATCTTTTCTGCCATTGGCAAGGGTAGGAGCATCAGGTACATCAGGATACTCGGCAGCTTTAAACAATTCTGCCATAAACATGTCGGGATGTTTGGCAATGAAGTCCTGTTTATATTTTCGCATCACCATATTTAGCGAATCGAATTTGGCTTTTACGGCGGTCTTCTGTTCGGGAGTTTTCGCTGAATCCTGCATTTTTGAAACTTTGCCGTATTTGGATGCTGCAAAATTAAGGTAAGTATAAAAATCTTCATTTTCCGGAGAACCATCCACTTTCATATTCTTTATAAAATCGGCGGTATCCGTATGCATGGCAAAATGTTGGTCCTTATCAACAATAAATTCGAAATATTTTTTGTCCTTTAATAATATAAAGTACACACCACCAGTCATGGCTGTATCGCCTTCAAATTGAAAATTGCCCTTATTATCTATATTGGCGGAATCGAGTACATAGGTTTTATCGCCGTAATAAAACCCCAAATAGGCTCTTGTATCATGTGCACCCTTAATGTTAAAAGTAAATTTGTGCTTTACTGTAGGGTTAGAATAAGCTGTAAATACAGAGGTGAAAAGTAGAACTGCCGGTAAAAAAATAGTCTTTGTTTTCAATGTTTTTGTTTTTAAGTGGGGCAAATTTAATATTTTTGGCGCCATTTTAACACAAACGGGGTGTAGCGTAGTCCGGTTAGCGCGCCACGTTCGGGACGTGGAGGTCGGCAGTTCGAATCTGCCTACCCCGACAGAATGGCTAAAATGGTTCCGTAGCTCAGTTGGATAGAGCAACAGATTTCTAATCTGTGGGTCGTGGGTTCGAATCCCGCCGGGACCACGGGTTTCAGGGTAGCCTGGAACCTCATTTTTAGAGAGGCAAAGTACCCTTTTAAAATAATAGAAAACAGAACGAGTGCTGGATTGAAAATAATTCAGTATTTGTTTTGGGTAAGAGGTATTTAACAGCATAAATCAGCTTAAATTTTTAAGATTTTTTAACAAATAAAAACAATTACAGATATGGGCTTAAAAACGCTGTTCTTTTAAAATATGTTTGGTAGAATAACTTTTTTTAACAAAATATTTCCGGTTCAGCTATTATGTGTTTGTAAAATGTATAAAAAGGTGAAGGCAGTTCAAAACTACTCTCACCTTTCTCTTTCTACTTATATTAAGCCAAGTCAAACCTGTCGAGGTTCATTACTTTATTCCACGCAGCAACAAAATCATGAACGAATTTTTCTTTTCCGTCTTCGCACGCATATACTTCAGCGATGGCGCGGAGTTCAGAATTCGAACCGAAGATGAGGTCAAAACGGGTGCCTGTCCAGCGTACTTCTCCAGTTTTGCGATCATGGGCTTCAAATATATCTGTCGAGCCTTTTTTTGTTGCCCATTGTATACCTGTGTCAAGCAGGTTCACAAAAAAGTCGTTATTGAGAGTTTCAGGCTGCTTGGTCAGTACACCATGGTTAGAATGATTGAAGCTAGTGTTTAATACACGCATGCCCCCCATCAATACTGTCATTTCAGGAGCAGTAAGGGTTAGGAGTTCTGCTTTATCTACTAACAAATCTTCCGGGAGCGCAGCATATTTTGAATTCTTATAATTGCGAAAGCCATCGGCAACGGGCTCTAATATAGCGAATGATTCTATATCAGTTTGTGCTTGTGATGCGTCGGCACGACCTGGGGTAAAAGGCACAGTGATATTGTATCCTGCACTCTTTGCTGCTTTTTCTATGGCTGTACATCCCCCAAGTATAATCAAGTCAGCCAGCGAAACCATTTTACCGCCATTTTGTGCACCATTAAATTCTTTTTGTATGCCTTCAAGCGTTTTCAGCACCTTAGCCAGTTGAACAGGATTATTTATCTCCCAATCTTTCTGGGGGGAAAGGCGTATACGCGCGCCGTTGGCGCCACCGCGTTTATCGGAACCACGGAATGTATATGCCGATGCCCAGGCGGTGGATACCAGTTCAGATATTGAAAGCCCCGAAGCCAGGATTTTAGTTTTCAGCGTTGTGGTGTCTTTATCATCAATAAGCTTATACGTAATAGCCGGAATAGGATCTTGCCAGAGCAATTCTTCTGTAGGAACTTCGGGTCCGAGATAACGTATGCGGGGACCCATATCGCGATGGGTCAGCTTAAACCATGCACGTGCGAAAGCATCTGCAAACTCGTCAGGGTGTTCATAAAAATGCCTTGAAATTTTTTCGTAAGCCGGGTCAAATCTCAATGAAAGGTCCGTTGTCAGCATAAATGGTGCATGCTTCTTTGAAGCATCATGAGCATCAGGTATTGTGCCTTCCCCTTGACCATTTTTAGGTTTCCATTGATGTGCACCTGCTGGGCTTTTGGTTAGTTCCCATTCATAGCTGAATAGGTTGTTAAAAAAATTATTGCTCCATTGAGTTGGAGTAGGAGACCATGTTCCTTCCAGTCCGCTGGTAATGGTTTCACCTCCATACCCTTTGCCAAGTGTGTTTTTCCACCCGAGGCCTTGTTCTTCAATGCTTGCACCTGCCGGCTCACGGCCTACGTATTTACCAGGGTCAGCAGCACCATGAGTTTTACCAAATGTGTGTCCACCTGCAATCAATGCAACAGTTTCTTCATCATTCATCGCCATACGGCCAAAGGTTTCGCGGATGTCGCGGGCAGCCGCAACAGGGTCAGGGTTGCCATTAGGGCCTTCGGGATTAACATAAATAAGCCCCATTTGAACAGCTGCAAGCGGGTTTTCAAGCTCTCTATTGCCGGTGTAACGGCTATCTCCCAACCATTTGTTTTCGGAACCCCAATAAACGCCCTCTTCCGGTTCCCATATATCTCGACGTCCTCCTCCAAAACCAAAGGTCTTGAATCCCATTGACTCGAGAGCACAGTTGCCAGCTAATATCATCAAGTCGGCCCAAGAAATTTTTTTACCATATTTCTTCTTAACAGGCCAAAGCAGTAAACGGGCTTTGTCAAGATTTGCATTATCGGGCCAACTGTTAAGTGGTGCAAAGCGCTGTGTGCCGGAACCAGCCCCCCCGCGGCCATCATGAATGCGATAGGTACCTGCACTGTGCCAAGCCATTCGGATAAAGAATGGGCCATAGTGCCCGAAGTCTGCAGGCCACCATTCCTGTGATGTGGTCATGAGCTCAAATATGTCTTTTTTTACAGCTTTCAGATCAAGCTTTTTAAACTCTTCTGAATAATTGAATTTTTCTCCCATTGGATTCGACAGCGAGGAATTTTGCCGTAGTATATTTAGCTTTAGTTGATTGGGCCACCAGTCACGGTTTCGAGATCCACCTCCTGCGCCTTGGTTTAGTGCTCCATGATTAAACGGGCATTTTGCTTCACCGTTATGCTCTGATTCTGTTTTTACTTTATTATTTTCCATAAGATTTTCGGTTGTATGTAGCTTCAAAGTTAGAATAAAATGTTAATTAGCATATTAAGGTTTATAGGGAACTGAAAAACTAAATTGTAGAACCCATTTCTTATTATTGGAAATTTTTTAATAAAATGTTTTCTTCGATAGCGGGCTAATATTGGGATCCAATAAAAATGGTGGCTGCCCAGATTGTTGTTTTATTAAATAAAACATATGCTGCTTCTTTGGCATATAAGTAATATTATTTATTTATCATAGGTATAAGCAGCACAGATACTTATGATGTCTACTACTCATTACAGTAAGAGTGTTCTTAATGTAACAAATTTTCTTGGTTGTGGTGTGGTATTATAAGAGATAAAATAGCGATGGTAAAATTATAATAACCGTAATGTAATAATAATTAATAAAACAGTTACATTTATTTAATAAAAATTGTATATAAAAGGATATTCTGGACGCATCTTAATAAGATAGTTGTGGTTATTAACCAGTTAATTTAGTTGTCTTTTTATAATGACATGGTGGGGCTGGTTGCGCTTGTGAATAGGTGCTTATAATTTTTTTGTCATTGTATCGGTAATTGTTTTACCTTTGTTCCCAAATTGTAATATTTTTACATGGAGCATTATTCAGAAAAATTAGATATGAGGTGGAGTACTGTTATGCTTACCACATATGTAAATGCTCCTTTGGCAGTAATCTTAGAAGATTCCTTTTCTGAACGTAACAAATACCTGTTATTTACAATAAACACCAAATAATCAATAAAAAACGCCTATCATGAAAAAACATTTGTTTTTACCATTTCTTTTCGTTACCATAATTTCTTCTGCGCAGCAGAACGTAAAGTTTGAAGAGAAAAACTTTGAAAATGACAAACCAGGCTATAATCATGCCGTAGCTTATTTAGATTCTGGTGAAGTTTTGTATAAAATGGGCTCCACAAGATACAACGAAGCCATACCGTACTTCCTCGAAGCTGAAAAATTTAATCCGAATAACGATCAACTAAACTATTTAATTGGGTTATGTATGCTCTCAAAACATTCTCCTGATAAAACAACTGCTTTGACTTATTTGCAAACGGCCTATAAAATAAACCCAAAGGTAACTCCCGATATTCATTATCAACTTGGAAGGGCATATCATGTAAACATGCAATGGGAAGATGCAAAGCAAGAGTATAACACTTACCTTCAGTCGCTTAGCGGAGCTAAGGATAAGGAAGAGATTGCAGATGCCAAGAAAAAACTTGAAGAATGTGATAATGGAGAAGCCTTAACTCAAAATCCTATTAAAAATATTGTTATAACTAACATAGGAGAGAATGTGAACACTCAATATCCTGAATACGGAGCTGAAGTTACTCCCGATCAGTCCGAAATGGTTTTCACATCCAGGAGACCCAATAATAATGAAAAACATGATGTGGCCCCGGTAGATGGCTTGTACCTCGAAAATGTGTATATGTCTTTAAATCAAGGTGGAACCTGGGGTACTGCAACTAACATGGGACCAACGGTTAACACCACTGGTCAGGATGCTTTAGCTGGTATTTCGGCAGATGCCCAAACATTATATATATATCACGGAAAAGAGGATGGGGATATATACGAAAGCCATCTACATGGAAATAACTGGTCTACACCTACACCATTGAGTGGCAAAATAAATACACACCACGAACAAAGTGTTAGCCTCGCTCCGGATAATAAAACCTTGTACTTTTCAAGTGACCGCCCCGGTGGATATGGAGGTAGTGATATTTATGTAAGTATCGCTGATGCCAATGGTATATGGGGCGATGCTAAGAACTTGGGCCCTATTGTAAATACCAAGTACAATGAAGGAGGAATGTCAATTCAATCGGATGGCTTAACAATGTATTTCAATTCCGAAGGACACAATACAATGGGCGGATATGACATTTTTAAAACCACTAAAAATGATAGTGGAAAGTGGACAACACCTGTAAATATAGGTTATCCGATTAATGGCCCGGATGATGATATTTTTTATAGTATTTCATCGGATGGTAAGCATGCTTGTTTCAGTTCCATTCGTAAAGGTGGATATGGCGATCAAGATGTATATATGGTTAGCTATGTTTATCCTAAGAGAGTACCGAGACTTACCTTACTACATGGTGTTATTACAGATTCTGCTACTCACCAACCTATTGCTGCAACTGTTGAAGTGGTTGACAATAAGAAAGATAGTATTGTTGCAAATGTAGTATCTGATGCTTCAACTGGAAAGTATGAAGTGTCTTTAAGGAGTGAAGTTAATTATGGGGTTGCTGTTAAAGCAAATGGATATTTATTTTCTTCCTTAAATCTTGACTTATCAGATACCAATAATTATCATAAAGATATTCTTGAAAATTTTACGCTTCAACCACTTAAAGTCAATAGTTCAGTTGTGTTAAACAATATTTTCTTTGATTTTAATAAATCTATTTTGCGTGATGAATCAAAAGCTGAACTAGAAAGAGTAGTTGGGATGCTTAAAGATAGCCCCACTATTAAAATTAGAATATCCGGCTATTGTGATAGCGTAGGTACAATTCCTTACAATCAGGCATTATCAATAGCCCGTGCAAAATCTGTAGTTACTTATCTTACACAAAATGGAATATCTGTTAAAAGACTAACCTATAAAGGTTATGGTAAAACACATTATGCTGCAAGTAACGCGACAGATGAAGGCCGACAAAAGAACCGCAGGGTTGAGTTTGAAATTATTGAAATGAAAAGTAAGAAATAGTTTTTGAGGCAAAAGTGGAATTTGATAATCTTGATGTAGCTATTTTATTTTAAATATAAGAAGTATGCTACTGTGGTATTGTATATAATTTTTAAGCCGATTTTCTTTCAAACATAAATTCAATAAAAATCAACTACCTTTGCACCTTTTTGTGAAACTGTTCAATATTAATTTTAATCGATAAATAAATGATTAACAGGAGTCTTCTGCTTTTAGTGGTACTATTTATGGTATCATGTGTTTCTCGTAAAGGAGTGGTGTACTTTCAGCCCAAAGATAAAAAATCTGATATTGAAAGTGTTCAGATTAAAGAGAGTTATGTTTCGAAAATACAGCCAGGAGATATATTAAGTATAGAGGTATTCAGTTTAAGCTCTGAGGCAAACCAAATGTTCAATGTTTTTCCTGAAGGGCAAATGATGCAATCTCAAAATCAAAATAATTCATCTACCGAACTTACTGCTCCTGTTGGTTCCTTGGTTGATAAAGATGGAACTGTTACACTTCCGCTTGCAGGCAAGATAAAGCTTATGGGATTGAATACTAAGGATGCTTCGGATACTATTACAAAAAGATTGGGAAAATACTTAATGCAGCCTACCGTAAATGTAAGAATATTAAATTTTAAAATATCTGTATTTGGTGAAGTAACAAAGCCTTCTGTGTATACCATATCCAATGAACGTATTACTATACCTGAAGCACTAAGTTTGGCAGGTGACCTTACGATTTATGGGAAAAGAAGGAATGTTCTTCTAATTCGTGAAGAAAATGGAATTAGGGAGTTTAAAAGAATAGACCTTACCCGAAGGGATTTTTTTGATTCATCTTATTATTATCTCAGACCAAATGATATCGTATATGTAGAGCCTTCAAGGGGTAAGGTAATTAGTTCGGGCACTGCAATTGTAATATTACCAACAATAATAAGTTCAATCTCGTTATTGATATTAGGGTATTACTATTATCACGTAACAAAGTAAATGCATATTGATGAATATTAATGCTAAAAGTAAATATTGTTAAATGAATAATACATCTCCAGCAAAAGATTTCTTTGAAGAACACAAACCCGAGCCTTTTAATTTAAAGGAGGTGGTTTATAAATATTTATCCTACTGGAGATTCTTTGTGATTTCTTTAATTGTTGCTGTTCTTTGTGCGTATGCATATCTTAAATATACCCCCGCTTCCTATAAAATACACTCAAGTATCGTTCTCAAAGATGAATCTAAAGGCATGGGCCAAGACCAATTATTGAAAGAGTTCAATATTTTTTCTTCTAGTAAAATTGTTGATAATGAAATAGAAATCCTACAATCTTATTCTTTAACGGAAAAGGTTGTTATGAAGCTTAATTTGAATATAAGTTATGAAGAAAAAAAGCGTTTTCATATTGTTGATACGCTTGAGAGCTACTTATATAAAAAGAGCCCTGTTTATTTTCAACTACTGGCCCCAAATAAGCTCACATTTAAAGATCCTCTAGATGTAGCTATACTTGATAATGGGATCGTTAGCATTAATGGGGAAAAATTTGCACCGGGAGATTCTGTAAGAACCCAAGTTGGTATATTTAAAGTTAAGCTTACTGGCATGAGCCCTCAAATAAGGGAATTGCGGGTATATGTCGAACCTGTAAATGTAACTGCTCAAAATCTAATAAAGAAGATAGATGTAGAAGCCCCCACTAAAATGTCGAGCGTGCTTGATTTGGAGATAAAAGATATTGTACCTCAAAGAGGGATAGATATTATCAATAACCTAATTGATTGTTATACTCAAGCTGCTATTGATGACAAGAATGTGGAGGGTACAAAAACTCTTAGTTTCATTGAAAGGCGTTTGAATTTGCTTTCGACAGACATGAATAGAATCGAAGATACTATTGAGCAATATAAAAGAAAAGAAGGCATTACCAACTTAAGCGAAGAAGCTAATTTATATCTAATGAGTGTACAAAATAATGATGCTCAATTAAATCAGGTAAAAATACAGCAAAGTGTTTTAAATGGCATTGAAAATTATGTAAAGAACAATCAGGGAACGGTTCCAGGAACGATATCGGGCCTTTCTAATTCTGCCGGACTTAGTGACCCTACACTTATCTCACTTATCAGTAGGTTGAATGAATATGAAATGAATAGGGAAAGCACTATAAGAGTAACTGGCGAACAAAATCCGATGGTTTTAGCAACAGATGATAAAATTAAAAGCTTAAAGAAGGATATTCTTGAAAATATAAAAACTATCGAGCAAAATTTAAATAACACAGCTACTGAATTAGAGAGTAAAAATGCTCAATTACAGGAAATCTTAAAAAAGGTTCCCGATAAGGAAAGAATTCTTATAGATATTAGTCGTCAGGACTCTTCAGAAAATCACCTATATAAGTACCTTCTTCAAACAAAAGAAGAGACTGAAATGTCATTGTCTTCTACTATTTCCGATATTCGTATTATTGATAGTGCGGAAAGTAGCTTTGCACCCGTTCAACCTGTTCATTCAGTTGTATACATGCTATTTATCCTTGTCGGTTTTGTTTTCCCTTTAATTTGGATTTATGTATCGGATAGCTTTAATGATAAGATCAGAAACAGAAAGGATATCGAAAAAACTACCCAGATACCGGTTTTAGGCACTATATCATATACGAAACATACTGAAACTATTATTATGGATGTGGGACGCCGTACAATTTTTGCAGAAGAGTTGCGTTCCTTGCGGACAAATCTTTCCTATTTAGCTATTGGAAAAGATCTCCAAAGCATTCTGTTTACTTCTACAATGAGTGGAGAAGGAAAATCGTTTATATCGTTAAATCTTGGTGCCAGCTTAGCTATGACGGGCAAAAAGACCATAATTTTAGAGTTTGACATGCGTAGACCTAAGTTGGGAGCAGCTTTACATATGGAAGAGGTTAAGGGACTTAGTCACTATCTAATTGGACGTGCTGATATAGATGAAATTATAAACCCGGTTCCCGGCGTGGAAAATTTCTACATTATTACAAGTGGTCTCATACCTCCCAATCCTGTAGAATTACTTTTAAACGGACAAATTGATTCATTGTTTTTCGAATTAAGAAAACGATTTGACAATATAATAATTGATGCTCCACCTGTTGGAGTAGTAACCGATGCCCAAATTTTAGAGAAGCAGGCTGATGCAACGTTATTTATCCTTCGTCAGGATTATACCCCAAGGTACAGTATTAAGTTTGTAGATGATATGCATAAGGATGGCAAGTTTAAAAAACTAAACATTGTATTTAATGGTGTGAAGAAAGGTGGCAGATATGGCTATGGCTATGGCTATGGCTATGGCTACGGTTATGGATACGGTTATGGCTATGGTTACTATACTGAGAAGGATAAGCCTCGCGGATTCTTATCGAAAATGCTCAACATTTTCAGGCAATAGTTTGGATACATTTCATAGAAATATGCTAAAATATAAAGTGTAAAAAATGCATACGAACGCTATCCGGATATATGATTTGCCAAAAATTCCTGACCCCAGGGGTAACCTTTCTTTCATTGAAGAGTTTAACCACATCCCATTTAAAATAGAACGCGCTTATTGGATATATGATGTTCCGGGCGGAGAAGCAAGAGGCGGGCATGCCTATAAAACAAATCGTGAATTCATAATTGCATTATCCGGAAGTTTTGACGTTATCTTACACGATGGCGCAGAAGAGAAAAGATATTCATTAAATAGATCTTATTATGGTTTATTTGTTCCTGAAATGATATGGAGGAGCATAGAAAATTTTTCTACAAACTCTCTGGCTCTTATTCTATCTTCTACAGTTTACGATGAATTGGATTATATTAGAGATTTGGACTTTTTTTTGAAATCAAAGAAGAAATGAATGTATCTGATGCAACAGTCTACGACTGCTCATTTATAAAACTATCACAAATTAAAAACAGGGCAGGAAACATAACCCCCCTAACATCAGGTTCTGATCTGCCCTTTGATATAAAAAGAGTATTTTACTTATATGATATACCGGGTGGTGAATCGCGCGGAGCCCATGCTCATAAAGAATGTCATCAGTTAGTAATTGCAGCCAGTGGCGGATTTGAAGTTTTACTTGATGATGGCAAAACGCAACGAATTGTACAACTGAATCGTCCTTATTATGCATTGCATATTTTTCCCTCCATCTGGGCCTCTGAAATTAATTTTTCTTCAGGATCCATATGCCTTGTAATGGCATCTCACGTATATAATGAGCAAGATTATATAAGAAAATATAAAGATTTTTTAAAATATAAAAATGAAATTTAATAACAGAAATATTCTTATTAGTCCTTCGGCAAAAATTGCTTCCAAAGTCAAAATAGGAGACAATACTGTTATATATGATAATGTTGAAATAGGCGAAGGCACCATTATAGCAAATGACTGTGTAATAGGTGAGCCATTAAACGATTATTACCATAACAAAGACTATCAAAATCCGGTTACTAAAATTGGCAAAAACTCATTAATCCGGAGCCATGCTATTATTTATGCAAGTGTTGATTTGGGTAATGGGTTTTCATCCGGGCATCGCATAACTATGAGAGAGAATACAAAGTTTGGTAAATCTGGAAGAGTAGGTACCTTATGTGATATTCAAGGCTATACTACATTTGGCGATTACTGCTGGCTTCATAGCAACGTACACATCCCTCAACAATCTACCATAGGTAATTATGTATTTATATATCCATATGTGGTGTTTACCAACGATCCGCACCCACCCTCCAGGATATGCATAGGGCCAACAATAGGTGATTATACCCAAATAGCCGTGGGTGCTAAAATATTGCCTGGCGTTCAAGTTGGGAAACACGCTTTAATTGGAGTGAATTCGGTTGTCAGGTATCCTGTAAACGATTACGAAGTTGTTGAAGGCAACCCGGCCAAAAAGCTCTGCGATATTCGGGTTATACGGTCACGATCGAATCCGGATAAAGCCTATTATCCATGGCCGTATAATTTTGACCGTGGTATGCCTTGGGAGGGAAGAAACTACGACGAATGGCTAAGTGAGCAAGAGAAAGAGAAATCTACCCAGCCTAAAGAAAACATATAGCAAGCCAGCTATTTAACGGGTGCAATGCGCGAATCGTAGTACGCGTTACTTAAGCAATAAGAATCAGGGTTTTAAGATAATTTGCCTGAGAGGAATATAATTCGTACTTTTGCAGCAGAAATTGATAAAATATTTATGAATAATACGGAAAAACTCAACCATGCATTTGCTGAAGCTTTAAATGTAGACATTTCAGCAGTTAATGATGATTTAAAATATCAAAGCATTCCTCAATGGGATTCTATTTCACATATGGTTCTTATTAGTACAATTGATGAAACATTTAATATTTCTATTGAAACTGACGATGTTATAGGCATGAACTCGTTAGGTAAGGCAAAAGAAATACTAAAAAAGTACAACATTGTTTTTTAATGGGTCTTTTATCAGGTAAAACAGCTCTTATAACAGGCGCTTCAAGAGGGATAGGCAAAAACATTGCTGAGTTATTCGCTCAAGCAGGTTGCAACTTGGTTATGATTGCAAGAAATGCTAAGCAGCTTGCGGAAGTTCACAATTCGTTAGTGGATAAATACAACATAACCAGCTATACATACGAAGTAGATATTCGTAACGTGGTAAGCCTCAAAAATGCGTTTCAGGATATTTATGAAAAAAAGATATTTCCTGAAATACTAGTAAACAATGCTGGTGTAATGATTGATTCCACATTACAGATGGCGAAACCGGATATGATTGAAGACATATTTTCAGTAAATGTATACGGAACAATATATAGTTCACAACTTGCCTTAAAAGGTTTTTTGAGAAACAGAAAAGGAACTATTATCAATTTAAGCTCAATTATTGGTACAAATGGCAACCTGGGACAAAGCATTTATGGCGCAAGCAAAGCGGCTATAATTGGCTTTACAAAATCATTAAGTAAAGAATTGGCACCTTTAAATATACGTGTTAACGCAATTGCTCCCGGCTTTATCGATACCGATATGACGAAGGGAATGAATCAAAAATTTCACGAAAAAAACCTCTCTTCTATTGGGATGCGAAAAATTGGACAACCGGAAGATGTTGCCAAAGTAGCTTTATTTCTTGCGTCTGATTTATCAGGATATGTTACTGGGCAAATTATTGGCGTAGACGGCAGCATGGTCATTTAAGTTATATAATAAATTAATGTCTACACTCATTGAATACCTTAATGCCACACACAATCCAACACTTGAGTTGATTGATGCAAACACAGGTATTACAAAGAAATATAGCGATATAATAAAAGAGCTTCCTGATTTTAGGAGCCCCCATAAAAAACTCGTTTTTTTATACCTTGACAACTCTCTCGAATCAGTAAAAATATTACTTGCACTATTAAAAAGCAACCATGCAACTTGCTTGCTTGGCTCATCGCTTAATATTATTTTGAAACAAAAATTAGAAGCCATTTACAAGCCTTCCTATATTTTCGATTATAACAGAGATGACATTACTTCTAATTTTCCAATGATATATAATGAAGGAAAGTTGAAAGGGTATGAACTGAATAAAGAAGAATATGCCATTCATCCTGATATTAAAATACTGCTTTCAACATCCGGTACAACCGGTTCTCCGAAATTTGTCAAAATAACAGATTTTAATTTAGTCTCGAATACTACGTCTATTCTGGACTATTTGCCTATTGGTGCTTCAGATACCTGTGCACTTAATTTGTCGGTAAATTATTCTTATGGACTATCTGTTTTACTAACCAATATTGCAAGGGGTGGAAGAATTATATGCACGAATGAAAGTGTATTGTCGCAAGACTTCTGGGCTATATTCGATAAATACAAGTGTACCAGTATTGCAGGAGTCCCTTATACCTACGAAATGTTGTATCGCATAGGCTTTACAAAAAACAAGCACGACGCCCTGCGGTATATGACCCAGGCCGGAGGTAAATTGAGCGAAACATTGATAAAAGCATTTGCCGAATATGCAATACCTAAGAATATCCAATTCTATGTAATGTACGGACAAACTGAAGCCACCGCCCGTATGTCATACTTATCTCCCAATATGTTAACGGAGAAGGCAGGATCAATTGGTAAACCCATTAAAGGAGGAAAGTTTACACTTGAACCAGGCTCCAGTGAATTAATTTATGAAGGCCCTAATGTGGGATGTGGGTATACCTATGGAATAGAAGATTTACGAGAATGTGTTTGTCAGGAGAACCTCCACACAGGCGATATTGCCAAAGTGGACGAAGATGGATTTTATTACATAACAGGCAGGATAAAACGTTTTGTAAAATTGTTTGGAAACCGTATCAACCTGGATGAATTAGAAAGCGACCTGAAAGAATATTGCGGCTATTTTATGGGATGTACAGGAATTGAAGACAGGAAATTGTTGATTTTTTCAGATAATGAATCTGTGAAGCCTGAAAGCATCAGAAATTATATTTCCAATAAGTACCAAATACATATTTCAGTTATTAAGTATGTATTTACAAAAAGCATTCCGCTTACATCGAATCAAAAAGTAAATTACCAGGAAATTATTAGTAGTAATGGATATTAACAGCCTTATAGAAACTAAGCAATATTCTTTAACCAAGGAGGAAAAGAGCAAAGTACTGTTTGACCATCTCAAGCGCCTGCATGGATACCATTTGGAAAATTCGCCGGAATATAAAAGAATCTGCTTACAACTTTTTAACGAACCCATGTCTTCCCTCGAAGACATCCCCTATATTCCTGTTTCCATTTTCAAAAACCATGAGCTAAAAAGCATCACGAATGATGAGGTTTTTAAAGTGCTTACTTCCAGTGGCACTTCGGGTTCCACGCCTAGCCGGATATTTCTTGATAAAGACACAGCAAACCTGCAAACAAAAGCATTATCCAATATAATGCAATACGTTATTGGTAAAGACCGGTTACCAATGATTATAGTTGATTCGATAAGCGTGGTGAAGAATCGTCTTTCCTATTCAGCACGCGGAGCAGGTGTATTAGGTATGTCCATATTTGGCAAATATCATTTCTATTTGCTGGACGAGCAAATGAATATTGATTGTGAAGGATGCGAGAGATTTTTGGCCAAACATAAGAACACACCAATCTTATTGTTTGGTTTTACTTTCATGGTTTGGCAATACCTTTATGAATCGTCTATTAAAGCTGATCTCTCAGAGGCAATATTGATACATAGCGGCGGCTGGAAAAAGATGCTGGAAAAAGCCGTCGACAATAATACTTTCAAAAAAAGGCTCAAGGAAAAGCTGGGTATTCAGAAGGTGTTTAATTTTTATGGAATGGCAGAACAGGTCGGTTCCGTTTTTCTGGAATGCGAACATGGGTATCTACATTCGCCAAACTTTGCCGATGTAATTGTAAGGAATCCATTTGACTTTGCGCCCATGGGAAAGGGACAGGAAGGAATAATACAAGTTCTGAGTGTTTTGGCCAAAAGTTATCCGGGGCATTCTTTGCTTACTGAAGACATGGGTATACTAGTAGGTGAAGATGATTGTAAATGTTCCAGGAAAGGAAAGTACTTTACCATAACAGGACGAATGAAAAAAGCTGATTTACGTGGTTGCAGTGATACATTCACAGCACCTGAATCTCAAAAAGTATGATTATAGTTACACAATATTGCCCTGAAAGGAAAACAATTAGCGAGGCAGAATTAATTTCTGATCCATCGGGCAGCCTTGCCGTATTCGATAATGCTACTATTTCTTTTTTTAATAAAGTATCCCGTTTACTACTTTCTGATAAAAATTATAACCGGGCTCCGGAGGTTGCAGCATTGGGATTTTGGCTGAGAAGCGCCAATATAGAGACCATGCAAAAAGAAAACGCACACTGGATAAAAGCTAAAAACTATTCAGTTAATCCCCTGGGTAAGGTATTTCATGTGGCCCCCAGTAATGTAGATACCATTTTTTTATATTCATTGTGTATATCGTTACTTATGGGTAATGTGAATATTGTAAGGGTATCCTCCAGTTTTAATTCCCCCGTTGTCGATTTTATTATTACCTGTATTAATAAGGCGTTGGAAGAAAATGAATTTAAGGTTCTGAAACAATATATACGGATTATTACCTACGGGCATGACGAGAAGATCAATAATTTTATATCGACAAATGTAAATGGACGCGTTATTTGGGGAGGTGATTCTACTGTATTACATTTTAAAAATATAGCTACTTCTGTATATACCAAGGATATTCTTTTTCCTAATAGAATATCGTATTCGTTGTTCAAAGCTTCTGCATATAATAATGCGACTACGGAAGCGAAACAAGTGTGTGCGCACGACTTTTTTAATGATGGGTATACATTTGATCAAATGGGATGTTCTTCGCCCAGGATAATATTTGTTTTAGGGTCCGAAGATGAAAAAGAGGTTTTTGTTAAGGAGTTGTATCCGCATCTCAGCGCTGTTGCACAAAAACGTTATTATGAACAGGCAAGATTATTATCTTCCCAAAAATACAATCATTTGATAGATGACATTATACTGAACAAAGTTATTCATGCGGAACATTCTAATAATGCCACCTATCTAATTGAAATGAAGGATAATATCCCTAATGTTGAGTTTTGCCAGGGTGGGTATTTTTATATAAAACACCTGAATGAAATAAGTATGTTAAAAGATATGGTTTCAGAAGCCGTGCAAACCTTAACTCATTACGGCTTGGAGGAGCATGAAGTTGATGAGTTGAACAAGTCTCTTTATGGAAAACGGGTAGATAGAGTTGTTCCTGTTGGACAGGCACTTGCCTTCCATTATATTTGGGATGGTATGAATCTTTTTGAAGAATTATCGAGGAAAAGGGTAATAGAATTGGGTAAGAATATTTAGAATGTATAGGAAATAGAAGCTTATTACTTAATTCCAAGTTAGATTCTTACTACCTTTGCGGCACTATAATTTGAAATATTTATATGAAGTCTGGAATAGAGAGAGTTAGTTTATACCCCTTATGACATCGATATAATTGTAAGATTAAGATACTGTAATTCATTATTTTTATATGTTTTGGCAGATTTATTAATTGTAGGAAGACCTAGCTAGTCGGATATAAAATAGTATGATTAAATTTTTAGATTTACAAAAAATTAATGCCGCATATGAGCCTGAGCTATCAAAAAGGGTTCAACGGGTTATTGATTCTGGTTGGTATTTGCAAGGTGAAGAAGTAAAAGCCTTTGAAAAAGAATATGCCCAATATATTGGAGCCACGCAATGTATTGGTGTCGCAAATGGTTTGGATGCACTTCGCTTGATTCTGAAAGGATACATAGAATTGGGGGTTATGAAGGAAGGAGATGAGATTATTGTTCCTGCCAATACGTATATAGCTTCCATACTGGCAATCACTGATAATAAACTTAAACCTGTTCTGGTTGAACCTGATATTCATTCATATAATATAGATCCGTTTTTCATTGAAAAGAATATTACTGACAGGACTAAGGGCATTATGCTGGTGCATTTATATGGCCAAAATGCTATGCATCCTGAAATTGAACGGATAGTTTCCAAATATAGTTTGAAGCTTATTGAGGATAGCGCACAAGCACATGGTTGTTATTATGGAGAAAAGAGAACCGGGGCTATTGGTCATGCTGCTGGACATAGTTTTTACCCTGGTAAAAATCTGGGAGCATTAGGTGATGCTGGAGCTGTTACAACCAATGATGAACAATTAGCAGATATTATTCGGGCATTAGGCAATTACGGTAGCCGCAAAAAATATGTGAATAGTTACCAAGGATTAAATTCACGTCTAGATGAAATACAAGCTGCAGTATTGAATATAAAACTAAAGCATCTTGATTCCGATAACCAACGTAGAAGAGAAATTGCAAAATACTACAGGGATAGTATTGCTAATGCTGAAATAATGCTGCCCGATTGCCAAGTCTCCGAATCACATGTTTGGCATTTGTTTGTTATAAGACATTTTAAACGTGATGCACTACAAACATATTTAACCGACAATGGAATTCAAACATTAATTCATTACCCCATTCCACCACATAAACAGATGGCATATAGAGGGTGGAATAATTTATCTTTTCCGATAACAGAAAAAATTCATAAGGAAGTATTAAGTATACCTATAAGCCCGGTGATGTCATCGATAGAAGTTGATAAAGTGATTGATAAGATAAATATATTTGGATGAGGTTGCTTTTAAAAATGATTAATAAAGTTGTATTAAGAATAATGAGTTTAATTATATCAGGATTAAACCGCCTACGACTCTTTATATTGCCTAATTTTTTTAAAATTTTAAAAGGCAAAATAACTTGTAAGGGTGTTTATCCAAATTGTCAACAATTAACACATATTACCGGGTTAGGACATGTTGAAATTGGATACAAATGTATGTTTGGCTATAAGCTTGGTGGGTTTCATAAATCAGGAAGAATTGAAATACAGCCAAGGTACAAAGATGCTATTATTAAAATTGGAAATAATGTTGCAACTAATAATAATATTTTTATATGTGCAGCTAACTATATTGAAATTGGAGATGATACTTTAATTGGGCAATATGTTACAATTACAGATTACGAAGCACACGGTATTCATCCATTGGAGAGAAGAAAATTAGGTAAAATCGGGAGTGTTATTATAGGGAAAAATGTTTGGATTGGAAATAATGTTATGATTCTAAAAAATTCATCCATAGGGGATAATTCAATAGTTGCAGCAGGGGCTGTAGTAGCAGATAAATTTCCTTCAAATTGTATAATTGGAGGTGTCCCTGCCAAATTTCTTAAAGAACTACAATGAGTTCAGAGAAGCAATCCTCCTATCGGCAGATTATAAAGGCAACCTCACTTTTTGGTGGAGTACAGGTTTTTAATATAATAATAGCCATAGTACGGTCAAAGTTTATAGCAATCTTACTTGGCCCTGCTGGAATAGGGATATTTGGGTTGCTATCGTCGACTACTAATTTAATTGGGGGTATAAGTAATTTTGGACTTGGTATCAGTGCAGTAAAAAATGTTTCCGCTGCAAATGCAACGGGAGATAATCATAAAATAGCTACTGTAGTATCTGTATTACGCCGCTTAGTTTGGATAACAGGTTTATTAGGAACGGCAATTACTATTTGTATATCTCCTTGGTTAAGTCAGTTAACATTCGGTAGTGGAGATTATGCTTTGACTTTTGAATGTATTTCCATTACTTTATTAGTAATACAATTGAATGCGGGCCAGTTAGCAATATTACAAGGAATGCGCAAACTTCAATATTTAGCAAAAGCGGATTTTTTAGGCATGGTTATCGGGTTATTAATATCAATTCCTCTCTATTATGTTTTGGGGTTAAAAGGGATAGTTCCTGCAATAATAATAAGTTCATTAGCCACCTTATTCTTTTCATGGTTCTTTAGTTCAAAGATAAAAATGGAAAAAATTAATGTAACTAGATTAATGTTAAAAACAGAGGGAATTGATATGATTAGAATGGGGGTTATGATTAGTTTGAGTAGCTTTTTTACTATTGGTGCTTCCTATATTATACGTATATATATTACCCGTGTCGGTGGAGTGGAGCAAGTTGGTTTATATACTGCAGGTTTCGCCATTATAACAACTTACGTCGGAATGGTTTTTTCAGCAATGGGGACAGATTATTACCCTCGTTTGGCAGGAGTTGCGCACGATAATTTTAAGGCGACATATACGATTAATCAACAAGCTGAAATTACAATTCTTATACTTGCACCTATTTTGGCCGGCTTTCTGACATTTATTAACTTGGCTATTATGCTATTCTATTCAGATAAATTTATTGGCGTAAATGGAATGATTCAATGGGCTGCATTGGGTATGTTTTTTAAAGCAACAACTTGGGCAATTGGTTTTGTTTTCTTGGCAAAAGGAGCTACAAAAATATTTTTCTGGAATGAATTAACTGGCAATATTTATATATTAGCATTAAATGTGATGGGCTATAAATTATTTGGATTAGATGGATTAGGAATATCCTTTTTGGCGGGCTATTTCTTGTATTTTTTCCAAATACTTATTACTGCCAGAACGCAATATGCATTTAAATTTGAAAAAGTTTTTTACAAGATTTTTGGAATTCAGTTTTTTTTGAGCCTATTATGTTTTATTACAGTGAAAGAAATACCTTCTCCATGGTCTTATTCGGTGGGGAGTATATTTATAATATTATCTGCTGTGTATTCATATTTTGAGTTAGATAAAAGACTTGGATTAAAGCACGTATTTCAAAATATAACAAGCAGATTAAAATCAGGGAAATGAACCAAGAAGAATTAGGAGGAATGCCAGTAGTTTCTATTATTATAGTTACCTATAATTCACAAAAATATGTTATTGAAACCCTTGAAAGTGCTAAAGCACAGACGTACCCTAATATTGAATTGATTATTACGGATGATAATTCTACTGATAATACTGTTGAAATTTGTAGACAATGGATAGTACAAAATAGGAATCATTTTGTACGAACCGAGATAATTACTATGGAAAGGAATACTGGGATAGCGCCTAATTGTAATAGGGGATTAAAAAGTTCAAATGGAATGTGGATTAAATTTTTTGCCGGCGATGATATATTACTCCCCAATTGTATAGCAAATTTTATGGAATATATTAGGCAAATACCAGATTGTTATATATTATTTGGAAGAATGAAAATGTTAAAGGCTGGAATCATTTCAGAAATACAAGGTCAAAGTAATATATACGCTTTATCCCCGAAGAAATTGTATAAAAGACTTCTTAGAGGACCTGTCATATATGCTCCGGCAGCTTTTTATAGCAGAATAGCATTGGATTCAGTCGGAGGGTTTGATGAGAAATATCCTTTTATTGAAGATCGTTTAATGTATTTTACTTTGTTAGAGAAAGGATATAAATTCCATTATATTGATATTCCTATTGCAATTTACAGGGTGCATGACAATAATATATCTGGGGTACAGTATAATAATAAAGGTAAAAAGTGGGTAAGCAAAATATACTATGATTGTTGGAAAAAAATGCTGCTCAAAGAGATATTGCCAAGGCAACTTAAAGAAATATTGTTCGTTTATGCTCTGTATGTGTTGTATTCTGTATATATAAATAAACCTATTTTGCCGATAAAAAGTAACATATCATGATAATGAGTAATGTTTAAGCTAAGCAGTACGGTAAATATATTATTTTTGGTAATTCTATGTATTTTAGGGAATTACTTTGTTAAGGTATTGGGACAGCTTTTCCTTTATGCTTTATTGGTATATAACGTATTATATTTTATTAGGTATACCAAATTAAGGGGAATATTTATGCCTGAATTTCGGCTTGCATTTGGAATTTTTCTCGCAATTTTAATATTCTATGTTGTCTTTTCCTATTTAGATATGATAGCTGTATTTGATATACACGCTTTTCAATTTAGACCACAATACATATTTAGGCAGGCATACTTTTTGCCCTTTTTCTTTTTTGTTGGTTGCAATATAACATATGATATGGTAAGGCAAAATGGGCAGTTTCCAATGCTGATAAAATATCCGATGGCTATTTATATTGCTGTATTACTTGCTTCTGCTTTTGTTGGGGTTACGATGTTTAGTAATCCTATGATTGACGATTCTTCAACTCTCACAATTAATGACGCCACACAGGTAATAGTTGAAAGCATATGCATATTTATATGTTATTTTGAAAGGAAAAGAACTAATATTGTCATGGCCATATGTCTATTAATTGTGTGGGATGTTTTTTTTGCACATAAATTCACAGGGGCATTGATAGCACTGCTTTTTATTTTTTATTACTTCAAAAGGTCCATTTCAAGATATATAAGGGCATATGTTGTAGGCGCAGTCTGTTTACTTATTTTTATGATTGTTGACAATACGCAAATCACAGCATTCCTGTATGCTTTTGACGCAGATTCATGGTGGCGTTTTGTTTATTGGACACATGAATTTAATATCTTGAAACAAACATATTTTTTAGGTGTGGGTTATGGAACTCCATACGCAAGAAATGATATATTCCGACTGATTGAGGAATTTCAATTGGCAGGAGAACATGAGTTGAAAAATATGCACATTGAGGAAATGGTTTACTTGGTAGGACAACATAATTCATTTGTTAATATGTTTTATAGGCTGGGACTACTAGGTGGATTTATATTTTGCTATATAAATTATACAATCCTGTTGTATTCTTCAAGATTGATAAAAGTGCTGAAATATCTGAATAGATCATTCGAATTACGGTTTTTGTTGTGGCTTGAATTTACATATACTGGTTCTGTAATTATAATTTTGTTTAATGTTGGAATAGAAACTCCTAGGTATTTTATTCCTTATCTTGTTTCGACATTTGCTTTGATTGGGATAGTTTCTAAGTATTATTTTTATTATGTCAAAACCTTCGACCGAATTCCAGAAACTCAATATACTAAATTGGGACCTGAGCCCATGCAGGAAATAATGTAAATAGATACAAGAAACAACATCAGTATGAAATCTTTCTCAAAAAGCAGAATACTATTTTTAATTCAACTTCCTCCACCTATTCATGGTGTTTCCACAATGAATAAGTATTTAATCGATTCGAAACGGATATTGGATGAATTTGAAATAAGAGTTGTGCAGCTTAAATTTTCAAAAGCTCTTTCCGATTTAAGGGCCTTTTCATTAGTGAAGATAATTCGCATGTTGGTAATTGGCTTTAGAATCACTTTGAAACTTATTTTTTTTAAACCTAAAGCCGTTTATTATACGATTACTCCGACAGGTTACGCTTTTTATCGCGACGCTTTTTATGTGATTATCTTAAAGATATTTAAAGTGAAAAGAATATATCATCTCCATGGAAAAGGTATTAAACAGTATGCTAATAAGAGGAAAATAAATAAAATAGTATATAGATTTGTATTCAAAAATAGTTATGTGATTTGTATGTCTGATATTTTACAGAGTGAGATTGAGGCATTTCATCCGAAAGAGATGTTCACTGTGAACAATGGGATTGAAGTTATCGATTACGAAGAAAAAAAGGAAAAAAAAGTGCAGTTGTTGTTCCTCTCAAATTTAATTGAAGATAAAGGACTTTTCGATTTTCTTGGTGCATTAAAATATTTGAATGACATAGAGCCTCTCTTTTATGCAACTATAATAGGCAATCCTTCCAATGTGAGTGAATTGCAGTTAGTAGATTTTATTAAGTCGAATAAAATAAGAAATGTTACATACGAAGGGGCAAAATATGGTAACGATAAATATGAATATCTTAAAAAGCCTACTATTTTGATTTTCCCTACCCGAAATGATACTTTTCCATTAGTTATTATAGAAGCAATGCAATTTGGGGCTCCTGTAATATCGACCGTTGAAGGCGCAATACCAGATATTGTAGATGATACAGTTACAGGTTTTCTAGTGCCTAAAAATAACCCTAAAGCAATAGCTGAAAAAGCAAGGTTTCTTTTAAATAATCCTACTGACAGGATAAAAATGGGTGAAAGTGGGAAAAATAAATTTCATAGTAGATATAAACTTAGTACTTTTGAAGAAAACATAAAAAGTGTTTTTCATGCTGTTATAACCCCTAACCCCCTCAATTAACATGTGCGGAATCGCTGGCTTTATTGGATTTGAAAACAATGTAGAATTAGCCAAAATGGCTAATGAAGTGCAAAGACATCGTGGACCTGACAACCAGTCTTATTGGAATGATAGCTATATCGCGCTCGCCAATCAAAGATTATCCATCATAGATGTAAATGAACGTGCAAACCAACCCTTTGTAAAACACGACCTTGTGCTGGTTTTTAATGGAGAAATATATAATTTCCACGAATTGAAAGAAAAACTTGTAAAAGAGAAAGGTGTAGTATTTTCTACACAATCCGATACAGAAGTAGTACTGGAAATGTATCACCATTATAAAGAACAGTGCTTAAAGGAGCTTAGAGGAATGTTTGCTTTTGCAATTTATGAAACTCATTCAAAGATTCTTTTTATAGCCCGTGATCCCTTTGGAATTAAACCATTATTCTATACTCAAATTGATAATAAACTGGCTTTTAGTTCCGAGTTAAAAACCCTTGTTCAAATCAGCGAGTTTGATAAGACTATCAATATGAATTGCCTAATCAGCTCGTTGAATTATTTATGGGTTTCTGGTAATGAAACAATGTTTGTGGGTTGCCATAAGTTACCTCCAGCTCATTATATGGTAAAAGCACAGGGGAATGTTCCCAGAATTGCAAAGTATTGGCAATTGGAGGATGAAACTGCAAACAATGAGAAATCTTTAACGGAACAAGCTGCTGTAGATGTTTCATATGATTTACTGCGTGATTCTGTTGAAAAACACATGATTGCCGATGTCCCAGTGGCGTGCTTTCTTAGCGGAGGTCTGGATTCTTCCTTTATTGCTGTATTAGCAAAAACATATGCTCCAAAGCTATCTACGTATTTTATTGGAACTACACTAAATGATCAAAAGATAGAGCAAATGCCTGAAGATGAAAAATATGCTAAAATGCTGGCAAAACAGTTCGCTTTTGAACATCATGAATTTATTTTAGAAGCTTCAATTGTTGAAATGCTTCCTAAGATGGTAAAGTTTCTGGACGAACCTATAGGCGATCCTGCAGCACTAAATACATTTATGATGTGTACCTTTGCAAGAAAGAATGGGGTTAAAGTGATCCTATCAGGTATGGGAGCTGACGAAATGTTTTCTGGATATAGGAGGCATAAGGCAATTATATTTGCAGTACAATACCAGAGAATGCCAAAGTTCATAAGAAGAATTATTTCGACGATAGTTCATAGATTTCCGGTTAAGATAGGTGGAAGGGGATTAAGATTTACTCGCTGGGCCAAACGGTTTATCTCTTTTGCTGAGTTGCCCTTAGAAGAATCATATAGAAGAAGCTATTCTTATTACGATAGGGAAGAGTTAAATCAACTTTTGAAAAAGGATGTGAATTCTTCTATAGATTCCGTTTATTCGGAACATAAAGATATTTTTTATTCGAAGTTCAAGGGTGATGTGGTAAATCAAATGTGTAATACGGATCTTAATTTATTTATGGTTGGATTAAATCTGACATATACGGACAGAGCTTCGATGGCAGCGTCCGTTGAGGTGAGGGTTCCATTCATTGATATAAAAGTTATTGAAGCTGCAATGAAAATTCCGGGAAGTTTAAAGATTAAAAACAGGGAGTCGAAGTATATCTTGAAAAAAGCGGCAGAAAAAATACTTCCTAAAGAAATAATATACAGAAAAAAGGCTTCTTTCGGGGCGCCCATTCGTTCATGGATATCTAATGAGCTTAAAGGGATGATTGATGATATTCTGTCTAAGAAAAATGTTGAATCCAGAGGATTATTTAATTATGAATTTATATATACACTCATTCAAAATGACCGAAACGGTGTAGAGGACAATGCATACAGAATTTATCAATTGATTACGATAGAACTGTGGTTTCGAGAATATATTGATTAATAGCCGTAATCTAATTTTCCACATATTCCGGTAAAATTATTCGTAACTTTGCACCCGAAGGTACCTAAGGGCATGAAGTACTTATTATTAGCCTGCTTATGCTATTAATATGAAATGGTATTTTACTGAAGGACCCAAAAAATATGAAACAACTTATACAAAATTTTAAAACAGGCGAACTATACATTGATGATGTTCCCCAACCAGCTATTTCTGAAGGAATGGTGTTAGTTGCCAATGAGTTTTCGCTCATTAGTGCCGGAACTGAGAGAAGCACGGTTAAAGTAGCAAAGGCGAATTTATTAGGTAAAGCAAAACAACGTCCCGATCTTGTAGCCCAGGTTATGCAGAATATTAAAAAAGAAGGCCTGACTGCAACTATAAATAAAGTAAGGACAAAATTAGATTCATTAAAGGCATTGGGATATAGCACAAGCGGTATTGTAATGGCTTCCCTCGATATAAATGGAATATTTAAGCCGGGAGATAGGGTAGCATGTGCTGGGCAAGATTACGCCTCTCATGCCGAGGTGGTGTCGGTGCCGCAAAATTTAGTAGTCAAAATTCCGGATAATGTGAGTTCTGACGAAGCTGCTTTTACCACCTTAGGGGCAATAGCCATGCAAGGGGTACGGCAAGCTGACCCAAAACTGGGAGAAAAAATTTGCGTAATTGGTTTGGGCCTTTTAGGGCAGATTACTTGCCAGTTATTAAAAGCCAATGGCTGTGCAGTATTTGGAATTGATCTAAGCCCAAATCTTATAAACCTTGCAAAAGAAACGGCTGCTGATAATGCTATCGATAGAAATGACCCGAACTTGATAGCAGCCTGTGAAAATTTTACAAGTGGGCATGGATTCGATGCCATTATTATTACCGCTGCTGCTGCATCTAACGATCCAATTGAGCTTTCGGTAGAAATAGCAAGAAAGAAAGGTAAGATAATTGTGGTTGGGGCAGTTAAGATGGATATTCCACGCGACCCATATTTTTATCGGAAAGAGCTAGAGTTAAAGATTTCGTGCTCTTACGGCCCGGGAAGATATGATGTTAATTATGAAGAAAATGGAAATGATTATCCGTTTGCCTATGTAAGATGGACCGAGCAAAGAAATATGGAAGCTTTCCTGGATTTACTTTCAAGGAAGGCTATCAACATAAAGCCGCTCATTACCCATGTTTTCGAGATAGCTGAAGCTGAAAAGGCCTATGATATCGTGTTAGGTAAAATACAGGAGTATCACTTAGGTATTCTTTTAAGGTATACGCAGAATGGTAAAGTACACAGAACTTCTGTACAGGTCAGGAACAATCCCATAGCGTCTATCAATGTGGGATTTATAGGAGCCGGAAGCTTTGCACAGAGTTATCTTATTCCCAATGCTAAAAGCTGGGGAGCTTCGTTAGATAGTGTTGTTACATCAAGAGGTATTACAGCGAAAAATGTATGCGATAAATTTGAATTTAATTTCTGTTCTTCCGAGCCGAATGATGTTTTTAATAAAGAACAAATTAATACGTTGTTTATTGCCACCCCACACTCTTCACATGCTGAACTTATAATAAGCGCTTTAAAAGCTAAAAAAGCAGTTTTTGTAGAAAAGCCTTTAGCCATTAATCAAGAACAACTGGAAGCAGTAATAGAAACCCAATCGCAGTATAACCACCAACCGCTAATGGTTGGGTTTAACAGACGGTTTGCTCCTATTAGTGAATCTATTAAGAAGGAGTTTGCCAATGCTTCTGAACCCTTAGTAGTAAATATTCGTGTTAATGCCGGGCTAATTCCTAAAGAACATTGGACGCAACAACCGGAAGTAGGAGGAGGGAGAATTATCGGGGAAATGTGTCACTTTATTGACCTTATGCAATATTTTACCAATTCGGAACCTGTTAAGGTTTTTGCAGAATCGATATCGACTGACAATGCAAAAATTTCCCCTGATGATAACATTGCAGTTGTAGTTAAATTTAAAAATGGTTCGGTTGGCAATTTAACCTATATCGCTAATGGAGATAAAGGTCTGTCTAAAGAAAGAATTGAAGTCTCATCTGCTGGAAAAATAGGAATTATAAATGATTTCCGCGATGGAATGATGTATAAAAATGGAAGAAGCGAGAAATTAAAATCTGTTGGAAAAGGTCATCACGAAGAGGTTACCGCATTTTTAAATGCAATTAAAAATGGTAAGGATAGCCCAATCAGCTTCAGGTCAATCTGCTTAACTACCTTAAGCACTTTTAAGATATTAGATAGTATAAAAACAGGGTTGCCTCAAGAAATTATCATGTGATTTATGCAGATTGAGATTCGTAAAAGTTTAGCTGCATTAAAAGACTATTGCGAAAAGGAAAATTTTAAAGGATATGACCCATACGACGGGTTGAACAGTACTTTTTTCAAATCACTTCCTTTTATTTCAAAAAATAGATTGGCGAGGCTTGCCTGGATACAAGCATTTAAAAAGTCGCCTGTTAATTTGCGGGGTTTATTAGGTGTAAAAAAAGGATATAATTCTAAGGCGATCGGTCTTTTTTTAGCCAGTTATTGTAACTTGTATGAAATAGATAAAAAAGAAGAATATCTTGATAAAATTAATTACTTATCAGAACTGATATTAAAAGTAGTAAATTCAGGATATAGTGGTGCCTGCTGGGGGTATAATTTCGATTGGCAGGCACGGGCGTTTTTTCAGCCGAATAATACCCCCACGGTTGTTGCTTCTACCTTTATTGCAAATTCATTGCTTGATGCATACGAAATAACAAATAATAAAATACTTTTATCTACTGCCAGGAGTACATGCGATTTTGTTCTGAAAGATTTAAACCGCACATATGATGAGGTTGGGAACTTTGCCTTTTCATATTCTCCGTTAGATAAAAGCGTAGTATTTAATGCATCTTTATTGGGTAGCCGAATTTTATCAAGGGCATATAGTTTTACTAAAGAAGAGCACTTGATACAGGAAGCAAAGAAATCAGTACAGTTTTGTTGCAATGCACAGCATAAAGATGGGTCTTGGGGCTATGGCACCTTGCCATTTCATCAATGGGTTGATAATTTTCATACAGGATATAACCTCGAGTGTATTGCTGATTATATGAAATATTCAGGTGACACTGCTTATTATGAGCAGTTGGAGAAAGGATTTCAGTACTATATCAATACCTTTTTTACGGAGGAAGGCATCTCAAAATATTATAATAATTCTGTTTATCCGATTGATATTCATGCACCTGCTCAACTTGTGATTACCTTGAAAAAATTGGGTACCTTTGCAAAGTATAAAGACGTAGTTGACAGAGTGCTATACTGGACTATTCAAAATATGCAATCAAATAAAGGATATTTTTATTATCAAAAAAATAAATATTTTTCATCCAGAATACCCTATATCCGTTGGGCTCAGGCGTGGATGTTCTATGCACTTTCAACCTATTTAGTTTTGGAGGCAAATGAATAGAATAAAGCTTTGTGGCATTCCTATAGATGCACTAACCATGCAACAAACCATTGATAAGATTGAAAATTCAATCAAGGAAAAACAGTTGTTGCATCATGTGGTTGTAAACGCTGCAAAAATTGTAAATGCCCAAAAAGATGCCCAATTAAACGAGTCTATCGTAAATTGTGATATAATTAATGCTGATGGCCAGGCTGTTGTTTGGGCCTCCAGGTTTTTAAATACTCCTCTTCCAGAACGGGTTGCTGGGATTGATTTAATGAATGCCTTAATTGATGTAGCCGGTAAAAAGGGCTATAAAGTTTACTTATTAGGTGCAAGGGAAGAAGTAATTACCAGGGTAGTTGACATATACCGGTCAAAATATGGACATGATTTTGTTGCTGGCTACAGAAATGGATATTTTGATAAGGAAGAAGAGGCTGAGATAGCAAAGAATATCGGAAATTCTAATGCTGATATGCTTTTTGTTGCCATGAGTTCGCCTAAAAAGGAAATTTTTCTCGATAAATATAAGCACATTATAAAGGCCTACTTTATAATGGGAGTAGGCGGGAGCTTTGATATAGTTTCAGGATTAACTAAACGTGCACCTGCTTGGATGCAAAGCATAGGCATGGAATGGTTTTACCGTTTAATACAAGAGCCACAAAGGATGTGGAAACGATATTTAGTAACCAATAGCGGTTTTATATATATTATCTTTCGTGAGAAAATAAAACAGTTGAGTCGCAGACGCAAGTTAGCCTGAGAATATATTTTTAGTGCTATTGTATTGTTCTCTTTTCATTTTTTGTCTGAAATTGGATGTATCATATTGATAATGAATATATTGCGATTTCATGAATGATAAGATTGCAATATCATGAAACAGCCAGTCATAATACCATATTTGTTTATTATGTATTTTTGTGGTTAACCAAATAGTACCTGTTTCTTAGTAAGTAAAAAAATAGGAGATTTTAGACATAGTGGGTGTTATGAGTCAAGTTTAGTTATTAAGCGAAATATTAATTTTGTCCATCCAGAAATTTAACCTTAAAAATGTTTTCTCTTTTGTATATAAAAAGGGTTAAAGCATAATAAGATTCTCCTGCAATATAATAGAGTAATGAAAAACAAATCCGACATTGTTTCAAGAATCCAGCTTGTTGGAGATTTGCTTTTATTAAATATTATATTTTTTGTAGGGAGCTATATCAACGGTTTTATTGTTGTTTCCAGCGAAAGAACACTTGTCCAATTTCTGTATTTAAATCTCTTTTGGCTCATCTCTACTACCGGATTAAAAGCCTATGTGCAAACAAGGGTGATGCGCATCACAACTATTTTAAATGTATTAATAAAGTCTTTCATTTTCCACCTGTTTTTAATATTTTCCTTTATTAGCTTTCTAAAGCAACCCTTACGGTCAGGTAAGTTTTTTATCTTGGAATACTCCATATTTGTTGTACTTGTTATTTTGTGGAGGCTCTTTACTACATTCTTGCTAAAATCTATCCGTGAAAAGGGCTATAACTATAAGAGGGTCATAATAGCCGGTTCTGGAAAAGCCGCTAATGATATCTACAATTTTTTTCATAAACATCCCGAATATGGATATAAATGCCTTGGCTTTTTTGATGATGGTAAACAACATGAAAATAGATTAGGCTCCTTAAATGATCTTGAGGGGTTTGTATTAAAGAATAAAGTGGATGAAATATATTGCATATTATCGGAGATGAAGACCGGCAGGGTTCACGAGCTGATATCGTTTGCCGATAATAATATTATCCGGTTAAAAATTGTTCCTGATTTTAGGGGAATTGGGAATTATATGCTCGAAGTTTCTTTTTTTGATAAAATACCAGTTTTAAATATTAGGGATTTCCCTTTGGATAATAGTGCAAACAGGCTATTAAAGCGAACATTTGATATATTCTTTTCGTTACTTGTTATTCTCTTTATATTCCCATGGGTTTTTCCCATTATTGCATTGGGTATAAAGCTCACTTCAAAAGGCCCCATTTTCTTTAAGCAATTAAGATCAGGAAGGGGTAATAAACCGTTTTTATGCTATAAATTCAGAACCATGACTGTTAACGAGCAGGCGCATGAACTTCAGGCATATAAGAATGATCCTAGGATTACTCCATTCGGCGCCTTTTTAAGACGTACTAATTTGGATGAGCTGCCACAATTTTTTAATGTGCTAATAGGGAATATGTCAGTTGTAGGCCCCCGTCCCCATATGCTGTTACACACCCAAAAATATTCGAGGGAGATAGATAAATTTATGCTTCGTCATTTTGTGATGGGGGGTATCACAGGGTTAGCTCAGGTTAGAGGTTTTCGTGGCGAAACACGGGAGCTTTCCCAAATGAGGGAAAGATTGAAATTGGATGTCTGGTATATTGAGAATTGGTCATTTTATCTCGATATTAAAATCATCATCAATACATTTGCCTCTATGGTGAGGAATAGGAATACAGGGGCATGATATTGTGAACTCAGGATTCTTACACATGCAATCGCTGTGGGGGGATAATCGAGACAAGTACTCCCTTGCGTTAATGTGAAGAATTGCAAATCTGGGACGGGCGCAATGCATGCAATTTTCAAAGTAGCTATACATGTATTGGAATAATATGGGGGCTTTGTATAATACCACCAATAAATACTTAGATAAGATATTAAATAGGCCTCTCTAAGTAAAAATAAAAAACCCCCAGCGTAATAATAGCCGGGGGTTTTATTTAAGTTTCTTTTGACTTATTTTTACAGTAATTGTGGTCTGTCAGCTCTGTGTGGAATCTTATATACTAAGATAGCCTGATATTGTATGTAATCGCTGGCATTATCAGTCCATCTGCCCATAGCCTGGAGTTCGATAGAAATCCTTCTACAGAAACCGGAATTGGAGGTAGGAAACATGTTGTGAAGTGATATATCAAATCCAAGTCCCATATCCACAGAAGCAAACATATGAAGGTTTCTGAAAATAAAAGGAGGATAAATACTGCCTACATCATGTGGATTCCCTTCCTGTGGCATAAATGGGAATACATAATTTAATCCCGGACCCCATAAAACATAAGGTTGAATTACATACTTGCTGCTATTATAAAAGCAACGCAGGTTATATTTAATAATAAGATCATACATATAGTAGCTTTCATCTACTGTACTTACGCCCTTATCTACTACTTGGCCTGCTTTTTGATGTGCATAAGCAAAAGAAGCTTCCAGTGAGAAGCCCCAGCCAAGGGTTCTTGAAACGTTTATAGTACATGGATAGGATGCAGTATTCCAAGTAGAGATATTGAGAAAACGGTGGTCTCTGTATCCGTTATTCGCAGTAAAATCCCAGCCAACACCAACTGACCAAGGGTTTTGATCAAGTATGGCATTTTGTGCCTGAGTATTATTTACTAAACCGGTTAATAATACTGCTGCGGCTATTAATAGTTTTTTCATTTGGGTAATTTTAAAATGTGTTCTAAAATTGAGATTGGCGTTAATTAATGATTCATTTTCGGTGTCAAAAGTAAGAAAAAAAAATAACTTCATACATCTGTTTTATAGTTTTTTATGTATTTCTATGGTAACCAGCCACTTGTATTTTATAAACAGCCTATTATTTTTTTGATTATTTTAACTTCATAACATTTTAAATACAAAGCGGTTATGTTAAATTAATATGTGGCTAATAGATAGGATGGCTGTTATTCGATACCTAAATGATTGATAAACAATATGTAGCAATCTTTGCAAATGCCTTTGTATCTTCATCTAACGGTAAAATAGCTAAAAGATGGCCATTGTGCTATACTTGTAAGCTTTTATAATATTGATAAAATCTGTAAAATTGATATGTTGTGTAGCATTTAGAATTAAAATAGTTTAACTTATAAACTATTAATAAAATAAACTATATTTGCGCCCTCTTTTAAATTAACCCATGCTAAAAAAGGAAGTTTCTATATTTGAACTAAAGGAGTTTTCCTACGGGAGAAAATTTAATTTGCTGGGTAAATTATATCTTTCTATACTAGCTGAACAGCTTTCGCATCTAGGATTGGAAAGGCATTTTTCGGTGCTTGTTCTGCTGAATGAAATGGGTGACCAATGCTGCCAACAGTTTATTGCCGACTCACTCCATATTGATAAGGCAACAATGGTTGGCGTGGTGGATGATCTATCTAAAAAGGAATTTATCAAGCGCACTCAAAATCCATCCGACCGCAGGGAATATTATATACAGCTTACGGAGAAAGGTAAAAACAGTATGCCCGAAATTATTGCTACGATAAATCGTCTGAATAAGTCAATCATGCAAAAAAATTCAATCCGGGAGATAGAAAAATTGAATAATCAGTTGGATTCTATATACAAAAACTTGGTTGATATTACTAAATCCGGAATAGAAGGTAATAGAAGTGGATCAATTAAACTGTAAAAAAAGATGATGTGGATTGTAAGGCTTGCTTTGCGCAGGCCATATACAGTTGCTGTTATGGCGCTTTTAATTCTCATTATGGGAATTCTTTCCATACGCGCCATGCTGGTAGATATTTTCCCTCCTATTGACATACCAGTAGTTATTGTAGTATGGAACTATCCTGGTCTTTCTGCAGATGATATTGAAAAACGGGTTGTTTTTTTAGATGAACGAGCAATATCATCCACTGTAGGTGGCGTTTCAAAAATAGAATCATCATCTATACCGAGCATAGGGATGCTTAAAGTTTATTTTGAACCGGGAGCCGATATTGGGGCCGCTATTGCACAAATGACAGCCGTTTCCAGTACGGCTCTGCGAGCTATGCCGCCCGGTATGACTCCGCCTGTAATATTTCAATATAATGCTACCAACGTGCCGGTGGCGCAAATAACATTAAGCAGTAAAACACTGCCCGAAGAAAAGATTTTTGACTACGGTCTCAATTTTATTCGCCTCCGTTTATTTACTATCCCTGGGTTGGCAACTCCGGCTCCTTTTGGAGGAAAAAATAGGCAGATTATGGTAGATATAGACCCTAAAGCATTAACAGCTAAAGGCCTTTCGCCTAATGATATACTAACAGCAATCCAGTCGTCCAACCTTATTTTGCCAGCCGGTTCAGCCAGGATGGGTGAAACAGAATATAACGTAGCGCTTAACTCTAGCCCCGACAGTGTAAAAATGTTCGAGCAAATACCGCTTAAAGTAGTAAATGGGCAACCTGTTTTGCTGGGTGATGTGGCCAAAGTATCGGATAGTTATGCCGAGCAAACCAATATAGTGCGCGTAAACCGTTCGAGAGCAGCATATCTTACTATACTTAAAAAAGCCAACGCTTCAACCTTGGTAGTAGTAGAAGCTGCCAAGGAAATGATACCGGTTATTAAAGAAACCGCGCCCCAAGGGCTAGATTTGAAAGTGGATTTTGATCAATCTATTTTTGTGCGCAATTCAATCAAGAATGTTTTGCGAGAAGCCATTATTGCATCCTTATTAGTATCATTAATGATACTGTTTTTCCTTGGAAGTTGGCGTAGCGTTATCATAGTGTGTACCTCCATACCTCTTTCCATTTTTGTTTCCATTATCGGGATGAACTTGCTAGGCGATACCATCAATATTATGACACTCGGCGGATTATCTCTTGCAATAGGTATGTTGGTCGACGATGCCACTGTAGAGGTTGAAAATATACACCGGAACCGCCACATGGGCAAGCCTCTTACGGTTGCCATTCTCGATGGCGCGAGCCAAATTGCCACGCCGGCAATAGTAGCCACGCTTGCAATATGTATTGTATTCTTTCCGGTTGTATTACTCACTGGTCCTGCCAAGTTTTTATTCACTCCACTTGCGTTGGCGGTTGTCATTGCCATGATGGCTTCCTATCTATTATCACGGACATTGGTTCCTACGCTTGCCCGCATGTTAATGGAGCATGAACCCTTACATGAGGACCCAAAAGACCCACACATGGGACCTTTAAAAAGAACTATAGTACGCTTTAATAATTGGCGTGACCGAAATTTCGAACGTTTCCAAAATTCCTATGGCAGATTGTTAAATGTGCTTCTGCATTATAAAAGGACTACGCTCATTTTTGTTGGTATTGCTGTCGTAACATCGTTTTTATTATTGGGAATTGTGGGTACCGATTTCTTTCCCGGCACCGATTCAGGTATGATGAAAATGCACTTCCGCGCTCCTTCAGGCACACGTATTGAACAAACTGAAAAATTAGTCGATTCAGCTGAAGCACGTATACAGCAAATTATTCCAAAAGATGAACTGGAAACCATTAATGATATGATAGGGGTCCCGGTTTCTTATAATCTCGCATTTGTGAATACAGACAATGCAAGCGGCATGGATGCTGAAATAACCATATCATTGAAAGAAGGGCATAAACCTACCCTTGGTTATGTGAAGAAAATAAGGAAAGACCTTAATGACCATTTTCCAGGTTGTGAAATATATTTCCAATCGGCCGATATTGTGAACCAGGTATTGAACTTCGGTCTTTCAGCTCCACTTGATGTGCAAATACAATATCCCGATTATTATAAGTCATACAATTATGCCCGTATCTTACGCGACCAGATGAAATCTATTCCCGGTGTGGAAGATGTAGTGATTAAGCAAGTACTCGATTATCCTACCTTTAAAGTGGATGTGGACCGTGTGAGAGCCGCAGAATTAGGGCTTACGCAACAGGCTATAGCTAACGATATACTCATCTCTCTTTCCTCGAGTACTATGGTGGGGCCTTCTTTCTACATCAATCCGACAAACAGCGTAAATTACCCGGTAGTGGTTCAAACACCTTACCAAAAAATTAGCTCAGTACAGGATTTGATGAGTACACCCATAACAACTCTCAACCCTGCATTTAACAGCAATAGTTCGTCATCTCCGACTAACCTGCCTGCCGCACAGGCTCAAACATTAGGTAACCTAGCTAAAGTAACCAATACAACCCAATTCAATTTGTTTAGCCACTACACGGTACAAAGGGTTATGGATATAGATGCTAATGTAGAAGGGCGTGATTTAGGTTCGGTATCTGATGCCATTCAGAAAAAGATAGACGGTCTGGGGAAACTACCGCCGGGTATGCGAATTAATCTGCGCGGGCAAAGTGAAGTAATGCATTCTTCATTTAATACATTGAGCTTGGGGCTTATATTAGCCATTGCCTTAGTATATCTTCTCATGGTTATTTTATTTCAGGGATGGATGGATCCTTTCATCATTATGCTTTCAATTCCGGGTGCATTTATGGGTATTCTTTGGATGCTTACACTTACTGGAACGACGATCAATGTAGAATCGTTGATGGGTTCCATTGTGGCCATCGGTATAGCCGTATCGAACTCTATATTGCTGGTGAGCTTTGCCAACGATTTGCGTGTTGAAAAAGGTGTAAACGCATTGGATGCTGCACTGGAAGCTGGTAAAACAAGGCTCCGTCCGGTACTAATGACAGCCATTGCCATGATATTAGGTATGATACCCATGGCCATAGGAGCAGGAGAAGGCGGCGAGCAAAATGCCCCACTTGGCCGCGCTGTTATTGGTGGATTAATGGTAGCTACCATATTTACCCTTTTTGTGGTACCGATATTCTATTCAGTACTTCGCAAAAGCATGCCGACCTATCACACCATGGATGTAAAATTTGAAGAAGAAGCTAAAGGACACATTGAATAATAATCACAATATGACAACCGGAACTAAAACCCCAATCAATTATAAACTGCTGATAGCAGGCTTTATAATTTTGCTACTGATGGGAGGAGGAATAGCTGGAATTTACCTGAAGAAAACGTCTTCGGTAAAAGCGGAAAGCGTTCAACGCGCAAAAGAACTAAAACAAGGCCCTGTAGTTAAGATAGCTACTGCACACTATGGTTCTGGTGGAAAAGAATTAGTGCTGATAGGGGAAGCAAGACCTTATCAAAGCGCAACCCTCTATTCTAAAATTAGCGGCTACTTGGGAAAAATAAATGTAGATAAAGGCGAGAAAGTAACAGAGAACGAAGAGTTGGCTTACATAGATAACCCGGAAATAGACCAGCAATATAATTCGGCTGTTGCTGATCTTGAAAACAAAAAGAAAATAGTAGAGCGCGATAAAGATTTGCTGGCAAAAAAATTCATATCGCAGGAAGATGCCGATCTTTCCCAAACTAATGCCGATATGGCAGCAGCCAGTGTAAGATCCCTGGAAGAACAAAAGCAATATCAATACTTGAGAGCTCCTTTTAGTGGAACCATTACAGCTCGTTATGTGGATCCTGGAGCTTTAATACAAAATGCAGATAATGCCCAAACCAGTGCGCAGCCTGTAGTAACTCTGGCCGACCTTAGCAGGTTAAGGATTTATGCCTATGTGGAACAACGTGACGCAGCCAATTTGAAAACAGGCGACAGTGTTGAAATTACATTAACCGAACGACCTGATGTGCATGTGAAGGCTGCCATTACTCGTATGGCAGGCGAATTAGACGAACATACCCGCATGATGCTCTGTGAAGTGGATATTGAAAATAAAGACAATATCATAGTGCCCGGAAGTTATGTGCAGGTTCACATAAAGCTACCTATTCAAGACCAGGCGAAGTCACTTATTATACCATCGGTAGCACTGATTATTAATAAGGGAAAAACATTAGTGGCCACAGTAGATAAAGATAGTGTATTACATTTTAAAGAAATAACGGTATTGCGCAATACAGGCGAAGTGATGTGTGTAAAAGGAATTGAAGAAGGGAATAGGGTAGCACTTTCGGTAGGAGAAAGTTTTTTAGATGGTCAAAAAGTAAGGATTCTTCAATAAGCTTGATAGCTTAATAAGATTAAAATGAAAATCGGTTTAAAATATTTATCTTCTATTGCCGCCATATTTTGCGTTTCTGGTATTGGTATTCAAGCACAGGACTCTATAAAAGTATTGTCGCTCGACGATTGTATACGGTTGGGACTTACCCAGTCGGCACACATATTGCGCAGCGACGATTCGGTTCAAATTACCGGCGCCGCTTTACTCGGGGCTTATGGACAGTTTCTTCCCGACCTGAACTTTAACAGCAATTACGGCTACCTCGGTGGAAGTAATTTACTCACTACCACAGAACCTACACTGGTTAACTCCAGGGAAACACAACTCAATTATCAGTTGACGAGTACTATTAATATATTTAATGGCTTTTTCAATTATGCAACATTAAAAGCGGCTGTATTATCGAAATCTGCTTCACAGTATAATCTCGATAGAGCTAAGCAGCAAATTACTTATGATATTACTCAAACATTTTTGCAGGTAATGCTTGACAGGGAAGTTGTCGGATATGCCCAAAAGAACTTGGATGCTTCTACCAAACGGGAAGCTCAACTACAGGAACTTACCAATGTAGGTCGTAAATCTATAGCCGATTTATACCAGCAACAAGCTGAGACGAGTAGCGATAAATTGTTTGAAATACAATCAGAAGACAAATTAAAAAATGACATTATCCTATTGCTCCGCAAGTTAAAAATCAGCCAGACAGATAAGTATCAAATAGGTAATATGACAATAGATACGTTGCCTTTGGGGGTGGGTTATCAAAATGTGCAAACCTTAGTTGATACTGCCTTTGCACAGAGACCTGATTTAAAATCTTCAGCATTAAATGTTAGAATAGCCGATTGGCAAATTCAACAATACCGGAGCGGGTATCTTCCAAAGCTTTTTTTGCAAGGTGGACTTGTTTCTAACGGAGGATATTTTACCGAATTATATGTTAACGGAGAGGATGTATTAGGTCCGCAGGAACCTTATGACAGGGCTTTATTTGGTCAGATATACGGAGAATTGACGTTGAATCTTTCCTGGCATATTTTTGACCGCTTGTATAATAAAACCAATGTGGATATTGCCACTATTGAAGAACGGAATCAAGAAATAGAGCACGAGGACTTGATGGTGCAAATTTCATCGGATGTGAAGCAAGCCTATAATGATTATTTGGCAGCCTTGGAGCAAATTACCGCCTCTACTCACGGATTGGTAGCTGCTCAGCAGGCATTTGATGTTATACAAGGTCAATACAATGTTGGACGTGCAGATTTTGTAACCCTTTCTAATTCGCAGGTAGCGCTTTTACAGGCCCAGGTCAACAAAGCACGGTCGGATGTGAATCTGGCGCTGCAAAAGAAAATAATTGACTATTACATCGCGAAACAATAACCTAGTGGAATTAGCGAGTCAGGCCGAAGATGCCTGCGCCCGGCACGTTTTTGCCTCTCCCAAAGATAGTTCCTGCTAATCAATAAATAGTGATTAGTGCTTATTCCTTATAAGGGTTATAAATCCATCTAGGTCATGCTGACCATTAAGGTAATCGCAATAATGAAGGATATAGTAATAAGTTCCGTCAGAAGCCGGTAATTCTGTTTGACGCACAATTCCAGGCCAACCTTGTAAAGAGGAATTCAATTCATATATCAGCACTCCCCATCGGTTATATATGTTTGCATGGAAACATTTTGCACCTTGTATAGTGAAATAGAAAATATCATTAAATCCATCTCCGTTAGGTGTAAACACATTAGGGATATATACTTTAGGTATGATGAAAATATCTTTTGTTGCTGTATCAGGGCATCCATCGGCTGCATAGCTTACAAGAAGGATTTGGAAGGTACCGTAATCAAGATAAATATGTTCAGGGTCAAATATGCCAGATGAGCCTCCATCGCCAAAAGTCCAAAGGTAACGTGTGGTATTTTTGCTGTCGTTAGTAAAGTTTATAACCTGGCCCGATTCGATAGAGTCAGGGGCAAATGTAAAGGCCGCAGTTCCTTTATCAAGTACTTTAAGATTGATAGAGGTGGAAGCCGTATAGTTACATCCGTCAGTTATTGCTACAGTGTAGGTGGTAGATGTGTCAGGAGAAACAGAGATAGGGCCGGGGCTGTCGGCTGTTATTCCATTATTCCAGGTATAAGTGTAAGCAGGTTTTCCTCCTGTAAGATGAATATCTAAATTGAAAGATGTGCTAGGACAAATGGAGTCTTTTAACGGCAATGCTTTTAGGGGTTGATAAATAAACAGGTCATATGGAAGAGAATCTGTGCATACGCCTGTGGTAGCCTTTACCCAAATGTTATTGTTATTGTAAGTGGGAGATAATGTAATAGAGGTTGATGTACTACCTGTAGACCAAGTATACGTGGTGCCCCCGGAAACGGCGAGTGTAATAGTTTGTCCATTACAGATAGAGTCGAGTCCTGAAATAATAATGTTCATTGTTTTATTGAGACCTACCTTTATGGCACTACTGTCTTTACATCCATTTCCATCTGTGATTACTACAGAATAAGAACCTGGCTTTAAATCTGTAATGGATGCTGTCTGATTTCCACCCGGAGTCCAGATATAGGTGTAAGGAGAAATACCCCCCGTAACTACAACACCGGCAGAACCATCAGTATCAATACATGAGGCTTCTTTTGACGTTGGATTTATAGCAAGCGCAGTCGGTTGTGTAATACTTACTGAAGAAGTTTTGCTACATCCTACCGAATCGGTTACGATAACGGTATAGGTGCCTGCTTTAAGGCCGGTAGCCGTAGATGATGTTTGGCCGCCCGGATTCCACAAGTAAGTATAAGCCGGTTCTCCTCCTGCAGCTCCGGCAGTAGCAGTACCAGTTAATTCTCCAAAGCATTTTATTTCAGCTAATGACAAGATACTTGGCGTTAATAATTTAGGAGGTTGGCTAAGACTATCTGATAATGTTTTTGCACAACCATTGGCATCGCTAACGGTTACAGTATAGTGTCCCGCTGAAAGGTTAGAAACAGTTGCACCACTTCCGACATTCGGTGTCCATGAATAAGTATATGGTGTAGCTCCACCGGTTATTCCCAGCGAAATAAGCCCTGTGCTGCTTCCCGTGCAGCTAATATTAACTGATTTTTTTATGGAGTCGGTTAGGGGAGGGGCTATGGTTATGTTAGCTGTAGCAGTGCATCCGAATGAGTCGGCAGTAGTTAATGTATAGGTACCTCCACGTTTTACATAGATGACCTGGTTACTGTTATTGGCCGGTTGCCATAAATAATTTGCCATGCCTACCGCCGCCGAAAGTTTAATGGAATCACCCCGGGTACAAATAGTTTTAGATGGAGTCGCTGTTATAATAGCAAAAGGACTCGATTTAGTAATGGTTGTAGTACATAACGTTTGTATTCCGCAGGAAGTTATTTTTACTGAATAGGTTCCCGGGGTTTTAATAACCTGAATGGTAGAATCTCCACTTAATGGAGGTAGCCATTGTATAATAGCATTGTTTGATGCAACTACATTCAGAATGATAGAGTCGCCCGGACAAATATTGTTATTGGCAGGCACTTGCAGGTATGGTGTAGCATACGATTCGATAATTAATGTATTGGATAGTTTTAAAAATGGGCATGGAGTACTATCTATCCCTACACAATAATAATTACCTGCTGTTTTAACATACACAATGGAAGTGTCGAAGGGCAGAGGTCCGTTTGGACCATACCACTCATATCTTTCATAGGGACCTCCTTTACAGGTTAGCTGAATAGAGTCACCCGGGCAAATTACACCATTAGTTGGGTTCATAGTAATAGTAGGTGTAGTGGCTGTGAAGGCAGTTATGTTGATGCTGGCTGAACCTGATGTAGAACATCCATATGCATTTTTTACCGTTGCCGAGATGGAGTAATTTCCAATTACTACATGAATACTATCGGTTGTCTTTCCGTTCGACCACTTAAAAGGCACATTGCCGGAGCCTACTATCCATTCAGAATCGCCTGCGCAAAGCGATGGGTTACCTTTTATACTAAGATTAACAACTGGTACAGGATAAATACGTACATAAACAGAATCTTTTACTACATATTTTTTCTTACCGCAAACGTTTGATTGTACAATTGTATCGGTAATGTGATACCATCCGGAATCGAAATAATGCGGAGTGAATGTGTTTTTATCAGGGCAATTTGTTTTGCTTAAAAAACTTATGCCCGTATCTGGCTTGGTATACCAAAAATTAGTGGTAGCCGCAGAAGGGGGGATACATATAGATTGATTTCCTGTAGGATTGGTAAGGGAGTCATAGGGGAATAAAGTAAAGGAACTTCCTTTACATAAATAAGCTGTGTCGTGTTTGCAGGTGGTACAGATTAATTTTGGAACAATAGCAGGGAACGCACTGTCAATAGCAACCCATACACAAGTTTGGCTTGTACAGCCAAATTTATTTACCACATTAAAGCAATAGTACCCACTATCCGAATGGAGAGTCACGGTTATTTTAGTAGAATCGAGCCGGGTGTTTCTAGGAGTTGTCCAGTACCAGGTAGAATCGCCTGCATAATTGCCACCTGTAAGTAGTACAGAATGTTCACAAACCCGTATCGGTTTTGGTGTGGACGAATTGGTATTGATGACTACATTATCTGATATAGTTGGCGGAGGAGGTGGAGCATGAATGATAACATAAATACTGTCTTTGCTCGAAGTACAACCATCCACAGTGGTTTGGGTTACCGAGTACCATCCTTTGGAAGATACCGTTATGGATTGTGCTCTTGCGCCGGTAGACCATAAATAAGTATAATTTGGGCCTATAGTGTTGCATGTATTAGGGATGGCTCTTATGGTGCCACTGCTGCAAAACTGTACAGTATCTAAGCAGGTATTCCCTGTACCAACACACACACTTACACGGGGCCTTGTGCACGAGTTGCCCGACCGGTCATAAAAATCGTATGTTTGGCGGTTCAGGTTTATCGGCTCGGCAATAAAGGCATCCAGGTTTCCGTTTGTGTTAAAGTATGAATAATCTCCGTAATAGCTGTCGGAGCAGTAAACGGATGGGCATCCATTGGCCGATGCCTGGTTGTATCCTGCAAGCGGCGGAACATCTGTAATAATCATGTCTTGGTCAAAACTTCCTGCGTCAAATATGTTGGCACCTGACGATACTGCAATTCCATTCCCGTAATTGTTGTTATGTCCTCCAATCTGCCTGCTCCATTGCCAGGCTCCATTTGCAGAACTATATTCAGCATTGAAGATATCCCAATATCCGACCGAATTAAAGGTTCCTTGCCCATATTGGTCAGCATAACTATTCATAATGCATTCAAAACTTCCAATAATATACGGATTATTCGATCCGTCAAGTGCAATGCTATTTGCAGTTACCTGGTTAGAAGAACCGTCGGCTACATCCCACAGAAGATTTCCGCTTTGGTCATATTTAGCAAGAAAGATGCGGTTAGCATAGGTTTGGGTAAGTTTGACAATGGGATTTACAAGAAAGTCAAGGGTGCCTGCAAAATTCCCTGTAATATATACATTTGAACCATTATCAACCGCAATGGCATTGGCAATATTCGATGTTCCTCCGCCCGCCACAGTAATCCATTGTTCTACACCTGAACTGTTGTATTTTACTACAAATATTGCATTGTACAGGTTGCTTTTATAAATATTTGTGAAAGTAATGGTATCAGTAAACTGCCCTGTAACGTATATGTTTCCTGAGGGATCACAGGCTACTCCAAGGCCTCTGTCAGTATGGGGTCCTACCCCTGATTTGGCCCATAAAAAATTGCCCGTAGAGGCATCCAGCTTGGTTGTAAATACATTAATGTTATTGGCTGTACTCGTTAAAGTATAAGTGCCAAATGTAGCCGCTCCTGTAAATTGCCCGGTTACTACTACATTTCCGTTGTTATCGAGTGCAATGGCACTTCCAATATCCGATTGGGTTCCTCCACAACTTACTACCCATTGAACAGCGCCTGTATTGTCGTATTTTGCAATAAATACATCCTGCAGCCCCGAGCTCGTAATAGTGTGGGCTCCAAATTTTGCAGTGCCATAATAATAGCCCGTTACGTAGCTGTTTCCGCTGGCATCACAGGTTATTGCAAGTCCTCTGTCCGAACCTCCGTCGCCGGCTTTCACTGCCCATTGATATACGCCGCTGCTATTGGTTTTAGCAATAAAAATGTCAGAAACTCCAACGGCTGTTATGTTATAAGAGCCGAATGAAGCCGTACCTGTAAAATAACCGGTGGTGTAAGTATTGTTACTTCCATCGCAGGCAATACTATATGCCTCATCGGCCGATGGTCCCCCTCCTTTTTCCATCCAATATGTTTGTGCCGAAAGAGATTTGGTTCCAATCCCCAAAAAAATAGCTGCTATGGATAACAGGGAAAAATACTTCTTAAAAATTAAATAGAGTAGAGGGTAGGAATGTTTCATTTATAAATTATAACATTTGTATTTACTTATACGTTCAATTTGTTTGATTAGTTGGGTATGCATGTTTTTTTATGCAATTTATAGCGAATACAAACATAATGAAATAATTTAATAATAGAGGGCTAAATATTTACTTATCAGGGTAAAGGGTATGTTTTTATTCTCATTAAATTGAACGGGATATCATAATGCCAAATGGATATAATTTCATTTAAGCAGGGTTACGTTTCCTATATAAGAATGTCGTCCACCCCGCGAATCGGTCACTGTTATTTTATACACATAAGTATCTTCCTGGCAAATAGTAGAACTTCCGTGTACTGTTCCGTTCCACGCATCATTTATATTGGTGCTATGGAACAGTTCCAGGCCCCATCGGTCGAAAATGTACATTTCACAGGTCCTTATGTAGTGTCCCACAGGCTTAAACACTTCATTCAGCCCATCACTATTTGGGCTAAAGGCAGAAGGAATATAAAGCGAAAAGTCAGGATTGATAACCAAACAATTTGTGGTAGTATCTGTGCAACCGTTATTATCCATCACTATTAAGTTAGCGCAATAAGTTCCTGTATCATGATATGTGTGGATAGGGTTTTGTAGAATGCTAGTTGAATCGGTAGCATCTCCAAAGGCCCACCACCAATAAGCAATGCCGCTGCCATATGGGTCCGAACTCTGATCGGTGAATTGAATAGTGGGCGATAGGATAGAGGCATATTGCGGCGAATAGGCAAATGCTGCTTTGGGCGAGTTATAAACAGTTATCATACTTATCTTTTTAATAGTAGAACTACAGCCGCTGTCCGAAATAACTGTTAAAGTTACATCATAGCTTCCTCCTATAGGATAACAATACACAGGGCTGGGAGAGTGTGAGGTATCCCCGTTTCCGAATTGCCAGATATATTGTTGTATACTACCCTGCAATATAGTGCAAGCATTATAAAATTGCATACAAAGGGGTGCGCATCCCTGGAATAGGTTAGCCGACATATTGGCCATAGGAGTTGGTCTTGCATAAACTTTAGGGGTAGCTGTTACGGTGGCGCCGCAACCATCACGCACGGTTATGGTGTATATGGTGGTTGATGCAGGGCCTACCGTAATGCATGCACTGGTATTGCCACTCGGTTGCCATAAATAAGTAGCTCCATACTCGGTTCCTACAGCATTAGCACATAAGGTAGTTGAATCCCCGACACATAATATTGTATTGCCCTCAACATTCAGTTTAAATAAAGGTCCGTACTGTAGAATAATTTGAGCAGTGGCCGTACATCCCTTTGCATCTGTTATCATTACGGAGTAGTTTGCCGATGCTGTAGGGGTTATGGTAGCTGAGCTTGAAGTGCCACCCGAACTCCAGGAATAAATATAAGGAACAGTGCCACCAGTTGGATTAGCATATAAGTTTCCAGTGCTGTCCTGGCAAATAACCTTGGGCTCATTAATAGTCACGGTTAACAAGGTAGGTTGGGTAAGTGTGGCGGATGATGTGGCACTGCATCCATTAGCATCAGCAATATAAATGGTGTAACTGCCGGCGCTTAGTCCTTTGGCTGTTACTGAAGTTTGACTACCGGGCGTCCACATGTAAGTATACGGTATAGCTCCCCTGGAAGGAGAGGCCGTAATGCTACCACTAAAATCATCAAAACATTTCAAACTTGTAAAAGATGAAATAGCAGAGGCAAGCCGTATAGCTGGTTGCGTAAGTGTAATGGGTATAGATTTTATGCATCCGTTGGCGTCGGTTATATTAACCGTATATGTTCCTGCTTTTAAATTGGAAGCTGTCGTATTAGTGCTTACAGAAGGTTTCCAGGTATATGTGTAAGCCTGCAAACCTCCTTTTACCCCAATAGAGATAAATCCGGTACTGTCTCCTGTGCAGTTAATATTAGTCAGTTTAACTATTGAATCTCTTATTGGGGGGGATATAACCACATTGGCTGTAGCGCTGCACCCGAATGTGTCAATAGTCGAGAGACTATAAGTGCCCGCCTGTTTTATGTAGATGGCTTGTGTAGTATTATTTCCAGGTGTCCATTGATAACTAAATAAAGACTTGAGTCCCGAGAGTTTTACCGAATCTCCGGCTACACAAATTGTTTTTGAAGGGGTAACAGTTATAGTAGCAAATGGGCTCGATTCGGTGATGGTAGTACTGCATATAGTGGGTATGCCGCAGGCAATGACTTTTACTGAATATTTCCCCGGATTTTTTACATATTGAATTAATGAACTGCCACTTAATGGAGCTAGCCATTGTATAACAGCGTTATTAGAAGCTATCACCTGCAATTCTATAGAATCGCCGGGGCATATATTTTTTTTGACGGGTGTTTGCAGGTAAGGCGTAGCATACGATTCAACAAGTACAGTATTAGATAGCCGGGAAGTGGGGCAGGGAAGGCTGTCGATTCCTACACAATAATAATTGCCTGGAGTTTTGGCATAAGCTATGGAATCATTTACAGCCAAAGGTCCCCTGGGGCCATACCATTGATATTTTTGAAAAATCCCTCCGGAACATGTTAATTGCACCGAGTCACCGGGGCAAATTACTCCACTCGGGGGGGTCATTGTAATCGTTGGTATCACAGGATTAAAGGTTGGTATGCCATAGCTGGCAGTAGAATTAGTTGTGCATCCGTATTGGTTAGTTACACTGGCTTTAATGTCATAGTTCCCTATTCCGACATAAATACTGTCTTTTGTACTTCCGTTCGACCATACGAATGGCACATTGCCCGAGCCAACTATCCATTCGGAATCGCCTGCGCAAAGGGCTCCTTTTCCTTTAACACTTAGGGTAACCACAGGTAAAGGGTGAACACGAACAAAAATCGAATCAGTTAGAATATACTTTTTTCTACCACAAACATTTGATTCTACCAGCGTGTCGGTTAGATGGTACCATCCTGAATCTTGCACAGAAATAACGTTTAGATCCAGGCATGATGTTACATATGCATATCCTACACCGGTATCAGGACTTACAGACCAGTAATTGATAACATCCGGGATGCACTTGTTGGGGTTTGCTCCGGGGTTTGAAATCGTGTCGTATGGAAGCATTTCAAATGAAGCTCCAACGCATACAACAGCACTATCGTGCCTGCAGGTGAGGCAAATCAATTTGGGTGCGATCAGGCGTAATGCGCTGTCGATGGCAACAAACACACAGTTTTCGCTGCTGCAACCGTGTTTATCAACTATGGTGAAACAGTAATTTCCACTGTCGCTGCCATAATTCAATGTCAGGGTAGAAGAGTTTGTTATAGTATTATTCGGTGATTTCCAAAACCAAGATGAGTTTCCTGCATAGTTTCCTGCTGCAAGGATTACAGAACGTTCACATACCCTGATGGGTGAAGGTGATACAGCGTTAGTATTGATAACTACATTATCTGATATAGTAGGAGGAGAAGGGGGCTGGTCAATAGTTACATAAATACTATCAGTAGTCGAAACACAGCCGTCAACCGAAGTTTGGGTAACATAGTACCATCCTGTATTAATGACAACGGTTGATAATGACTGACTCCCATTCGACCATAAATAATTAAAATTCGGACCTATGGCGCTGCAAACATTCGGAATGGCATTAAGAGTACCACTGACACAGAATTCTGCCGTCTTCTGGCATACGTTAGCTGTGCCTATGCAAACTGGTACAATGGGGCGGCTGCACGAATTACCTGTTCGTTGATAGAAGTCGTAAGGCTGACGGCTTAGGTCAATCGGCTCAGAAATAAAAACGTCCAAGTCGCCGGCCGTGTAAAACGAGGCATAATCCCCATAATAAGAATCTGAGCAATAAGTAGGAGTGCAGGAAAGACTGGCTGTATTATACCCATTAAAGTTGTTTGGATTATCAGTTATGATCATATCCTGGTCAAAACTGCCGGCATCAAAAATATTGCCCCCGGAAGATACCGCAATGCCACTTCCATATTCATCGCCATGCGCTCCGATTTGCCTGCTCCACTGCCATGCTCCACTGGAAGAGTTATATTCTGCATTGAAAATATTCCAGTTGCCTACTGAGGTAAAAGTTCCTTGTCCGTAGTGGTCGGCATAGCTGTTCATTATGCATTCAAAACCGCCAATAATGTATGGGTTTCCTGAACCGTCAACAGCAATACTGTTCGATACGACGGGATTATTGGAACCGTCGGCTACATCCCATTGCAGGTTTCCGCTTTGATCGTACTTGGCAATAAAAATGCGATTTGTATAAGTCTGGGTTAGTGTAGCGTGGATGTTTGCATAAAAGTTAAGAGATCCGGTAAAATTGCCCGTTATGTATGCGTTTGAGTTGTTGTCGACAGCAATGGCATTAGCAATGTTCGATGTTCCTCCACCGGCTGTGGTAACCCATTGTTCCACTCCCGAGCTATTATATTTTACAACAAATATGGCATTGTTAAGCGGACTGTAACAGGGATTGCCAAATGTAATAGTATCGGAATATTGTCCTGTAACATAGGTATTACCTGAAGGATCACAGGCTACTCCTAATCCTCTATCGGTATGGGCTCCTGTACCTGCTTCGGCCCATAAAAAAGTTCCGTTGGAGGCATCCAGTTTAGTGGTGAATACATTAATATTATTGGCTGTGCTGGTTAGCGTATAGGTGCCGAATGTAGCAGTTCCGCTAAATTGCCCTGTCACAATTACATTTCCATTATTATCGTAAGCTATGCCATTTCCAAGAGTTGACTGGGCACCTCCGCAACTCACTACCCATTTCACACTTCCATTGGCATCATATTTTACAATGAAAGCATTCTGCAATCCGACACTGGTAACAGAATTTATTCCAAATGTAGCAGTGCCGTAATAGTACCCTGTTACATAGCTATTGCCATTAGGGTCGCAGCTTATGGCGAGCCCCCTGTCCGAGCCACCATCGCCAGCCTTCACCGCCCAAACGAATGCACCGGAATTATCGTTTTTAGTAACAAAAATATCAGAAACTCCCGAAGCCGTTAAATTAGTGTTGCCGAAACTGGCTGTTCCTGTAAAGTACCCCGTTGTGTAACTATTATTTTTTCCGTCGCAGGTAATACTGTATGCTTCATCAGCAGTGGAACCCCCGCCCCGTTGCATCCAGTATTTTTGAGCTGAAAGACGATTATCGGCGGCACTTAGAACAATAAAGACAATAAGGAATACTAAGAAATTACTCTTTTTTATTAAATAACTGACAATACGATAATTATATATCATTTAAAAGCACAGGATCACTAATATACTTAAACGCCGCTTCTGTCTTTTTCGTTGGGTCTTATTCTCTTGAAGTTTTTTTATAACAATAAACAAAGATAATAAAAATAAGTAATATGATAATTTATTCCTCATCTTGAAGGCTAAGCGGAAGCCACCTATTTCCTCTAAGGATAATTGCCGGTATTTATATGAGCAAAGGAAAACGATATAGCTGTTCCTATTCTTAAATGTATATTTAATTTATTGATTTTCTGTATTATATGGCTATTTTAGAGTTTGAAATAGTTGCATAGTTATAACATTTTGCAAAACAAAAAATGAAAGGAAACAGGATAGTTATTAAATAGAATATATTGTTAAAAATAAAATACATTTTCATCCTTTTTTGTGAATAAAATTTCTTGCAGCGCAACGAACGGAAAATAAGGATATTTGCCGTATCAATTAATTAGATAGATATGTCGGACAAAATGGAACGTATGTTGCAATTGGTGGGAGAATTTTTTGATGTTAAAAATGATCCTGAACAGTTGAGTATAAATGAAGATGTGATAAAGAAGCTTATGCAGATTCACCCTTCCACTATGCTAGAATACAATGAAGGTGATGGTCCCATTGTGTGGATACTTATGATTCCTGTTAAAGAAACCACTATGAATCGTTTTTTGAAGGGAGAAATTTCAGAAGGAAAACTATTGGATGACACCTTGCCGGGTGAAAAATATGATGCCATATATTTATGTTCGGCAAGTGTTTTGCCCGAATACAGGCGCAAAGGATTAGCCAAAAAACTAACGGTTGATGCGATTGCCGAAATCAGGAAAGAGCATGCTATAAAAGAATTATTCTATTGGTCATTTAGCCCCGAAGGCGATGCGCTGGCGACAAGTATTGCCAAAGCGGTTAACTTGCCACTTTTCAAACGATAATATCAAATATGCTAAATAATATGGATGTTGTTGTAATAGGGGGGGGCGCAGCCGGGTTTTTCGCTGCTATTTCGTGTAAAACGCATTACCCGGGTTCATGCGTTACTATTTATGAAAAAACAGATAAGCTACTTGCTAAGGTAAAGATTTCGGGCGGGGGAAGGTGTAATGTTACTCATTCCTGTTTTAGCAATGCAAAACTTGTAAAGTTTTATCCTCGTGGAGAAAAACAGCTGAAAAAAGCATTTTCCCAATTCACGACTGCCGATACAGTAAAATGGTTTGAAGATAGAGGGATAAAATTGAAAACCGAAGAAGATGGAAGAGTGTTTCCGGTTACCGATAGCTCTCAAACTATAATTAATTGCTTATTACGCGAGGTAGACAAATTAGAGATTTCCATTCAACAACACCAATCAATCATGGGCATTGAAAAGGAGAACAATAAATTCAAATTACTCTTCAGAGATAATACGATCTATGCCGATAAAATTATAGTTGCTACCGGAGGCTCACCTAAACCCGAAGGCTTTGAGTGGTTGAAAAAATTAGGCCATATAATTGAATCACCCGTTCCTTCCTTATTTACATTTAATATGCCCGATGAATCCATTAAATCTTTAATGGGCGTATCTGTCGATAAGGTAAATCTAAGGATACAGGGAACAAAGCTGCAAACAGAAGGCGCTTTACTCATAACACACTGGGGTATGAGCGGACCTGCTGTTCTGAAGCTTTCAGCATGGGGTGCAAGAGAATTGAATGAACGTGAATACCGGTTTACCATTCAAATTAACTGGCTGGGCTCCACGAATGAAGATACGGCCCGTGAAGCGTTATGGAAGGAAACTCAAATCCACCCGAAGAAAAAAATAAGTAACGCCGGTTCTTTTCAATTGCCAAACAGGCTTTATCTTTTTTTACTGGTAAAAAGCGGAATAAACCCTAATTCAACCCTTGAGGAAATAGGAAAGAAAAATCAGAATAAATTATTGAATACCCTTCTAAATGATGAATATAAAGTAGAGGGAAAAACTACTTTTAAAGAAGAATTTGTCACCTGTGGAGGAGTAAGCTTGGATGATGTTTCAATTAATACGATGGAAAGTAAAAAATGCCCCGGTTTATATTTTGCCGGCGAAGTATTGGATATTGATGGAGTTACCGGGGGCTTCAATTTCCAGGCCGCATGGACTACCGGTTTTATTGCCGGAAAGCTTGGTTTTGAAAAACCACCTATTCACGATAACGTAGTGTCTACAATAAATCTGATCTAAAGGGGTTATTATACCATAAATATTATTTTTGTAAATCTATTTATGAATTTCAGGCTACTACTGTCAATTATCGTTTTTCTTTTGGGTATTGAACATGTGCAGGCACAGGACAGCCTTAAGCATACCGGCAAGCATATTCATAAAAAACATATAACTGATAGTAGCAATGCGTCCGCTCGTTCTCATCTATCAGTAAAGAAAGATACAATTAGGGGTCATAGGCAAATTCCTGTTATTATGCCAAAGTATCCTCGCACGGGATATGTGGCAATAATGGGGGGACTGGGGCTTCCATTGGCTGCTTATGCATCTGATCAGGGTGCAGCAACAGGTTCAGTTTTTTCACTAAGCGCCGCATTTCCGGGTATTATATCACATGGGGGTATTGCCTTCAAATTCGATTATGGAATAAATGGATTTAATAAAGCCAGGCTCGAAGGCATCGAGAATACTGTTTCCGGTTTTTCAAATATTAATTGCACGGTATCTGATTCGCTTGGCCATTGTTCTTACTCCACATTTCTTGGAGGGCTTTACCTGACCTACCCGAAAAAATATCTTACTATTGATTTTAGAATGCTTGCAGGGGTAATGTTGTCAAGAATACCGGAAATTGACATTGTATACAATGATGAAACACGCAATAATACAGGTGTAAATAAACAGGCTGCGACTTCCGGTGCAGCGTTTGCAATTGATTTAGGGTTTGAATTCAGATATCCTGTTAAGACCCGGTTTTGCATAATTCTCAGTGGCGATTATTTACATGCAGTGCCTTCTTTCACCATGGTAAATAGCGGGTCTCAATTAAGTTCTTATGGAAGTATTGAAGATAATTCCGCCGGAACAGAAACAACAAGGTCGCAACCATTTAATCTGTTTAACTTTTCATTAGGAGTGGGATATACCATATCTGCCCAAAAACAATCGACTCCTAAAATGAATTGATGAATGGGCGCACCCTTTTCTGAAGCAAAGCAAACATCAGATATGATAATGATAAAAATCATTATCATATAAGTTGGAATCTGTACCTTTGGGATATAATACATATCCTATGAATTTTTCAATAACGGTAAGAGAAATGGATGCTGCCTTTATCACAAGGTTGTTTTTAGGCATATTATTTTTTCTACAAGGCTATGATAAAGTTTTTAATATTGGCGTGAAGCAGGTCATTGCTGCAATTGATGGTCCTCTTTCATCAAAAGGAGTGCCCAAATTTTTCAGCACCTTGGGAGCATATTTTACCTCTTATACCGAACTCATCTGTGGTGGGCTGCTAATAATAGGTTTTGTAAAGTACTATTGTTTATACTTATTAGGGTTTGACTTGCTCTTCGCAGCATTGGCGTTTGGAATGGTAGAACCTGTTTGGGATATGAAGCATATTTTCCCCCGATTGGTATTGCTTATTTTCTTAATGGTTATTCCCTCCCAATGGGATGTTATATCGGTAGACTATGCATGGTCATTGATTAAATTTATTAAAACTACCTTTTAAGAAATTTCTTGAAAATAAAGTAGAATCTCCGCCGGGTTATAAGAATTTGGCGAGAACCAATACAATAAGTACAAAAGGCAAATAGGCAAATGAGCTCAACATTAAGCGCAATGCGTATTTATTGGTTCGTTCGGTATATAACCTATATGCAGAAATGGAAAATACCACACCTGCCAGTACAAGCGCCCAGGTTACGTTTACTCCGGCAGACTGGTACATATATAGCAATAGCACAGCCGGAATAATAAGGAATGTAGAAAGTAAAATGATAATAGCCGATGCTTTGTTTTTTCCGCCGGAGGTAGGGAGCATTTTTATACCAGCTTTATTATATTCTTCATCTAATAGCCAGGCGATAGACCATGTGTGTGGAAATTGCCATATGAATTGAATGGCAAACAGGATAAGAGCACCTTTTGTTATTTCGTCAGTAGCTGCTACACAGCCAATTACCACGGGTAAAGAACCGGCAATAGCACCGGGGAAAATGGTAAGTGGAGTGATTTTTTTCAATGGAGTATAAACCGCTGCATAAATAAACATGGCTGCTACACCCAGTAATCCGCATAACGTATTTATTTTGAAAAGAAACAATGCACCTGTAACGCCTAAGATGATGCCAAAAAGTAATGCCTCACTAACATTCATGCGTCCATCAGGTAACGGGCGGGTAAGTGTACGTTTCATTAATTTGTCAGAATTTCTTTCAATAACCTGGTTAAAAGTATTGGCAGCCCCGGTAATTAAAAAGCCTCCGATGGATAACATCCAGATTGTCAATGGTTCAACATGCCGGTCAGTTGCCCATAAGTAAGCCATGGAGGCCGAGAATACCACTAAAAATGATAACCTCATTTTAATGAGCTGCATGTAGTCTGATAAATATGACTTGATTGTTTTCACGGGCGGCAAATATAGGCTAAATGTTTAATTGGAATCAGTTTTTTTAATAACCCGAAGGGGTTTCATTTCCGTAGTGCCAGTTTCATAATAATAAATAGTATTTTTGCCTTTCATTTCAGAACAGCAATGGCACAAACAGAAATAGTAATGCCCAAAATGGGCGAGAGTGTAATAGAAGCTACTATTATTAAATGGCTCAAAAACGAAGGCGATAAAGTAAAGGCCGATGAAACACTATTGGAAATAGCCACCGATAAGGTAGATTCTGAAATTCCTGCTCCGTCAGATGGTATATTGCTGAAAAAACTATGTAAAGAAGGCGAAGTTATCCCGGTAGGTAAAGCTATTGCTATTATTTCAACCGATGGTGCCCCTGCCGATATGCCTGTTAATACCCCTGTTACTGAAGTAAAAAAAGCTCCCACTGTTGAATCCGTTCCCGTAACTGCTCCTGCAAAAGTTCCTTCTGCGCAGTCTGCTGAACCTGTATCCAGGTTTTCTAATTCGGGCCGGTTTTATTCCCCGTTAGTGAGAAATATTGCTCAAAAAGAAGGAATCACAGCCAATGAATTGGAAACCATATCCGGCAGTGGGAAATCTGGCAGGGTAACAAAAACTGATATGCTTTCTTACTTGCCTACGCGCCAAACAAATGGTAGCATTCAGCAATCAAAGCCTATTGCAGCTATGCAGGAAACTGCTGGCGTGGCACCGGCCAAACCTATGGCAGTTGGAGCCAACGATGAAATTATTGAAATGGACAGAATGCGGAAGCTGATAGCTGATCACATGGTTATGTCAAAACGAGTGTCTCCGCATGTTACCTCTTATGTAGAAGCCGATGTTACCAACCTGGTACTTTGGAGAGATAAGATAAAAAAAGAATTTGAAAAGAAAGAGGGCGAAAAACTTACATTCACCCCAATATTTGTGGAAGCTACTGTAAAGGCTTTGAAAGATTATCCTATGGTGAATGTATCGATAGATGGAACCCGGATCATCCGTCATAAAGATATTCATATAGGAATGGCAGTTGCGTTGCCTACCGGTAACCTGATTGTTCCTGTAATACGTTACGCTGACCGCAATAGTTTGCTGGGCTTAACAAAGCAGGTAAACGATTTGGCTAATCGTGCCCGTGTAAATAAGTTAATGCCTGATGATACACAAGGTGGTACGTTTACTATTACCAATGTGGGAACATTTGGCAACATTATGGGAACACCCATCATTAACCAACCCCAGGCAGCTATTTTGGCAACAGGGATTATCAAAAAGAAACCGGTTGTAATAGAATCTCCGCAAGGCGATATGATTGCTATACGACACATGATGTATCTCTCGTTATCTTATGATCACCGTGTTGTAGATGGAGCATTAGGGGGCAGCTTTTTGAAAAAAATAGCTGACTATCTTGAGTCATTTGATTTGAATAGAAATACCTGGTAATAAGCTTTGTTAATGTTTTGTTAAAACATTTCAAATTATAAAATTGTCTTACCTTTGCCGCCGTTCATGACGACAAAATCTACCATAAAAAGAGCCGGATCCCTATTTTTCCTCGGGATATTTCTTTGGTTTTATTTCGTTAAAGATATTCATGATTTTGTTCATAGTAACGATGTGCACTGTCATGTGAAAGATATCAACCATTTTCATGAAGGTGAACACCACTGCCCTGTGTGCGATTTTACATTTCCCTATTTTGATGAGCCTGTACCTCATATTGAGATACCCGCGAATAAATCTTTTACCAGGGTTTTCAATGTATATACTACTCAAACTGTTTTAAGCAAAACAGTTTTCCTCTTCTCTTCCCGTGCACCTCCTGTGGTAGCGTAAGGAATTTTCTATTCCATCTTCTTCAATCTCCTGCTACCCTATATTTTTTACAGGGTTTTAAATCAATTATTTAGACATACAATACGTATTTATGAAATATATATTTTTAGTTATCATTCTATTCATCTGTTCGTTATATGCAAAAGCCCAATCGTTGGGCGGAAAAATTAGCGATTCTCTAAGCGGGCAAACCATACCCGGCGCTGTGGTTTATTTCCCTCAATTACAGCTTGGAGCTACAACAGATATTAAAGGAAATTATAAAATATCTCCGGTACCTAAAGGCACATATATGGTAGAGATAGAAATTTTGGGATACAATACCATAACGAAGCAAATTACTATTAAGGGTGATGTGGTTCAGAACTTTACCATGTCTGTTTCGTCCGCTTCGGCAAAAGAAGTGGTGGTTACTGCTTTAGGTAATGCCACCAATGTGCAACGTTCTCCAGTACCTGTTACTATTGTTACACATGATATGCTCGTAGAACAATCTTCCACCAATGTGGTGGATGGTATAGCAAAAGAACCGGGTATTTCTGCCATCACCACAGGTCCAGGAGTATCTAAGCCGGAAGTAAATGGCTTAGGGTTCAACCGCGTATTGACACTTTTTGACGGTGCGCGCCAACAAGATTTTCAATGGGGCGATGAACATGGTATACAGATTGATCCGTATGCAGTATATAGTGCCGAAATTATCCGGGGTGCGGCCACTCTTCAATACGGCTCAGATGCGGTGGGTGGAGTGGTTAGTTTTAAATCGGCCCCTCTTCCCGAAAATGGAACTGTCCAGGGGAGTGTGCTGGCAGAATATCAAACCAATAATGGGCTAATCGGAACCTCAGCCGATGTGGGAGGGAGCCATAATGGTTTTACATGGGACATAAGACTAAGCCAGGAAGAAAACCATAGTTATTGGGATCCTAAGGATGGTTATGTGTGGGGATCTGCCGGCCGGCAACAGAACGCAAGATTAACGATAGGATTAGAAAAGCAGTGGGGATATAGTCGGTTGACCGTTAGTGTACTACATCATACTCTCGAAATTCCTGATGGAAACCGCGATAGCGCTACCGGGCAGTTCAAGTTTGATATTCCTATTAATGGACAAGTATATCCTAACCACAGCAATTTTTTATCGTATAACCCCACTTATGTAGGTTACCAGCAAATAGAACATGATGAAATAGCTTGCCAAAACAGCATCAACGTTGGCCAAGGACGTATTTTAGTCGATGTGGGCTATGAACAGGACCACCGGGAAGAAATAGATACAGGTACAGTCCCGCTTCTGAATATGTCGCAATTTGATATTCCGTATACAGTGAAATATCAGGTGGAAAGTAATTCTGGGTTGAAGTTTACAACGGGAGTGAATGGCTATTACGAAAACATGCATAATAGTGCCGAAGCTCCCGCTCCTTATGTATCTGTTTTCCTGGTCCCCAGCTATTGGCTTTTTGATGCAGGTGGATTTGCCATATTGCAAAAGGATTATGATAAGCTTACCTTGAGCGGAGGCTTGCGCTATGATACGCGGAATGAGACAGCACAAAGTTTGTACCTGCTTAATCAGGGAACTTCGAGCCAGGTAGAGGTACCGGAAAATACTCCCGATGCATATCCTAATTTTCTCGGTTTTACAAAATCATATAATGGGTTTTCTGGTAGCATTGGAGCGAGTTATCAACTTCCTAAAAACTGGTACGTAAAAGCAAACGTTGCTAAGAGCTATCGTGCTCCGGCCATTACGGAAGCAGGTGAAAACGGAGTACATCCTGGTACAGCTAATTTTGAAATCGGCGATCCTAACCTAAAGCCTGAAGCTGGATATGAATCAGACATAGCTATAGGAAATAATGGAAAGGATGTAAATTTTGAAGTAGATGGTTTTGCTAATTACATTCAAAACTTTATATATGCAAATCGCATTGCGAGCAAGTTAGGCGGCGACTCTATTAATCAAGGATATCCTACTTTTAAATTCCAGTCAAATACAGCCCTGATTACCGGGGTTGCGGCCTATTTTAATGTGAATCCTGTTTCAGTTAAATGGATTGAATGGAACAATGGATTTACTTATATCTATTCGTACATATATCATCAGACCGATTCGACCCAGCATGTTCCGTGGACACCCGCTCCACGCCTAACCTCTGAAGTTAAATTTAAGTTTACAAATAAGCATAATTCTATTTTCAAAGGATCATATATCAAAATTGGCGTGGCGCAATACTGGGCGCAAAATGATATATATAGTGCCGACTGGACCGAGCTTCCTTCAATGCCATATACTTTACTTGATGCGGGTATAGGAACCGAATTTGTTAATCCAAAGACTTCAAGGGTAATTTGTTCTTTTTATATTAATTGTACTAACCTTGCCAATATTGCGTATGTCGATCATACCAGCCGTCCTCAATACTTTTTAAGCTATAATGGGATTGACCCGACAGTGGTTACACAGCAAAGCCAGGGTATATATAATATGGGAAGAAATATAGGGTTCAAACTAATTTTTCCTATTGGTGGCGGACATAGGTATGGGGAAGTACCTGGAGTTGAGTAGAAAGTAATATTTTTTTGATTAAATTAAATAAAAAATGAAATCTGCACAATATTCCATAAATAGCTGCGTTGATAGAATGTAAGGGTTTGTTTTTATGGGGGTGCGAACAACGGTTTACTCCGATAATGTCCCCTAACATACTCCTTGAGAAAGAGTATGTATAGTTTTTTGTGTGAAGTTCGTCCCGGTGGTTAAAGCCGGGACGGACTTTTTTTATAAAGTGCATTTCAAATCATTTATGTACGTTTGCTTAGTAATGAAACTGAGCGCTACCCCTAAAATTATACTTAGCCGCACCGACAATATCGGCGACATAGTGCTTACCCTTCCGCTTGCACAGGCTATAAAGGAAAAATACCCCGATGCAACTATATTATTTCTGGGTAAGAAGTATCTCAAGCCACTAGTAGATTGCTGCGAACATATTAATCAGTTTATTGATTGGGATACAATCTCTGCTATACCCGAACAAGAAGCGGCTTTGGTCTTAAAAGGACTCGGGGCAGAAGCCATCATCCATATTTTTCCCCGCCCTGAAATTGCCCGCATAGCCTATAAAGCAGATATAAAATATAGGATAGGTACCAGCCACCGGTTTTATAATTGGCTCTACTGCAACAAGCGTGTTGATTTCACCCGGAAAAATTCACCGTTGCATGAGGCACAATTAAATTTTAAATTGGCCGAACCCTTGGGGATAAACACAATTCCTTCGTTGGAAGAGCTGGGCAATAGCTATGGATTGACAGGGCTTCCCAAGCTGCATGATGAATGGAAAAAACTGATAGACACTGGGAAATTTAATTTGATACTGCATCCCTTATCGCGAGGCAGCGCCCGCAATTGGGATTGGAAAAACTATAACAGGCTAATTGAAATTCTCCCCGCTGATAAATTCAAAATATTTGTGACCGGAACCGAAGCGGAGTCTTTACCCATAACAGAAAACATTTTACGGTATCATCCCGGTGTTACAGACTTAACGGGTAAGTTGAATTTTGAACAACTGATTGCATTCATTGCAAATGCTGATGGGCTTGTAGCTGCCAGTACAGGCCCTCTACACATAGCTGCGGCATTAGGTAAAAAAGCTATTGGCGTATATCCTTCCATACGGCCTATGCACCCGGGGCGCTGGGCTCCCTTGGGTCCGGATGCACATTACCTGGTGCTTGATAAAGAATGTAATGATTGCAAGAATGGAGGGCATTGCACCTGTATCAATTCTATTTCAGCAGAGCAGGTGAAAGAAAAAATAGAGAGCTAAAATATATGACTATATAATCATTCCCGCGCCAACCGTTTCGTTAGTGGCTTCATCAATTAAAATCATGCTGCCTGTGTGGCGGTTTTTACGGTAGTTATCGAAAAAAAGCGGTTGGGTAGTACGTATAGAAATCCTGCCAATATCATTTAATCCAATTTGTTTGTCATCCTCTATGCGATGGAGCGAGTTGATGTCAATTTTATATTGGATATCTTTAATGATGCAACGGGTATCGCTGGTAGTATGTTTAATAGCGTATTTACCGCCTAAAACCAATTTTTTTTCATTTAGCCAACAAATCATTAAGTCTATATTGTCACCCATATCGGGTTGATTGTGCTCTTGTACCAGCATATCGCCCCGGCTAATATCAATATGATCTTCAAGGAGTATTGTGACCGACATTCCTGGACCTGCTTTTTCTATTTCCCTATCAAATGTTCGGATAGATTTTATTCGTGAAACCACTCCAGAAGGAAGCGTCATTACGCTATCTCCCTTTTTAAAAATGCCTCCTGCAATTTTACCGGCATATCCCCTGTAATCATGAAATTCCTTGGTCTGCGGACGTATTACATATTGTACCGGAAAGCGGCAGTCAATTAAGTTTTCATCACCGGCTATGTGTATGTTCTCTAACAAATAGAGTAGGGTACTTCCTCCGTACCAAGGCATAAGGGTAGATTTGGTTACAACATTATCGCCCGCAAGCGCCGATATGGGAATGAATTGTATATCGACAATTTGCAGCCTTGCAGAAAACTGCTCATATTCGCTCCTGATTTTTTCAAATACCTCCTGTTGGTAATCTACCAAATCCATCTTGTTGATGCATACCACCACATGCTTTATTCCGATTAAAGAAGCTATAAGCGAATGGCGGCGGGTTTGTTCCGTAATGCCGTGACGGGCATCAATTAAAATAATGGCCAAGTTGGCTGAGGATGCACCCGTAATCATATTTCGTGTGTATTGAATATGACCCGGTGTATCTGCCATAATAAATTTCCGTTGAGGGGTAGAAAAATAACGATAGGCTACATCAATGGTTATGCCCTGCTCACGCTCTGCTTTAAGGCCATCGGTCAGCAAAGCAAGGTTTACATAGTGTTCGCCTCTTAGTTCACTGCTTTGTTTAATGGCTTCGTACTGGTCTTCAAAAATCGATTGGGTATCGTAAAGTAACTGCCCAATCAGGGTGCTTTTTCCATCATCTACACTGCCTGCAGTCAATAGCCTTAGCAGCCCCCGTTGCGGAGATACAAATGAGGAAGAAGGAGGTGGAACAGTAGGCTGAGTCATGATGTTTTTTAAAAATATCCTGTTTTTTTACGGTCCTCCATAGCTGTATCAGAGCGTTTGTCATCGGCCCGGGTACCTCTTTCTGTTACGCGGGAAGCTGCTATTTCAGCCACTATTTCATCAATAGTTGCTGCATCCGAGAGAATGGCTCCTGTGCAAGTCATATCACCAATAGTGCGAAAACGCACCTGCATCATTTTACTTGTTTCATTTTCGCGCAGATTCAGATAATTCGATTTTGCCAGGAGTTGTCCATTGCGTTCGATTATTTCCCGTTGATGGGAAAAATATAAAGCGGGCATCGGAATTTGTTCTTGTTTTATGTATTGCCATATATCAAGTTCAGTCCAGTTACTCAATGGAAAAACCCGGAAGTTCTCACCTGCATTTTTTTTACCGTTAAATAAATCCCATAGCTCAGCACGTTGATTTTTGGGGTTCCATTGCCCGAATTCATCTCTATGAGAAAAGAAACGTTCTTTTGCCCGCGATTTTTCCTCGTCTCTTCTTGCTCCGCCCAGACAAGCATCTAACTTAAGTTCTTCAATAGTATCAAGCAGGGTAACTGTTTGAAGCAAGTTACGGCTCGCATTATATCCTTTTTCTTCCTCTACTCTTCCTTGGTCAATAGAATCTTGCACCGTGCGGATAATTAAACGGGCATCGATTTTTTTTACCCATTCATCACGATAACTTAGTGTCGCGGGAAAGTTATGCCCCGTATCAATATGCAGCAAAGGAAAGGGAATACCGGCAGGAGCAAATGCTTTCCGGGCAAGATAACTCAATACAATGGAATCTTTACCACCCGAGAAAAGTAAAGCCACACGTTCAAACTGGGCTGCAGCTTCCCGTAACACATAAATAGATTCGGATTCTAGTTCGCTTAAATAGATATTCTTTGCCAGCATAGTAGTCGAAGTCTGCCAAAGATAATGAAATGATAAATAAACGAAAAGCCAGGTTACTGAACCTGTATGTCCTTAATATTTAATTCAATAGATTTTACTCCATTCCATTCATTCTCTTTTAATGAATAGCACATTTTAAAAGGCTTGTCGGGAGATATCATATCCTGGTAATCCAGCATATCGTACCCAATAGCTGAAAAAGTTAGATGAAGTTTATCTGTTTGTGCTACAGAAAGCCTCAAATGCCCATTCCCTACCACTTGTGGAGGGCGCCTGGTAATAACATTATTACTCATAAATACAGGGGTCATATTGCCTGGGCCGAAAGGTGCAAATTGTTTCAATACGCTATTAAACTTTGGTGTGATAGCGGAAAAGGGTAGGGGAGAATCAATATCAATTTCCGGGTGCAGCATGTTGGCGGCAAGGCTGCTGCCAACTACTTCTTCAAAAAGACTGATAAACGCCGACAGGTTTTCTTCTTTCAGCGTAATTCCTGCCGCATATTTATGTCCGCCATATTGTTCGAGCAGATGCGAGCAAGACGAAATAGCCTGGTAAAGGTTAAAGTTTTTTACCGAACGTGCCGAGCCGGTAATGTGTCCGTTTGATTTTGTGAAGATAACCGTAGGTCGATAAAAATGTTTTTCAATAAGCCGGCTTGCCACAATACCTATTACGCCCTTGTGCCATTCAGGATTATAGAGTACGGTAGTTTTTTTCTTTTTTTGTTCTTCACTTGTAACAATCATATTCAATGCTTCCTGGGTAATATTTGCATCGAAATCTTTCCGTTCCACATTTGTTTTGTTAACGGATTCTCCCGAAAGCAGCGCTTTTTGCTGGGTATCGGCAATAAGAAGTTCTACCGCATTTTTACCGGTTTCAATCCGTCCGGCTGAATTGATGCGCGGGCCAAATACAAATACCAGATCAGAAATGGTTACTTCTCTTTTTAACTGTGCTAAATCCATAATGGCCTTAAATCCTTCGCGGGGCGCTGTATTGATTCTTTTCAGACCATAAAAGGTAAGCACCCGGTTTTCGCCTGTAATAGGAACAATGTCGGCTGCAATGCTAAGGGCAACCAAGTCGAGGTACTGTTCAATGGTTGAAAACGGAATTTCATAATGTTGGGCAATAGCCTGGATTAGTTTGAATCCTATTCCGCAACCTGAAAGTTCTTTATAAGGATACGGGCAATCGGGTTGCTTGGGGTTTAAAATAGCTACTGCTTCCGGCAGTTGACTGTCTGTTTCGTGGTGGTCGCATATAATAAAATCGATTCCTTTCTTTTTGGCATATGCTACTTTATCTTTCGATTTGATTCCGCAGTCCAATGAAATGATGAGATCAAACCCATTTTCTTTGGCATAATCTACTCCTTTGAATGAAACACCATAGCCCTCGGTGTAACGATCTGGAATATAGTAATCGCACTTTAGTCCAAGCCAACGTAAAAAAGTAAACATTAGCGCAACAGCCGTAGTTCCATCCACATCATAATCTCCGTAAACTAATATTTTTTCTCTTTTTTTTGTGGCATCAATAATCCGTTGCACAGCTTTTTTCATGTCTTTCATCAAGAAAGGGTCGTGAAGAGAATCTAATGTGGGTCTGAAAAAATTCTTGGCCTGATCATAATTTTCAACACCCCGCTGAATCAATAAATTAGCTATAACACTATTTGCGTTGATAGCTTCTTTCAGATGCAGCACTTTTTCTTTAGGTGCAGACTCTTTAATGTTCCATGTTTTCTTCACAATATACGGATGGTATGTGCACGGGGCTAAGCGGTGTGCAGATTGTTATTTAATAGTATTTCTTGAATCGGTAGTCCCGTACTTAACAGGCTTTGGCCGATTGGTTATTATATTCAGTAAGACATTTTTCGCTGCAAAAACTTTTCATGGAAGAGGCGCATTTTTCGCATTGAATAATCAAGGTGTGGCAAGATAGGTTTGCACAATTTACATGTCTGTCACTTATCTCACCGCAGCTATAACATTTTGCAAGAATATCGGGAGTGATACGTTCTCCCATTCTTTCGTCGAATACAAAATTTTTGCCAATAAATTTTGATTCCATCTTTAATCGTTTCATTTCGCGGGCATATTGTATAATCCCCCCATCGAGCTGGTATACGTTTTTAAAACCATGATGCTTAAAATAAGCACTTGCTTTTTCGCAACGTATACCGCCGGTGCAATAAAGCATCAGTTCTTTGTCTTTTTTATCTTTTATGTCTTTCAATATTTTTGGCAATGACTCGCGGAAGGTTTTTACATCGGGGCAAAGCGCATTTTTAAAATGCCCCACTTCACTTTCATATTTGTTACGTATATCTACCAATACCACATCCGGGTTATCCAACTTTTGGTGAAAGGTAAGCGCATCGAGTCGGGTACCTGTATTGCTTGCATCGAACGAGCCTTCTTTAAGTCCATCGGCCACTATTTTTGCCTTTACCTTCATTTTAAGAGCAAAGAATGATTTACTGTCATCTTCAATTGCCTGTTTTATGGGTACGTCTTTAAAGAGTGGATTTTTATATAGATGGTTGGTAAAGTCAGCTAAATAATGTTCTGGAACGTTTAACTGAGCATTGATGCCTTCGTGCGCAAGATAAATCCGGCCAAGCACTTTCAGGCTGGTCCAATGAGCATATAATTCATCTCTTTGTTTTTCGGGGTCTTCAATGTGGACATAGCGATAGAACGATAGCGTAATCCTTTTAAAGGGTTCGGCTGCTACTTGCTTTCTAAGTTCTTGTTTGTTTACGCGATTATAGAGAAACATCTCTTTCCTGAAATTCCTATCTGCCTGCAAAGGTATTAATTTTCAATTAGTAATTTGGGTAGGCAGGTTTCACCCTTTTTTTTCTGTAAAGAAAGGCGCAAGTTTTTCAATCACACTTTCCGGAATAGGGCAGGGGCGCCCATTTGAAGTTTTTACAAAAACATGTGTTGTTTCGGCTTTGTTGATGCAAGTGCCTTGTTCATTCAGACATTCGTAATAAAAATGGATTCGCGTACCTGATGGTATTTCGTTTACAATGGTGCGAATGGTTAACACGTCATCAAAAAAAGCAGGTTTAAAATATTTGGTTTGGTACGACAGAACCGGTAACATAACGCCCTGCTCTTCCATTACCCGGTAACTTAATCCCAGGGCACGTAAGGCTTCCACTCTTCCAGCTTCAAAATAAGCAGCATAATTGCCATAATATACATAACCCATGCGGTCGGTTTCGGCATAGCGCACACGTATGGTAATTTCGGCTATATACATGGTCGATTATAAGTAGTGGATACAAAAATAGATAAATTGGATTAGTGGGACTGGTTAATGAAAAAAGTCCGCCTTTCGAACGGACTTTTATAGTAACAATACTGTTTTATTTTAGCAGGGTTATATTCCCCACATAGGTATGGTTATTACCTTCTGAGTCGGTTATTAGAATTTTGTAGATATAAGTATCTTCCTGCACAGGAGTTCCTCCACCCACGGTTCCATTCCAGCCTTGTTTTATATCAGTAGTATGATACAATTGCATGCCCCAACGGTCGAAAATATACATCTCGAAATTCTTGATGTATTGTCCCACCGGAACAAATACATCGTTCACCCGATCACTGTTCGGGGTAAAGGCCGATGGAATATAAAGTGAATAATTAGGTTCCATGATAAAACAATCGGTTACCGTATCCGAACATCCATGTTCGTCCATAGCTATCATAGTTACACAATACCTG
>Ga0134125_10000070_pt1 | contig 156714 bp, 152 predicted proteins | sample KB31751_FD_96464 | JGI IMG/M metagenome (GOLD analysis project Ga0134125, IMG submission 96464) | Terrestrial soil microbial communities with excess Nitrogen fertilizer from Kellogg Biological Station, Michigan, USA - KB3-175-1 | ecosystem: Environmental > Terrestrial > Soil > Unclassified ...
ATTTTTGAAGGGTCTTGATCTTGCGATAGGATTGGAATTTCTTTTAAGGTGAGTCCTCGTTTGCGAGCGGTTCGCAAAATGTCTGGTGTGTAAAACCAACCTTTGAGATGCAAGTCCGTGATCAGTTGGTCGCGAGCTGATTTGCGAAATCCTAAAAATGGAGTCAGCGGATCTTGGGTCGGTAATTTTTCCGGTGCTAATTTTTCGTTGATCAAACCTTCTAAAGTCCAATACCATGATGAGCGCTGGGCCGTTCGCTTTTTTCGCGAAGTGTGGCGATTGCCGATGACTAAATCCAAATTGGGAGTCAGTAGTATTTCCTGCAGAGCTTGAAAAACTTCGGCCAGCGGCACGGACCAACCCAGAGAGCCCACTAAAATCACATCGCCTGCAGCCAGACGTAAGCCTTCGGCGACACTAAGGCTGCGACCGAAATTTCTTTTGTTTTTCAGCAGTTGAATAGTGAGCTGAGAATTTTCAATCTCTTGCAAATGATTTTGATATTTGAGAATTTCTTCTTCGGTCGCGTCCTGTGAAGGATCCATCACCAGCAAAAGCTCCATCTGCAATGGGAATTTGCGCAGAAAAAACTCAAGATCTTGCAAGTTTGTGAACATTCTTTTGGCTTCATTTTTCACCGGCACAATGAAGCTGGCTGTCATCGGAGTGGTATTGGTGGTGGACATCCAGAGCCTTTCGCGACAAGATTGGAAACGATTTCTTTCGCTGGAGGAGCTTACAATGGTTCGGCTGATGATCCAACGCCTATTTATTGCCACAGTCTTTGTCAGTGCGGCGTCAGCTCAGGCTATTGAACAAAAACTGAACTGGTCTCCGAAAATGAAGACCGCTTCGCCGATATTGAAAACAAATTTAGCGACTCAGAAAAAAGACGAATTGAATAAAAAATGGACAGAGTGCGCGAAGCTGGCTCCTGCGAACTTTCAAGCCAACACTGCTTTGCGTGGTTGGATTTTGATTTCATGGATTCACTGTGCTTCGCAAAAAGCGACGGACGGAAAATCTTGGGGCGACTTGCAAAATGCGTTGAACTCGGTGACATCTCATCCAGAACTTTTGACTTATGGTCCTTGGCGAAAAAATCTGTTGTCTGAATCCGTGAAAGCTCGTTTGGCATTGGTTGACGGCATTCAGCAGACCAAGCCTGCAGAGGCTTGGAAACAAGTCGATATTTTGATGCAGTTCAAAGATCAGTTGGACAAAACTCAGCGCGCCAAAGTTTATCAATATGCCGGTGAGCTTTCAAAAACCAAAGCGCAGCTCAAGGCCGCGAAAAATTTTTTCGAATATAGTTTGAATGAAATGGAAACCAAAGATGTTCGCGATGATTATAATTCTCTGCTCTTTGCACTGAATGAAAATAAGCCGGTGACTGTCACTCCGCCGCCAGTGCCGCCCGAAGCTTTGACAGAGGCTGAGCAAAAATTTGAAGATCGCCTGCAGTCGTCAGTCAAAAATAACGACCTCATCACACAGGTGGAAGATTGCGTTTCTTACTTGAAGCAATTTCCCAATGGCCGCCGGGCGAAGTGGGCGCAAGACCGCGTCTTTGACGTTTACACCAGTTTTTTAGACAAAGCCGGAGATCAAAAAATGGATGCGCTTCGTGAGCGCACTCTCGGTCTGATGCAAAAAGTGGATGCGCTGAGGGCTTTGGAGTGGGCCAAAAGTTTACATCGTCGTGCTGACTTTCAAGGAAGTCTGAAGCTGGCGGAAAAAGCTTTGGACACTTTGGATGGAACGATGTCGGCGGCTCCCATTCTCTATATTGCGGGACGTTCGGCAGAGCTCACCGGTGATTATAGTAAAGCCAGCAAATTTTTTCAGAAATATATCGATGCTCATGCGGGGGCAGAAGACATCAACGAAGTGCTTTTTCGGTTGTCGTTGTCACAGCTGCGAGAAGAGCAGTACTCCAGCGCCATCGCCAATCTTGAAAAGTTATTGATACAAAAAAATATCGATCGCTATGAGTTGTCGGCGCATTACTGGTTGGTGCGCGCTCTGCAGTGGACCAAAAATCAAAGAGCGAATACTGAGGCTGATCTGGTCATTGCGAAATTTCCATTTTCCTATTACGGACTGCGACTCCGTCTTGAAAAACAAAACTCGCAAATGGATTGGCCCACCAGTTTGAAAGTGGAAAAACCACCGCAAGGAAGTTTTTTCCTCACGGGGGAGCAAAAGAAAATTTTGGATCGTGCTCAAACTCTGGGGCAAAATGGCTGGACTTCAGAGGCAATTTCAGAAATTTCCACATTGCCAGATCCCAACGATCCTCAAGTGAAAGCTTTGCTGGCTCAGCAATTTGGTCAGCTGGGTGATTATCCGGCGGTGATTCGTTTGGTGAATGAAGCTGGTGATCAAGATGCCAGTTTGCGTTCGCTGGATGTGGTCAGCCTGGGGCTTCCGCAAGTATTTAAAGATGTGATTGATGATCAGGCGCAAAAGCAAAAATTAAATCCGCTTTTGGTGAGAAGTCTCATTCGCCAAGAAAGTGCTTTTGGCACAAAGGCTGTCAGCAGTTCGAATGCGCAAGGGCTGATGCAACTGATTCCACCGACGGCGAATCAAGTGGTCAGTGAGATGGGGCTTTCCAATGTCGATGTTCCCGATGATCTGGCAAATCCCGACGTGAATATCACTATGGGGACTTATTACATTGCCAAAATGATTCAACAGTTTGGTGGCAACGTGCCGCTGGGGTTGGCGGCTTACAATGCCGGGCCGACGCGGATGCAACTTTTTGTCAAAGCCCGTCCTGAAGTCTTGCTGATGACCAAAAAACAATCCGGCGATGCTTGGGATGAGTTGTGGTTTGATGAAGTCCCTTGGAATGAAACCAGTTTTTACGTCAAAGCGATTTTGCGCAACGTGATCGTGTATCGCTTGGCAGACAAGGCTTTGGCGAAAAATCCCGATGAACGTCGAGTTCAATTTGCTCCGGTGCTGTGGAGTGATCTGGTTTTGCCTCGGAATGTCCAATAAAGAGGCAGATTAAAACAGAATTCCAAGCTTTCTTGGGTTGCGACAAAGTCCATCTTTCGATACGCTAAAAAGATGAGAGTACAGAACGAAAAAATGAGTCCTGTCATGAGGACTTTAATATGTTTTTTTATCGGCGCAAGTTTGGCTCTGTCAGGCTGCGCACATACCCCTCAACGATCTGATGCTCAAGCTGGCAAAGATGCGCCTTCATCCGGTGATGAAACGGTGATGCCGATTGTGACATTGCATGATGTGGATTCTTTCCGCGTGACAGATCCAGAGCCTCCCAAAGTGGTGGATCAAGAACTGGAAAGTATTCCGACGGAAATGAATCCTTTGGTCGACAAATGGATTTCCTATTTTCAAGGCAAAGGGCGCCCGTACATGGAGCGCTATTTATCGCGCTCGACCCAATATTCAAAATTGATTAAAAAAATTCTGCGTCAAAATGGTTTGCCGGAAGATCTGATTTATATCGCCATGATCGAATCAGGTTTTAGCTTAAAAGCCACGTCGCATGCGGCAGCTGTCGGTTACTGGCAATTTATTCGCGGCACTGGTCGACGTTATGGCCTTGAGATCAACACCATGGTGGATGAGCGCAGAGATCCGGTGATGGCGACTCAAGCGGCGGCTGAGTACTTCAAAGGTCTCTACAGTGTTTTCGGTTCATGGTACTTGGCGATGGCGGCTTACAACGTCGGTGAAAATCGTGTGCAAAAAGAAGTCATGAATACTTACACTCGCGATTTCTGGGAGCTGGCTCGTAAAAAACGTTTTCCGAAAGAGACTATTAACTACATCCCAAAATTTATCGCCGCCAAAATGATCGGGAACAATCCCGACAAATACGGATTTACCAACGTGGATTATTTACCACCGGTGGAATTTGAACACGTGCAAATTGCCAAGCCGACAAATCTTCGTCAAATGGCTGAGCGCATGAGCATGGATTACGATGATCTCAAGCAATTAAATCCAAGATTCAAAGGCGAAATTGCGACTTTGAAAAACGATAAGCTTGAGCTTCGCATTCCGATCGGTCAGGCGCAAATTGCTCTGGCAGCTGCTGATCAATCGGCGGTTTCAAAAGTGGAATACATTGCTGATGCGGGCGAAACGCAGATGTACAAAATTCGTCACGGCGATTCGTTGTACACGATTGCTCGCAAGTATCACACGACAGTGGCATGGCTTCGTGACACCAACGATATGTCAAAAGGTCGTAAGCTTCGTATCGGTCAGCGCTTGATGGTGCCAGATCATAACGGTCGTAAATCGACAGTGGTTCACTACACCGCGAAGGCGGATAAAGTGGATAGAAGCACCAAGCAAGATTCTGATTCGGCTGTAAAAAATCAAGAAGTGGTCACTGCCAAAGGTGTTTATTACGTCGTGCAAGACGGAGACAATTTGTCAGCGATCGCTGATGATTATAATTCGAGCGTGCAGGAACTTCGTCGCATGAATCATCTTTCTCGTCGGGCACTTCTTAAAGTTGGCATGAAATTGCGTGTGCCAAAAGACGATGGCTTGCCATCGGAATTGTCGGGAGATAAAGCAACGCCGACGACTTTGTCACAAGTGTCTTCGACCGAAAATCGCGGGCCTTCTAGTGCCACCGCAGCGTTCAGTACGGCGGTCTCGGGTCATGTTGTGAAGCCTGGTGAAAATCTTTCGGTGATTGCAAAAAAATACGGAGTTTCCATTCAAGCTTTGCGACGAGTGAATAAATTGAGCCGTCGTTCGGTCCTCAAAGTCGGATCACGTTTGAAAATTCCGGTGTCTGGTCAGCTGCCGCAATCGTCAACCACCAGTCGTGCGCGAGTGGTGCGAACGGTTGTGAAAGCCAAGGTGCATGTGGTTCGTAAAGGTGAAAACCTCACCATGATTGCGAAGCAATATCGTGTTCCTGTGAACACTCTTCTCGAGAAAAACAATCTCGCGAGTGCTTCAAAATTATTCACTGGAACACGGTTGTTAATTCCTATCGCCTCAGCGGGAGATTAATCTCTCGCCGTCTCATATTGACTAAGAAAAAGCCTAAGAACGTTTAAGAATTAGACGTTTTGCTAAAATAATCTCCACTGCCCACAAGAAGAGTACAATGGAAGTTGATTGATATGAGAAACTTTCAAGCCTTCTATCGTATTTTATCTTTTGCAGTGGTTCTGAGCTTTGCTGTTCTTCTTCAGGGTTGCCTGGGGCAGGGAACAGGCTCTGAGTCAGGAACAACAGTCGTCGCGGTTCCGGCCACGGTGGCAAATCCGCTGACGACTCCGGCGCAAACAATTTGTAATCCTCTCAATAGCCCGACAGGTTCGGCTGCGAATAATGGACTCATTGCCAACATGGTTTGGCTGGATGCCACGATGCCTCCGCGCAATGGCCAAGCGCCACTGCCCAGTGTGTCTGACTATTTCAGTATTGGGAACGTGGTGCAATCGACGCTTTATTTTGATCGACTTTATGTACCCACTCGTCCTTTTGATTTGGGTTTCACGACTCAAGATGGAACAACTGTTTTAAATGATCAAGGTCAGCCGATGTATGAATACTTTGCTCTGCATTTCGAGTCGCAATTGCAACTCAGTGAAACGGATCCTGAAGGTGACTATCAAATGGCTTTGCTTGCCGATGATGGTGCTGTCCTCAAAGTCGCTGATGGCGCTGATCCGACGGTGTACCGCAAGCTTGTTGATGACGATGGCACTCATGCGACAAAAATGGGTTGTTCAAATCGCACGACCAGCACGGTTTTACACATGACCCACGCAGCAAAAATTCCAGTGATGGTCGATTATTATCAAGGACCTCGTTACCACATTGCCTTGGTGGTGCTGTGGAGACCTGTTCCTGATGGAACAGATCCGAATGCTCCAGTCGATGATCCTTTGTGCGATCAATCGGGAAATTATGAATTCTTCAATCCAGATACAGGATCGACTCCGCAAGCGAACTTTTCAAACCTGGAAGCGCGTGGTTGGAGAGTTTTGCAGAACAATAACTATGCCTTTCCATCGCAAGCCTCGAATCCTTGCACGACTCCGGCGAATACTTTGACTGTCGCAAATTTGAACTTAATCAATATCACTCGGACTTCGGTCACCATGGTGTGGGACACGAGCATTCCGTCGACCTCGCAAGTGCAGTATCAAAATGTCTCAAGTGGAGCCACTTTTACGACGACGCTGGACTCGACTTTGGTCACGCATCACTCGGTGGTGATTACGCAAAACCTTGTGAACAATACGGTTTTTAACTTTTCGGCGATTTCGACTTCGCCGGATGGCCAAAGCGTTCAGAGCGACATCCAAGCAATTCGAATCCCACGATAAGACATTGGCTTATTTCCCAGGCCTAAGTCGTTAAGAAAAGGCCGAGAATTTCCGACCAAACATATTGGAAGTGTGCAATCAGGGAGTCTCGCATGAAGATGGGATTTTTTTCCATCCGTTTAAAATTCCTTATCACCATGAGCTTACTGCTCGCGGCCTGCGTTTGCGTGTACCTGCTGATTGCCGTCAATGTTTTCAAATCTGACAAAACGGAATTGGTGTTCGACCTCAACCGCAGTCAGGTGTCGAACATGGCCTCTGAACTCGACACTCAATTTGAAGGGATCTCTGACAAATTTAAACTCTATGCCATGCTTTCAAGCTCAGGCCAGGCGCGCTGGGTGGGAGATCTTTTTACCAAAGACTCGGATGTGGTTTTTGTTTCGATGTACAAAGATTCTCAGAATAAAGACATGCCCCACGAACTCCTGAAGAAGTTTGAAAATAAAACCTACCGTGAAACCTATGGATTGAGTGCTGACTATTTTGAAAAAAATATTCCTGAAAGTCGACAGATCCCCTTTCCTCGCATCTTTAAAAATGGTGAGGCGGTGTGGAATGCGACTCTCAAAGAAGGCCCTGCCTTGGTGGGCTTTGGCCGCCGAGTGGTGGTGGAAGACAGTCGTGGTGCTGCTGTCGACCAAATGGCGGTGGTTGGTTATGTTCGCCTTGATCGGATTTTAAAATCGGTGTCGCTGATTAAGCTCAGTGAAATCACCGTTGCCAATTTAGAAGGTGAAGTTCTGGCGTCGGGGCGCCCAGAAGTGTTGCGAGGAAATTCGTTATTGATCAGTCAGCCGCTGTTTCAAGCGGCGGTGCAGGCAAAAACCAGAACCAGTGTGATGAATCTGAATTGGCAGGGAAAGAAAATTCTCGGCGCTTTTTCCAAAGCGCACAACGATCAGATTGTGATCTTAGCTCAAGCTGATGAAAAGCAAGCATTCGGAGCTGTGACCTCGTTGGTCGAGCGCTCTTTGATTTTCGCATTGATTGTGATAACGACGGCATTTCTCGCAGCGGTGATGTTATCCCGGTCACTGACGCAACCACTGGCGGTGCTGGTGGATCGCATGGACTTGGTGTCGCAAGGAGATTTGAGCACTCAGATTCATCTAAAAACTCATGATGAAACAGCCATTCTTGCGGAAAGTTTTAATAAGATGATCGGCGACTTAAAAACGTCGCATGATCAATTGCAAGAAATAAACAAAGACTTGGATTTGAAAGTCAAAGACCGCACTCGGCAATTGGAAGAGCAACATCACGTCGTCAAAGAAGCGCAGGAAGCCTTGCTGCGCACCACTCGCTTGGCTTCGGCTGGTGAGATCGCGGGAAAAGCGGCGCATGAAGTTTTAAATCCTCTGACCAGTTTGCTGACTCGTGTGGGTATTATGGAGCGCAAAATTAAAAATGAAATGGTGCCGCAGCTGAGTGTGCTTAAAGAAATCAAACAAGCTTGGGATAAAGATTATCAAGCCGGTGGCTTTGAAAAAATGCTGCAAGTTTGGCAAGGGGCTTCGACAGTCAATGCCGGACAAACACTGTGGCAAGAAGATCTCTCTAACATTGAAGGCGTGGCGGGAACTCTGAAAGAGCAGTTGCTGACCCTTTCCGGTGACAGCGAATTTTTAGCTCGTGAGGGCGCGCGAATTAATAAAATCATCAATGGTATGAGAAAATTATCCGTGGTGCATTCAGATAAAAAGAAACATTCGGCCCACGAGCTTCTGAAAGATTGCACTCATATTATGGCCGATCTTTTTTCGCAGAGAAATTATCAGATCAAACAGCATTTTGAAGCTGGCAATGATTTGTTGATGCTGGATCGTGATGAGTTCGTGCAAGCCGTCACCAATATGATGCGAAACAGTTTGCAAGCGATGGATGAAGCCAGAACCAATCACAAGCTTGAGCACGGCGAGCTTTCACTGCGCACTGTTTTGGAAAAAAATGTTTTAAAAATTTATATTGAAGACAATGGCATTGGAATTTCTGAAGAAAACCAAGCTAAGCTTTTCAAAAGCCAATTCACCACCAAGTCGCCGGATGAAGGCACGGGTTTGGGTCTTGGCATCAGTCGACGATTCATTCGCGCTTATGGTGGCGAGATTGAATTGGTGTCTTCGACTCCATATCAAAAAACAATATTTTGTATTCAGATCCCAATCTATGATGCCTCTCAGAAGGAGGTTGCTGCATGAGCCAAGCTGTACGTTCTCCAAAATCTGAATCAGTCGCAATGCCGAGCATAGAAACTCATGCTCCGCCGGAACTCAATCGCCGCGTGCTCGTGGTCGATGATGAGATTTCCATTGGCGAGGGCATTAAGTCTTTGCTAGCTCCGCAAGGCGACAACGTTCTGCCATTTCGCAGAACCAGTCGGGCGCAACCAGCAGCGGAGGCGCCATCGGCACCGCCCACACCGCGAGAAAAATTTGAAGTGACCGTGGTCACCAATCCCACTGATGCCTTAAGAGAGATTGAAAAATCCATCGCTGATGGAAAACCATTTTCCATGGGATTTTTTGATGTGCTTTTAGGAGCTGACATTGACGGGATCGAGCTGGTGAAGCGCGCTCTCGGTCTTGATCCAGATATGTATGCGGTTTTCGTGACGGCATATCATGATCGCAGTGTGGATTCGATCAATGAGTATTTAGGTGGAGATAAATCAGATCGTTGGGATTACATCAATAAACCTTTTTCGGATGGCGAGATTATCCAAAAAGCTCGCAGTGTGACAACACTTTGGAATTTGAAAAAAGTCAAAGCTTGGCATGAAGAGCAGTTATCCGAAGCGCAACGTCGCTTGATGCAAAACGAACGCGCCAACACGGTGGCGGCCGTCGGTCGTAGTGTGGCTCATGAGTTCGGCAATTTGCTGACGCAAATTGTGGGACACGCTGAGCTCGCACTCCTCAAAGACGATGCGGTGCGAATGAAGCAAGCTTTGGATACAATCTTAAAAGCATCAGACACCGCCAGCAGTGTGCTGGGCCGATTTAAAAAAATGGCCCAAGGCGGACAAGATCCTGAGGCTGAAAAAAGTTTGGTGAATTTAATTTATCCGATTGATGAAGCCGTGGATTTGATGGGTTATCAATTTCGCAAATATCAAATCACCGTGGCCAAAAAGAAATTCGATCAGGTGTTGATCGAAGCCAATCATCACTCGCTGGTGCAGGTGTGCATGAATCTTTTTATCAATGCCACTCATGCCATGGAGCAAAAAGGCGGCGAGATTGAAATTTCGCTTTCAAAAAATGCGGCCGGACGTGCTGAGATTCGAGTGCGTGATCATGGCCCCGGAATTCCCGAAGAGATTTTGCCTAAAGTGACTGAAGCCATGTTTACCACCAAAGGTTCGCGCGGCTCAGGTTTGGGATTGGCGATTTGCAAAGAGATCATTGAAATCGAACACTGTGGTGAATTTCAAGTCACCAATCATCCCAGTGGAGGCGTCGAAGTCATTGTGACTTTGCCGACTCGCCAAGAAGGGCAATAGAGGTATCATCATGACAACACCACTGATGAAATTAGAACGGATGATTGTGATGATCGCTGATGATGACGAAGTCGTGAGAAAAATCATCATCGAGCATTTAGAATCTTTCGGATTTAAAAATTTTATCGAAGCCAAAGATGGCTCAGAGGCTTACCGTTATTTGGTGGATTTCACTCAACGAATTGATTTGGTGATTTCGGATTGGGAAATGCCCCGAACCGATGGACTGACTTTTCTGCGCGCGGTGCGAGCCAACAAACACCGTGCCGAAACACCGTTCATCATGGTGACTTCGCAGCAATCACAAGAGCGCATGAAGATCACCAATGCCAAAATTCATCAAGTCAATGCCTACATCGTTAAACCATTTCGCGGCGAAACTTTGCGCGAAAAAGTTTTTCAGGTCTTGTTCGAAGCTGAGAGAAAAGCCGAGGGCCGGGGCGAGGCCGTCTAATCGTGAACAAACCAACCGCCACTTCATTTTTGAAGGTCTCATTGCTGGCGCTGGGGACGGTTTTTCCAAATCAGGTTTTTGCACAAAGTGCGACAGACCTCACAATCAATTTTAACACGCGGTCTTTTTATTCTTCGGGCACAGCTCTGTGGAATCAAGCGGCGCAAATTGTTCAGCCAACGGTGGCCGTGGTAAATTGGAACTCTGGTGGCGGCAATCAAACCACCGTGATCGATGTTGGTGATGGCTCTGATGGTGCGTTTAATTCTTCGACGTGGTCTCAATTCGGCAGTGTTGATTCGACCAACAAAATTATTTATTTTGATAATGCGACTCATCCCATTCTCAAAGCCACGACTTTCACTCTTGATTTGAATTGGACTTTGATTCCGACGGCGGCTCAGCCATTAAAAATTGATGTGCTTGGTGATGCCATCGTGAACGGTGTGATTGAATGCAGTGGTGGCAATGGCGGCTCGACGGGAGCAGCGGGAGTGGGCCGTTGCGGCGGCGGTAATGGTGGCCTTGGCGGTGCAGTTCGCTCGGGAACCGGAGTCGGCGCCTGGAATGGAAGTTCCGGTGTCAGTCCGTCAGCTTCCATTTCGGCAGGCACCGGTGGCACGATCACCAACGGAGTTGCGGGCGCTGGCGGTGGTGGGGGCGGTGCCTTTGGCAGTAATGTTCCAGCACCCACATTGACAGCAGCCAATGGAGGAAATGCCACGGCAACAGCGGGCACAACGGGAACTCGACATCTGGATGCGGCTTTCACAGAATTAGCCGGAGCTGCAGGTGGCGGTGGCGGCAGCGGAAGTTCCACTCAAGCTGGAGCCGGTGGCGGCGGTGGCGGTGGAGTGATTCTTCTGCACGTGGCCGGCAATCTCACCATTGGTGTCAGTGGTGGAATCAATGCTCGCGGCGGAAATGGCGGATTGGCCATTGGCAATGGCGGTGAAGGCGGCAGTGGCGGTGGCGGCTCCATTCAAACTTGGGTGGGAAAATCGATTTCACTTCTTTCGAGCAATGCCAGTGCCAATGCGATTGATGCTTCAGGGGGAGCAAACACCAGCGGCAGTGGCAGCCATGGTGGTGATGGTTGGAATGGCAGAACTTGGACCTCCAATGACAGCACGGCCTCGGGATTTACCACAGCCGGAGCGGGCATTACTCCCGCCGCCGATGTGACTATGACTGAGGGAAATTCATATTACACTTCGGGCACCTCGCAAAATGTGATCAGCACGGCGATTGACACGCAAAGCACTCTTGCCACTTTTAATTCGGCGACCTTCACTTCGAATCGCAGTGCCGATGTGACTTTGGAAGTCGCTGGTTCCAACGATGCCTTTGTGGCTGATGACACAGGCTGGCTGGCGAACACGAGCGTGGCAAATCTGAATAACAAACGCTATGTGCGTTTTCGTCTGAGCATCAATAATTCAAACAACGTGACACCAACGACAGTTTCGCAAATCGATGTGAACTACACTCCGGGACTGCGCACAGATTTTAATTTTAACAGTGCCGGTTGCGGAAGAATCAGCAGCGGAAATTCTGGAAGTGGTCTGCCGTCTTGGACGGGACTACTGATGCTCTTACCTTTATGCGCGGTCACACTTCTTCGCCGCCGTTTCAAAAATAATTTGCTGAAATAAAAAAAGCCCGGCGATAGATCAGCCGGGCTTTTTCGTAAGACTATTTTAGGACTATTTAACGAACGCCACTCACAGAGTCAGGACGTAAGCGAACTTCCACATGCTGAATCATCAAGCTGCCTTCAGCTGTGATTTTCAGACTGGAAAGATCGGTTCCCAATTGATTGCCACCAGAAACAAAGAAGGTGCGTGGCTCAGCAGTGGTTCCGGTCAGAGCTCGGTCTTGCTCAATGTCATTCGCAAAGAAGCGAAGAACAGAGAACTGACTGAGTGTTGACTGACTGGTCACGCTGACTGAAATCACATGATAACCTTGATAATTATAAAGGTCGATCACGTCAGCCAAATCCAAAGTCGTTTGGTCGGCAATAGTTCCGATGTTGTCCTGACTGAGAATCAAATCCTGACCAAATTGATATGACGAGTAGGCATAATCATTATAGCGCAGATTGATCGTCACGGATTGCACATAAGCAGTGCCGCTGACTTCCAGCATGAGCGTGTTCAAATCGTTTCCGAGTTGAGCTCCAAAGTGCGGAGTCAAACGAACCGTATCCATCGCTGAGTTTTTCACATCAGCCGTCGCGCCATTTGTGATCAACACCAGACCGACTGAATCGTCATCTTGATGAGCCAAAGTCACGTCGACGGAATCAATGATCGCTCCTGAGTAATTACCACCATAGAGACCAGCCATTGCACGCAGATCAAATTGTTGATCGCCGTTCACACTTTGGTTGATCGTCACAGGAATGCTGGCCCAAGTGGGTCCCGGCATAGGTGCTGGTTCGTAAACAGGAGGAGGTGCCGGATAATAAGCCGGTGGTGGAGCATAATAAATCGGCGGCAATGGACGTTGCGGATAAGGATATGGATACCAAGGCACTCCATCGTGTCGGCAGTAATATGACCAACGATCTTGGCAATGCGGCACCGGATAATAAACCGGAGGACGCGGAGGCAACGGATGAGGTTGATGTCCCACAGGCAACGGATGCGGTGGCACATGATGCGGAGGTTGTGGATTATTCACTGGCGGCGGAACCGGATGCGGACCTGGCTGCGGGTGTGGACCCGGTTGAGGCTGATGCGGCGGTTGTGGCTGTGGATGAGGTTGCGGAGCCGGCGTCGGCGCGGGAGTTGGTTGATGCGGCGGCTGCGGAACCGGATGAGGCTGCGGAGCCGGTACTGGCGCGGGAGTTGGCTGATGCGGTGGTTGTGGCTGTGGATGAGGTTGCGGAGCTGGCGTCGGCGCAGGAGTTGGCTGATGCGGCGGTTGTGGCTGTGGATGAGGTTGCGGAGCCGGTGTCGGCGCAGGACTTGGATGGTAAGGAGGTTGTGGTGCCGGTTGTGGATGGTACGGTGGAGGCGATGGTTGCGGATGGTATGACGGCGGCGGAGGAGGTGGCGGTTCGTGATGTGGTGGCTGAGCGCCGCCTCCACCACCACATGGTTGATGTGGTAAACAGCCTTCGACTTCAGCTTCAGCGGCGTGCGCAGTTGTTCCAGCAAAAGTGCTGGTTGCAATCAGGCCTCCCTGAAAAATATAAAGAGCTGATGCTGAACCCAGCATCGCTCTTCGGAATGTTTGGTACAAAGATGGTTTCATTGTTTCAATCCCCTTTGCGCGTTGGCGCATTTTTTTGCGGTGACAAATCATCACCAAATTATCGAACCAACGATAGAAGAGCAAACCTGAGGCCAGGCAAAAGGAGAAAGAAAAGAGCCAAAAAGACTCCGAATAAATTTAATTGTGGAAAAAAAGAAGACGCAGTGTCTCCCAGTTGCACCAAAGGTGCACCTTCGGTGCAGCGAACGGCGTACCTATTTTTCGAAGCCGAACATCAGACCTGATGACCAGCCAAAATTAAAATCTTTGCCGTGAAAATATGCCGTCGCGCCAATTTCTGCACCGATAAATATTCGTGTGCTTTCGCCGCGGTAAAAATCATATTTAAATTGATTTTGATTACTGAACGCAAAAATTCCAGAGCCCAACAAAGCGCTGAGACTTGTGCCATTTTTCCAACGATCTTCGCCCCACAAATGATATCCGGAAACACCGACAGCCAAAGTGTTGTCGATTTTTGCGGACTCGTTGCCATCTCTTTCGATGACGGGGATTGTGGCGACCGTGCCGCCGCGAAGCCAACCACTTTTGTTATCACCAAACCACACATCGGCTTCGGCTTTGGTGTAATTCACATCATTTTGAAATGGATATTTGGCCTTGTCAGCCGCTTGCCACTTGGCTTGATCATAGCTGAAATTCAGAAAATAACTTTTTTCAGGGCTGAGAGTTTGCTCGGTTTGAAAAAGTAGCGAGCCCACCGAACTGCCGGAATATTTTCCCTTCACGGTATCATTTTGTAAATTCCAACTGGTGTACGACGGAGTCCAACCGAAAAGATAAGTGTCTTTAAGATCACGCGATTCTTGCGAGATCAATTCGGTTTTTTTCTCGAACCGAGTTTCATCAAAAATCGGCTTCGGAGCATTGTTGATGATTTCTTTATCCGAGGTGTCGACTTTGGCGCGCATTTTTTCAAGCTCCACTTTTTTGCGAACGATCACGCCGTCATTGGATGAGGGGCTTTCATTCACTTGCAGCAGACTGACTTTTGCGGGCTCAGAAAAAACTCCCAAGCGCCCGCGATGGGTACCGCCCGCCACGCGCCAGTAATAAGTGCCCAGAGGAAAATTCGACCACACGAATTCTGTTTTTTTCACCGTTTGACTCAGGCGAGGTTTCTGAAAATCAGGAGTGTCGGAAATCTCAATCACATATTGATCAGCGCCTTCAACGGTCTCCCAATCAAACACGGCTTCGTAAGCTTCTTTCGGTTGTTTGGCTTGAGCTTCGGAGAACAACAGTTTTATCCAAGTCTGAATTTTAGAAGTTGGTACGGCGTACGAGGCGCCGTTTTGTTTGGTGGCGGGTTTTCGCAGTTGTGGGTTTTTTAATTTTGGTGCGGCCAATGGATTTTTCAGAGAATAAATCTGATTCGCGTACGAAGAGGGGATCGCATAGCCATCTTGATCGGTGCCTTGCACGGTCCACTCAAACTGGCCATCGTGATCGAAAGTGTAAAACACAAAATTATCGGTGCTGGATTTTTTGCTGACCATGCCGGTGTCGAGATCTTTCACGACCAACTCATACTGAGCAACTTCGGCGGCGTGACTCCAAACAAACACAACGCTTTCATCCGTTTTCACGCGGTCGCGCGGAAATGGGGAGAGCAATTGAATTGTTGGCGTCTGCCAAACTTCAATTTCTTTGGCGGCTGAAACTTTGCCGTCTTTCACAAGGCGAAGAGTGTATTTCCCAGGCTCCAGCGGCAATTTTTCGCTGAACTGAGTCGCGACCACCAATTTGTCTTCAGCTTTTTTTCCTTGTGGAATGATTTCAATTTTCTCCGCAGAGCCTTGCCATTCAATCGGAACCACAGTGCTGCTAGAGCTTGAGTAAATGCGCTCGCGCTCGGGGCCTTGGAATTTTAGACCACTTTCGATGGCTAAAGTTTCAGCGGGTTTGTTGTCGTTGATTTTAAGAACTTGATTTTCACTCAAAGTTTTTGAAGCCTCAGCACCGGCGCCTTGGAAATTCATATTTCCTTTGAGGACTTCCACTTCATAATCCTGATTGCCGGTCTGGCGAAGGCTGACCTCAGCACCTTTATTCAAATTCAAAGTCCACTGAGCCGTCTCAATTTTCGTATCAACTCCCGGAGTGCGCGCCCGCAGATCACCGCGTGTGAATTTCAAACGGATCTGATCATTGGAGGCATGCTCTTGCGGCTCGATGGTGACGAGAGTATTTTCAGAAAGATGAATCTCAGCTTGTTGATTCAGCAGCAGAGTCGCCGAACTTTGCGACAAAGTCAGAACCGAGTCATAGTAATAAACCGTATCTTGTGGCTCTGAATTTTCCCAAATCAAGCTATTGAAATTGCGACGGCGCACTTCACGTTGAGTGGTCTTAATTACTCCCGCTGGAATCATTTTATCGTGCGAAGAATTTTGAAAATAAGAGTTTGGCAGAATCTGCAAATGCATCAATAGCCACACCACTTCTGCGATCAGCAAAAGCGAAGTTCCAGCGATCAATTTTCGATCTGATTTCTGACTGAGTTTCACAGTGAATTCATCGGAATTTCTAAAGTTTTTCACCACTCGACCGAGGTCGGGGAAAGAAGAAGGGAGGTGCCAGGCCTATTGTAAGACGCGCCGTATCCGTCAAAAGGAACGGCGTACCTAATAAGAAACCCGCTCGGCCATCGTTCGTGATGAAGGAGCGGGTTAAGGGGAATGAAACCTGTTCATTTGATTTTTTCCTTCCATTGCGATCTCCCATAGAGCGATCGTAGGAAGAGCGTGTTGTCGCTCGTTCTCCTCTGGCAGTCTGGCTGGCTTAGGACAATAAAGTTTGATGTCCGTTAGCCCCTCTAGCTTTGCGCCCCCGGATTTCCCCGAGTTTGCCCTGAGCAAAGGAAGGATATAAAATCCTCAACTAAATTTCGCTGATAGGATCCTCCTTTAGAGTTTCAAGTTTACTTTGGTTTTTTAGTGGTGCGCCCCGAGGCGCCATGGTCGACAGACCGTTTTTGGTTTTTTATTGGGGTTCTTCTTCAACGTGGTTTCGGATCAGCCAGCCAGTGAGCTTGTGGATCTGATAAAAGACTGTTCACTATATCCCTCCTGTGTGTTGTGGCTTTAGTATAGCAAGATCTGCCCACGGACCAAAGCCATCAGCGGAGAGTTCTCAAAATAGAGATCTCTGTAGAAAGGATTTTTGGCTCTTTTCAGAGGGAAAATCTCTTTTTGAGACACAAATATGAAGTTCTGTTTTAGAAGGAAAAACTAAGTAGGAAGTTTTTTCTGAATTTTGGCAGCAATCTCAAAAAAGGCCCTAGCTTCGGCGCTGTTGGGATGACTTTCAACGATGGGAACTCCGGCTTCAGAGGCCAAACTCACAGAAGGGTTGAACGGAATCTCGCCTAATTTGGTTAATTTTTTGGCATCCAGATAACTGTCCATTTCGCCTTTTGGGAAAAGCTGAATTTTTTCATCCGTTCCCGGAGACAGCATGTAGGACATGTTTTCCACGACTCCTAAAATCGGAACCGCCACGCGTGACCACATGTCGATGGCTTTCTTCGCATCAATCAGCGCAATATTTTGTGGAGTCGAAACCACCACCGCTCCGCCAACTGTGGTTTTTTGCGCGAGAGTCAGTTGGATGTCGCCAGTGCCGGGAGGCATGTCGACGACGAGGTAATCAATTCCATCCCACAGAACGTCTCTGAGGAATTGATCCATGGCTTTGAAAAGCATGGGGCCACGCCAAACCACGGCGGCACCTTCTTCAATCATGAAACCGATACTCATCACCTTGATGCCGTAGCGAACGATGGGTTCGAGTTTTTGCTCGGGAGTGACATGCGGTTTTTGATTGAGGGCTCCCATCATGCGCGGAAGACTGGGGCCATAAATATCAGCATCCAAGAGGCCGACTTTGTGGGTTTTAGAAAGAGCCAAAGCTAAATTCGTGGCGACGGTGGATTTGCCGACGCCGCCTTTGCCTGAAGACACGGCGATAATGTGTTTCACTCCAGGAATGGGTTTTTGTTGCTCAAAAGGATTCGTGCTTTGCATAGCCATAGACAACCTCAGGAATTTTTGCTGATAATAGAGTCATCATGTCTAGCGAAGTTTTTGTGTGGGTCAATCTCGGAATCGGTTTTCTGTTGATTCTCCTTATTTTGATTGGGAAGCGTGGGGCGTTGAAGCCTTCTTCGCTGAATTTGCGCAAAACTTCGAGCGGTGATGACCTGCGCAAGCCTGCGACGATGTCAAAAAACTCGCCAAAGAATGACGTTCATTTTCAAAGCAAACCGCACGAAGCTGGTGAAGCAAAGATGAAAAATCTGAACGTGATCTTTATGTTCAACGGTCACAGCTTTGATGCCTACGAAGTCCTCGGAGTTCCCGCTGGCGCCAGTTTTGAGATGACAGAAAAAGCCTACCACGAAATCATAAAGAACAAACCAAGCGACAGCGAGTTCTTCAACGCCGCCTGGGCCGCCATCAAACACGACCGAAATTAGAAAAGGTTCCGGGTTCTTTTTTTACATGCCTTTGTATTTGAAACCTTTTTGGTCGAAGATGGCTTTGATTTGGACTCGTTTGTCGCCTTGGATTTCGATGATGCCTTCTTTGCCGTCCAGCAAGTAAGTGCCGCCAGTGCCGCATTTATTTTTGAGTTCTTTGCAGAGGTCTTTTAAGAAGATTTCTTGCTTTGGAAGATTATCAATCACCGTTACGGTTTTGCCGCCGCGACCGGATTTTTCCATACGGAAAATTGCTACGAAGTTGTAAGATTTTTTCTTGTCTTCGACGGGCTTGCATTTACCAGCGGACTGACAGTCAGCTTTGAGCTTTCCGCATTGAGGACATTTGTCTTTGGGATCGTCAGACCAAACCAGGCTCATCGGTGACCTTCATTGTTTTATCAGTTTTTCTTTGTGGGCTCGCGGTAATCAGGTTTCAGCATTCCGCGATGGCACATAAAGCAATCGGCTTTCGGGCCGTCTTTGCCGTCAAAACCCTTGTCGATCAGCATCTGAGTGATCTTCATATGTTCTTTTGCCACTTTAAACGGCACCTTCTTGTCGGATTTGAAGTTGTTGGTGTCGTGACAAGTCGTGCAAGTCACTCCCAGTTGCCGCGAGATCGTCATCATTACTCCGCGCATGTGCTCATCTTGCGAGATGATTTGCTGCGGACTTTGAGACTCGGAAGTTGGCGCGATGAGCAAAATCGGGATGGTGATCGCCACCAAGCAGATGATCATAAAGCGCCCAAAATAATTGGCGGACTTCGGCGACGAATCTCTTCCCTGAGTATTCATTCTAACTCCTCGTTATACGAAGAGTTTAGCCGCAGAGTGCGCGCCTCATCAAGCGGGATTTATTTTGACTCCAAAACCCTCCTAGATAAACCTCACAGAAAGAGGAAATTGAACTATGTCATCAATGCCGACCATTCGCACAGCGCAGGACCTTCAGACCCTTGTCTCTCTCAGCAAACGTCGTGGCTTTGTTTTTCAAAGCTCCGAGATTTACGGGGGGCTTGGCAGCTGTTGGGATTACGGACCTCTCGGTTCGCTGATGAAGCTGAATGTGAAAAAAGCCTGGTGGAGTGCGATGACAAGACGGCCAGACATTTGCGGTCTGGATGCTTCGATCCTCATGCATCCCATGGTGTGGAAAGCATCGGGGCATGTCGATGGATTTTCGGATCCGCTCGTGGATTGCAAAGAGTGTAAAACTCGTTTTCGTGCTGATAACACCGAATCTTACCTCAAAGAAAAAAAATGCCCGAACTGTGGTTCGAAAAACTTGTCGGAGCCTCGTCAGTTTAATCTCATGTTTAAAACTCATATGGGTCCGGTGGAAGACACGGGCAGTGTGGTTTACTTGCGTCCAGAAACGGCTCAAGGTCACTTTGTGAATTTTTTGAATTGTCAGACGACGACTCGTTATAAAATTCCGTTTGGGATTGCGGCGATTGGAAAATCGTTTCGCAATGAAATCACTCCTGGGAATTTTATTTTCCGCACGCGTGAATTCGAGCAAATGGAAATGCAATTTTTCGTAAAACCCGGTGAAGACGACAAGTGGTTTGAAACTTGGAAAGAAACTCGTTGGGCATTTTATAAAAAATACGGCATCAATATGGCAAAGCTGCGCTTTCACCCGCATGGACCGACGGAACTGGCGCACTATGCGAAAGCCGCCGTCGATGTCGAGTATCAATTTCCGATTGGCTGGAGCGAGCTTGAAGGTATTCACAATCGTGGAAATTTCGATCTGACTCAGCACTCGAAATTTTCTGGCAAGTCGTTGGAGTATTTCGATGAAGCGAATAAAGAAAAATTTATTCCGTTCGTGATTGAAACAGCAGTGGGCTGTGATCGCTTGTTCCTCACTTTCATGTGCGATGCTTACCGTGAAGAAGTCAGTGTCGATGAAGCTGGGAAAGAAGACGTGCGCGTGGTGCTGGGACTTCACCCAGACATTGCTCCGATCAAGGTTGCGATTTTGCCATTGTCGAAAAAGCCAGAGCTTTCTGTCCCTGCTGAAAAACTGCGTGATGAACTTTCTCAAGATTGGGACGTACAGTATGATGAGGCGGGCTCGATTGGAAAACGTTATCGTCGTCAAGATGAGATCGGAACTCCGTTTTGTGTGACTTACGACTTTGATACTTTGAATGACCAAGCGGTCACCGTTCGTCATCGCGATACCATGAAGCAAGAGCGCGTCGCGATTTCGCAATTGCACGGCTACATTGCTGGCAAGATGAAAAATTTTAATTCTTAATTAGTCTTTATTTTCTCGAAGAGGGGCATGATGCAAACTCAAACAAAAAATACCGACGGAAAAACGAAATCGATCGAAGCTAAAGTTCCAGAAAAATTTGTTTACTTTTTTGCAGCGGGCGAAGCTGACGGCAACGCCGGAATGAAAAATATTTTGGGTGGTAAAGGTGCCAACCTTGCGGAGATGACAGCTCTTGGTCTTCCGGTGCCTCCCGGATTTACGATCTCGACAGAAGTTTGCACGCACTATTATCAAAATGGTGGAGCTTTGCCGGAGTGGGTTCGTCCCGCAGCTATGGACGCTTTAAAAAGAGTCGAAGCAAAAATCGGAAAAAAATTTGGCGACGTGAATAATCCGCTTTTGTTCTCCGTGCGCTCGGGTGCCCGAGCTTCAATGCCGGGAATGATGGATACGATTCTTAATCTTGGGCTTAATGATCAAACTGTCGAAGGCCTTGCGAAGTCTTCCAATAATCCGCGCTTTGCTTGGGACTCTTACCGCAGATTTATTCAGATGTATTCCGATGTGGTGATGGGCATGAATGCTTCAATGCTTGAAGTGACTTTGGAAGATTTAAAAGACGAGAAGAAATACAAACTTGACACGGATCTGGCGATCGATGATCTCAAAGCCCTGGTGAAAAAATTTAAAGAGCTGGTCCGTCAAACCACAGGCCAAGTGTTTCCCAATGATCCTTACGAGCAATTGTGGGGCGCAATCTCGGCCGTATTTAAATCTTGGAATACCTCGCGCGCAATCACGTATCGTGAGCTTCACGATATCCCTGCGGCTTGGGGCACAGCTGTGAATGTGCAGAGCATGGTGTTTGGAAATATGGGTGATGATTCGGCGACGGGAGTTGCATTCACTCGCGATCCGTCGACGGGCGAGAAAAAGTTTTACGGCGAATTTTTAATCAATGCTCAAGGCGAAGACGTCGTTGCGGGAATCAGAACTCCACAGCCGATCACCAAAGTGGATGCGGCCAAATCTGGCCAGCAATCTCTCGAAGAAGCTTTGCCTCAGTCTTACAAACAGCTTGTTGAGATTTATCAAAAATTAGAAAAACATTATCGCGATATGCAAGATATCGAATTTACCATTGAGCGTGGCAGTCTTTGGATGCTGCAAACCAGAAATGGCAAACGCACAGCGCGTGCAGCACTCGCAATTGCGGCGGATATGATCGATGAGAAATTAATCACTGAAGAAGAAGCTTTGATGCGGATTGATCCGCTGTCGCTGGATCAATTGCTTCATCCAACTCTCGATCCTAAAGCGGAGAAAACTCAATTGGCGAAAGGTTTGCCGGCAAGTCCTGGCGGCGTTTTTGGCCAAATCGTCTTCACTTCCGAAGAAGCGGTTGAGTGGAAAGAAAAAGGCAAAAAAGTTATCCTGGTTCGAATTGAAACTTCGCCAGAAGATATTGCCGGCATGGTAGCGGCTCAAGGAATTCTCACCACTCGGGGAGGAATGACTTCACATGCGGCCGTGGTCGCGCGTGGTATGGGAAAATGTTGTGTCGCTGGTTGCGGTGATATCGATGTCGATTACCGATTGGAAACCATGAAGGTCAAAGGCTACGTTCTCAAAAAAGGCGACATCATCACCTTGGATGGCGGCACGGGCGAAGTATTTATGGGCGAAGTCAAAACCATGGAACCCAAACTAGATAAAACTTTTGATCGCATCATGAAAATTGCCGACAGCATTCGCAAGCTTGGCGTTCGCACTAATGCCGACACTCCGAAAGATGCTGAGGTCGCGAGAAATTTTGGCGCTGAAGGAATCGGCCTTTGCCGAACCGAGCACATGTTCTTCGGTGCTGACCGCATCGATGCCGTTCGCGAAATGATTATCTCTGACAACAAAGCTGAGCGTGAAAAAGCCTTGGCAAAACTTTTGCCGATGCAGCGAAGTGACTTCGCCGCTTTATTTAAAATCATGAAGGGCTATCCAGTGACGATTCGATTGCTGGATCCGCCGCTGCATGAATTCTTGCCGCACACCGAAGAAGAAGAAATCGAGCTTTCAAAACGCATCAATCAAGATGCCGAACGCATTCGCCACAAAGTGCGCGCTCTGCATGAGTTCAATCCCATGCTGGGGCATCGCGGCTGCAGACTTGCGATCACTTTCCCAGAGATCTATGAAATGCAAGTGCGAGCGATTGCAGAGGCTGCTTGTGAAATCGCCAAATCCGGCGATAAACTAATTCCCGAAATCATGATTCCGCTGGTGGCCGTCGACAAAGAGCTCGAGCAACTGCGAGAGCTCACAGTGAAGACAGTCGAAAAAGTGCAAAAAGAAAAAGGCATCAAGTTTGATTATTTGGTCGGAACCATGATCGAACTTCCACGCGCGGCAGTCACCGCGGATGCGATTGCCGAATACGCTGACTTCTTTAGTTTCGGCACCAACGATCTCACACAAACAACGTTAGGACTTTCGCGCGATGACTCAGGAAGATTTTTAGGAAGCTATGTCTCTCAAGGCATTCTACCGAAAGATCCTTTTGTGAGCATCGACCGCATCGGCGTCGGCGCCATGGTCCGCATGGGCGTCGACCTCGGTCGCAGAACAAAGCCCGATCTCAAGGTCGGTGTTTGCGGTGAACACGGCGGCGATCCAGACTCCATCGAGTTCTTTCACAATGCAGGACTCAATTACGTGAGTTGCTCACCATACCGCGTGCCGATCGCTCGCTTGTCTGCAGCTCGCGCTGCGATTCAGGCGCGAAAAACGCAGCACTGAGACGGTTCGGCTCGGATGACTCTATCTAGTGACAAATGTACGGGAAAATTGTTTTTGTAACATCAACTTGTTGATTCAGAGAAATGGATCCTTCGCTGTTTGCAAAAGTGATCTTGGAAAAAGAACTTGTTATAACGAGTTTGTGATCGAGTCCCAAAGCTGTCCTTTCGCAAACCTCTCGGGTTTGCTGGTCAAGCAATTGGACTGTTGTTTGTAAATCTGGAGTTGTGGTCACCAAGTAATCTTTTTGGACGCCGCGAGATTTTAAATCTTCGGAAGATACCGCAACGGTTCCCAGAGCAAAACTTTCGTGGTCTTTCAACAAATAAATTTGATTTGAAGTACGATCAAATTTCACGCTCGCATCAGTCCAGTTGCGTGGATCGAAAGTGTCATGAGGAGTTTTTAAAGACTCTACTTGATCTTTGACTTGTGAGTTTCCATCAATCGACAGATAGATATTTGCGTTATAGTTAGAACCAAAACAGAAACTTGAGAACAGCATCACGGATACCAAACATAAAGATTTCATTTTCATAAGATTTCCTTTTTTTTGATATAAGATAATCTCTATTTGAATTATTTTAAAATATATAATTTGTATATAAATCATATTAAAAAGGTATGAATTGAATATGGGCGCTTTGCTCGTAGGCGAGCGCGCCTGCGAATATTTCAAAATTTGATATCAATCGTTTCGTATAATATCAGTATATGATATGTCTAAAAACGGCCTTGTTTTCGCGCGGCGCTGGCGGCATTTTTTTCTCACAGGCGAAAGAAAACTAAAACCAGGAGATCAAAGATGAAAGAAATGAATTCGCAGAAAATTAAAAGTATTTTTAAAGACCTTTTGAAAAAGAAAAACATCACCTATGAGGAAGTGGCGCAGCAGCTGGATTGCTCTCTCCCAACGGTGAATCGGATTTTAGGGCCTGAGGAAATCACGCTGACTCGGTTGCTCGAGTTGTGTGAAATTTTAGACCTGCCATTTTCGGACCTTGCCGTCATGACAAAAGAAGATCTGCAAAGCGAAAATCGTTTTACTGAAGAGCAAGAGGCTTTTCTGGCAAAAAATGGACATTTCCTTTCTTACTTTATGAAGCTTTTAAATCAAGAAACTCCAAAGCAAATTGCCGAAGAATATGGTCTCAATCAAAGATCCACGGACAAATATCTGATCGCTTTAGAAAATAAGGGTTTGATCAAGGTCACTCATAAAAACAAAGTGCGTCCGGTGTTTCAATCAATGCCTGCCTTAGGCAAAGGTCCTTTGGGCAAAACCTACTACGAAAAAATCATCGGCGCGGGCAGCCGTTTTTTTATTGATCATACTCGCCAGGGCTTTCAAAATTCTGCTGGCGCGACTTCAGTCAAGGTGACGGTTGAAGCATTAAAGATGACAAAGCTAAGTTATGCTAAATTTGTTGAAGAGCAAGAACGATTGGTGAACCATTATCAACAGATCTCTGATCTGGAAGCTAAAATTAAAAAGCCCACCGAGCTGATGACCATGGTGATGATGTCCGGCCATACTTTGACTAGTCATGATGACACCGGATTAAAAGACTGGGGCCATATCTTTGGTGAGATTAAGAACCTCTGAGATGAAAGGCTTTGATTGAGTTTTATCTCTTCAGTGAAACTTTCAAAGTTTTATGGTCGGCAGGGGCGGACGTGTGCTCGTGCGTGATTTTCCATGTGCCGTCCTTGAGTTCGAGCACGCAGGTCAGGCGATTTTGTAGTGAGCGCAAAATTTTTCCCTCAGCAGATACCGCTGTGTACTTCGCGAAGGCTGAAACAAACGCCAGATGTGGAGTTTGTTTTGATTGCACGTCATCGAATTCGACCGCGACTCGCTCGGAACCGAGCGAGCTAAACCATTCTTCGGCCATGGCTCGCCAGGCTTTGATGCCTTGATACTTCCATGCTCCCCACAGATCGAAGACACAGACGTTTTCGTCATAGAGTGCCGCAAAGCCGTCGACATCTTTGGCGTTAACGGCTGCGGCGTAGGCTTTTAATATTTGCTCCACTTACATTCCAGGGATTGGCATGCATTCCATAATTTCGACGGCATCGCCCGGGAAAATTGCAAAGTGAGGATGGTTGATAAATAATTTTGCGGCAGCTTCGTGGGATTCGGCCTGAACGATCGTGAAAGCGCACATTTGATTTTTGGTATCCGAGATCCCGCTGGCGTTGACCTGTTTGGTTTTGCCAAGAGGCGAACCAGGATTTGTCATCGAGCTTTGATTCTTCGTGACCCAATTCATCCAGCCGGATTTGCCTTCACGAGTGAGCTCGTTTCTTTTTTCTTCACTCAGCGCATTCCATTTTTTTGCCGCTGGGCCAGAATCAGATCCAATAAAGATTGCTAAGAATTGTTTCATCTTTGTCCTCCATAGTTGTTTGTTTCAAATTACATACTAAATAGTATGTTGTCAATATTGGCTTTTTGAAGTTATAGTTAAGAGATGGAAAGAAAGTCCAAACGGCTCAAAAAGACTCGAAATTTAGAAAAGACCAGAGCCGAAATTCTGCAAGCGGCCTTTCCGCTGATATTTCAACATGGCTTTCAAGGCGTCAGCGTTGATGACATCGTGAAGGAAACGAAGTTGACGAAGGGCGCCTTTTATCACCAATTCCCGACTAAGCTTGATCTTGGCTATGCCTTGGTCGATGAGGTGATCAAGCCCATGATTATCGACCGCTGGATTGCTCCGCTTGAAGGATATAAAAATCCATTGGATGGAATTCTTCATCAAATGAAGAAACTCATTGGCGGCGCTGAGCCTGAATTATTAAAGTTTGGATGCCCGCTGAATAATTTGGTTCAGGAAATGGCCCCCCTCGATAAGGGATTTAAAAAGCGACTAGAGAGTGCGCTGAATTTTTGGATTGATCAGACTGAAGAGCATCTTAAGCGAGCTCAGGCTGCCGGTTTTTTAAAAAAGGACATCGCTCCTCGAGAGGTCGCTCATTTTATCGTCATGAGCCATGAAGGATTTTACGGCCTGATCAAGGGCTTGGGAAGTTCCGGCGCTTATCAGTCGCTCATGAGTTCGCTCAAGATTTACTTTCGCGCTATTTCAGCAAACAAAATTTAGCTTCATATGCGCGGCCGCGGCCCGTCAGTTAAAAGTTTTATCCTGCGGGTTTGACTTCAATAAGATAGTTCAGGCCCGCAGATTTTAATTGTTCTTGCAGCGCTAATTTCACCAACACCGTTTCCGAATATCCCAAAATTTTTGCGATCTGTTCAGCCTTTTCAGGACTGACGCCTTTACGACCTTTTTCAATGTCGCAAAGATTGGCGGGCAGCATTTTGAGGAGCTTGGCAAACTCTCGCTGAGACATTTCCTCACACAGACGCCAAGAGCGTAAGAATCTCGCCATCGTCATCGGTCCGAGCCGCTTTTCCAAAATTTCGCTGGCATACATCTTGGGTTTAGTACTCATGTTTATTCACCTCTATGATTTCAATAATTTCAATTTCAGCCCATCGAGATTGCATATAAATAAGTCGATAAGCTCTATTGAGTCGCACTGATCTTTGTCCTTGCCGTGAGCCATGAAGAGGCTCGTCATGAAGACCTGGTTTTTGTCGAACGAGATAAATCCCATGTTCTTGGACAGAGCCAACCCAAGACTGAACCTTGTCTTGAATATAAAAAGGAAGCCGTTGAATTTGTTTATCAACTTTCTCGGTCAATAGAACCCGACATGGCAGCATACGATCCTCGGCATACTGCTCTAGGCAGTATAAATGAAAAAGGGGATAAAAGCCATAATCTTTTGCAAGAAAAGGAGATCGATGAGCGCTAAAAAGGGAGTTATCGAAGCTGAGGAGGGGCCGAGAATCGGTCAGTGAGTGGTTTAATGCTCTTTAAAATTCTGCTTTTTCTTTCAGCAAAGGCTGTCGTTCTGGCGGCCCTTTTTTGCTTCATAGCTCGGCGTGGCAATTGCCTCGTGATTCGTGTGTTGACTTGATGTCGCATCCCAAGACAAAGTTATTCTTGAAAAGGCGATCTCATTGGAATTCGAGATTGCTGCTCTGGCTCAAGGATTCGAGCACACTTAGGATTTTATAATTGGCGGCTTTGGAACACAAAACCCAAGGCCATGGATTGAAGCTGGTTATTATTACCAACGAGGTGTTGTTTTGAGAATCAAGAAGATTGAGCTCATCGGTTTTAAATCATTTAAAGACAGAACTGTTATTCAATTCGACGCTGGGATTACCGGTATCGTTGGGCCGAACGGTTGTGGAAAATCCAACATCGTTGATGCTTTGATGTGGGTCATGGGCGATCAGTCGGCGAAAGATCTTCGCGCTTCGACGATGACGGATGTGATCTTTGGCGGCTCTGATCAGTATGCGCCGATGGGAATGTCTGAAGTTTCTCTGACACTTGAAAATGATGGCGGCCCTTTTCCGCTCAAGTATATCAAGAACACCGAAGTCATGGTGACTCGTCGTCTGCACAGATCTGGCGAGTCCGAATATTATGTGAACAAAGAGCCCGCTCGTTTAAAAGACATTCAAGAAATTTTTATGGATACTGGCGCTGGAGCTAAAGGTTTTTCGATTATCCAGCAAGGAACGATTGGTAAAATCATCACGGCGAAACCGGAAGATCGTAAGCATTTGATCGAAGAAGCAGCCGGAATTACGAAATTCAAAGCTCGCAAAAAAGAATCTCAGCGCAAGCTGATCGCGACCGAACAAAACTTGGTTCGTTTGCAAGACATCATCGGCGAGTTGAAGCGTCAGATCGATTCTTTGCAGCGGCAAGCTCAACGTGCCGAGCGCTATCGCAATTTGAAAAATCAAATTGAAAGTTTGGATCTTTGGGTTTCATCACTTCAGTTCAATGATTTGAAATCAGCCGCCGACGAAGCTCAGCGCATTTTTCAAGAAGCGCAAAGCATGGAAGTCGAAGGTGGAAGTAATCTTTCAGGATTGCAATCCGAACTTGAGACTTTGAAATTGTCTTTGCTGGAGCAAGAGAAAAAAGTCGATGAGATGCAGGCTACTCATGGTGACAAGCAAGCCTCAGTTCAGAAAAAAGAACTGGAAATTCAAGAACTGAAATTTGAGATCGAGCAAGCTCGCAGAAATGAAGTGATGACTGGAACTTTGTTGCAAGAGCAAGAGGCTCGTCATGAGCTTTTGATGCGAGATCTTGGTTCGATGGAAGCGCAAGCCGAGGCTTTGCAAACTGAGTCCGAAACTTTGCAAGCTTCATTCGCGACAAAAAATGAAATTTTCACGGAAGCTCAATCTCGCATCCTCACTGTGGATGAAGAATTGACCGTGAAACGTCGCGATCTTTTTGCCGTGGGGCAATCTGAGTCTGCGGTGGAAGCAAAAGTTCAATCTTTGGCTTCGCAAATTGAAGATATTCGCACTCGTGAAGAGAACGAGCGTTTGTCTTTGCGCGAGCTTCGTGAAAAACAAACCGAATTTGAAACTCGTCGTCGTAAAATTACCACGGAACTTGATTCTCAGCGCCAGTTGCAATTGGATCTGACATCCGATGTGGATTCTTTTGAAGCCAATAAAAAAATCTTGCAAGAGCAAATCGGTATCAAGCGCACCGAAGTGGATGAGTTCAAAGATCAATTGAACGAAACCGCAAGTCTGCTCTATGGACTTGAAAATTTGCAAACTAACTTCGAAGGTTTTGAAGAGGGTGTGAAGCAAGTCATGCTTTGGCAGAAAACTCGCCAAGCTGAGATCACAGCCGACGGTTCTGTTTCTTTCCAACCAGTTTCAGAAGTTGTTGAAGTTCCAGGAGAGTACGAAGTGGCCATGGAAGCAGCTCTTGGTAGCCGCTTGCAAATGCTTCTGACTCCAGATTCAGATCGCGCTTTGGAAGCTGTTGATTATTTGAAAGCTCAAAAATCAGGTCGTTCTTCTTTTTACGCAGGTCAGGCTTCAACTGAAAATCAGTATGATGCCGCAGCGGTAGGTCTTCGTTCAGAATCTGGCGTTCAAGCGATTCTGAAAGACGTTGTGACTTCCAATGAGAAATATCAGACGTCAGTCAGCTATTTGCTCAATGGTGTCGCGGTTGTTGATTCGATCCGCACAGCTTTGGCATTGCGTTCGCGCTTTGAAGGTTGGACATTTGTTACCGCTGACGGTGATACACTCACAGCGGATGGAGTTCTCACCGGCGGTGCGGTTGAAAGTGCTGACTCAGGTGTATTGAAACGTCGTCGTGAAATTAAAGAATTGTCTGAGAAAAAATCAGAATTCGCCGGGAAATTGGCTTTGGCTCAAGCGGCTCTTCGAAAAATGGAAGAGCAATTGACCAATGTGGTGAATGATTTTGAAGGCGCTCAAAAACGAAAAATTGAACAAGAAATCAAAGTCACTGAGCTTCGTAAAGATATGGAGCGTGCTGAAACTGAAATGCAAAATGCTGGGTACGCCTGCGATCGCCAAGAGAAAGAAGTTTCTCGTATGAGCGAGCAGCTGCGTTTTCAGGAAGAGCGTTTGGCAGAACTTGAAGCGTCTCTTTCTGAAACCAAAGCAAAAAAAGAAATTCTGGAAGCTTCTGTTGAGTCTTTGAACGAAGAACTGATCAGCACTCGTATGGGCTTTGATGGCATGCAGTCGGAAGTGACTGACTTGCAAGTTCGTGCCGCTTCAAAGACTCAAGAATTTCAAGGTGTGCAGCGCCAATTGGAAATGGTTCGTCGTCAGGTCGAAGACTTGAATCTGCAGCTGAACCGCATGAGCGAAGAGTCTGAGAAAAACACCACGATCATGACTGAGTCTCAGTTGGTGCTCGAAGAAAAGAAAATCGAGTTCGAACGCACTCTGCATGATATGGAAGAACTGAAAATGACTCTGTCACAGGCGCGAAATACTTACGAACAAGCAGCAGCACGTGCTCGTGAGATTGAATCACAAGTTGTCGAAGCTCAGCGTGCGGCCAACGAGCGTCAGCACCGCATGAATGATTCGCAATTGAAGTTTGAGCAAGCCAAAATGAAAGAACAATATTTGGTGGATCAAATTCGTGAGCGTTACATGTTGAATTTGCCAGAAATTTTTGAACAGCACATTGCTCGCGAAGGCGATGTTACAACGGCAGAAACAGAACTCAAAGATCTGCGCGAAAAATTAGGCAAGATCGGCGAAGTGAATTTATCAGCCATCGAAGAATACGACGAAACTGCAAAACGTTATGAATTCTTGGTGCAACAACAAGCAGATTTGAACGAAGCAAAAGAACAACTCAAACGAGTGATCGATCGTATCAATCGAATCTGCTCTCGTCGTTTCAAAGAAACTTTTGATCTCGTGAACGATCGTTTTACTCGCGTGTTTCCAGTCTTGTTCGGTGGCGGGGAAGCAAGGCTTGAGCTTGTCGAAGATCCTGAGAAAAACGAAATGGGAATCGAGATTATTGCGAAACCTCCGGGCAAAAAAATGCAAAACGTTTCTTTGCTATCGGGCGGGGAGAAGGCGCTGACCGCAGTTTCTCTGGTGTTCTCGATCTTCTTGGTGAAACCTTCACCTTATTGCTTGCTGGATGAGGTGGATGCACCACTGGATGATGCCAATGTCTCGCGCTTTAATGATCTCGTTCGTGAAATGTCAAAACGCTCGCAGATCATCGTTGTGACTCACAATAAGTACACGATGGAAGTGGCGAAAAAACTTTACGGCGTGACCATGCAAGAGCGCGGAGTTTCAACACTCGTGAGCGTGAATTTGCAAGACATCGAGTAGTTTATGTTTGAAGCCCATCTTGAAGCCATCGTTTTTCTTGTGGTTGTGGTGGGTCTCGTCTTAGCGGTGACGATCGGTGTGATCGTCAGTCGTCGATCGAAAAAAACAACCACAAAAATTTCTACTCAAAAACCTGAAGCTGCAGTTGCTGTCACTGCAGTCACAGCGATTGCTGCCGAAGATCCATTTGCTCAATCAAAATCTCTGAAGCAAGCGCTGGCCAACACCGAAAAATCAATTTGGGGTCGGCTTGCAGAAGTTTTTTCCAGCGACACAGAAAACCAACATTTTGATGAGCTTGAAGAAATTCTCTACACCAGCGACATTGGTCCACAAACGGTGGAACGTTTGATGGAGTCAGTGCGTGGAAATCTCAGCCGCGCGGAGCGAAAAGATGCGGAGACTCTCAAAAAATCTTTGAAAGCTGAATTCTCAGAAATTTTTAAAAATGCCAATATTCCAGAGCCGCAATCAGAAAATCCTTTCGCCTTTTTGAAAACCGAGGGGCATCCCGCAGTCTGGATGATTGTTGGAGTCAACGGCGCCGGCAAAACAACTTCGATCGGAAAACTGGCCGCGCACCTCGCAAAAAATGGAAAAAAAGTTTTGGTCGCGGCCGGTGATACTTTTCGTGCGGCGGCGGGGAATCAACTTCGCACTTGGACGGATCGTGCTCAGGTGGAAATTTTTTCTCCGGAAGGAGTGACGGATCCTTCAGCCGTGGCTTTTGATGCTGTCGCGAAAGGAAAAGCGCAAGGTTATGATGTCGTGATTGTGGATACGGCGGGAAGGCTCCACACTCAGGCAAACTTGATGGATGAATTGAAGAAAATGAAACGGGTCATGACCAAAGTCATCGCCGATGCTCCGCATGAAACTTTGATCGTGCTCGACGCGAATTCGGGACAAAATGCCCTCGTTCAAGCCAAAGAGTTTCATCAGGCCTTGGGACTCACCGGAGTCATTTTGACAAAAATGGATGGCACGGCCAAGGGCGGCGTGGCCGTGGGTCTTGCCAATGAATTAAAAATTCCGATTCGACTGATCGGCGTTGGAGAGAAAATTGGTGACCTCAGACCCTTTTCCGCACAAGAATTTATCAACGCACTTTTTTAGGCGCCCCAAAAAGTACGCCGTTCCTTTTGTGGGTCACGGCGCAGCAAAAAGAATTAACAGGAGTTTTAAAAATGAAATCAATTTTAGCAATCACGGTTTTGATATTTTCAATTTCACTGCCACTCTCGACGTTGGCGCAAACAGCGGCCATTCGTGACATTCCTGCTGATGGCGATACCAATATCAACATTAGCAAAGGCAAAAATAATCAGCGCAATTATGAAATTACCGAGGGCCACGAAGACATTTCGGGTGATCCACAGATTCTCAGCAAAGATGCACGTGATTCTTGGAAAACAGCTTGTGCTGATTGGAAAAAAGAAACCAAAGAAAATAATAAAGACAATCAAGTGATTGCACTCAGCTGCGGATCTCCGGTATGTGAAAAAAAAGATGCCACTGAAATCACTTGTGTTTCCAATGGCACCTCGAAGATCAAAACCAGAATCAGAGATTAATACCTAAAACCAACCATCTGACCGTGAGTTCGGCGCAACTTTGCTGCGCCGTGCCCCGCAAAAGGAACGGCGTACCTTATGGGAGTGAATAGCTTCCGTAGGCGGTCATGTAGCTGGGCATTGAGTGGTTGTCGTAACCACCGACGGGCAAGCTTGATGGGTGAACGTAATTGATGAAGCGACCTTCATCCACCAAATACACTCCGTGAAATTGGTTCGTATCAATATCATAAGTGTTGCCTGATTTTCCCTTCACTCGAGAAATCCAACCCGCATTTTTATTCAACACCACCGCTGTTGGATATTGATTCACGTTGTAAGATCCGCGCTCCAGCACCAACGAATTTGGAATTCCCCGAGCTAAAGTCGCATTTTGATCGGCATCAGGTCCATCCGAGCGCACGCCTTCTTTGGTCAGGATAAAATCCCAAGCTTTCGGCGTTCTTTGATTCGCATACAAGCCACGAGCCGGATCGCGATAAGCTTCCTGAGCGTAAACTCGGAAAATTTCTGTTCCCACGGGCAACAAGTGACGAGCGTAAGCAATGGCGCGATTTTCCACACGAGTGCAACCGTGACTTCGAGGATCGGTGAACACATTCAACCAAACTTTGCGAGTCTCTTTGATGAATCGGTCGCCATCGGCGCCCCAACCCATGGTTCCATGAAACCACTCATTGTTTGAGTTCGGTCCTGTTAAAGCGGTGTACCAACCGAAAGCCCCACGCGGACCACCTTTGCCACTCGGCAAAAGTTTTTTGCTAATCCACGACGACATACTAGCGCCGGGAGGAGGTAAAGCTGGGTAATCAGGATCGTACCATGAAGGATAAGACTCAGCGCCATCTTGATAGAATTTCACCCAGCGAGTGATTTTAAATCGGCCCAGCCAAGTGTAAAATGCCTGATTGGTGCCTTCGGGTCTGCCGACAACCATATCTGATTCCATCACCAAGTGATGAGGGCAGTCTGGAGATGAGGTGCAGCGCTCATAAATCCGGAGCTTTTCCGTCGCTACGTTTTGCACCAAAATATATTTTGAAAGCCCACCGTCAGCAGAAACCGCTTGAGGTTTTGAGCTTAAATAATCAGCGCTCACATAAAGTGATGCCGCAGCTGAGTTATCAGCTGAGCTTGATTTCAAGATTTTGATTTTCACCATTTTTGTCGCGTTGGTGAGCAAATCCAAAATCTGGACCTGATCATTTCTTGATAATGAGCCCACCAAACTGTCGGCGGTGGTGGCATCTTTTGAACGCAGATTTAATTTATCTGTGCTCACATAATAAATAGCCCCCACTTTAAGGCCTTGCTTCAAGTTGCTCACATTGGCTGAACTTGCAGCTCCGTTGTCACCTGAAGTTTGCGCCCAAACCGGAGTTTGCGCGAACAATGACAACGTCACCGAAAGAGCCGTGAGCGCGAAAATGTGCTTTCGCATACGGAGTCCTCCTGAATTTTCTCGAACTGAATTGTCTCGACGGGCCCACCCCGCGATAACTGAGCAATCTAGTCGAAAACTGTCGGTTCAGAAACTGTCAGGATTTTGAACAGTAAAAACTCCCAGGAATTGCCTTCACAAGCAATCTATCCACAATGGCGGCGGATGTTGGGTAAAGCATGGTGGCGCAAGAGGCCGAAAACTTTCGCCATCGCACGATTGGACTTGATCGGCTCCCAGTGAAAGCTATAATCAAGGAAAGTTGAACTTTGGAATATTCCAAAGGTTTTGATGGTTTGAGGGAAGAAATGTCACAAACGGCATCACCAAGCTTAGATAAAAAAACTTATGAGTTTACAATTGCAGGGATGCCCTATCGTTTGCGTTCTTCCCATGATGAGTTGACGGTTCAAGAATTGGTTCAGTATGTGGATCAAAAAGTGAATCAGGCGTTAGCCGCAACCAAAAGTGGTTCTTTTCAAAGCGCTGCCGTTTTGGCCGCACTGAATATTGCAGAAGAATTAATCCTCCTCAAAAAACGAGCTCATCGCGAGCTTGAAAAAATTGAAGAGAGAGCACTCAAACTCGCTCAAGACCTCGAATCTTCCAAAACCAACCGAACGGGACTCAACGTTTAGGTTGATTCATGACGGACAAAAATCAATGGCGCGCGCACTTTCGAAACGAGTGGGCACGTTTGGTGATCGATAAAAAAAGTTTTGAACAGCAAAGACAAGCTTTGCTTCATAACTTAACAGCGTTTCTGAAAACGCAATCAGGTCTTTGGAGCACTTATCAGGCTCTGCCGTCAGAAATCTCACTCGCTGAAATCCCTGAGCAACTGACTCATCTGAAATGGGTTTACCCGAAAGTCGAAGGTCATGATCTTCACTTTTACGGAGCTGGACCTCGCGGTTTTGAAACTGCCTACGCTGGGATCAAAGAACCCATCGTCGAAAGCGCAGATGAAGTGACAGTCTCGCAAATCACAGGCTTTTTGATTCCGGGCCTGGGATTTGATGAAAGTGGAATGCGACTGGGCAAAGGCAAAGGTTTTTTTGACCGGGCCTTATCAGTAGCTAACGGAATCAAAGTGGGCGTGACCTTTTCGTCTCTGGTGACGAAGTCTTTGCCCCATGAACCCCACGATATCCCGATGGATGTGGTGGTCACGGAAAAAGGAGTTTGGACAAAATGGAAGTAGTTATTTCAGTCATCATCGGTCTTATTTTAGGTGGCGTGATCGTTTTCATCATTAAAAAAGTTCAAGACGAAGCCAAAAAGAAATCAGCTCGGGCCGAAGCAGAGCGTATTATCAATCGGGCGAAAGCAGAGTCTGCCAAGATCGACAAAGATTCTAAAAATCGCGCCAAAGATTTTGAAACTCGCGCGCGTAAAAATGCCGAAGTCGAAATTCAAAAGCAAAAATCAAAACTAAAAAATCAGGAAACTCAGCTGGAGCGTCGCTTGAAAGAGATCGACGATCAGTTGAAACAAAAACTGGATGAGAACGATCGCTTTGTTGGCGGCCTGAAAGACCGTGAAGAAAAAATTGCCATCGCTGAGCACCGAGTGAAAGATCTCGAGAAAAAATCAGATCAGCAGATGGCAGAATTTCGTCAGAAGTTAGAATCCGTGGCGGCCATGTCGACGGATCAAGCCAAGCGCGAACTCTTTTCTTCTCTGGAAGAAGAGGCCAAGCTTGCGGCTGCTAAAAAAGTCGATGAGATTGAAAAACAAGCTGAATCTGAAGCCAGCAGCCGTGCCAAACGAGTTCTGTCGATGGCGCTGTCTCGTTTTGCCAGTGAATACACATCTGAACGCACGGTCAGTGTTTTGTCTCTTCCCAGTGATGAGATGAAAGGGAAAATCATCGGCCGTGAAGGTCGTAATATCCGAACTCTCGAAGCTTTGTGTGGTGTGGATTTGATTGTGGATGACACGCCAGAGGCTGTGGTGATTTCGGGATTTGATCCGGTTCGCCGTGAGCTTGCTAAGCGCACACTTGAAAAATTAATGGAAGACGGTCGCGTGCATCCTGCCCGGATTGAAGAAGTGGTTGAGAAGGTTCGCACGGAATTAATGAAATCCATGAAAGAAGAGGGCGAAAAAATCGCCGTCGAGCTGGGGATTCCGAACATGCATCCGGAGATCATCAAAGTGATTGGCAGTATGAAGTACAGAAATACTCACACGCAAAATTTGCTCAATCATTCCATGGAAGTGGCGTACCTTGCGGGGCTTATGGCCTCTGAAGTTGGTGCGAATGTGAAGCTGGCTCGTCGTGCGGGACTTTTGCATGATATTGGTAAAGCGATTGAGCACACAGTCGAAGGCAGTCACGCCATTGTCGGTGCCGAGTTTGCGAAAAAATTTGGCGAAAGCGAAGGTGTTTGTCACGCGATTCGCGCGCATCACAATGAAGAGCAACCGAACAGCATGGTGGCACACATCGTTCAAGCGGCCAATGTTTTATCGAACTCTCGCCCGGGTGCTCGTCGTCCTGGAATGGAAAATTTCATCAATCGTCTGCAAGATCTGGAAAGCATCGGCAACAGCTTCGAAGGAGTTTTGAAAACCTTCGCGGTGCAAGCCGGTAAAGAAGTGCGCGTGATGGTTGAGGCCGCCAAAGTGACCGATGATCAGTCGTTGATGCTGTCTCGTGATATCGCAAGAAAGATCGAGCGTGAGATGCCGCACTTAGGGCAAGTCAAAGTTGCTGTGGTCAGAGAAACTCGTTCGGTGGAAATGGCGAGGTAGTCATGTCTTCGGGGCTGACATCCGCAACTCCATCGGAACAACTGGCGCAGTACAAACTGGGCACCGTTGATTTTATTTCCGAAGCGGATTTAAAAAAGAAATTAGAAAAAAGTGTGAAAGAGAATAAACCTCTTTCGATTAAATTTGGCGCGGACCCCACGCGACCTGATTTGCATTTGGGGCACACGGTTCCTTTAAATAAACTTCGTCAATTTCAAAAGTTTGGTCATAAGATTCAATTTTTGATTGGCGATTTTACGGCATTGATTGGTGATCCGACGGGGAGAAATGAAACTCGCCCACCACTGAGTCCTGAGCAAATTGCTGAAAATGCAAAAAGCTACACCGCTCAAGTTTTTAAAGTCTTAGATCCCGAAAAAACCGAAGTGGTTTTTAACTCGCATTGGTTTAATAAATTAAGCCCTGCTGATTTTATTAAGCTCACGGGTCAGTACACAGTGGCTCGAATGCTTGAGCGTGATGATTTTACCAAACGTTTTAAAGCTAATATTCCGATCTCGGTGCATGAGCTTTTGTATCCGCTCTGCCAAGGTTATGATTCGGTTCATTTAAAATCCGATGTCGAAATGGGCGGAACGGATCAAAAATTTAATTTGCTGGTCGGACGAGAGCTGCAAAAATCCTACGGCCAAGTTGATCAACAAGTTGTGATCACGACTCCGATCCTTGAAGGCTTGGACGGCGTTAATAAAATGTCGAAGTCTTTGGATAATTATATCGCTGTTGTTGATACTCCGAGAGAGATGTTTGGCAAAACCATGCGCGTCTCTGATGAATTGATGATGAGATGGTATGAGCTTCTGACAGATATTACTCCAACGGAACTTTCGCAGTTGAAAGCTGATCTTACCAGCGGCAAAAAACATCCGCGCGATACGAAAATTAATTTGGCAAAAACTTTGATCGCACGATTTCACTCGGAAGCTGCGGCAAAAGTGGCGGAAGAAGAATTTCACCGTATGTTCGTTGAAAAAGGACTTCCCGACGAAGTTCCTGAAGTGATCGTGGCAGCAAGTGCTGAAGCACTGGGGCTTACGACTCTAATGAAAAATGTGGGGCTTGCTCCGTCGACCAGTGAAGCACGGCGCTTGATTCAAGGGCGTGCCGTTGAAATTGATGGTACCAAAGTGGAAGACGAGCATCTGAAAATAAATCTGAAAGCCGGTATTTCGATGGTTGTTAAAGCTGGCAAAAAGAAATTTGTGAAAGTGGTCGTGAAATGAAAATAAAATTTCTTCCCACCGAAGTTGAAGTCGAAGGCGATCCAAATAAATCGCTCTTGCAAATTTGCACAGAAAATAAAATTGAAATTAAATCCATCTGCAAAGGTGTTCCGAGCTGTGCTGAATGCCGAGTGAAAATCGTTTCCGGTGAATACAATGTGTTGCCGCCGTCAAAGGCGGAGCTCAGCCTGATCGGTAGCAGTTATTTTATCGATCAGCGACGTTTGTCATGTCAGGTACATTGCTTCGGCGATGTGGTGGTCGATATTGCAGAGCAAATCGAGCGCGGTGAAATGACCAGCAAAAAAGTGCGTGGCTTTCGTTTGCAAAATCAAAAAGGCGCTCAGGCAGAGTCTCATGCCAAGCAAGGAACTCTTGTCTTGGAAGAAAACTTGGCACCGCCGCCTCCGCCCCCACCTCAACAACCAAGACAACAACAGCCGCGCCAGCAGCAGCAAAATCGTGGGCAACAACCTCGTCAGCAGCAAGGTCGCGGGCAGCAACAACAAAGACCACAACAGAGTCGTCCGCCACAGGCGAAGCCCCAGCAAAATCAGCAGAACAAATCCGATAAGAAGTAGTTGCTGATGGCATCTCAACTTCAGAAAAAAGCAATTCAAGCAATCAACAAGCAGGGCGCTCTGCTTGTATTTCCATTACAAAATCGAAAAGAACCAGCGTCCATTTGGTCAGCCCTTTTTCCACGCACAAAAATGCGTTGGGAGTGGGATGAAAACGGTGACAACCGCGTCGCCAAACTCTGGATGTTGCGAGCGGAGCTTTCGACCTCAAGAGAAGTCGTTTACGCCAAATGGTATCAAGGCCGTGCGACATTTTTTTCAAAGCAGGTTTTTGTTTGGTTACTCGCTTTTTTGCGTGATGATTCGAAGCCGTTATCAACAGAGGCGAAGCAAATCTTAGAAATTCTAGAAATGGATTCTCCACTCGGGCCGAAGCAGTTAAGAGAAATGACCGAGTTGCAAGGCCGTCGGCTGGAAGCTCTCTATCAACGAGCCTTGAAACAATTGTGGCAACCTCTTTGGATCGTAGGATTTGGCGAAATCGAAGACTCCAGTTTTCCATCTCTAGCCGTGGGCTCCAGCAAAGTGATTTTTGAAGAGCTCTGGAACGAGTCTCTCAAAATTTCCGCCACCGAAGCGCAAAAGAAGCTGCTAAAAACATTGGGCGAGAAAAATTTGTTTTATCTCTATGCTTTGAAACTCAAAAAGGCCTGACGATCGTCCAGGCCCGCCATCAAAGCGGTCCAGGATGTTGCCAGGCTCTTCACTGCTGATTCAGAAATTGTCTTAAAAAGGCGATAATAATATGACTGATGATTGATGCGAAAATTGCCTTTCGTGAAGTGGGCGAAGGGCCTTTGTTGATTGTGCTCCATGGGTATGCGGGTTCTGTTCTGCACTGGAATCCTGTTGTCGATCAGCTCAAAGATAAGTATCGCATGATCATTCCAAATCTCACTCATCTTTACACAGGCAAAGTGCAGTGGACTTTTTCTGAGCAAATAGAAATTTTAGCTGAGTTTATTAAAACTTATTTTCCAAAACAAAAAGTGCATTGGGCGGGGATTAGTTACGGCGCTGCCATTTTGTGGGGCTTGGCGCTGAAACATCCAGAGCTTGTTGAGAAAACGATTTTTATCAACCCGATGCCGCCAGCTCCGGTGGAGCATTTTAAAATTCCGATTCTTAAAAATATTTTTCGTCTGCCTTTGAATATGGCATCGATCTATATGATTTTGCGCACTCCTTTGGGTCGGTTTTTTCTAAAACGTGCGTCGCAGGTATTTCGTGCTGATCGAGTTGATTTTTTAAATCGCATTGATTCTTTGCACGGACGAAAGCTGTTGTTGATTTGTCATGTGATTTATAAATTTTCGTGGATCCTCAAATCAGAAAATTGGAGTCTTTGGAAACAAAGGCTTGAAGGTTGGACGGCGCCCTCGCTGTTGATTTATGATTCGGAAGATCCGTTGTTTGAACCTAAAACTTATCAACGTTTTCAAGACTTGATCGGTTGTGATTTTGTTTATGAGATTGAAAAGGCGGGGCACATCGCCATTGAAAATCAAGGTCAGCACATTGCCGAAGTCATGGCGCAATATCTGACTGACCCCGGACATTTCCACAGCAAGACTGCTTAATTCTTGAAATCTCGATCTGCTTTTGATGAAAGATCGAATAAAAATTCTTGTTCCAAGATATCCATGAAAGACAAATTCCTAGATATTTTTGCTTGTTGGCAATCCTTTAACTTTAATCAACAAGGGGAAATAAATGGAATTAAGAAACCTGTCTTCAAAAATTATTTTATCAGGGCTTTTCGTGCTGGCGGCCTGCGCGTCGAAGGTGACGAAGTACAACTATCCGGCGGATAGTGATTCGACCAAGGTGATTAGTGATCTGCAGACGGAATTGCAATCTGATGATCAAAGTCAGGCCGGTGTTTTTGCTCATGATAGTTTTGAGCAAGCGCAAACTCATTTGAATAAAGCAAAAAAATTACAAGCGTCAGGATCTGATCATCAAAAGGTCTTAGATGAGGCTGGACTTGCCAAAGCTTACTCGATGAAAGCTCAACAAGAGACCGACAAAAGTAAAGCTGCACTTCCTATGGTGGCCGAGGCTCGTCAGTCAGCACTGGATGCTGGAGCTGCGGACTCACAGCCGAAGCATCTTGAAAAAGCGGATTCGGATTTCTCCTCTTATGTTGAGAAAGTCAATGATGGCAAAGCGACTCCAGAAAAGACAGCTGAGTTTCAACAGAGATATTCGGACTTGGAGTTAGGTGCCATTACTCAAAATCAATTGGGCCAATCCGAACAGTGGATCAGTCAAGCCAAAGATTTAGGTGCCACAAAACGCACGCCGCAATCTCTGGCAAACGCGGAAGAGGATTACAATAATGCGCGCTTGGTGATTTCAACCGATCGTCATGACGACAACGCCATTGATGCTGCGGTCAAAAAATCAGATGACTCTTCAGCAAGACTTTTAGAGGTCGCTCAAGAGGCCAAGAAATCAAATATCCCAGAGAATGTGGCCGTTGATGTGGTGACAAAAAGACATGCGATTGCACGTTTGAATTCTCGCATGGGCGAGTCTCGTGAGGAAAATGCGGCGTTGATGGATAGCAATGCTGAGCTTGCGACTCACAATGAAAATTTGGTGACCACGAATGCCAGACTGGCGAACGACGCGAGGATCAATCAAATGATCAACGATGCGCAAATGTCTTTTGATAAAAAAGATGCGGAAGTTTATCGCCAAGGAAATGACATTCTTTTGCGTTTGAAAACCGTGCAGTTTGCCTCTGGAAAATCAGCCATTCCGGCAGGCGCCTTGGCTGTCCTTGGTAAAACGAAAGACATGATTAAAAATTTGGATGCCACGAAAGTGATTGTTCAAGGTCACACGGATTCCACTGGCTCTGCGGCTTTTAATAAAACATTGTCGCTGGCTCGTGCCGATGCGGTGGCTGATTATTTGTCCTCAGATGGTTTGATTGATCGCTCGATCATTGAAACTGTGGGTTACGGCGATATGCAACCGCTAACCACCAATAAAACAGCGGCTGGTCGTGCGCAAAATCGTCGTGTGGATGTGGTCGTGACTCCAGGATTGAAAGAGTCTAATTTAAGTTTGAGATAACTTTGTGTGAGAAAAAAGTGGCTCTAGACGTTAAAGCTAGAGCCGCAGCCGCAAGACTTGGTGGCATTGGGATTGTTAAACACAAAACCTTTGCCATTCAGGCCACCTGAGTATTCCAGAGTCATGCCGATCAAATACAAAAAACTTTGCGAGTCGACGACGACTTTTTCACCAAAAGAATCAAACTGTTTGTCGGAAGTTTTGATTTGGTTATCAAAATCCATTTTATATGAAAGCCCCGAGCATCCGCCCTTTTTCACTTCAACGCGAAGAAAATAGGAAGTATCGCGGCCTTCTTCTTGGCGCAAAGCTTTGATTTTTCCTGCCGCAGATTCAGAGATTTGGATCACGATAAAACTCCTGGTATTTGTAGAATATAACATAAAAATAGAGGGCTTGGAATGGGCAAGATGTCTGTTTCAGAGCATGAATGCTGGTTTAAAGGCCTTTTGCGCGGTGGGACTCCCCAAGCCGTCGGTTTTTCGCTTCAATAAGGGATAACCTGAGGTGAATCGTGCCGGCTCAAAAATCCACAAAAAAACCTCCGTTTTTACAAAGTTTTTTTATCACACCTGACAGCCCTCAAGATCCCGAAAAACATTTCGAATGGAAGAAATTTGACTGCGAAATTAAAGACAGTCAGGGAAATATTTTTTTCGCCATGAAAAATGTCGAAGCCCCAGCCAGCTGGAGTCAATTGGCGGTCGAAATTGCCGCCAGCAAATATTTCCGCAAAGTCGGAGTGCCAAAAAAAATCAGCAGCTCAGGACAAGAAACCTCAGTTCGTCAGTTGGTTCGTCGAGTGGTGCATGCGATCACAGCGGCGGGAAAAACTCAGAAAGTTTTTAAGACCTCCAAAGAAGCTAAAATCTTTTCTCAAGAGCTGACTTTTATTCTGTTGTCGCAAAAAGCCTCTTTTAACAGTCCGGTGTGGTTTAATTGCGGGCTTTTTCAGTCTTATGGAATTGAAACGGACTCTTCCCATTTTTGTTGGGATTTAAAAAAGAAAAAAGTCGTGCCAGTTCAAGGAGTTTACAAAAATCCGCAGGTGTCGGCGTGTTTTATTCAAAAAGTCGAAGACGATCTGGAAAGTATTTTTGATCTTCTGAAAAGCGAAGCGAAGCTTTTTAAATTTGGTTCAGGCAGTGGCACGAATTTCTCAAATCTGCGCAGCAAGTATGAACTGCTGTCGGGCGGTGGCAGCAGCTCAGGAATGATGAGTTTTCTAGAAATTTTTGATCGCGGTGCGGGCTCGATCAAATCAGGAGGAACCACAAGACGGGCGGCCAAGATGGTTTGCCTTGATGTGGATCATCCAGAGATTGTTGAATTTATCGAGTGGAAATCAAAAGAAGAAAAAAAAGCGCAGGCTTTGATTCGCGCGGGATACTCGTCTGATTTTGAAGGCGACGCTTATCGCACGGTCTCAGGACAAAACTCCAACAACTCAGTTCGCGTGACTGATGATTTTATGAATGCGGTTCAAGAAAAAAGAAATTGGCAACTTCGCTCTCGCACCACGGGCAAAGTGGTCAAAGAAATTCCGGCCGATGAACTCTGGCAAAAAATGATCACCAGCAGTTGGTTCTGTGCCGATCCGGGTTTGCAATTTCATGACACGATTCAAACCTGGCACACCTGTCCTGCCAGCGGGGAGATTCGCGCCAGCAATCCTTGCAGTGAATATATGTTCTTGGATGATTCCGCCTGCAATCTTGCCAGCCTCAATTTACTTTCATTCCTCGATGTGGATGGTGGATTTGATTTCACAGCCTATACGCACACCGCTCGAGTGATGTTCATGGCGCAAGAAATTCTGGTGGATTTTGCCAGTTACCCAATGCCAAAGATTGCTGAGAACAGTCACAACTTTCGGCCTCTGGGGCTTGGCTTTGCTGGCCTTGGCGCATTGCTGATGAGACAAGGCATCGCCTATGATTCAAAAAAAGGGCGCGCGTGGGCGGGAGTTCTCACGGCACTTCTTCACGGAACAGCTTATGATGCCAGCTGTGATTTGGCGATAAGGCTTGGCGCTTTTTCTGGCTTTGCAAAAAATAAGAAATACCTGCTGCAAATTTTAGATCGTCATCATCAGGCCATGAAAACGGTGATTGATCAGCACTCTATCGACGGCGAACTTCCATTGCGAGTCAAAGTGATGCTTGAAAATTTATATTCTGGGATTGAGAGCAAGGCCAAACGCCATGGTGTCAGAAACGCACAAGCCACCGTGATGGCGCCGACAGGAACCATTGGTCTGGTGATGGATTGTGACACCACGGGGATTGAGCCCGAGTTTTCATTGATCAAATTTAAAAAATTGGCCGGTGGTGGTAAAGTTCAAATCGTCTCGTCGTCGGTGAGACCAGCTTTGGTGAAACTCGGTTATAATGAAAAACAAATTCTGGAGATCGAAGAATACATCTCAGAAAAGCAAATGATTGAGGGAGCACCTCAGTTCAAAGCAGAACATTTATCCATCTTTGATTGTGCGCAAAGAAATGGAGCTGAAGGAAAAAGATTTCTTCGCTCGGAAGCCCATTTGCAAATGATGGCAGCGATTCAACCATTTCTCAGTGGTGCGATTTCAAAAACCGTCAATCTACCAGCCGAAGCGACAAGCAGCGATATCTCGACAACCTACTGGAAGGCTTGGGAGCTGGGTCTTAAGGCCATTGCCATTTATCGTGACGGCTCAAAAATGAGTCAGCCTTTGTCAACGACCGATCACGATTTAAAATGTCCTGAGTGCGGCGGTAAGATCGAACTTGCCGGAGGATGCTTTCGCTGTACGAACTGTGGTTATACCACGGGATGTGTGAGCTGATGAGGTTTCGCCGTTTTAAGAGCGCAGCTGCGTGTGAATATCTTCCCGCAAAATTTTAATCAACGGCGCTGAAAGAGTGGCAAGAAGTGCTAGCATCAGAGTCAACCACAAAGGCCAGAGATCAAAACTGTTTTGCTGAATCAAAATCACTTTTGCCAAACGCCAATCGAGGGCTCGCACAATAAAAATCTCAAGAATTTTTTCAATGACAGTGCCAATGACAATGGCGATGAGTCCTAAGATAATGGCTTCATAGAAAAGCCACGCCATCAAAGTTTTAGATTGATAGCCAATCGCTTTAAGAACTGCGATTTGCGTGTTCATCGCTTCAAAGCGAGTCAGCAAAATCCCCGCCACAGACAGGCAAACCAAAGCTAAAATCAAGAGACTGACGATCCAACCAATATTGGCGCCAGAGCTTAAAAGCTCGCGCAAGTTTTGCACTTCATCCACTTCGCGTACGGTTTGTGCGACTGAGCGTTGATTGATCAAAGATTCAAAGCCCGGCATATTTTGCAGAGGCATATCGACAAAAAAGTAGTTCAGCACTTTCGCTTGCCAGATGGAATGACTTTGTAAATTCATTTGTGCCATGGTTCGCCAAGCCATGTTGAGTGGTGCAATCAAAGCGAAGTCATAGGCAGAGTTCACCGGAGCGAGGACTCCGACAACAGTGACTTTGATTGGCGTTGGTAAAGTTTGCTCGTTCGGGCCCCAAGCGGTGAGATCCATGGTTGAACCGACATGAAGATTGTATCTTTCAGCGAGAGCGGAACCGATGACGATATCTGTTTGTAAATTTTCAAGCCAGTGGCCGGCTTGATAAATCGATTTTCCAGCCGAGCTTTGTTTTTCTGTAAAAAAAGTTGGGAATTCATCCGTCGTTCCAAAGACGGGGAACTCTTGCCATTTGGCGAAGAACAGCATCGGGATCGCCCACTTGACAGAGTCCGCTTGCACATTCGCATTGTCTTCAAAGTGTAAACCTTGTCGATCATGAACCGTTGAAAAAAGAGTCCACGGAATAAAATCTGGATACTTGGTGGCCTCAAGCCCTTCAGCGCCGAGAAGAATTTGTGAGCCACTGGATTTTGCTCCGACAATCAAAGGCGAAAGCGAAGTCAATTGATCGATGCGACTTTCAGAGATTCGGTAAACTTTTAAAAGCGCGCCAACAGCCGCCAGTGCCAATGACAAACTGGCTATGACCACCACAGTAAAAACTTTTTTGCGAGCTAAATCCAGGCGAGCTAAACGAAAAGGCGTCATCGCAGCCGCCCTTCAGATAAAGTCAGATTATTTTTGAAGTGTGGTTTCAAACGATGATCGTGCGACACCACGATCAATAATTTCCCAGCGCTGATTTTTTTTAAATTCTCAATCACTAGCTCGGCATTTTTATCATCAAGGCTTGAGGTGGGCTCGTCAGCTAAAATGATTTCTGGTTTTTTGGCGAGAACTCGAGCGATGGCGACTCGTTGTTGTTCGCCAAGACTTAATCTTGAGACAATCATGTCGGCTTTATCTTTGATTTGCAAAAGTGACAGGGCGGAATGCGCATCAGCCTCAGAAACGGGATCCAACATAATATTTTCAAGTGCCGTGAAATGGTCGATGAGACTTAGTTTTTGAAAAATCAAGCCCATCTTTTTTTGGCGAAAGTCGGCGCGCTCCGACAACGAAAGTTTTAAAATATCAATGTCTTGATAAAAAATACCATCAGACTTCACAGGCACCAGGCCCGCCAGAGAATGAAGAAAAGATGTTTTACCTGAACCACTAGGGCCTTCGATCAAATAACTTTGGTTCGCAGCAAATGAAAACTGATCAATATCGAAAAGCAGGGTTGTCGAAGAAGGCAGTTGCAACGAAGTTTTTAGAACTCTGAGATTCACGCTTTTGTTTTTCCTTGCTTTGAGATTAAAACATATCCTTCTTCAGCATCGGTCGCAAGGTTTCAGTCACGGCCTCTACCCATTTTTGAGCAGCTGCTGCTTGTGATTTTTTGTAGGTGAGTTTCACTTCCACATCAGGGGAGTGCGCGCGGTAGCCTTTTTCAAAAGGACAACCGAGCAAGGCTTTTTCGACTTGCTCAGCGATATCGGATTCGCCAAAGCCCGTGGTCTCCCAAGTGCGCACAATAAATGGATCGAGATTTTGTAAGCGCGGTTGCAGGGCCGGAACGACGCCGTCATTCCAGATGCTTTCGACCTCGCGCGGAGGTCCTGGCAGAACAAAAAGATCTTTGTCTTTGCCTTGATGTCGGACTTGCAAATAAAAACCGTTGGCTGTGCCTTGGTGATTGACGAGAATCCTGGCACCTTCAGGGAAATAGGCCTGTTGTTTTTGAATGTCTTTGATGTCGCGGCCTCGTGAAGACAAGCGCTGGACAATGTGCTGCCAGCTTTCTTCATTCCAAAGCAGTTTTTTGCCTGACCATTCTGCAATGATTAGACGAGTGAAATCATCGGTGGTTGGTCCTAGGCCTCCAGTGATGAAAATAACATCGATATCTTGGGCGCAATACTCAAGACCGCGAAGCATTTGATCGCGCTCGTCAGGAACTGTCAGCTGAAGCGAGTTTAAAACCCCGAAGTCTTTCAGGCGAGCCGCGATCCACTGAGCATTGCTATTGAGGATCTGCCCACTCGTGAGCTCCGTGCCGATACTCAGAATGCTGGTTTTCATGTTTGATCCTTTATGGTGGCTCCTTTGGTGGTGCATCAAAGACTAAAGACTTTCGACTTCGGATGCATCTTATGGCAAGCTGCAACAATGCCAAGGAGTGCGCCATGTCGGTCAGCGATGTCACTGTTCATTTGAGAAATTTCGATCTGTGCAACCCCACCCCGGAACACACCATGCTGCGAGAGACGGTGAATGCTTTCGTCAAAAGTGAGGTCGAGCCTCAGGCGCACAAGTTTGATCGTGAAGAAAAATTCAATTTGCCGCTGTTTCGAAAACTCGGAGAGCTCGGCCTTCTTGGCATCACCGTGCCTGAAGATTTCGGTGGCGCCGGAATGGACGCGCTGGCAGCAGTGATTGTGCACGAAGAAATTGCCTCATCAGATCCTGGATTTTGTTTGGCTTATCTCGCGCACTCCATGCTGACCGTAAATAATTTTGCGGTGAACGCGTCGGATGATTTGAAGAAAAAATATTTACCTAAAATGTGCAGTGGTGAATGGGTTGGCGGTATGGCGATGAGCGAACCCGCCGTCGGCACCGATGTCATGGGAATGCAATCCACCGCCGTGAAACAAGGTGATCATTATGTATTGAACGGCCGCAAAATGTGGATCACCAACGGCGCGGTTGATGACAATAAAACTCCAGCAGATTGCGTTTTGGTTTACGCCAAAACCGGAGAGAAAAACGGCCGCGCTTTGATTTCCACTTTCTTCGTGGAAAAAGCTTTTGCTGGATATTCTGTCGGTCAAAAAATCATGGATAAATTGGGTATGCGTGGTTCGAACACGGCAGAGCTCGTATTTGATAACTGCAAGGTTCCCGTGAGCAATCTTATTGGTCACGAAGGTGATTCGATGTTGCACATGATGCGAAACTTAGAGATCGAGCGTCTGACTTTGGCGGCGATGTCTTTAGGGATCGCACGCCGGTCTTTGGAAATCATGAATCGTTATGCAGGCGAGCGAGAAGCCTTTGGGCGTCCGCTCAGTCACTTTGGACAAATTCAAAAATACATTGCTGAAAGTTATGCCGAATACAAATCAGCCAGAACTTATGTTTACGATGTGGCCAGAAAATTGGATCTGAATAAAGAGGGCAATCGTCTAGATTCTGACGGCGCCAAATTGGTTGCGACCACCATGGGAAAAAATGTGGCGGACAGAGCAATTCAGGTTTTAGGTGGCTATGGTTATGTCGGTGAATATGTGGTCGAGCGTCTCTGGAGAGATGCGAAGCTTCTGGAAATTGGTGGCGGGACGATTGAGGCTCACCAAAAAAATATCACTCGTGATCTGGCCAAAGACGCCACGCCGATTCTTCGCTAATGTTTCCATTTCAATCTTTGCTTTCGGTGGAAGGAAATTTCCGAGTGTCACACTCGGAAATCCTCAAAAATATTTTCCCACTGCTGACACCCGAGAGGCAAAAACGCATCGAAGCTGTCGTGCAAGGTCGCTGCTTTTCGGTGGTGGCGGTGATGGAAAATATTTACGATCGTGGCAATGTCAGTGCGGTGATGAGATCGGCAGAGGCTTTGGGCTTCGGACAAACTCATTTGATCGAGCTTGGAGAAAAATTCAAAGAAGCCAATCGCGTGACTGCTGGAGCTGATAAATGGGTCGAGATGACACGTTGGAAATCCACCAAGGCTTGCGTTGAAGCGTTGAAAGCCGAAGGCAAGCAAATCGTTGCGACGCATTTGGATCACACCTCGAAGCCGATCTCTGAAATTGATTTTTCAAAACCGACAGCCCTTGTTCTCGGCAATGAAAAAGATGGGATTTCGCCGGAGATGGCGGCCTTGGCCGATCATCGCGTGGTGCTGCCGATGACGGGGTTTGTGCAGTCCTACAATATTTCGGTGGCTGGAGCCTTAAGCTTTTATCACATTTATCAAGATCGTCTGCGACGTCAAAACCGTCATGGCGATTTGACTGCTGAAGAGCAGGAGATTCTTAAAGCCGTCTATGCTCTGCGGACGCTGGATTCAGCAGTGGATGTCTTGAGAAGGCTTGCGAAATCTTAAGAGCTTCGGTAGTAATTCGTTAGATAATCTCGATGAGATCTCCTGATCGATAGAAATTTAGGAATTAAAGATGGCAAAACAAAAAATCAATCGCGGCAAAGAGCTTTCGGCTTTTCAGTTGGGTGAAAAACAAACCAAATATCCTGAGACCTATGCTCCGGAAGTTTTAGAAGCCTTTGATAATAAAAATCCAGGGAAAACGGCTTGGACCACTTTTGTTTGTACCGAGTTCACTTCCCTTTGTCCAAAAACAGGTCAGCCTGATTTTGCCAAAATTTTTATTAATTATGTGGCTGACAAAAAAATGGTTGAGAGCAAATCTTTAAAACTTTATCTTTTTTCTTTCCGCAATCATGGTGATTTTCACGAAGATTGCGTGCAAACCATTTGCGATGATTTGGTAAAATTAATGAAGCCGAAATACATCGAAGTGATTGGCGAGTTCACTCCCCGCGGTGGAATTGCGATTTATCCGTTTGCTAGCTTTGCAGCCAATGAGTCGACGTTTCGCAAGCTTCGCGATCAGCGTTTTATACACTATGCTCCCGGAAAATATTCCATGGAGTTATCAAAGCTCTACTGAAAGTGAAGGCTCGTGCCATTTTTCCAGAGGCAGGGCGACCACGAAGCGAGTGTTTGCTGACTCCTGATCATAATAAAATTTGCCGTGATGATCTTCGATGATGCCTCTGGAGATCGCAAGGCCCAGGCCTGTGCCACTGCCGACTTCTTTGGTGGTGAAGAAGGGCTCCATCATCCGATTGGCAATATGATTGGGAATGCCATGACCGCTATCGGTGACGCTGATTTCAACCAGATCCTCACATTTTACGACAGCGATTTCAATCCAAGGTTGAGTCATTGTGCGAATCGCATCAAGGCCATTGTTCAACAAATTCAAGAGAACTTGGCTGATCTGTGAAGGCCTGGCGTGAATGCGTAAATCCGCAAAATTTCCTTTGAGCCGAAGGTCAATGCCATCTTTTTTCACGCGCTCTTGGCAAAGCTCAAGAGTGTCATTGATGATCGTTTCAACATCATAAGAAATCATCGGATCTGAATCGGCATTTCTAGAAAAAGCGCGAAGCCCGCGAATAATTTTCGCAATTCTCTCGACTGTATTTTCAATTTTTTCAAGCTCAAGCAAAGCCGTTCGTGGATCGAGTTGATTGCGCTCGATCTTGGCTTTCATTTGGCTCGCGCGATTGAGAATAATTGTCAGTGGATTATTAATTTCGTGCGCAAGTCCTGAAGCCATTTCTCCGAGCGAGGCCATTTTTGAGTTAGCAATAACTTTAGCACGCTCTTGCTCAAGACGTTTGGTCACATGGACCTTTTCGGTGATATCCCAGTTCAGACCCGTAATGCGAATCACATCGCCAGCCTTATCGCGAGTCACTTGCCCCACGCATTTCATAAAACGAAACTCGCCATTTTTTTGAATCCGATATTGATTGTCAAATTCGGGCGAGTGGCGAACGGCTTGATCTAAAATATTTAAGGCGACCTGCAGGTCTTCTGGCGTAAAACAACGAGTCCAATCTGAAATATCACCACGAAATTGATCTTTGGCGACGCCAAACATCTCAAACATATTGTCGTCCCAGATCAGGCGGTCTTCTTGCACATTCCAATCCCAAACACCCATGCGACGAGACGAGATCGCCAGATTCAAGCGCTCTTGATAGCTGTGCATTTCTTTAAGAATTTGTTCGGTCTGTTCGCGATTGCGGTAGCGATCCAAAGTGATCCCGGCCAATTGCACGAAGGTGCGAAAGAGACTTTCATCTTTGCTCGGTCTTTCGCTCAGCACATGCGGATAATAAAAAGTAAAAGTTCCTAAAACCTCGCGCTTGGAATTCAGAATTGGAAAAGCCCAGGCGGCGCGCACATGGTGATCCGTGGCCTTTTTAAAATAAGGTCCCCAGAGGGGCTCTTTCTGTAAGTCGGAACAAAAAATGGGAGCCTTAAAAAAAGCGGCACGTCCTGACGGCGTTGAGTCGGGACGAAGCGGAACGGGACTTTGCACTTCACCCGCATAAAACGGAAGTGTCGGTGCGGACTCACACATGAGGCCGCCCATTTCCGGACGATAAACCATGATCATACAATGACTGCCTGGCACGAGAACAGATTGTGCGTAAGCTGTCATCGAAAGCAAAGTCGTCGACAAATTCGAATCGCCCAAAAGGCGTCGAAGCATCTTGATGGAGATTGCTGAAATTGGTGACATGTGCGCATGACTCAAAAGAACACCCACAAAGCTTTTAGCTTTCTTTGTTCCGAGGGGAGTTCATAGTCCCAGCCGGATTGGCCAGTTTCGATTCGTTGATGAGGCAGAGCCTTTTTCACGCGAGTTTCGAAATCGATTTGGTTCCACTTCTCATAATTACAAGTGAAGAGGAGAACTCCGCCTCGATGCAAACATTGTCCGCACAAACCAAGAAGGGAGTCCAACTCTTTCTCCAGTCGAAAGACGCTTTTTCCGGCGCGTCCAAAAGACGGCGGATCGCAAATGATGAGATCAAACTGGCGTTGGCGCTTGGCGGCGCCCTTGAGATACACGAGACAATCAGAACTGAAGAATTCATACTTACTGGGATCAAGATGATTGAGGCTAAAATTTTGTTTTGCCCACTCCAAAGTGTTGTTGCTGACATCCACCGAAGTGACTTCGGTGGCGCCACCCAGCGCCGCTTCGACGCTGAAGCCACAAGTGTAAGAGAAAAGATTGAGAATTTTTTTTTCTTTGGCCAGGGCTCTGACTTTTTGACGGTGATCGCGTTGATCTAAAAAAAGTCCGCTGGAAAGTCCTGATGAGGATCGAAACTCATAAATGGTGTTGTTCTCTTTCGCTTGCCAAGAATTTTGGGCTTCTTCTGTTCGCTCGCGTCCCAAGTGCCAGAGACTTTGTGAGTTGGGATTTTTGCCACGGTTTTCCATCTGACGAACGATGACGGATGTTTGCGTGAGATCGCCCAAGAAATCAAATCGCTGAAGATCCATTGCGGTGGGCGGAGTTTCTTTGTACCAAGCAACCCAAAGCACCGAGCCCAGCTTGTCGATCGTTAGATCGTTTTGATGAATCAAACGAAAACATTGTTCTGGTTTTTGTAAAAAACCAAAAAGTCTTTGCCGACGATCCATTTCAGAAAGCAATCGCACGAGAGCTGGATCTTTCAAAAGTCCCAAGCGTTCAAAAAATAAGGGCGGTGGCGTGGCCCAAGTTTTTGTTCCCGGAATTTCGAGCTCTGCCGAGTGCAAACACAAATGCGGAAAGCGCGTACCGCCATAAAGCTCATCGCCGCAAATCGGTAGTCCGATTTGACTCGCGTGGAGGCGAATCTGATGCGGCTTGCCGCTTTCCGGATAAGCCTCCCACAGCTCAAAAAAGGGTGAGCCTTTGACGCGTTTGAAAACGGTTTTGGCATTGGGAGTAGGGCTTTCCTCGCTGACAAAAATTTTGCCGCGCTTTTCAATAAAAGAAGAAAACTCTTTCTCAAGGAAAGTGGATTTGCGATCCGTGACGAACAGATATTTTTTGCGCACACGATGCTCGGCAAAGGCTTGGAAAAGCTCGCGGGCTTTGTCCTCGCTGGTAGCAAAGCAAAGCGATCCGGTGGTGGTTTTATCAAGGCGGTGTGTGACCCACAATTTCTGCTGAATTTTTTGGCTATAAATCTCATGAATGCCCGGAATGTGCGGATCTGCAGCATGAGTGGAAAACCCAGCTGGCTTATCAATAAAAATAAGGTCGTTTTGTTTCTCAAAAACGAGATCAGTTTGAAGCGTCATGCGTCATTCCACATCCTCTATGTTTTCCCCGAAAGTTCAAGTAAATATCTAAAGAATCCGGAACCTTTCTCGGAAGGAGAGATGATGAAAAAATTAATGATGATCTTTTTAGCGACTTGCTCAGTGATGACTCTGGCTGGTTGTGGGATTCAAAGTTTGCCTCAGGCGAAAAATCAAACGGAAGCAAGTCTTGCCGAAGTGACCAATCAGTATAAGCGCCGTGCGGATTTGATTCCTAATTTGGTGAACGTGGTTAAAGGTTACGCCACTCATGAACAAGACACTTTCACCAAAGTGACGGAAGCGCGCGCGAAAGCAACCGCGATCACGATTGATCCCAGCAAAGTGACTCCGGAGCAGCTTCAAAAATTTCAAGCGGCTCAAGGACAGTTGTCACAAGCTTTGGGGAAATTGCTGGCGGTCTCGGAAAATTATCCAAACTTGAAAGCCAATGAAAATTTTCGCGATCTGCAAGCGCAATTGGAAGGCACTGAAAATCGCATCACGGTGGCTCGTCAGCGCTACATTGAATCGATCAATCAGTTTAACAACCAGGTAACAGTGCCGCCGACCAGCTGGACGAATTCGATTTTTTATCATTATGAAAAAATGCCGCAATGGGATCTTGATGTGACAGAAAAAACCCAAGCTGAAAAACCGCCAGAGGTTCATTTTTAATGCGTTTGATTCGTTGGTTGCCAATTTTTCTTTTGTTTTTCTTCTCCCTGGTCGCGCGGGCGGAATTTCATGTTCCGCCACTGACCGGGCCAGTGATCGACAATGGTGAGTTAATTACCGCCAGAGATGAAGAGTTGCTTGCTGATTTGATCCGTAAATTTCAGCAAACCCATCAAGTGCAAATGCAAATTTTAACCGTGCCGACCTTGGACGGCGACACCATCGAGCAAGCCTCTATCAAAGTGACTGATGCTTGGAAGATCGGCGATAAAAAACGTGACGACGGTCTTTTGATTTTTGTCGCTGCTGATGAACGTAAAATTCGCATCGAAGTGGGGCAGGGACTTGAAGGCGTGATCCCTGATGTGATTGCTCACCGGGTGATTACCGATGTGATGATTCCACTTTTTCATCAAGGCAATAGTTCGCAGGCGATTGTGCTTGGAACTTATCAGCTGATGAAAATTCTCGACCATGATTTTTCTGGCGAAGAGTCTTTGGATAAATACAATCCTGATCAACGAACTTTATTTCAGCGCTACGAAGGTCTCTTTATTTTGCTGTTCGTGCTGTTGATCCTTTTCCTGAATATGCTCACGCCAAGATCGGGCCGTTATCGCGGCGGTGGTTGGATGGGCGGCCCCGGTGGTTGGGGCGGTGGAGGATTCGGCGGCGGCGGCGGTTGGTCCGGTGGTGGCGGTGGATTTAGCGGCGGAGGTGCCAGTGGCGGATGGTAATATTCCTCATATTCCGTTGTGGGCCCGAGACATTCTCAACGAGCGAGATTGTGACAAAATCTCAGAAGCCGTGCGTGTGGCCGAGCTTTCCACGGAAGGTCAAATTGTGCCGATGATTGTGCGCAGGTCATCGGTTGCTCATTATCTGCCATTTCAAATCACCTTGGTGATGTTGGTTTTGATTTTGGTGCTTGAGGTTCCGCAAGCCGATATTTTTGCGCACTTCAACGCCTACTGGGTTTTATTTTTTCTCTCGGCGTTTTGTTATGGGCTATCGATCTTGTTGTCTCGCTTGCAGATGATTCAACGACTTTTTATTCCAGGGCCGGATCAACTTTTTCAAGTGGAGACCCGAGCTCACCTTGAATTTTATTTGCAAGGCCTCAATCGCACCAAAAAGAATACGGGCGTGTTGCTGTTTATTTCCCTGATGGAAAGAAGAGCCGTGGTGTTGGCTGATGAGGCGATCGCGCAAAAACTTCCGCATGACACCTGGTTGCAGGTTTGCAGCCTGATGGTGAACGGAGTGAAAAAGGGCCAGACGGGCGAAGGCATTGCCAATGCCATCCGCAAATGCGGCGAACATCTTACGCAGCATTTCCCAGCTCAGGCCGATGGTACCAACGAGCTCAGCAATCAGTTGATTCTTAAAGAATAAATTGGCATCGTGTGAGCCTTCTTCAATGCACCCATAGCTCAATTGGATAGAGTATCTGACTTCGGATCAGAGGGTTTCAGGTTCGAGTCCTGATGGGTGCACCATACTTTCTAATATCCGAATCAAAACATGAGTCAGTTTGCCTCTGACAAGCTGAGGTAAATTGTCCCGGTTGGGATTATGGCTCGGCCTCAATCTATTATGCTGATGGTTTAGAATTTGCTCTATTCAATCTGCTATCTAACGCAAAGGAGTTTCCCATGAAAGCAAGCTTGAGAATGGTACTAACAGTTTTTCTGATCGCAATCGTCGGCGAGGCCTCGTTCGCTGATGATATGTCAAAAATGAGCGACAAAAAAGAAATGCCTGCCATGACAAAAGATCAACGAGAAAAAATGGCTAAAACCCACGAACAAATGGCTAAAACCCACGAACAAATGGCCACCTGTTTACGCTCAACGAAATCTCTGAAAGATTGCCATGAAGAAATGAAGAAAAGCTGCATGACCACGATGGGAGAAAAAGGATGTCCGATGATGGGTCATCACGGCATGAGCAAAATGCACGACGAGGAAAAAGAGGCATATTAATTGTTGTTGCCCTAACAAAAAGGTCATGAAAGGCTGTTTCAACGAGGTCATAGATGAAACTGGCTTTATTTTTGTTCGCTTTACTTCTTGGTAGCATTGCGTTTTGCCAAACTGAGCTTCATCAAAAACACATTGAAGAGCTGACGGGTCTTAAAGGCACTTACAATGAAAAAGAACATGTCTTTAAAGTCAGTTATCCACGAGATGATTTGAAAGTTGATGCCAGTGGCGTTCATATCACGCCATCGTTAGGATTAACGGCATGGGCTGCGTTTACTCCGATGCAAAATCATGTTGCGGTTATGGGCGATATTGTCCTCACTGAAGATCAGGTGAATACCGTCATGTCAGCGGCTCTTGATTCAGGGCTTGAAGTGACAGCGCTTCATAATCATTTTTTCTATGACGCACCGAAAGTCATGTTTATGCATGTCGGAGGAATGGGGTCAGAGGATAAAATGGCTCAAGCGATCGGTCATGTTTTTGCGGCACTCAAAGAAACGGCTGGCGGAAAAGTAAAATTTCCCAAAGTCGATATTGAGCCGTCGAAAAGCAAAATGGTGTCGGAAAAGATGGATGCGATTTTTGGCTCTCACGGTGATTTAAAAAATGGTGTTTATAAATTCACTTTTGCCAAGAAAACAAAAATGCATGGGCAAGAAATGGGCGCTGCTATGGGAGTGAATACATGGGCCGCGTTTGCTGGAACAGATGACAAAGCAATCGTTGATGGTGATTTTGCAATGTATGAAAATGAGCTTCAAAATGTTCTTAAAACGCTTCGCAAAGCTGATATTAACATCGTGGCTATTCATAACCACATGACAGAGGAAGAGCCAAGAGTGATCTTTCTGCATTTCTGGGGAGTTGGAAAAGCCACTGATCTCGCCAAGGGAATTAAGTCCGCTTTGGACACTCAAAAATAAATGGGTGGATATTTCACGGAGTTTCCTTAATGACTGAAGCTGGAGTGCGAAAATGAACCTTTTCTTTCCAGAGATAGTAAATCACAGGATAAATCAAAAGTTCTAATAAAAACGAAGTCAAAAGCCCGCCGATCATGGGGGCGGCGATCCGTTTCATGACGTCTGATCCGGCACCGAGCGACCACATGATTGGAATCAGTCCCAAAAATAAAGCTGCAACTGTCATCAGTTTTGGCCGCACTCGATGAACAGCGCCTTCAATGACCGAATGTTTCAAGTCTGCAAGTGTTTGCATTTTTCCACTGCGAACTCGATCATCAAAAGCAAGATCGAGATACATCAACATGAAGACGCCTGTTTCAGCATCAAGACCAAGCAGAGCGATCATGCCGACCCAAGCTGCAATCGAGAGATTATAGCCAAGAAAAGCGAGAAACCAAACAGCACCAATCAGTGAGAAGGGCACGGCAAGTAAGACAATCCCGGTCTTTACCCATGATTTCGTGTTCATGTAGAGCAGGAAAAAAATCAGCATCAGCGTGATGGGAATGACGATCTTCATACGCTCTTTAACTCGCACCATATTTTCGAATTGGCCGCTCCATGAAATCACATAGCCCTTTGGTATTTCGACTTTTTGACTGAGTAAATCCTTGGCATGTTCGACGTAAGTGCCAATGTCAATTTTGTCAGGATCAATATCAATATACACATAACCAACGAGCTGTGCATTTTCATCTCTGATCATCGATGGACCGTCTTTAAAATGAACACTGGCAATTTCACTTAAAGAGATTTGTGCTCCCGTGGGAGTTGTAACCAAAATATGCCTGATCATCTCAGGATCTTGTCGAAAGCTTGGAGCCAGACGGACTTGGATCGGGTAGCGTTCACGACCTGCTAAGATCTGAGAAACATTGTCTCCGCCAATGGAAGTCATTGCCTGATCCTGAGCATCTTTTAGAGAGAGACCATAAATTTTTAATTTTTCTCGGTCGAAATCGATATCCAAAAAAGATCCAGCGGCGATGCGTTCGGCAATAACTGTGCGGGTGCCGTCGAGGGGTTTCAGCTCTCGCTCGATGCTTTCGCCGATGGATTGAATGGTCTGCAGATCTGGGCCAAATATTTTAATGCCGATCGGGCTACGAATTCCCGTTGAGAGCATGTCGATTCTATTTTTGATCGGCATGGTCCAGATATTGGGCATGCCAATGAAATTTAATTTCTCATTCATTTCATCAATCAGTTTTTCTTGGCTGATAGTTTCTGGCCAAATTCTTTCAAAAGGACCCTTCATGAAATTTGGTAAAAACGAATACCATCTGTTTTCTTTTCGCCACTCAGAAGCCGGTTTTAATGCGATTGTTGTCTCAATCATACTTAATGGAGCTGTATCAGTTGAAGTATCGGCCCGCCCGGCTTTGCCCAAAACAGTGTCGACCTCAGGAAATGATTTTAGAATTTGATCTTGTTTGGTGAGAATTCTTTGTGCTTCGCTAACTGAAATTCCTGGCAATGCCGTCGGCATGTAAAGCAGACTTCCCTCGTGCAGGGTTGGCATAAATTCAGAGCCCAAGAGCATAAAACCTGGAATGATCGAGAGCATTCCAACAAGAGCCAAAGCTAAAGTTTTTCGTTTGTGTATTAAAACCCAATCAATCACTGGCTCGTAAATCTTAAAAAGTCTGCGACTGATGGGGTGCTGATGTTCTGAGTAATAAGTACCAACAAGAGTCGCATTGCCGATTTTATTCAGCCAAGGTTTTTTTGTTTTAAATTTTTCAATGCGGGCAAAAAGCATTCGGACGGCGGGATCAAGAGTCACAGCCAGCAGAGCGGCAATTCCCATAACAAATGTTTTTGAAAATGCGAGGGGCCGAAAAAGGCGTCCTTCTTGATCAACGAGAGTGAAAATCGGAATGAAAGCGACAGCAATCACCAGAAGAGAGAAAAAGACCGAGGGCCCCACTTCAGTCAGCGCATTGAGGCGAACTTGAAAGAAGTCTTCTTTTCTTCCTGATTCATCCCAATGCTGGATTTTCCGATAGGCATTTTCGACTTCGACAATTGCGCCATCAACCAGAACGCCGATGGAGATTGCAATTCCGGAAAGCGACATCACATTTGAACTGAGACCTAAAAAATAAAGCGGAATAAAAGCCAGTAACACCGAAATGGGAATGGTGATGATCGGCACGAGGGCGGAGGGAATATGCCAAAGGAAAAGAAAAATCACCAGGCTGACAATCAGTAACTCTTCAAACAAAGTTCCTTTGAGGTTTTCCATGGCTCGTGAAATCAGATCCGAGCGATCATAAACGGGAACAATTTTTACACCTTCAGGTAAGGCCTTTTGAATTTCACTCAGTCGCTCTTTCACGCGAGCAATCACTGTTGGCACGTCTTCACCTTGTCTCATGATGACAATGCCTTCGACCGTGTCTCCGAGGCCGTTCAAATCGGTGATTCCTCGTCGCATCTCTGGCCCGATTGAAACGGTAGCAACTTGCTTGACTAAGATCGGCGCTCGGCTTCTTGTGTTATAAGTGACGACCGCATTTTCGATATCTTCGACCTTATCAACAAGGGCGCGACTTCGGACCATGGCTTCCGTGCCGGAAAATTCAATTGTCCGTCCGCCACTTTCTTGATTGGAATTTTTGACCGCCATCATGACGTCGTTCATGGTGACTTGAAATTGTGCAAGCTTTGTCGGATCAACTTTGATTTGATATTGCTTCACAAAACCACCAACGGCCGCGACTTCGGCAACTCCTGGAACTGATTGAAGGTGAAAGCGAATCAACCAATCTTGCATCGAGCGAAGGTCAGCAGAATTAAACTGACCTGAACTATCGCGAAGAGCATATTGATAAACCCAGCCGACGCTTGTGGCATCAGGACCAATTTCTGTTTTAACCCCGCTTGGAAGTTGAGAGGCGATGCGATTCATACTTTCAAGAACCCGGCTTCGGGCCCAATAAAGATCAACGCCATCTTCGAAAATGACATAAACATAAGAGAAACCATAATCCGAAAATCCACGGACTGATTTGACTTTGGGAGCCCCTAGCATTGACGAGACAATAGGATAAGTGACTTGATTTTCCATGATGTCCGGAGAGCGATCCCACTTCGAGTAAATGATGACTTGCGTGTCGGAAAGATCGGGGATTGCATCCAGCGGAATGTGTTTGAGCGAATAGATCCCAAGCCCCATCAAAATAAAGGTGATGGTGAGAACTAAAAATCGATGGTGCGCAGAAAACTCAATGAGTTTTTTGATCATCGTCTAGCCTTTGCCCGGCATACACATGGCCATTGGAGTATCCCAGTGCTGATCGGTGGGACATGCTGGAGTTGACGGCTTTGTTTCACCAGGGGCAGGTTCCGAAGTTCCTCGAATTTTTGCTTCCGAATCGATGAGAAAATTAGGTCCTGAGCTAATAAACTGTCCAGGTTCCAGGCCAGAGAGGACTTCATAAAATCCTTCGGATTTAAGACCCAATTTTACTTTTTGCGGAGTCAGTTTGTGATCATCACCAAAAAGATAAACCAAATCTCCAGTGCCAGTATGAAGAACTGAGCTTTCAGGAATACTGACGCGATTTTTAAGGTGAACAGTGATGACACCGCTAAAAGTTGTTTCGGCAAGAAGAGCTTTGGGACCTTGTTGAATAACGCCAACAACTCGCACAGTCCGACTGGTGGGATCGACAATCGAATCCACCGATGCGATCGTGCCAGAAATTTCTCCACCTTCGGCCAAGCTGCTTGAACCTGTGAACGAAAGTCCTGGCTTCACATCAATAAGGTCACTTTCATAAATTTGAAAAGCAACCTTTGATGGTGAAAGAAGTCTTCCAGAAATTGGGATTGCAACGGTTAAGTCCATGCGCTCGACTTGTTGTTTTTGAATTCCGATTAACTCAAGCTGATCTTCAGAGGGTTGAATCGCGGCGCGATGACTTTGAGCAGACTGTGCGGCTTCAGCCTTCACTGGGACGAGTTTCATATGACAAATCGGGCATTCACCAGCATGAGTCGCATGGATTTGAGGATGCATCGGGCAAGTCCAATAGTTTGTGCCATTGAGCTTGGTGATCACGGTTTTGTTTTTTGAAGCGTCCTTATCATGAAATATTTTTTTTGCGGCCCAAAGTCCGACGAGAGCCAGCACGACAATAACGCCGATCCATTGCTTTTTCATGGTGACACTCCCGAGGTAAAGCTAGAAAGCTCGGCGATCGCAGCTTCGAATTGTTCTCTTAAATCCAAAGCTTTTAATTTCAAAATAGGAAAATCCTCCATCGCCTCACGATGCTCTTTCAGTGATTCCATATCGCGAGGAGCAATGTTGTTCAAAAGATGCATTCGCTTTTCAGCGCGAGGAAGCAGTTTGTCTTTAATTTGTGCGAGCTCTTTTTTTAAGGACTCGGCTTTGGCAAGAAGGCTGGCTTTTCGAGAGTCGATCTTCAGTTGTGCTTGAGACAATTCAACTTCGCCTTGATATCTCTCAGCCGCTGCGGCTTGTGAGGCGGCATGTGGTTCCCAAAAGAAAATAAAAGGCAGAGAAACTCCAACCATCACTTCGTTCCATTTTGACATCATCGTCGTTCCACCACCCATCTCTCGATAACGAAGACTGATGTCTGGCAGCCAAAGAGAGCTTGCTTCTGATTCGCGGGCTTTGAGCTTTTCAAAGTTAAATCGTTTGACCTCTAATTGCATCGGTTGAGACATCTCGCTGGCGGTGGGGATTTTTGAGAGGGGTGGTTCTAAAAGCGAAGGCTGATAGGTCATGGGATTTTTTCCTGCAAACTCAGCCAGCTGAATTTGCTTTTCCCGAACTGTTTGCTCAGTCTCTAGAATTTCATTATCGAGAAGATCCGAGTCAGATTCTGCCTTGAGTAAATGAATTCTGAGAGAGGAATCGGATCTGGCACTTGCCGTGACAAGTTTGATATGTTGTTGGATCACGCTTTTTTGTTCATCAAGAAATTTGACTTTTTCTTGAGTGAGCCATGTGGAGATATAAATGAGACGAGCTTTTGCCAAAATTTCACCTTGCATGACGGAAAAATTGGCGCCTTCAGCTTGAGCTTCAAGTTCTCTTGCTGAATGATCGTTTGATAATTTTGTCGGGAATGGAATTGTTTGGCTGACTTCAAAATTATTGGCAGTCCCGCTTTGATCGCGCATTTGCGAAACGGCCAGCATGGGTGGTGGAATATGAACGCCAATAGCTCTGGCCTGTGAGGCATCAAGGGATGCTTTTTGAGATTTCAAGGTCAAATTTTTCTCTGAAACATCTTTTAAATAATCATTGAGAGAAAGATCCGCGGACCACGTCCGCGAGGTGACGAGAAGCAAAGAAAAAAATAGAATTATTTTCTTTAATTTCATTTAAGATCCAAAGACAAGTTGTTTTCTAAAGCGAGAACGCAGCATCCATCCCAACTCCAATGTGACAATGCCACCAATCAGTGAGCCCGCCATCCAGAGCGCGGCAGGAATGAAAAGAACTTCCGCGCCAAGACATAAGAAAACTCCAAGGGAAAGGCCTGTGAGCAGAGTCAATTGAAGAATCTTGTGACGGCGAATGACTTTCACTTCTTCTGGTTTTAGTAAAAAACTCAATGCCAACGCACTGAACCCCAAATAGAGCAGTCCACAAAGTGCCATGCAGTAGGTTTTACCAACAAGAGACATCATTGATTCCATAGCGTCATAAAGAGGTAAAACTCTGATCCCAAATTGCGAACAAATGGAAAGAGAAAAGAGACTCACCACAGTATGGATTCCAAGCACTTTTATGAAAACTCTGTGCGCAGTCGGATTCAATTCTTGGTGAACATGCGAAAGGATGGCGTGATTTAATTTCGTCGGCGGATTTATTTCAGGAGCCGAGAGAAATTCATTAAACTCTGCACCGAGTTTTTTATTTTTGAGCGTCATGATTTATTCCCTTTCTCTGCTGGTGCCAAAATTTTCCTAAGACTTTTAATTCCTCGACTGATGATCTGCCGGGCATGGCTCGGAGATACTTTGAGTCTAAGGGCAATCTCCTCAAATGGCAGATCATCCTCATAGCGCATCTTCACGGCGGCCTGTTCTCTGCTCGAAAGTCCTTCAAGGGCAACGGAGCTGATTTCGAGACCAACGGTCTGTTCGGATGTTCGCTCATCCATCGCTTGCTCAATGATGCTACTATTCGCGTCTTCCTGAATTCGCTTTTGTTTTCTGCGATGATCCAAAAGAACGCTCTTGCAGACTGTGAACAACCAAGGAGCAAATGGAAACGCGGGATCGTAATGACGACGAGACTGATGAAGCTTCAGGAAAGTTGCTTGAAAGACATCGTCTGCTTGACCTGCGTTTTTGAGCTGATTCATCAGAAAGCCATAAACCCGAGCGGAGTGACGCCGAAAAAGCAAATCAAAGGCGCCATCGGCCCCATTTTGATACGCTTGCATCAGCTCTTCGTCGCTGGAGCCTTCATCGAATTTCATCAAACCCCTCACTCAGTAATACGAAGCAAAAAGATGAATTGTGACAAGATCAATAAAAATATTTATTCATCTTAAATTCACTAATGCTTTCTTGTTCTTAGTCTGCTACCTATAAAGAGGCCAAGCAAGCAAACGATGCTAGTTTTTTCAAAGGAGAGCTTGAGTGAACACGATAAAAATATTTGCCAAAATTGGGATTACAGTCACATTATTTACTTCTTTTTATTTCGTAGGAATGAATTCTTTTGCTGAAACAATTCAATGCCGAATCAATTGTTGTGCTCCAGAAAGTGATCTCCAAAAAAATCTTTTCGAGGCAGTGAAGACAAGCAATAGAGATCTTCTCGAAGCAATGCTGAGCTGTGGACTTGATTTGCGGACGGTCGATGAAAAAGGATGCACTCCTTTATTAGTCTTGTCTGACAAAAACTGTGGGAGCGGGCAATTCGATCTATTTGCGGTTTCTGACATCAAAGAAATGGTTGCCGATCTTATTAAAGCGGGAGCGGTTGTTGATTCTCGAGACCCCATCACTGAAGAGACATCTTTGATAAAAGTAGCTCACATTCAGGATCTGGATTCCGCAATGGAATTGGTGAAAGCCGGGGCTAATCTCAATGCTCAAGATAAAGATGGTATGACGCCACTGATGAGAGCTGTTGAAGCAAGGTATTTGAAAATGGTCGAGGCTTTTGTCGCCGCAGGCGCTGATCTTGATTTAAAAAACCGGATCGGGCAAACGGCTTTAGATATTGCGACAGCGCATGGATCGAGTGAACTTTTCGATGCTCTGGCTGGAGCAAACATCGTCACTGTTCAAGCGAATAAAGAGGGTGTCTGTTCGCCAATGTCACTTGTGCTTAAGTTAAACCAGCCGAATAAAATTATTTTAAAAACAGAAAATCCAATGTTGATGTTAGCTGCAAAAGATTTGAATATCAATTTGATGGCGGGTGCTGGAATGGATGCCAATGTCACAATCACTCCACAAAAAGCCGGAAAATTCGTGATGACTTGTGGGCCGCAAATGGGAGACGGAAATCCGCAGGGTTCAATCTTAGTTCAGTAGAAACGTATCAGTAATCATAGTTGATCAAGTTTTTAAAATATCCAGGTACTGGAGCTTTGAAGCTCACTCTCCGTTTGCTAAAGGGGTGAGTAAACTCAATGCTCGATGAATGCAGTCGGAGATTTTTGTCAGTGCTTGTGTTCTTGCCATACTTGACGTCTCCGACGAGCGGGTGGCCAAGATCTGCGAGATGGACTCGAATTTGATTTTTTCGTCCGGTCAGAAGATTAATTTTAAGCAGGCTGTATTTATCAGTTTCTTTGAGCACCGTGTATTCAGTGTGCGCGAGTTTCCCTTTTTCATCAGTGCCAGAGTGAATCACATAATTTTCATCTTCAGTGAGATAGCTTGAAATTGTCCCGGTCTTTTTTTCAAGCTTGCCATGGACAATGGCGTAGTAAGTTTTGATCGTGGTCTTCCAGTTGTCTTTCAGAAAAAACTGAACCTGCTCCGTTTTTGCAAAAATCAAAACGCCGGAAGTGCCTTGGTCAATCCGATGAACGACATAGACACATTTTTTTGATTTGGGATTTCCTCTGCGCACGTATTGGTTCAGCAAATTGTGAACCGTATTTTCGCTTTCCCACTTGGCCGCCACAGTCAAAACACCAGGAGCCTTATTGCCAACAATAAGGTCCAAGTCTTCATGCAGGATTTCAAATCCTTGAGGCTGATATTTTTTAGGTACTGGTTTCATTTGCTTAGTCGACCAAGCAATAATTCAAATATCCGAAATCTCGAATGCCGATAACAATGGATCCCCGAGCATTGAGAGGGCACAATTTTTCAATAGAAGGATTGTTAACGATCATTCCGGCATTGAGCATGCTCTGAATGTCCTGGCGAGAAGCTTGGGCCGCATCTTTTCCTAAAGACACCATCACTCCGAGCAAAGAAGCCTGGTTCATAGAGCTTGAAAAAACACCTGATGGAACATCCGAATTTCCATAAGCCTTGGTTGGTGCGCCATCGTCCGTTTTTAGGGGAGAGAGTTTGAGTTCAATGTTCTTAAAGTCTTCCAATAAAATTTTCGAAGAGGGTTTCAGCAACTGATCAAGCAAACTGCCGTCGTTGATGGTGATTTCAGCTTTGTGCTTAATACCTTCATAATCAACGTAGTGAAGTGTTTCTGCAGAGGCGCTCAAGCCAAAGCAGAAAGACAGGAAAAGAAATCCAAGGGCAACAATAGAACTTTTCATAAAAACTCCTAATCATTAGACAGGCTGACCAATTTTGGCGCTGGAGGTGAGGCCAACGCCAATCAGTTTCAATCCATGTGCTATGAGGAGCTTTGTGCAGGAGACGTGCCGAACGAACCCATCTTGCCCTCTTCAAAATCAATGAAGGCCTGACGAATTTCAGCAGGCGTGTTCATGACAAAAGGGCCGTAGCCAATGATCGGCTCATCAATGGGTTCTCCGCCGAGAAACAAAAGTTTCGTGTCTGCCGTCGCAGTGATGGTGAACGAATCGCCTTTGCGCTCAAGCAGGGCCAGCTCGGCCGTGCCAATTTTTTCGCCGTCGTGAAGTTGAATTTGACCACTCAACACAAAAATTGCCGTGGTGTGGCCGGGTTGGACTTTGAACTCAGTCGTGTGACCGGCGTTCAATCGAACATCCCACAAATTCATCGGACTAAATGTTGAAGCCGGGCCTTGGTGACCAAGATATTCTCCAGCGATGACTCTGACTTTTCCTGCGCCATTGGGAATTTCTACCGTCGGAATATTTTCGTTTTTAATTCCTTGGTAGCGAGGCTTTGCCATTTTATCTTTTTTCGGCAAATTCACCCACAGCTGAACCATTTCAAAAGTTCCGCCATGAGCAGCAAATTCTTTTCCGTGTTTTTCTTCATGCACCAATCCAGACGCAGCCGTCATCCACTGCACATCGCCAGGCTTGATGAGACCGCCGCCACCAGCAGAATCTCTATGCTCCACTTCGCCAGAATAAACAATGGTTACAGTTTCAAAGCCGCGATGAGGATGTTCGCCAACACCTCGGCGTTGGTTTGTCGGTGCAAACTCAGCAGGGCCGGCATAGTCCATTAAAAGAAAAGGAGAGATTTCTTTCGCGAGATCGTTGTAGCTAAAAATAGAGCGAACAGGAAATCCATCTCCGACCCAATGAGGTGTATCGCTTCGTTGTGTGTGTATTAATTTTTTCATACATATTCCTTTTGCTGGAATATGGGAAGCTTTGGCGATTTGTAAAGGTCGTGGATTGAGTGCTAAAAATCAGCAATGACACGTTTTAAAACTTGAGCCTGATTGTGAACCTCATCCTTGGCGCCGTAAACAAGAGTCACAGTTTGTTTTTTGCTTTTGTCGGCAATTTCATGAAGTTTTGGTTGAAGCTCTTTGGCTTTTAATTCTTGGCGGTAAGCTTTGGTGAAGGCTTGCCAGTTCTCGATTTTATGCCCGAAGCTTTTGCGAGTTCTTGTACTGGGCGCGATCTCTTTGGCCCACTCGTCCAGGCGAAGATCCTGCTTTTTAATTCCTCGCGGCCACACGCGATCCACCAAGATGCGATAGCCGTCTTTTTTTGTTGCGGGCTCGTAAGCGCGTTTGATTTGAATCATAGCTCAACTCGAACATGAATGAATTAATTAATTCAGAGCTTTGCCAGGAAGGATATTCCCTTGTCCCCAAACCACATCAATCAACGGGAGATTGGCTTGATCAAGAATGAAGCGGATTTGATTTTGATATTCCGAATTTTGGAAAACCAAAACCAGCTGAGTCAATTTTGTGAAATCCACGTCGGCGGGGCAGAGTTCTTGATCTCCACCAGTCATCAGATGTGTTAATTTGTAAGTTTGTGTGCCCAACTGCAAAGTTGTGTCACCAGTGTATCGAACAACGCTGGAGCATTCTTTCAAATCCACTTGGTTTAAGTGGATGGCTCCTAAATGAGCGGACACGGCAGCAGCTGCTGGATTGACAAGAACTGTATAATCTTGCGGAATATGATCGAAGGCAAAAACAGAACTGGCCATCAGAATTATCGCAAAAAAACCAACCAAACGACTCATAGGATCTCCTTTTTAAAATAGGGACGCGCTGAGAATAAGCACACATTTTGGGGTTGTCTAGAGAGCAGAGGTTTTATCGCGCTGAAGCTTTACGGGCTGCGTTGGATTTGATGTGTGGAGACGGTGAGGTTGTCAGGGGTCTTGATTATTGCCAAAATAACGCATGCTCTATGGACTGAAAGCGCAATTTCAAAAAGTAGCTTTGTACTTTGCCACGTCAGGGCTGACGGCGAATCAAGCCAGTATTTTAGGATGGGTCTTTGTTTTACTGTCGGCCGCGTCTCTTTATTTCGGGATGCATCTTTTAGATTTAGATAAAGTTTGGGTGGCATGGCCACTGCTTTTATTTTCTGTGTTCACTTTTTTGCGCTTGGTTTTTAATGCTCTCGACGGAATGATCGCTCGTGCCACCAACAAAGCTTCACCCATGGGTGAGCTTGCCAATGAGCTCGGAGATATTTGCGGCGATACCATTTGTTACGGCATTTTATTTCTTATTCCCTTCGTGAATCTTTTAGTGCTGACTGCTTTTTTATTGGCCTGTTGGTTCGCCGAATTTACTGGAGTTTTAGGCAGAGCTTTGCCGGGCCATATCCGCCGCCACGAATCTTTGCTGGGCGGGAAAGCGGAGCGAAGCCTCCTCTTTTGTCTTTTTACTTTGGGATGTTTTTTCTCACCTGAACTTGCGGTTCACATCAATCAGTTTTTGGGTGCGCTTGCGCTCCTCACGTTCGCGACGGGTGTGGTGAGAATTGTGAAAATTCGCAAGCAAACACAAGGCCTCGAGTATCAATCCCACACCTCCTATGGCAGGTAGCATGTTGCAGATTTGTTTTTTCCTGATCGCCAATGCCCTTGCTGTTTTTCATTTTGCGCAAACTGGAAATCGATCTCTGTTAGCCTTTTTTGTTATTGCGATTGCGATCCTCGTGTTCTTCTCGGCTCTGATTGCCAGGCTTGAAAAAAAAGGTCATCTCAACGCTCACGAACTGATGGCAAGGACCATGACTTTCTGGTGGATGCTTTCGCTATTTGCCTTGGCTTTGATTTCACATCCCATGGTGATTTGTCTTTTGCTTTATTTGGGTTCATTTTTATCTTTGGCCGAGTATCACTCCCTCATTTTTCCTGAAGAGAAATCGCTCAAAAAAATTATGATGGATCCGTCATTTTGTCTCATTTCTTTTGCCTGTTTGGTGAATTATGCGTTGTTGTATTTTGTCGGCGATGGAGTTGTGCTTTATTTTGGATTTTCTTTGATCTTTATGGGCATAGGGCTACCGATTTTTTATGTGATCAAAAATCGTGGAGACGAGTCGGCTCGAAGTCTTTTGCCTTTGATCTCGGGATTTTTGTTTTTTGCGGTCTTGCTGACTTTGGCTTATCCACTTTATGCGATGAACGTGAACGCTTTTCTGGTGGTCATTTTTCTGACTGAAATTCGAGATCTGATTTCTTATTGGCTGGGAAAGGGGCTTGCCAAAACAACATGGCAGTCGTCGAAGAGACAGCAATGGGTTCATCAAAAAATAGCGCCAGCAATTAGCCCCAATAAAACTTGGAGTGTCGGCATTCTTAGCACTGTCATTATTTATGCCATTGGTTTGTGGTTTTCGCTGAGCATTTTTGATCTAGGATATTTTGGTTTGTTGAAGTTGAGTTTGGTTCTTTTCAGTATTGGAATTTTCGGGTTGTTTGGTGATTTGGCATTTTCGCTGGTCAAACGGATTTATGGTCAAAAAGATTCGGGGAGTTGGCTCCCTGGAGGCTCGGGCATGATTGACCGGATTGATGCTTTGGTTTTCACGATTCCAGTGGCGTATTTTATTCTACAATTTTTATAGAGGTTTTTTATGGACGTTGGACTTTATCTTCTCAAATATCCTTTTCGGCGATTGATCGGTTTTCTTTTGCCTTTGTACCGCAATGTTGAGCCCAATCGCATCAGTCTGAATCTGATTCCGGTCGGCATTGTGATGGCGTGGGTTTACCACCAAGCTTTGACCACGGGACCGGCTTGGCTTTTCTGGATCGGCATTTTACTGGGCTTTGTACGTATGATCGTAGCGACCCTCGATGGGCTGGTGGCGGTTCATTATCATAAATCCAGTTTGCGCGGCGATGTACTCAATCGACTGACTCCAGAACTCTGTGACATGATTTTACTCACCACCTTGGTGGTGACAAAAGGTCTTTATCCGCTGGGCGCCTTCGTGTTACTTTTTGCCTGGGCGACGCCTTTTTTTGGATTGCTGGGAGCGCCGTCAGGACTTGCTGTGCAGAGTGTGGGCCCGGTGGGGCAAACCGATCGCTTAGCGGCACTCATGGTTTTTTCTTGTCTGCAATTTTTAAGTCTTCGGTTGGGTTGGGGGCTTGATTTTATCCAATACTTTTTTGTGTGGATAATTCTGGGCGGAGTGCTGACTTTGGGGCTTCGTTTTTATCGTGTGTTTCGAGAAGCAAAAGTCAAAGATCAGGCAAAGCAACAGGTCACACATGGACATTGAGATCCTCGAATTCAGAAAAAATCTGCCTTATCTGAAAGGGCATTGCTTTCTCAATTTTGCAGCCACGTGCCCTGTGCCGGTTTCAGGAATTACGGCCATGCAAAGCGAGATTGCAGCGATGCAAGAGCCTCTGGGCAAACATTTTTATCAAAGCCTTAATAAAATTGAAACGATTCGAAAGAACCTCGCCCGGTTTATTGGTGCTCACGCTTCGGAAATTGCTTTTGTGCAAAACACCTCCAGCGCGGTCAGTACGATTGCACTCGCTTTGAATCTTCAGCCCGGCGACCGAGTGCTGGTGCCAGACAATGAATTTCCTTCGAATTATTTTCCATGGAAGAACTTAGAAAAAAAAGGCATCGAGCTTGTTCCGTTTCAAATCAAAAAAAATGAAAGCGTGGTGACCACTTTAAAAAATCTCAATTTAGAAAAGGTAAAAGTTATTAGCGTGAGTGCTGTCAGCTTTGAGACGGGAAAAAGAATTGATCTCAAAGAGTTTGCCGATTTCTGCCGATTAAAAAAAATCTATTCGGTGGTTGATGCCATTCAAGCCATTGGCAACAGCCACATCGATTGTCAGGAAATGGGTTTTGATTTTTTAGCATCGGGTGCTCAGAAATGGCTCTTAGGCCCTGTTGGCTGTGGTTTTATCTTTGCGAGGCGGGAGCATTTAAAATCACTTTTTGTGCCGATGGTCGGTTGGACCAGTCATAAATTTCCTGAGTATTTTGATCTCAGCCAGTTGGATTTTTCAGAGGAGATGACAAGGTTTGAACCAGGACTTCCCAATTATCTACCCATTATCGGCATGGGTGAATCGCTGAAGCTTCTGGAGCAAATGGGGATTGAAAAAATTCAGATGAAAATCGCCGAACACATCGCTTATTTAAAAAAGGGAATTCAGTCCCTGGGATTAGAGCTTTTGACCGGCGACCAAGATCTCTTAGGCGGGATTTTATGTTTTAAAATTCCGCAAAAAATCGATCATCGTAAAGTTCACGAGTATTTTGAAAAAGCTAAGATTTCGGTCACGGTGAGAAATGACTATGTTCGTGTTTCTCCACATTTCTTTACTCTTGAGTCTGAGCTCGAACAGTTTTTAAAAATTTTGGCGCAACTAGTGAATCAATCTCTGACTTCGGCAAAATTAAAAACCATCAGGCCGGAGGTTGTCAGCGAAGAAAAGTCAGAGCCAGTCTTAATCAACGGCGCCACCGGAAATTTAGGCTCCTTGGTGGCTCTTAAACTTTTGAACAAAGGGCAGAGTGTTTTTCTTTTAGGTCGCAGTGAAAGTAAAATGAAAGAGCTTATCAATTCAGTTCCGTCAGAGAAGCGAGCGCTGATTGCGGGTTCGGCGACTTTTGATTTTTGCAAGCCTGGTTGGATGGAGGATTTTAAGTCTCAAATCGGGACTGTCAAATTCTCGGGACTGATCAATGCGTCCGGGGGACTGACGATGGATCTTGTTGAAAATCAATCAGAGCCATCAGTTCGGAGTCTTTTTGAAGTTCAATTTTTTGCGCCGTTTTTGCTGATTCAAGAATTTCTAAAAACTTGGAAATCAGAAAAACCATGGGGAGTTTTAAATGTGCTGTCGTCCAGCGGCCGCTGTGGCTATCCCTTACTCAGCACCTATGCGGCAGCCCATGGAGCCCTGTGGGCCTTGTCTGAGTCTTTGCAACGAGAAGAGGCGTTGGTGCCAATGATGAATTTCGTGGCGCAAAGTCAGCACTCACCCTTGCAGAAATTAATGGGGCGCACATCATTGCGGTATTATCAAATTGGAACTTCTTTTAATTATTCGATCTCTGAGGATGTCGCTGATGATCTGGTGGAGCAATTTTTTGCAGGTTCGGCTTTGAAAGCCGATTTCAATTTGCAGTGGAAGCTGTGGTTGAACTCTTTTTCGCCAGAGTTTTTTGCTAAACAGATTGCTAAAGTGTGGCGCAAATAATGCCTCGACTTTGTGGGCGAACTCGCCAAGAGACACCAAGAGAGCTGTCTAAAACTTCGCCTTTGAAAAACTTTTGATCAGCCCTAACGCTGAACTCAAACCTAAGTCATGCACTGTCGAACTTGTGCACAAAATTACTGTCGTAAATAACGATTATTTCTAAAGAAAATGAGGTTTGACCCTACAGCCATGGGCGAAAAATCCGATACATCAAGTAGGGGGATTTATGAAATTTAAAATCACTCATCTTACAAATAAGACAAAAGGAAGCTTTTGGCTGTTAGGTTTTTTCTTCATGGCGCCAATGCTTTTCATGTATCAGAACTGCTCAAAAGTTGGCGTCTCTGATATTGCTCCGGAAAGTTCGCTGAATGCAGCGGGGGCTCCGCCAACATCGAGTGATCCTATTTGTACTCCAGGGGATGCAACTTGTGGAGACGGTGTGCCAAATCCGATAACTTCAAGCACGCCGCCAGATACTTGTACAACACCAATTTCGACAACGATGACGAACAAAGTGAAGCTTCTGTTTTTGATGGACGTGTCAGGTTCGAATGTGTCGGGAGATTCAAAAAATGGCGATGTTCCAACAGACCCAAATGTGATGAGCACAGTAGCGATGACAAGTGGAAGCCATTCTCATTACGCCGTTGCGCAGACCAAGCCTTGGAGAGCCAGTGTTCTCACTCAATTTTTAAATAAGTACATGCCGCTGTCAAATTTCTCGCATCAGATTGCGACCTTTCAGGGAAATTCGGCGACAGCAGATGTCTTAAATAGCAGCGGCAAGGCTGTGTTTTCGAATAATCCAAGTGTTGTTTATATTTCCAATCCGAACTTTCCAAGCAGTGTTACGGATCCAAAGCCAGATCCCTATGATCTTGCCGTCGGAGGTGGTTCGACAGCTTTCTCAAAATTTTTGCAAACTGGAGATGGGAGTTCGACGCCTTATCAAGCCGTTTTAAATATGGCGGCCTCAACCATTCAATATGACGGTGATGCCTCTGCACAATATGTGGTTGTGATGATGACAGATGGGATGCCATCGGATGATCAATTCAATCTACCAACGACCAGCGCTAACGTTGCGGCTTTGAAAGCAGCTGTTGCGCAAATGGTGAATATTGCTCCAGGGCGAGTCACATTCAACACAGTTCTCTACTATCCACCCAATCACGAGTACGTGAATGCCGAAGCTTATCTGCAAGCCATGGCCGATGCTGGTAGCGGAAAATTTAACAAAGCGGATTCCTCGGGATTGCCTTTGCAAATCGATGGCAGCGTCACTGTTCCAAACGGAACGACAACTTGCCCCAATCCTGCGAATCACTAAAAAGCGTTTCTAAAAAATAAATCTCCAAAAAGCGCCTGCCTCAGCGGGCGCTTTTGTTTTTCGTCAAATCGCCTTTAGCAATGAATCCAAAATGTCCATGCAGTTGACGTTTTCAAATTGTTCAACAGTGCCCACAAAGCAATATCTTACATATCCCAGATGAGTCTCGGTCTCATTCTTGCTTTATGGATAGGTATGGGGGAATTATGAAATCGAAAGTCTTACTTTTTATTTTAGGCGCTTTGGGGCTTGCGCTGGGTTTTCAAAACTGCTCGCCAATCAAAACTCAGGATGTGGCCTCTCCGGTCGTTGCTGCTAGCAACCCATCGGCAGGCTTACCGGAAGGTGTGAATCCACCCAGTGGTGGTGGATCATCAGTTGCTCCAGAGCCTGGTGCTCCAGGAAGTCCGCCAAATCCAACATCAGCGGCAGATGCAGTGGCTTTGTGTGCGCAGGGGCTCAACGACGGAGTCAAACACATCGGTAACTTGGGTTCACAAAGTGGTGGTTATGAAGCTTATCAAATCATTTCCATGGGCCAAGCAGGAAGCCTTTCTTTTGGAACTCTAATTCTTGTTGGCAATGCGGATACACCTGTCGTGAATTCAATTGGATCAGTGGCATCTTCGATGTTGGTGATCTGTAATTTGCATGTTCAATTTTTGGGAAGTGTTTCGAACTCACGAGTTGTCTTTGTGAACTCGCAAATTGATCAGATTGGGTCGTGGTCTTCGACACATGTTTTCTATGATGGTAATACCATCTTAGGCACCGCCGGATCGGTATCCAATTCGACAATGACAAAATTAAAATAGAGTCAGCAGAGTCATCAGTGAGCTGTGCAAACAAGCTCGCTGGTGGCGCCATAAAATTCGCCGTTCGAGCGCAGCTCAGAGAAGTGATACTCAATCACATTTCCGTCATTTTTGACTTTGATCAGACTATTATATTGAACATAAGCTTGGGGGATAATTCCAGGATCATTGATGGGCTGCGGAGCTGTGCGTGCCCCAAAATCATAATTCATTTTTTCCAGAAATCCGACGCGACCTGATTTTGTCAGTGCTAGATTTTGTAATTCCATTTTCGCACCAGAGTTGGCATTGAGCAGAGCAAAGTCAACAATCAGTCCGTCTTCAGATTGTGATGAAACCTTCACTTGGCAATCTGTCCACCCAGCGCGCGCCAAATAGCCTGTTGCGCCTTCGACTTTGCCTTGCAAGACCACTGCATTGCCAGCAAAGGCCAGTTGCGAAAAACAAAGCAAAAGACTCATTGCCGATGATCCGATGAACAGACTCAACTTCATAAAAACTCCTTGATGAGCGTATATTCCAGAGTTGTGCAGAGTAGCAACTTGGTGGCAACTCCGATACTGTCATAAAATAGATAAGCAAAAATTCCCTGTTGAACTTTTATTCACTCTCTAAGACAATCTCTGCCAACTGAAAAGGGGTTCTCTATGTATCAAACTAAAAATACACTTCCTGAAAAAACCAGAACGGCTGCGGCAGTCATTCTGCAAGACAATTTGGTGCGCTCGATCGATGTCATGCTGCAAGCGAAGCAGGCACATTGGAATGTGAAAGGACCGCAATTCATTGCTTTGCATGAACTCTTCGATAAAATCTCCGAAGAGTCTGAAGAGTGGGTGGACACGATGGCCGAACGAATTGTGCAATTTGGCCTGATCGCTGAAGGCACGGTGCAAGTCGTTGCCCAAAAAACCAAACAACCAACTTATCCTTTAAAGGCTTCATCAGGACACGAGCACCTAAAAGCTTTGTCAGATTCTTTGGCGCAATTTGGAACTTCGGTTCGTCACGCCATTGATGAAACTGGCAAATTAGGCGATGCCGACACAGCAGATTTGTTCACGGGGGTTTCTCGCTCGGTCGATAAATATGTGTGGTTTCTTGAGGCCCATCTGCAAGGTGAAAAATAAGTGAGAGTTTTAATTTTTGCGGGCTCGCTGCGAAAAGATTCTTTGAATAAGAAATTCGCGCGCGTGTCGCGCCAATTTCTGACAACAATTCCTGGAGTGGAAGTGGAATTCGTTGATCTCAAAGATTACAATATTCCCGTTTACGACGGAGATATTGAGGCCACAATGGGTGTGCCTGCGGAAATTATAAAATTAGGTCAGCAAATCACCAATGCTGATGCCATGGTGATTTCAACTCCTGAGTACAATGGTTCGATGCCAGGCATTCTAAAAAATGTGGTGGATTGGATTTCTCGACTGAAGCCGGTGCCTTTTCGAGGCAAGCATTTATTTTTAACCGCCGCCTCTCCGGGAGCTTTGGGCGGAGTGCGTAGCCTGTGGGCGACACGAATGCCTTTTGAAAATTTAGGCACGCATGTTTATCCAGAGATGATGGGGCTTCCGAAAGCTCACGAACAATTAACGTCTGAAGAAAAATTAGCGGATCTAAAACTGCAAGCGACGTTGGAAAATCATCTCACTCAATATGTGGAGTATGTGAAAAAGACTTTGCGCTGAGTTTTTTGATAAGATTCATCACGACTTGGATTTGAGCTCCTTGGCGAGTCTCAAATTCAGGTCCAGTGTAGCCCCACCAATCCCAGCAACCTTTGGGATTATTCAGAAAAATATTTTTTTCAGCCTGTGGGTAAAGCACGATGATGTTGTTGGCTTCGGCCCACTCGTTATATCCAGCATGAGTGTAAAATTGGTCTTGAATGTCATCCGTTGTTTGCAAGCAGCCGTGAAAGGCCACATGCAAACGACAAGTCTGACCTAGCTCGCAAGAGCTTGGCACATACACATCAGCTTTTTCCGCCATAGAGATCGCATGCAGTTGATCAATACTGGTCAAGCGTTGGGGGATTGAAAAAAGATGATTCGCCACCGCCTTTGTTTTTGGTTTCAGCGGCCCATAAAGATGTTGCAACATTTCTCCGGCTCCGTCGTACTGGCAATGATTCAGATAGGGGGACTTGTCACCCGTAAAGCAGTCATTGCCAAAATCCAAAGTTGGAAGACCATGGCCACCATCAATTTGATTGGCGTATAAAATTTGGTCGGCTGGCACCGAAACAGTTTCAAAAAAATGAATATTCTGCTCTGTCAGAGCGGCCGAAATGATGGGATCTTTTTTGCCGCGATAAATATAAATTTTGCTGTGCTGAAGATTGCTCAGTGGAGCAATGAGGTGCTGCTTCTCAAGCTCGTATGTCAAAGCCATGGTGTCGTGAAAATTCGGTGGTGAAAACTGGGCCGACGAACAACCCAGCAATGCTTGGTTGAGATCACCATGAGAGCAATTGTAAATTCCGCCAGCAAAAACTCCGAGCCCTGAAAAAATGTCGGAGTCTGCGACTTGCATTTGCTCAGCCATATAAGCGCCAGATGACAAACCTGAAACAGAAATTTGGGTGGGGTCAATATGATAGGCTTGGGCAAGGCTACCGCCGGTGATTCCGAAAAAGCTGAGAAAAAATATGAAGTTCAATGATTTCATCTACCCTTCGGGGCTAACAAGAGCCCTGCACTTTGTCAGTATTTTTTATCCATCTGAATGATTGAGTGGAAAATCAACTTTAAGGTGGCTAAAATAGGCCTGTTTGATGTTAAAAGGATGGAAATGAAGTTCACGATTGAAAGTGTGTCAAAAATGACGGGGATTCCGGCGTCCTCTTTGCGGAACTGGGAAAAGCGCTATGGCTTTCCTCAGCCGGAAAGAACGGGTGGTGGTCACCGTTACTACTCAGCCGGAGATGTTGAGTTCTTAAAGCTGGTGGCGCGCTGGATTGATGAAGGCCAATGCCTCAACGAGATCGCCAGATTCTATCAACGCAAATGCAGTGAAGCTTCGCTGTCACCCACGCAAAGCGAAACTTTGTCATTGGTGTCGGCCGTCACTGACGATGTCACTTATCGTGTCGAGCTTTTGTATGAAGCGCTTTTGAAGTTTGATCAAATCGCCATTCAGCAACATTACGCCATTCTCAATGCCAAACTCAGTCACGGCCAACTTTGTGATCGTGTCTTTGAAAAAATATTTTTTCGAGTCAAAGAAGATCGCACCGCTGGAAAAATTAGCATGGGCCAAGATCGTTTCGCCGCCGCCTTTATTCGCGTGAAGTTATCGAGCTTCTTGGCCATTGATTTTCCATCGGAGCAAGGCCAACCCGTGCTTTTGGCCGCCATTGAAGAAGAGCGCCAAGAGGGCGCGCTTTTGATCATGGGAACGCATCTGAAATTTCGCGGATTCCCGGTGCTGTATTTTGGCGCAGGTCTTCCGCTGGAAGGACTGCAGAGTTTAGTGAAAGATTTAAAACCTGCTGCGGTTTGTCTTGCTTACGTTGATCCAGCGCATTTGAGGCGTGATTTGCAAATTTTGGGAGAGATGGAAATTCCTTTTTGTATTGGCGGCCTGATTATTTTCAATCATGAAGCCATGAGCGAAATTCAGCAAGAGGCTCCGGCAAATCTTCATTTCTGTCAGCGCGCCAGTGGCAGCGAGGCGGCAGAGTACATCGAATTGATTTGTCAGTGCCATCCAAAACTGAAATGATTCCTCTGTCCACAGGGGGTCATCATGTTTCGCTTCGTTCTTGAAACCTTACTCATCACTTTTATCATGTCATCGGCTCAGGCGGTCACTCAGACGCAGTTTTTGCCAGGCAACTACAGTGCGATGGCTTATGCTCGGGCGCAGACGCCGGATGGTCAGCAGGATCAAGATCCGTTCACTCTGTTTAAGTTGATGAATGTGCCAACTCAAAACACGATGATGGGACCGGGCAAAGCGATTTTTACGACGGCAAGAGATTTCAATTTAACCTGTGCGACTGAAAAAGGACTTTGTTCGATTGTTCTCAATCACTCCGATCATGTGAAGATTTTACCGCAACAAAAAATCATGAGTTTTACGGTTCAAGGTGCTGAAGCGGATCAACTGCGGGCTCTGTTTGATCTGGAGCAAGGTGAGTTTCACTTTCTTTCAACCGATCACAAAATGCGAATCACTGCCGTGCCAGGAGCTTTCGAATTCCTGGTCAACGAAGGCGGAATTCAGGCAAATTTTTAAAAAATGCGAATGTAAATTTTGACCTATTGTGCCAATGAGGGGAGCTGGTGTATAAGTCCCACTCGCAGACAGCAACTAGTAGGAGGACTCTCAGTGATTCATGACGACTTAGATATCGACGATATTGAAATAGGTTCTACGACTCCAGTGAAAGCGCCAAAAATGGCCAAAGAAATGGACGAGGACGACGAAGATTTTGAAGAAGCAAGCAGCGGTCGTATCGACATGTTTTCTTCTCCCGATATGGATGACAAGCAGTTTGATAAAATGGTGATTGGTGAAGAGGTTGAGGACGATCTCGATCTTGATACTATCGATAATATTTTGGAACTGACGGAAGAACGTTACCCAAAATTCACTCTGGCAAAAAACAAAGCTCGCTTCTTAAGAATGGTGAGCTGGTACCGCGCGAAAGAAGAGTGGATTGAAGTGGCTCCGATATCAGGCGTGACCAAACTTTTCAAACAGCAAACCAAAGAGCTCGAAGGCATTCGTGCGAGCAAGCTGGATTATGAAATGGAATTGGAAACCGGAACTCTGACTCCAAGTCAGCGCTCTTACCGCAAAGACGAGCTTAAAATGTGTCGCGTGCAAGAAAAAATGGCCGTGCACCTGATCTCAAAACTGCAACTCAAAATCAAATCCGGCCGCCGCTAAAAAGAACCTGGTTCGTTGCGCCGAAGGTGCACCTTTGGTGCTGGCAGAAACGCCGAGTTAAAAATTAGATTTTCGAAAAAGCCTCGTTGGAAACAGCGAGGCTTTTTTTTGAGCTTTGTTCGTTGGAAGTATCCGTGCTGAGCAATATTTTGATTGCAACTTTATCGTCGGATCATTAAGTTTCGCTGCATATCATTTGATAAGCATCATTGTTGGGAAGCAAGCGGAGGAATAATGAAAATTCGAGTGTTGATTTTAAGTTTAATGATGACAAGTGTTTCCTTCGCGCAAGCTCTGGATTGCTCGAAAAAAGCGGGGACGTTGCCGTCTCCAAACAATGCTATTGGCACGAGCGATGCGAACATTCCGGTCGAGCATGTGATTGTGATCATGCAAGAGAATCACTCTTTTGATGCGTACTTCGGAAGACTGAATCAGCCGCAGTATTATGGCTCGCAACTGGACGGCGTGAGCGAAGCAATCACCAATCCTGATAGTAATGGTAACATCATTCACGCTTATCATGAAACCAACCTCTGCATTCCCGACACGGATCATATGTGGAATGCGGAACATCAGTCTTGGGACAATGGCAAAAACGATGGGTTTGTGAAAACCAATGGTGTTCGGACTCTCGCATTTTACGATCAAACTAATCTGCCTTTTTATTATGAGCTGGCAAATCAATTCGCGGTGGCGGATCGTTATTTCTGCTCGGTGATGTCGTCGACTTATCCCAATCGTTATTTTCTGATGGCCGCAACCGCCTTTGGCCACTACACCAATGACGAACCTAAAGATGAGACTGAGTTCACTCAGCGCACGATCTTTGATGTGATGACTGACGCCAAAGTGTCTTGGAAATATTATACGGACTCAGAAGGATATCTGCAGCTCTTTCGCCCGATGTGGAAACGCAATCAAGATAAGATGATGCCTTTCACACAACTGCAAAAAGATTTAGCGGCGGGGACTTTGCCGCAAGTGACTTTTATCGATGCTGAATTTGACACTCAAGATGAGCATCCCGATGCGGATGTGCAGATTGGCCAGCAATGGGTCGCACAAATTATTCATCAATTGATTCAAAGTCCAGCGTGGCCAAAGACAGCACTGTTTTTAACTTACGATGAAAACGGTGGCTTTGCTGATCACGTGGCTCCACCCAAAGCTTGTGCGCCCGATGAGATCAAGCCAGATCTTCCGAATTGGGCGACTCCTGATGACTACAGCCATTACGGTTTCCGCGTGCCGTTTGTGCTCGTGTCGCCATTTGCAAAGCATCACTATGTTTCACATGTGGTGTACGATCACACTTCGATTTTAAAATTCATCGAGACAAAATTCAATTTACCAGCACTGAGTGCTCGCGATGCCAATGCCGATGGAATGATGAGTCTCTTTGATTTCAAACATCCGGTGATGACTCCGCCGATTCTCCCGTCGGGAGAAATGGATAACGGCAAGGCCTGCAAAATCCACTGATAAAAGATTTATCGCAAAAAGTGTCTCAAAGTGAGATGGGGCCTCCATCGGAGGTCCTGAAAACTCTGTCTCACGTCCGTTTTAGCCTGGTCCCAGGTTGAGATAAAAATATTTTTCGTTTGGCCCTTCATTCTCACAATGAATCGCCGATAGGTACAAAGTGAGTCGAACTGTGCTTCGAAGGCGAACACTGTGAGACATTTTTTGCAAACAACCCGGTTAATGGACGTTGACCGGTTTCAAGGAGGTATCAATGCCACGAACAATGGTCTTCATCGTATCGGATGAAGCAGAAGTCGTTGAGAAAGCCAAGACTACTCTGGCTCCACTCGGCGTGACCGTCAACACATACGGCCCCGGCCAATGGAGAGAGGGAATGGATAATTCATATTTCCGTTCTCAGCTTTTAACTGGAGTTCCTGCACTGGCTTCAGGCAGCAGCCCATTAGAAAACCGAAGCAACGTTCTTCCATTCCCAGGTCCAACCGCGACTGGAACGACATCAACAGATGGTCGCACTGCCGTGTCGACAATGGATGAGCTTGAGAGCAAAGCCATTGAAAACGCGATTCTGCAATTCCGTGGGAATTTGACAGAGGCGGCGAAAGCTTTGGGAATTGGTCGCGCGACTTTGTATCGCAAAGTAAAGCAATACCAAATTGATCCTTCTGTGGCGCGCAAAAAACGCGCAGCTTAAGAAAACGTTCTTTTCAAATTTGAATATAGGAAAAGCGCTGGTGGAAACATCAGCGCTTTTCTTTTCCCGACTCGCCCAAGGTCTTCAGGACCTATCGCAATTGATTCCATTTTGAGACAATCAAAGAGTGTCGAGCCCAACAGGTATTGTGCAAGCTCTCGACAGTTCCAGTCTATTTCCGTGAGTTGTATTGCAGTTCACGTGGCATAGACTTCGCATTTGTAATATCAAGATGGGGGCTTGCAATGAGGGTACTTACTTTTCCAAAGAGTCGTATGAAAAAAGTTGAGAAAATGAAAAAGGCAGAAGCCAAGCAAGTGATTCTTTCTCTCTCAATGGTCACCATGATCATGGGTGCTTTATTGCTTAACGATTCTCTCACCAGCAGCAATCGCCCGCTGTATATTGTCTCTGAAAATTCATCGTCTCGCATTCAGCAACTCAATCGAGCGATCGCCAGTGCTCATCCGATGGATCCCTTTCGGGATCTTGAATGGGAAAAGCAACTGGCCCAAAAATTAGCAATCAAGCCGGGGGCCGATGATCGAACTCCAGCCAGTGTCAGTCGGCGAGTGTCTTCGGTCGATGAACTTCGCTATGGATCTCTCGCGGGAAATTATCGCATGGTCGATACCGCGCAAACCGAAGCCCAACCAGGGATTCGTGAGATCGAGTATGTCGATCCTGTGGATGTGATGGCAAAGCCGGTTTTTTTAGAGCCAGAAACTTTTCTGAACAAATATGGATCACTGTTGTCAGTGAGCTTTGATACTTTTCATCCTATTGCGGCGGACAAAAAAGACAAGGCCTCGGCCCAGGAAAACTCGACCAAAGAATATGAGTTGATCAAAGATCAGAAGATCGTTGGAGTCGCAAAATTTCAAATGGATAGTGACGGTAAATTTCTCGGGCTGAAAGTCCGAACGGCCGGTCTACAAACTGAATAGACAAACTCAATAAAACCAGTTCATATCGATTCAAGATCCGCCGATAGGATCTTGAATGGTCATAGAAGATTTTTCCTCACATTCAACGCCCGATTCTGAAGTTTCATCGAAGATTGCTCCGGTGGTCGATCGAGTTTTGGCTTTCGTTTTTGACGTGATTTTATTTACGCCTGTTTTTGGTTTTATCCTAGCAAAAATTTTCCAGCAATTGCACCGGGTTTATTTTTTATCGCCGGACTCTTCTGAATTTTCTGTGCTCTTGGTGATCGCAGTCATATTTGCAGCCATGCTGGCGATTCTTTTTCAAACGGCTTGCTTGCTTTTGTGGGGCGCGACTCCCGGAAAAATATTTTTTAAAATTAAAGTGATTTCGCTAGGTCAATCTTCAGGTCAACCTTCGCATCGAATCACATTCACGCAAGCGCTTTTGCGAAGCACTCTCTGGTGTGTGGAAGCATTTTGTTTGATGCTTCCTTGGCTTGAAGTCTTAAGTCAAAAGCAACGTCGGCCTTTGCATGACCGGGCGGCAGAGACTATGGTGATTACGCAAAAACGAGAAGGTGATTTGGGTCCGCATTGGCTCGAGACTCAATTTGTCCGCCAATTTCTGATGGCAAGCTTTCTGTTATTTTTTGTGTGGTCGATTTTCAGTCTTGGTCATTACTATAAAATGGCGATGCAAGGCGATTTTCGTCGTGCCGAGTTGGATGCACAAGATGCTCTTTGCCCCGATGTTGCCGCCAGCCTGCAAAAAGGGGAGCTTCGCATTGATAAAGCATTGGCTTTATATCTTGCCGGTCAAGTTTCAGAAGATTGCTTGTCGGCTGAGGCCGGCTTTGTGATGTGGGCGCCTGAAAATGAAGACAAGGCTTGGGGCTATTTGGCACAAGGCTTTCTGCTTTCTTATGATCCCGAATCACAAAAAGATTATTTTGAAAAAGTTTGTGAAGCTGATAGCGATAGCTCGAAAGATAAAAGCAAACAAGATGCTTGCGTGATCGCAAATTATAAAATGAAAAAAGGTCCTCTCGCCGGTGAAAGCTTAACGGCCAATGTGCTTCGAAGTTCACAAAGTTTCGAGTCCGGAAATTACAGCGAAGCCATGCAGGTCTTTGAAGATCTCGGCCGAGTTTCTGGTTTTGAATCTTATGTGCAAGAAGGACTGGTGAAGATTTTTTGGTCACAAAATCAAATTCAAAAAGCGCAAGGGGCCTACGAGACCATCGTGCATGAGATGGACTTTCAGCATAAGCAAGCCTTGGCCTCTTGGATGTGTCATGAGGAATTGGATCAAGATTGCTCGAGCGACGTGCGTTCAGCATGTGAGGATTTAAAAGAAGATTATCTTTCCGATGAAGAGCTGCCGATTCATGATTCTTATGTGGCCTTGGCCTTGATTCGAGATAAGGAATGTCGTCACTCGGAAGCGATTTCCAATATCAGATTCCATGATATTTTTGAAGAGCGAAAAGACGTACTGGATTTTGCCAGAGCTATTTCGCCAGAGACATCGTTCTCTTCGACAGATCGTCGAAATTTACTGACGGAGTTGGCATTTCGGAAAGAGCCTGTTCGTCCCAGTGTGATTCGGAATATGGCGATGCAGGCTTTGATTGAAAAATCTCAGAGTGAAAAAGATCTCTTGCATGTGGTTTCTTTTTTAAAGACTCGAAAAGTAAAAGATTTTTTATGGGTGAAGATTTTTAAAAAAACATTGTTGAAGCTGAATTCCATGAGCGCAACACCCATGGTTGCTGAAATTGTCGGCCTTCCGGATGCCTCATTGATTGCAACCTATCATCTCGATGGGATGGTCACGCAATCCAAAGCTCTCATTGCCAAAACCCATTATGTCAAAGGGGCTGAAGAGCGTTTGCCCGCATCGGTGGAGCCGAAATGATTATTCCTTGGCTGAAGGGCTTTCTCACTTGGCATAAAGCTCCACTGACTTGGACTTTGATTTTCGTGAATGTCTTTATTTTTGCTTTGACCATGGAGCCCGAAACAAATTCGGCGGCCAATGCCTTTGCCAATGTCAGTATGATGACGTTGACGGGGCGTCTTTATTATCAATACCAAAATCCGAACGATGACGAAATGCCAGTGAAAGACATCAATGAGTGGATTGTTATGGGCTCGCAAGGACTGAAAGATCCGAAGTTTATTCATCAAGCGCCAGCCCTGGATTTTTATGGTGACGATCTCGCAATTCAAAAATGGAAAGAAAAAATTGGCGGCTATGAAGAGGCCTTGATTGGCAGAAGCTCGCGCGTGTTTGGTTTGCAAACGCAAAATTCCACACCTCTTTCTTGGATCACTTATCAGTTTATGCACGCAAGCTTCGTGCATCTCTTTGGCAACATGATGATGCTAGTTTTGTTTGGCGCAGCTTTAGAAAATATTTTGGGTGGCACCGGACTTTTGTTGGTTTACTTATTGGGTGGCCTTGCAGGAGCTTGGGGATTTCTCGCTCTGAGTACGACGACGGTTGCGCCAATGATTGGTGCCAGCGGATCGCTTTCAGCGGTGATGGCTTTTTATGCGGCCTATGAGCATCGGAAACGCGTGAGTTTTTTTTATTTCGTGTCTCCGATGAAGGGTTATTGGGGATGGATTTATTTACCGACGCTGATTATTTTTCCACTTTGTTTTTTGCCAGATATCGTTGGTTATCTTTCAACTCCTGCCGAGTTGGGTGATGGCATTGCTTATGCCGCTCATATGGGTGGTGCTTTGTTTGGTGCATTTTTGGGATTTGGCTGCCGCAGACTTCGTTATGCTTCGTGGTTTCGACGCTTTTCTGGCATTGCAAGATAATGTTTTCTTTGCTCTCAAATTTTCTTTCTCATGACATTATGGACTTAGCCTTCTTGTTCATCAGTTCGATTCATTCAAACTGAGAACGCTTTAAAGCAATCAATGCTTGAGAGATAATCATTAAGCCGCAAAATAAAAGAATATGAAAAGAGTGTATCATTATGAGACAGTCCTTTTGGATTTTCCCTGTGGTCATCGCAACAGCAGGGGCGATGACTTGGACAAGGTACCGTTATCATTCGGTCGTGGCCATCAGCAGCGCTCCCAAAGGGCAAGTGCAGGCCCTCACTGCTGACGCTAAGATCAAGCGGCTGATCAAAAAGAATTTGAACGACATTATGGATTGCTATAACGAAAGATTGCAGCACGGACTGAATCGCGAAGGCGATCTTAAGATCGCCTGGGAAATTAATAGTCAGGGAGTTCCATCTCATTTTGCCGAAATGGGAAATGATCTTGATGATTCGGAACTTTACGATTGCAGTGCGGAAGCGATCAGCCAATGGGATTTTCCGGCGGGACAACCGTTCTTTGTGCACTACACATTCCATCTCAAGCAAAAATCGAAACCGGAGGCTGCGGCTAGTGACCGCGCCGTGGCTTCGACCGACGAGCTTAATGAGACGATGCCAATTCCTCTTCCGTCGGAGCAAAACCACGACGTAAAAGATTCTCAGTGACGTTTCGTGGCTCCATAAATTGTTTTAAATAATCAGGGCCGCCGGTTTTTGAACCGACACCTGACATTTTAAATCCACCAAAAGGATGACGATCGACCATGGCGCCAGTAATGCCACGATTGATATACAAATTGCCGACTTCGAACTCTTCACGCACACGCGCAATGTTCGCAGGACTTCGCGAGAAAAGCCCACCGGTCAGAGCATACTCAGTGCCATTGGCAATTTCTAAAGCCTGAGTCAGATCTTTGGCACGAATCACTGCCAGCACCGGACCAAAAATTTCATTCTGCGCCAGAGCTGATTGCGGATCCACGTTGGTAAAAATTGTGGGCGGCACAAAAAAGCCACCAGTCGGAGCTGTTCCTTGATACAAAAGCTTGTTGGTTTTTTTAGCTTCATCAATGGTTTTTAAAATACGAGTGTAAGCTTCTTCATCAACCACAGGTCCCAAGTAAGCGTTTGGATTTTCAGCCGAAGTCTGAACGATTGATTTTGTACTTTCAAGCAAACGCGCTTCAAATTTTTCAAACACTTCATCCAGCACAATCACACGACTGCAAGCTGAACATTTTTGTCCTGCAAAACCAAAGGCCGAATAAACAATGCCATCGACAGCTTCATCAAGATCGGCATCGTTATCGACGATGACGGCATTTTTTCCGCCCATTTCAATGATGCAACGTTTGACGTGTTGTTGCCCGGGACGATGAGTGGCCGCTTGCTGCAAGATATGAAGGCCCACAGCTTTCGAGCCCGTGAAGGCTATGGTGGTGATCTGTGGATGCTTCACCAAATACTCGCCAACCTCTTCGCCAAGTCCTGGCAGGAAGTTAATCACGCCAGGAGGGAGGCCTGCTTCTTTGATGATGTCCATCAGGCCAGCGGCGATCAATGAAGATTGCTCCGCTGGTTTCATGATCACGGTGTTGCCAGTGACCGCTGCCGCGACTGCCATGCCAGCAAGAATCGCCAAAGGAAAATTCCATGGTGCGATCACCAAAGAAACTCCTCGCGATTGATATTCATACAACGACAACTCGCCAGGAACGTGTCCCACTTTCACAGGCTTTGAAAGTTCGCGCATATGACGAGCATAGTACTTACAAAAATCAATCGCCTCAGCGACGTCGCCATCAGCTTCGGTCCATGGCTTTCCAACTTCCAAAACTTGATGAGCAATGAGTTTAAAGCGATCACGAATCATCAGATCGGCAATCCGATCAATATAATCCGCTCGTTCGCTGGCTGGAACTTTCTTCCAAGTTTTATAAGCATTCGCGGCGGCAAGATAAGCAGCTTCCGCATCTTGTTCTGTTGCTAAAGAAATTTGCGCAACTACTTGCGAAGACTGAGACGGATTGACTCGGGCCAGAGTGCGCGCCGTCTTAACATCTTTGCCGTTGATGTGCAGAGGATAAGTTTTGCCTAGATTTTTGCGTGCTTCCGCTAACGCCAAGAGCACGGCTTTGCGATTTTCAGGCAATGCAAAATCTTTTAAGGGTTCATTGTAAAAACGATTTTCAATTTTTAATTCGGGCGATGTCGATTTTAAATTTTGACGAGGATCTTTGAGAAGTTGATCAGAACTTTTATTGTCCGCAAATTTTCCGCGCAGCCAAGACTCATTCGAAGTGTTCTCAAGCAAGCGACGAACCAAATAGGCCATGCCTGGGATCAATTCTCCGACCGGGGCGTACTCACGAACGCGGTAACCCATCTCAGTCAATGAGCGCTTGATCGGATCGGCCATCCCGTAAAGCATTTGTACTTCAAAACCGTTGGTTGGGACTCCCAATTTTTCAGCCGTCACCAGGGCAAAAGATATTGAGCGCACATTGTGCGAGGCAAGAGCTGCGCGAATAAATTTAAAATTTTGCAGTAAGTATTCGGTGCAAGCTTCATAGTTGGCATCGGATTCTTGTTTGTTGGTGTAAACCGGGATCGGCCAGCGGCGTTGTTCGGCCTCGACCGTTTCATAATCCCAGTAGGCACCTTTGACCAAACGAATTGAAAAGGGAGTGCCACGCTCTTGTGCAAAACGAACATAATCTTTGATGTCATCGAGTGAATCGCGCAAGTAAGCCTGCACCACCACGCCGAAATTTTTTGAACCACGAAATTCTGGCTCTAACATCAATTCTTTGAACACTTCCACAGTCAGGTGCTTCACCGAGTATTGTTCCATATCCAAATTGATGAACACATTTTTTTGCATCGCTGATCGAAGGATCGGGCGCAGGCGCTCTTTCAAAATATTTTTAGTTTCATCCCACGCGCGGTCATTGATTTGCGAATACAAAGCGGTGAGTTTCACGCTGACATTCACTTTCGGAATCGGTCCTTCGTGATCACGATCAATCTGCGGAATCTCATCCCAATTTTGCGCATCTTTTGCGAGCCACGCGATAAGCTCTAAATATTTCGCTTGATAATCAAGCGCTTCTTTTTCACTGAGCGTGGCTTCACCCAAAATATCCACTGTAAAACAAATTTTATTTTTACGCGCTTTTTTTAAAACGGGCAGAGCCTCATCCGGGCTTTCGCCAGTGATAAACATTTTTGCCATTTGCGTGACGTTCTTGCGAATCGCTCCGGCCATCAAGCCTGGAGCTAAAGAGCCAAGCCCCAAACCCACGTTAAATACAGAAGGAAGATCTTCACCGCTTTCAGAAAAATATTCTTTCAAGTGACGAGCGACTTCGCCGCCGGAATTCAGTGACGGCAACACATCGACGAAGCGAAACATTTGCGTTTTGAAATGCTCGTTCTTCATCGACCAGTCCATGATTGATCCGTACCAAAAATCTTTGGAGAACAAAGACACCTTGGAGGCGGACTCCATGCGCTTAAAAATTTCTTCGCCTTTTTGTTGGACCTGATTTTGAACGTCGCTCATGAATTTTTACTCCCGGTTGAACGACGATGTTTTCCCTCGGGAGCGCATGAATTTCAAGATGGAAATTGTGTCGACAGCTAAGTCGGTTTTTCACTTGTCGGTGATGTGATTGGAGGAGCGTCTTTTTTCACCAACCACTGATGCGTGATTTGCCCTTCAATTTCCACTTTGACGCGGTCGCCCGCCTGCAAAGGACCAACCCCGGCCGGAGTTCCCGTCAGTAGAAGGTCGCCCGCACACACTGGATAATGAGCAACAACATATTCAATCAATTGAGGAATCTTAAAAATCATCTGACTGGTGCGACCTTCTTGGCGAAGCTCATCATTCACCCACAGGCGAAGTCTTAAATCAGCAAGCTCTTCCAGTTTATGAAAGTTAAAGAACGCTGACACAGGACATGCTCCATCGAAAGATTTCGCCAGAGTCCATGGCAGGCCCGCTTTTTTAGCCGCCGCCTGAAGTTTTCGTTCCGTCAAATCCAAGGCGACGGCGGCTTCAACGAGACCAAGATTGGAATTAAACTTCAGTGCCAGCTCAACTTCATAATGAACTTCTTCCGTCCACCACGGCAGCGTGATTTCAGAAGAGTAAACAGTGGCCGAACTTCCGGCCTTCAAAAAAAAGAAGGGGCTGGTCGGAGTTTCATTTCCTAATTCTTTAGCATGGTCCGCATAGTTTCGACCCACGGCCCAGATATTTCGAATCATCATACTTCGATCCTCCCAGATTGAACGATTGTCCAAAGCTCATCATGAACTTCAAACGCTAAATATTGAGCTGGCGACCAGACCATTTCATCCCGCGAAAAATCAGTCGTGCATGGGATCAGTGGCAAGGCCTCTTCGATCCAATCCAAATGCGTGCAGCAATAAATCACCGCATTTTGATTCTCTTTCCCTTGTTTTTCGACAGAGTGAAAAAGCCTTCGAATGCGGGCCTGAAAGTGCGCGAGCACTTCGGAATTGTGTCGCTCATCAAGATCCATTGTTATCTGCATTTCCAGAGACAAAAATGCTGAAATCTTTTGCAGAGTCTGTTGAGCGCGGCCCTTGGGTGAAGCCCAAAGTCTTGTCGGGCGAAGAAGTTCGCCGCGATTGATTTTTTCTAAGAGCTTTTCAGCTTGCAGCCAGCCGCGAGAACTGAGCGGCGGGTTCGAGATCCCGGCATTTTCTCTTTCGGCGTGACGAATTAACACGACATGCATGTCTCTCAGGATAGCTTTAAGAGTTTGCTCGAGCCAGAGAGAAATGTTATTTTCACAATGATGAAAGTGCATCGTTACGTCACCAATGATTTTACAGTTCGTGTCGCCGCCGTGGATGCCACCGAAGTGGTTTCTGAGATGCAGGCCATTTCCGGCGCCTATCCGCTGGCCACGATTGGTGTTGGTCGAGCCATGATTGCCGCACTACTTATGGCGAGTCAGCTCAAAGACAAACAAGAGGTCGGGATCTTACTTAAAGGCAATGGGCCGTTGGGCAGTCTTTACGCCCATGCGACTTACGAAGGGCAAGTGCGTGGCTATTGTCCGCATCCGCAATTTCAAGCTCCTGATCCACAAGATGCTTTGAATCTTAAAAAGGCTTTGGGCTTTGGTCATTTGACGGTGACTCGTCAGCAGCCTTTTCAAAAACAACCTCATCACGGCACTGTTGAAATGGTGTCGGGTGAAGTCGGTGATGATATTGCTCATTACTTGCATCAATCGCATCAAATTAGATCTTTGGTTTCGGTCGGAGTTTATCTCGATGTTTATGGAAAAGTGAAAGCCGCTGGCGGAGTGCTTCTCGAAGTCATGCCAGGAGTTGAAGAAGAGATTGTCGAAAAAATTCAAGAAAACGCCGACAAGCACAAAAATTTATCGATCAGTGAATCAGTCTTGCGAGGAGTTTCACCCGCAGAACTCGTGAAGCCTTATTTGGAAGGCATGCTCTACACTCAAATTCCTCACGAGCATGAAGTTCAATATTTTTGCCCCTGCACGGTGGACCGCGTGATTCGCGCTCTGGGAACTTTAGGAATCGCAGACCTGCAAGAGATGATCGAAGAAAAAGAGCCCGCGCAAATCACTTGCCAGATGTGCGGCAGATCGTACTCGGTGACGACTGAAGAGCTTTCGCAATTGCAAGACGACCTTCGCCGAAATTCAATGCACTAAAAAGGATAACAACATGTTGATACACTGGAGCGTCAGTCCCGAAATTTTCTCCATGGGGCCGTTTCACTTGCGTTGGTATGGCCTGATGTTTCTCTTGGGCTTTACTCTCGGCTATCAAGGCATGGTGCAGGTTTGTCGTTGGGAGCGATTGCCGGTTGAGAAGTTAGATTCACTGTTGATGCATTTGGTGCTGGGGACGACCATTGGTGCGCGCTTGGGGCATGTGATTTTTTATGACCCGGTTTTTTATTTTTCTCATCCGCTTGAAATTTTTAAAATTTGGGAGGGCGGACTTGCCAGTCATGGTGGCGGCGTCGGGGTGATGGTGGCGTTGTGGCTCTTCTGTCGTAAAAATCCAGAATTCAAACTGCTTTGGCTGTATGATCGCATTGCTATTTTCACAGTGATGACGGGCTGTTTTATCCGTATCGGTAATCTGATGAATTCGGAAATTTTAGGTAAACCCACAGATGGTACATGGGGAGTGATTTTTGAACACGTGGATAAGATCCCTCGTCATCCAGCCATGATTTACGAAAGTTTTGCTTACCTTTTGATTTTTCTCTCGAGCTATTTTTTGTATCGCCGTTGGCGTGAGACATCACCGCGAGGGTTTCTTTTTGGCTACGTCTTGGCCCTGATTTTTGTGGCTCGATTTATCATTGAATACTGGAAAGAAAATCAATCACCCTTCGAGTCCGAGATGATCATCAACATGGGGCAAACTCTGAGTATTCCGTTTGTTCTCGCTGGCGCCTGGATGATGTGGCGAGCTTGGAAAAAAGGCTTTGAGCCCAAGCTTGCGCCTTTGCCCATCAGAAAAAACAAAAAGGCTTAAGATCGCCCCTCTATTTGGCTTAAAATCGTACAATTAAGGTAAACTTAATTGGACCATTTCGCGCGGAGCCATTTAATAAGGAAGTACGGGTATTTACAAGTGAAACCTGAAATGTGAAGATGAGTGCCGGAAGTTGAGGATATGATTGTGAATGATTTGCGAGTGTTAGTCATTGAAGACGAAGAAGAGATTCGTGAATTTTTAGTTTCTCAATTTATCGAAGTTGGAAATCAAGCGATGGGTTTAGCCTCTGGTGAAGCCGTCATTCAAGCGATGGAAAGCTTTCAGCCTAGTGTGATTCTCCTTGATCAAATGATGCCCGGAAAATCAGGTCGGGATGTGATTCGAGAAATTCGCAGTCATGGCCGTTTTTCAGAGACACCGATCATGATGGTGACCGGACTCGACAGCGAACAAGAAAAAATCGAAGCACTGGAAATGGGAGCTGATGACTACGTCACCAAACCATTCTCAGTGAAGGAAGTGATTGCACGCGCGCAAGCTTTGGTTCGTCGTGCGAAGGCCGCTCACAAGTCACAGCAAAAAAATCTGACTGTCGGCGAGCTTCATATTGATTTCACCGCTCATCGAGTGATGATCCGGGGACAGCCAGTGCCGCTGACGTTGACGGAGTTTAAAATTCTTTGCGAACTTTTAAAACAGCAGGGGCAAGTGCTCACTCGGGATAAATTGCGCGAGCGCGCTTTAGGAAATCTCAACGTTACTGATCGTACGATTGATGTGCACATGGCTTCGCTTCGTAAGAAGCTTTCAGACGTGGGTGATAAAATTGAAACGGTGCGTGGAGTTGGTTACAGAATGGCTCTGTAAGCTGGCTGGTTTTTACGGAGGCAGAGTCAGTCTGTCACCGCCTGCTCTAAAGTCCTATTATCATTAGAAAATCTTATGCATGTTGGAGTTGGCAAGAAGCTTGCTTTAGTGAAGAGCAAGACAGAGTTCTATTGCCGGCTCCGCCGCTTTCCGCGGATTCTCGAGAGCCAACAAGCCCATCACCCATCCTTCCTACCTGGAAGGGGAGTCAAAAAAAACTCCTCCCTTCCTGTCTGCGAAAAATCAGCCCCTTCTGCTTTCCATAAGATTTGCTTATACAAAAAAGGTACGGCGTACCCGAGGAATTCTCGGCGAATTTGGGCTCGGGACTGTCGAGAGTTTTGACAGGAAAAAATCACAATGTCTTTCAAGGGTTAGCTTCTCGGAGGGGCTCTATTGAAAAGGAGATCGTCTCTGGCTCCAAAAATGAACTTTACAAGTGGACTCCATCATCATGGGGAAAGTCATGTGGTCTCAGCAAGTTAGCTGAAAACGTCAGTTGGTCTCAGGTTTGTAATAGAAAAGCCTGAGAGGTCTTCAGTATGAAGCGTTGGCTTGTTATTGCACTATCATTGATATCCTTAGGGTTTGTCACCCAAGGTTGCGGACGTCACACCGCCAATCAACCGGCCTGTGGGTTTGTGCAAAACGTTTATGGCGAACGCGTTTCATGGAAGAACACGGCTCCTGTGAATTTATATGTTCATGAATCTTTCCCAACTGCGATGTATCCAGCTCTCGATAATGCCATCAAAGATTGGGAGAAAGCTCTCGGTCGTCCGGCTTTTCATATTGTTGCTTACGGAGTACAAAATCCTGCTCAGCCGGCACAAGACGGCGTCAGTGTGGTTTATTGGATGACAACTTGGGAAGCGAATCAGGCTTCGGAACAAGCTCGTACTTCTGTTTATTGGGTTGGAGATCGCATCAGCGAAGCTGATATTCGCATCAATGCCAAAGATTACCCATTCTACCTAGATACGCCGACTTCCTATAAAGACGTTCACCTGGAAAGCTTGCTGGTCCATGAGTTGGGCCATGTTTTAGGTTTGAAACATCGCGATGACAGCAGCAGCGTAATGGCGACTTATCTGGCGAGTCAAACGGTCAGAACCAATATATCTGCTGCGGACATTACTGATGTCAGCTGTGAGTACTAAGAGGGCTGAAATATTTTTATGACAGATAATTTAAGTTGTTGGAATTAAAAGAACAGACCTAGACTTTTGTGTTGGGTCTTTAAGAAGACCCGAAAGAAAGAGGAAAAAATGAGAACTCAAACATTGCCCGTCACTGAAGTGGTCCTTCCTCAGACCCAAACATTATCTGATGTGGTTGCCACTCAGAGCTTGAGCTATCATGAGATGGCTGACGTACCTGTGCGTGAAATTAATCTTTTCGATCAGCTTGAGCAAAACATGGCTCAGCTGGAAGATCTGCAAAAGCGAATGTCTTTTATGATGCGAGAAATTCGCTATCTAATGAAGTTGTAGGACTGAAAGTCCTCGGCCTCTTCAGGATCTAAGCTTTCTTATCAACAAAGCCAATTTTAGGAATTACAAACGAAACGAAATCGCCGTCGCGCTCTTGCATGATGTGATTGTGAGCGACGGGATGAACGAATTTAAACTCTTCATGAAATGTTTGATAGCTGCTGGTATCAATTTTTTTGTTATCCTCATCCAATTTATCTTTGAAGGTGCGCGATCCCGCCACCACGGCTTTATCTCCCAAAATTCGAACCTTGACGGTGTCTTGATCTTTTTCAGGAAGATAAGTGCGTAAGACATAGCTGTGATCAGTTTCAGCAAGCTGGCTTCCGCGATCTTGGATTTTATAAAAAGGATCGTCTTTGTGTTCTTGAATTGAATTATTGCTGATAAAGAATTGTTTTTTCGCCAGGGCCAATTCTTTGGCGAACATTTCTTTTTGAGCGGAAACCGATTCGCGTTGAGCCGCTTCGTTTCTGCGGAAAGTCTCTTGAAACTGATCATTTTGACGCTTGAGATTTTTACCGTAAACGTCTTTGTTGCGCTCGAAATCTTTTTGATAATTTTCGTGCATCTCTTTATCTTGAGATTCGAATTGTTTCTTTTTTTGCTCCGTCGTGTATTTGTACTGATCTTCTTGATGTTTCAGTTGAGACTCTGTCATCATTTTTTGCTCTGAAACTTTTTTCTCGCCGTCTTGGCGCTGAGCCGCGACGGCTTGCTCGTTTTCAGTATGAACTTTTGTCTGCTGAGCGGTACTTCGTTTCACTTCTTGATCGAGCTTGGCTTGATCTTCTTGGTGTTGACGGCTGAGGCGGGTCGCGCCCTCAACGGTCGTCTTCTGACTTTCTTGTTTGTAACGATTTTTGAGATCGTTCATTTGCTTTTCGCCACCAGCACGCTCGCGCTCGAGTTGTTCTTGATTTTGATTGCGCACTTGGTGCAGCGTCGAATCAGCTTGGCTGCGCTGTTTTTCAAGGGCTTCCGTTTTGGCTTCATTTTCTTTGGTGAGCTGCTCAGAAAACTGAGCATTCATCTTTTTCACTTCGTTCTGATTTTTTTCCTGAAGGCGGGCGCGCTCTGTGGCGCTCTTGTCATAAGCTTCAGTGAGAGCTTTTTTGGATTTATCTTGAGCTTGTCTGAGAGTTTCCTGCTGATGAGCCATGGATTCCTGCGAAGCTTTTTCCATGCTCTGGCGTTTTTCTTGCTCGCGTTGAGAAATGGTTTGCATTCGCTCGTCGACTTGTTTTTCTTTGGCTTGCAATTGATGCTCGAGAGATTTTGAATTGGTGTCGGCGTATTTTTTGTAAGCATCAACTTGCTTGCGATTTTGCTCCTGAACATTTTCTAAGCGCGAAGAATTTTCATCACGAGTGGCCTCAAGATTTTTTTGACTGCTGGTTTTGATGTGATTGATCGCCGCCTCATTGGAGTTAACGATCGCTTCTTTGCGTTTTTGATAACTCGATTGTAATTCTGCGAGATCTTGATCCTGAGTTTTTTGAACTTCTTTGCGTTTACGTTGATACTCACGCTGAATTTCAGCGAGATCATCGGAGTTCGATTGCTTGAGGTTTGTGATATCGGAAGCCATCCCTGTCAGTGTATCACTTTGAGACGTGATTTTCAGGAGGCAAGGCCACTAGGTCAGTGGATCTAGTCTTGAATCTAGGCGTTAAGGAGTTTGTGTCGGCGGCTGAATTTCTTCACGTGGGCTGGCGCAGATCGGTTGAAAATTTTCCGTGCGACCAAAACACATCCACGTGTCGATGTAGGTGATCATTTCGCCGTCTTGCAAAGGATAGAAGCCTCGATATTGGTCGGGGTCGAGAGTGCTCTTGAAAGTTTTAACAACGGTGCCGTCGGTATTTCTGATCTCGAGCATGAAAGCACGGTACTCAGCATGAGCTGAAAACGAAAGACTCAGAGTGAGACAGGCAAAAAGAAAGAGGAGCTTCATCAGCTCCTCTTTCGGTTTTTTATTTGGAAAACTTGACCTTGGGTGGGTCGGGGCGGGGAAAGATTTTTGGCGAGTCTGGTGCTGACCATCCTGCCAGGAGAGCTGGTTTTTTTAGCTAGTGTTGGTGATCTTGTGCGGCTCTTACTGTGTTTTCTACGATGTGGAAATAGGTGCGAACGAGCATTTCGAAAGAGCTGGGATCGAGCTCTCGTAAGTAAGCGACTTTTTCGTAATAAGATTTTTTGGCGATGAGTTCTGTCATCACGTCTTGAACGCGTTTCATTTTGTCGAAGTCGAAAAAATCTTTGTCATCGCAACTTTGTCTCATCACTCCGGCAATATCATCATTCTCGAAGAGAATATGAATTCCTTGTGCTGATTGGCGAAGCAAAGCTTCCATGCGTTCGAGATTTTTTTCCTCAACGCTGCTTTTGTTGGCGGCCTGTGGGTCGACTTTTGTTTCCCCGGGCTTCGTGCTGTTATCATCCATGCCAGACACTCGCTCCTCCTTGAAAACCCATAATCCTTGGGTCCTTCTTTAATGGTGAGAAAGAAAGCGAGAAGTTGCAAGGTTTTGTCATGAGTTATGACGAGCCTCATCATGCGCGAATTACCTGATGTGCTAGACTCGCCCCATTGTTATCGTGAACTGCTATCGATTTTTGCTGAGTTTTTACGGAGGTTGTTATCGCCAAATCCAAAGTTCCCTCTCAGAAGCCGAAAAAACTGAAATCCAAGGGTGTAAAGTTGCGTCGTAAACCCAAGGAGATCGTCATTGATCGCAGTGCTGGACTGGTTTTTTCAAATGAGAAGGATCTCTACGCTTTCTTCCAACCTCAGATCGATCACCTTGAAAAGGAATATCAATCGTTGCGCAAGGACACTGATCTTAAAGAAGAGAACGTTCCGCAGATGGAAGGTTTGCTGGATTTGACTTTGGATGAGCCCGCCGAAATCTGGCATGACGATAAAACATTCAAAGAATTTCCCATTTTCTTTTTCATTCGTCCGGTCGAGGAGATTGCCGCTTTTCACGTGGCCGTGAGTTACGTCTCTTCAGAAGATGAACCCACTTTTATCTTCTTGCATTTCGTGACCACGGATTTGGATCTCATTGCGCACTATCGGCGCGGGGACTTGGTCTATGACCGCGCCTTTGAAGAAGTGGGCTTTGGAGCTTTGGACGGAGATTCGCTGGCCGAGGGCGATCCTTTGGCCATGGGACTTTTTCTTTCGATGCTGAAAGTGCGCAGTGAAAGCGATGTGGCTTTTGATCAGTTTCAAAAATTGGGAGATGAGTGCCGCGAAGAGACCATCGAAAATCCTGATGAGATTTGGCGAAGTGCGGATATGAATGGCAACATGCTAGTGACTTTTGTTCGAGAGTTCCCAGATCATGAAATCAAAAATCTGTCTTACGTGGCGATCACTCAGGAAGACACCAGCAGCAATGTGCACTCGCTCTTATTTTCGTTTCCAACCAATGACGAAAACCTCGTCGATCGTTATCGCCACGGCGAAAATCTTCAAGCCGACGAGGTTACGCAGGAATCGAGTCACTGATCAGAAGCAGAAATTGTTCATGAAGGATTGGTATTGAGACTCAGCCCAGCCTTGTCCAATCATGCTTTGCAGGGGATGCAGAGCTTGAAGAATCGCTGGATGAGCGGCAGCTCCGGCGGAGTTTAATTGCGCATTGTAGGTCGCAGGATTGGCGTAGAATAAAGGAATCAGCGTATCGACCTGACGATACACGGTGCCAGTTCCTTTGACATAAAGAACGGCGCGAATCACTTGATAGGATCCAGATAGATCATTCAAGTTCACCAAAAAATGAGTGCCTCCACTCAAGACGGCTTGTGCTGATGAATAATTGGCAAGGCCTGCAGCTTGGGCATACTGAGTAATTTCAGTCGCATTGACGATGGTATAAGTTGGTGCTCCCGTCGAGCCGGACAACAATTGATAATTCCCAGGAGCGACCGTGCGTTCGAATTGAAATCCCAGAGCGGCGTGATCGATCATTGGCACTCCCGTGCTTGAAACAGTCCAGCGATAGAGCTGGAGATCATAATTGCTGGTCGACCAGTCAGAAGGTGAGGCAGCAATCGCCACGCGAGCATAGCTGGGTTGTAAAGTGCCGAACTGATCGTAGGCGGCTTCGACTCGGACTTGAAAGTCAGAGAGGTTTCCCATGTCTTTGGAGCATTTGGCAATCGCAGCTCCTGCGATCGGTGTTCCGCCGAGCGAAGCGGATGAGGTACTGCCAAAACCGCTACCAGAAACTGAAGAGCCACAAGCCGTGAGATAGGCCAAGGCCAAAAGCGCAGCGATAAATTTCGCACAAGTTTTAAAGTTGATGTTTCCCATAGAGCCCCCCGGCTTATAAAAAAATCTTTTGTAATACTGATGATAAGAGCAAAGGGGATGCCATCGCAGAGTGTGGGGCTCAATCTGAGTCAGTGAATTTCTTAAGGTATATCAGGGGGATATGGAGCAAATCTGAGAGCCTCTTTGTAACTCTCAGATTGAGACGCATGAAAGTTCGACGGATGTTGGCTTTGCCTATTCAGCTGTCTGAAATTTCGTCAGCCACCAGCGCGCAACTTCGGCGTCCCATTTTTCATTCGAGAGATCAGCAAATTCACTCGCCAAAGTAGTGAGATAAATCTCTGAGAGACTCATCGAGAGACGACGAGCGTGAGCTTGCAAATCAGCAGGATTTTTTATGTGATTTTGAAACAGCGTCGACCATTTGGTAACTTGAGTGCTGAGAATTTTTTGAGCGTCCGCCGATTTCAATTTGCCGATGCGAGTTTTGAGATCTTCAGAGATGGCAGCCAGGCCATTGTCTTTATCAAAAGCTCGGAGCATATCCAAAGACAGAACATTCGTTGTCCCTTCCCAGATGGCAAGAACTTGCGCATCACGAAGCAATCGCGGAAGACCTGTGTCTTCGATGTAACCAGCACCACCAAAACACTCCAAAGCTTCCGAGCACACCGCGACGGCTTGTTTGCCGGTGTAGAGTTTTGCTAGCGGTGTGAGAACACGAAGCAGCGAGCTTTCTTTTTCTGTGGTACTGCCTGCTTCCTCTTTACCAAGAAGTTCCACGGCTTTCATCACCAGATGAAAACATCCAGCCCAAGTCATTTCCATGTCATGCAAGGTGACTTTGTGAAGCGGATGATGAATCAATAACTTCCCAAAAGCTTTTCGTTTGTGAGCGTAATCAGTGGCGAGATCAATACCTCGGCGCATTTGTCCGATGGAGCTGATCGCGTTGTACACGCGTGTGATATTAAACAGCGATGAGATTTTTTTGACTCCGCCACCTTCGCCGCCGACCAATTTTGCGGGCGTGCCTTTCAAGCGCAGTTCTGCTGTCGGCAAAGCTTTGGTGCCCATTTTGTCTTTGAGACGCAAAATTTCAATGTTGTTCAAGCGGCCTTGCGAGTTTTTGGTTTCCAGATAAAAAAGCGAAAGCCCGCGGCTGCCTTGTTCTGCACCTTCGATGCGCGCCAAAGTCATGGCCATTTGCGAATTGGTTGCTGATGTGAACCACTTCACGCCATGAAGCTCATAGTGAGTGACACCTTTTTCGACCACTTTTTTGGCGATGGTTTCAGAACTGCCGACATCGGAGCCTCCCGATCTTTCTGTCATCCATTGTCCTGAAGTCCAAGACTGATCGGGATTTCTTGAGGTCAAATTTTTAAAAGCTTTTTTCTTCAGCTCATCATCACCGTAAAGTTCAATGGCACGGGCGGCACCATCGGTCATGGCCAGCGGACAAGACGCGATCGAACTTGAAGGATGATAAAGATACAGCAAAGACATCTGCAAATAGCGCGAGTGCGCACCAAATTTTCTCTCGTAAGCGGTGGCGACAACACCTTCGGTGGAAGCTAAGCGTTCAAGATTTGTCCAGCCAGGGCTCACTTGAATTTCATCGATGCGAGTGCCCCAGGGATCGTAATGCACAAGACGGGGAGGGTGAAGTTCCGCGTCCCAACCCCATTGAAGCATTTCATTGGCGGCTAATTTTCCCAAGCGATCTAAATGTGGGTGAATTTCACTCATCATGGTTGTCGGAAGTTTTTGTTTCAAGAATCTCGCCAGCAACGGATCTTGCTGATAAGGATTTTTAAGAACGGGACCTTCTTGAATGAACTCTGTGGAACTCATTGGATCACCTCAATTTAAGAACAAATATTCAGTCTGTTGCTCAATCGTCAGAAAGCTCGGCCCAAGTGATGCCATCGCCACCTTGTTCGGGGGCTCCCGCTTTCCATTTCTTCACATAAACGGATCTCGACAAATAAGTGCGGACCGCTTTTTTCAAAGCTTCCGTGCCGTGGCCGTGAATAATTTTAATACGGTCCTCTTTGTGCGTCGCTGATTGATCAAGCTCGATCTCTAAGGTCGAAATCGCCTCTTCGACGGTGTTGCCGCGAAGATCAATGGTGCGATCGGAATCTTGCAAGGCCACAGTCACATTTGAAGCCGTTTTGCGCACAATATGCGCCGTCGGATTTGTTGATTTTTGCGCGGGCTTTAATTCTTGCCACGGCAGTGACAAGCGCACCGAGCCTGAAAGAATCATCACATCGCCCTTGTTGTTGGGGGAGCTTTGCACGATGCCGTCTTGGCCAAGGCTTGCTACAAAAACTTTACTGCCGGCGGGAAAGCGTTTGCTAAACTCTTCGGCCGATTCAATTCCTGTTGAGGAGCCTGCGCCGGGGCGACTTTTCACAATCTCTGGCAGAGTGTGTTTGATTTCTTGTAAAGCCGTATGACGTTTAAAAGTTTGCTCAACTTTAGCGGCAGCCAGCAAATCTTCGATTTTTTTCTCGGCCTGCCGAATTGTTTTTGCCAGCGCATCGTCTTTTTCTTTTTCAAGCTTCGTGCGCAGAGATTCGTATTTCTCTTTTTCAAATTTTGCTCGTTGCGCTTCTTTTTTAAGATGATCTTTCAAAGTATTGATATCGGATTTCATCATTTCAATTTCTTCAAGACCAGACAGTCGCGTTCGTGTCTCAGGAGATAGCAATTCAATCGAGCGATCAATGATCGCACGCGGAACGCCCACGCGTTTGGCGGTTTGAATGGCGAGAGAATCTCCGGGGACACCTTGCAAAAATTGGTATGTGGGGCGTCCTGATTTGGCGTCGTACTCAAGGCTGCCGTTGAGAACATGATCGGACTCTGTCCAGCCAGCCTTCAGGGGTCCTAAGTGCGAAGTCACGATGCCAAAGACTTCATTCTTTGAGAAAGTTTCAATAAAAGCTCTGGCCAGTGCGCTGCCTTCTTCGGGATCGGTAGAGCCGCAAATCTCATCAATCAAAATTAAATTCTGCGGACCTTTCAGATTTGCGGCTTGCTCTAAAATTTTTAAGTGAGCCGCAAAAGTGGAGAGTTCTTCGTCCACACTTTGTGAATCGCCAATGCCAATTTGGATTTTTTCAAAAAATGGCAGTTGTGAATTTTCACCGGCACAAATTGGCAGACCACATCTGGCCATTTGTGCGGCAAGGCCTATGGATTTTAGCAAAATTGTTTTTCCGCCCGCATTGGGGCCTGACAAAAGCAGAATCGATTTCTCACCATCCATGTGCACGGAATTCGAAACCACGTTTCGGCCAGCAATCACTAACAGAGGGTGTTTCACATCATTGAGTAAAACTTCTTCTTCAGAAAACGAAAAGTCTTTGGCTTCAATCCGAAGGCTCCACTGTGATTTCGCCAGCAACTGATCGGCCGAGTCCATTAATTCTTTGGCGGCCACAAAATCAGCAGAGAGGCCATGCAGATAATAAGAAAGCTCGGTCAGCAGCTTTTCAATCTCGTCATCAATTTCAACCTCGGCTTGACGCAGACGATTGTTGATGGGAACAATTTCTTGCGGCTCCATGAAAACAGTTTGCTTGGTCTGTGACGAGCCATGAATTACGCCCGAAGTAAAATGCTGCATTCCCGATTTGATCGGCAGCACCCAGCGGCCTTCACGAGTGGTCACATATTTATCTTGCAACTTGTTGGTCATCTCATGCGCGTTCACCAATTTATCCAGCTGATTTTGAATTTGGCGCGCGAGATTTTCTTTTTCTTTAAACAAGCGATACAAAGTTTCGCTGGCGTCAGAGCGAATATCACCACCCGCAGTCAGAATTTGATCAATGGCGGAGATGGGCTCGGTGGGATCCATCAATGCTTCGGATAAGCGCTCACACCAAGAATTGTGAATGGGGAGAAGAGTTTCTCGAAGTGCCAGAGTTTCTAAACAGAAGCTTCGCACATCTTTGATTTCTAAAGTTCGCAGCACCGCTTTTCGTTTGATACGAGTGTACCAAGGCTCAAAAAGGTCCAGAGACTCCATGAAGGGACGAACACCTGTTTGCAGAACTTCGATGCCGTCGTAAACATCTTGCACGGATTGTTTGGCGGCTTTGGCGTTAGGCAAAGCGCCCCACTCGGAGAGAGCTAATTTCGCAGACCCGCTGGTTGCAAAATTTTGGATATTTTTAACAATTTCGGCCCAATCAAGGGGCTGCAATGTCAGCACGAAATCCTCTTACTTCTCAGTCATTTCCTGGCATCTTCTGGCGGCCTAATAAAAGTGCTAACACCAAAATTGCACCAAGTACGCTCGACAGCCAAGCACCAAAACGAGTGAACAAGGTTGTCTCGGGATGAGTTTGATATTTCACTTCAAAAGATCCCGCCCAAGTTTGAAATTTCGGTGATTGTTCAAGAACAGTTCCATCCGCCAAAACCACCGTTGAAATTCCGGTGTTGGTCGAGCGAATCAGCGGCCGTCTGGTTTCAACTCCACGAGCCAAAGTCATATATAAATGTTGATAGGGCTCGCCGCTGGGGCCAAACCAAGAATCATTGGTCACATTCACAATGATCTGCGCGCCTTTTTCTGCAAGCGATCCTGAAAAATCAGGATAAAGACTTTCGTAACAAATTTGCGGCCCTAAAAGGATGTTGCCCATTTTTAAAATGCTGGGGCCCGAGCCTCGGCCAAAACCAGAGCCGCCGGGGTTGTATTTCGCAAGCCAAGGAAACTGCTCAACGAAAGGCAGTGTTTCACCAAAAATCAGCAAATGTGTTTTGTGATAAGGAGGCTCGGTCGCGCGCCCATTCTCATCAAAAACAAAAATGCCGTTGTACTCATGACGATGAACCACGTCTGGTGCATCGCCGGAATAAGCTCCGGTTAAAATCGGGCGATGAATTTCGTGAACGAAACCCAAGAATTGTTGAGCATAGGGGCGACTCAGCGCAAAAGAATCCAAGAAGTCAGGAAATGCAGACTCGGGCCAAACCACCAGCTGAGTTTGCGGGTGCTCTGCCAATCCCATGCGGGTCAGCTGAAAATATTGATCAATAATATATTGTTGATAGCCGAGACCTTTTTCGGCGTAAAACTTTTCGAGATTTCCAATATTGGCTTGAACCACCAAGGTCGACAGAGTGGCATCGGGATGACTCCATTGTTCTTGCTTTATGGTTCCGCCCCACCAAGTCAGGCCCAAAAGAATGACCAGCGTGATTGAGAAAACTTTCGCGAAAGTTTTTCGACCGGCTTTGCGGCTCAGCAAAATCATCACCACCGCTGCATTCAAAGCATAGGCTAAGAAGCTTAAACCTTGAAAACCGACGGTGTCAGCCCACTGAGCCCACGGCAGGTGAGAGGAAAACAGGGGATAGCCCATGTTCCAAGGAAAAATCGACGGCCAGTACATTTCTCCCAAGGCCAAAAGTGTCGCCCACGTCAGCAAAGTCGCTGCGGGCTTCAGACTCAGCTTGCGGCTCAGCCAAAATCCCAACCACAAAGAGACCGGCACATACAAATGCATGAGGGCTGCAAACAAAAAAAGCACCGGAATGGCAGCAAGCCAAGGCATGAATCCGAACTCATGCGCCACATGGGCAATCCAATGAAAGCCGATCAATGACAGAGTGAACTGCGTCCACCAGCCGCCCCAAAAAACTTTCCAGGCCAAACTTTTGTTGCTGTTTTTGGCAGGAGTTTCTGCCGATTTTTCCAATGACATCAGGCTCAGAGTCCAGATCCACAGAGGGGCATAGCAAAAAGCCAAGGCCCATGGTGGAAACGGAATATAGGAAGTGCCGATCAAAACTCCGGAAAAAAGAGGTAAAGAATAGCGCTTGAAAAAGTTTTGGATCCGACTCATGATAAAAAAGTAACATGGACATAGAACGACAGCATCTCAATTCTTCTGAAAAAATTGTGGTTGGAGCAAACCAGCTGCAGCATTTTAATATTCGTTGTCCATCCTGCCAAAAACTTTTTCGTGTCGACTCGCGCGAAATCAAAAGCTCTCAACCGCATTATGATTGCTCAAGCTGCAAAGGCCGCTTCACCTTTGATTTTCCACCGACGAATGTGAACCATGTGGAAACTCGGATGGTTTCGCAAACTGAAACTTTTGCTTTGAAGGAAGAGGCGGCGAATACTGCGGCTGTCATGGGCGTTGATCTTAAAAAATGTCCGAAATGTTCGGCGATCAATCCCAAAATGGCCAGCGAGTGTTTAAAATGTCATGTGATTTTTGAAAAAGTTGAAGACCTTGCCATGGATCCAGCGTTGGGTGCTTTCCCAAGTCTCGTGCGCGCTTGGCAAGAACTGATGAGCGATTACGACAATCTCAAAAAGCATTTGGCTTTCGTTGATCGCTGCGAGGATTTACAAGCTTTGCCTTTTGCGCTGAAAAAATATGAAATTTTAAAACAGGCACAACCGCAAGACGAAGTGGCGCAGAAGATGTTTCAGAGTGTGTGGGTCAAGGCTTTAGCCGGCAAAGTGATCGGACAAGTGGCTCAACATAAATATGTGAATCAATATTTAGGGCAAGTGAATTGGACGCGAATGCGAAAACTGGCGCCCTTTGCTTTTGCGCTGATATTTATTTTATCAGGACTTGCTCATGTCGGCTTACGAAATCTTGTTGGTGTGGGTGCTGCTATTTTATTTTTAACCTTAGGCCTGACAATTTTCATCAAAGGCCGTATTTCTCTCGCCGACTTCTGGTGATCTGACCCTGACTAGTTTTTCTTGGGAGCCTGTTTGCTCTCCAGATTTTGCATCAAAGCTTGTCCGAAGCTTGAGATGCCGCGAGCTGACTCATTGTTGCCGTCAGTGGTGAAGGATTTCATATTTCCAGTGTTGGCGGCGATCACTCCAGAAACACCGACTCCGGAATCAAGCATGGTGACTGCTTTGTAGAGGTTCAGCTGTTTTGAAGTGCGGCACTTTGCCAGCAATGAAATTTCAGAATCACCGGTGGAAAGAATATATTTTTTTACTTCTTCCGGCGAAGAATCTTCGTGACGAGACATCACTAAAACCGCGGCACCTGTGACAAAAGCTGTCGCTTGCGAAGTTCCAGTCATAAAACCGTATTGGTTACCAGGCAAAGTTGACAGAATATTTTGTCCCGGAGCTGCGATATCCACAGTCGCTGTGCCGTAATTGCTGGAAGGTAAAACTTCGGTGGAAGGATCGATCGCCGTGACCGAGATAATATTTGAAAGACCGTAGTCAGCGGGGAAATATTTATGTTGGTCTGAATTCGAGCGCTCATTTCCCGCAGCCGCCACATAAAGGATGCTTGATTTGCGAGCTTCGACAATGGCGTCGTGTTCGTCTTGTGAATACTCGGTGCCGCCACCAGAGTAATTGATCACGTCGATGTTGATGCCATATTTGTTTTTCATCATGACTGCGTATTTGATCGCGTTCACAGTGTTGCGAAGATTGTCGGTGTTTGGAACTTTAGGATCATAATATTTTAAGATCATCATGCTCACTTGTGGAGCAATGCCAGCGATGCCTTTGCCGTTTCCAGCTTCGGCGCCGATGATGCCGGCGATATGAGTGCCATGACCGTGATTGTCAGTGAGATCATTATTGTTTGAAACAAAGTTCCAACCATGGACATCATCGACAAAACCATTACCGTCATCGTCGATGCCGTTATTCGACTTATCATGACCGAATTTATCGACTCCCGTTTCGCCAGGATTGGTCCAAATATTTTTTGCTAAGTCTTCGTGGTGAACATCAGCACCCGTGTCGATCACAGCGACAACAATTTTGCGACTGCCAAGGGCTACTTGCCAAGCGCGGGCGGCATCTGATTTTTTAAGACCCCAGGCTTGTTGAATGGCTGGGTCATTCATGATGACTTGCTCTTCACCATCGGTTTTTTCTTTTTTCGCTGAAACTTGAGAATGAGAGATCTCTTGGTTACGAACGGATCCTTCAGCGGCAGATTGTGAGGCAATGTCATGTCCTTGCCCTGCAAAGGCATAATAGCAAACTGCGCTTGCGAGCAATGTTGTCGTCAGAACTGTGCTGTAGACCTTAAGAGATGCTGCCATTTGAAAGCCTCCTGATACACTTCATAAGAGCAATCTGGGGGCCAGTCCCGCACTGAGAATTGTGACTTTAACTGACTGGAATCAGTGGGTTTTCATTGTGAAACAGAGGGCCTAGCGTGTCGAGACTTTGAAGGAGTGTAAATCAGATAGGCAGTGATCGGGGAAAGCCAGCGCTTCTCGGGGGGCTGAAAGCCTTGAATAAAAAATGAAGTTTCTCAAAACGAGCTTGATGTAAGCCCGAGTTTCTTCATAAGGAACGTCTTCGATGAACTCAAGGGGATCTTCTTTGAGACGAGTGCGAAGCCAGTTGCCAATGGCTTTTTCGTTGGCGTTGTAAGAAGCCACCGTCAGCACAAATTGACCGCGATATTTTTTTTGCAAATCAGACAGCAGAGCTGCGCCGTAAGGAATATTGACTTCGGGTTTGTACAAATCTTCGAAATGATTCACCGGAATTTTGACTCGTGCGATGCGATCCTTAGCCACCGAAGGCAAAAGTTGCATCAAACCAAAAGCGTCGGCAGGGCTTCTGGCAAAAGTATTGAAAGAGGATTCTTGGCGAATGATTGAAAGCATCAGTTCGGGGCTGACGTTAAATTTTTGTCCCCAGGTTTGCACCAAATCCACATACCGGCGGGGAAAAAGCAGATCTGGATTTTGCAAGAGCAACTGCGACTTCATTTCAGATGGTAAAGTACCAATTTGTAGAAATAATGGACTGTAGAGCCCCGCCTGAGCGTAGGCTTTTAAGAAATAAAGCCATTGATCTTGATCTAAATTTTTTGCAGCTTTCAGCTCTTGAGTTTTACCATCAAGAAAAGATCCCAAGAGATCGTCTTCGTGCACCAAGGTCAGCGCTTGAATCATCTCGTGATCTTTTTCTTTCACTCCGCGAGGTCGTGGTCCCATATCGGTGATGATTCCTGAGTCAGAAAGGGGTGGCATTGGTTGGCCAAGCTCGCGATAAGAAACCAATCCGTAAAAACCAACGGGATCATTTTGCGCAAGACTTTGAAATTCTTTTTGTGAATCAGCTTGATTGCCGGCTTTTTTGAGTGAGCGCGCATACCAGAAGCTGGCTTTGTTTTTCTCAAATGGATCCACTGTTAGATCACGGTAGGTTTTAAAGCTGTCGGCGGCCTCTTTGTATTTTTTTAATTTCAGTAAAACCCAAGCTTTTGAGAAAAGAATGCGGTCACGATAAGAAAAATTTAAAGATGAGCTTGATTTGGCTTCTTTTTCAGCGATCGCTAAAGTTTGGATGGCTTTGGTGTAGTTATGAGCTTCTTCGAACATTTTTCCACGCACGTAATAGACTTCATCCAAAGGAATTTTGCCCTTGAAAATCTTTTCGGCGTGACTCAAAGTTTTTTTCGCCAATTGATTTTTACCTTGAGTCCACTGGGCTCGGGCTAAAATCACAGTTGCTTCGTGGGCTCGCGGGACAGAGGCATTTTTTTCGCACCATTTGGCAAATTGAGTGGCCTGTTTTAAATACTCATCAAGATTTTGTTCAGTTTTAAAGCTATTTCTGAGGGCGCGCCTTGCTTGATATTTTTCTTCATTCGAAAATTTTTTATCTTTTATGATTTGATGAAGATACTTGCGACCCTTGGCGAACTGACGTTGGTAAATGAGATCCACGCCGACGCGAAAATAATCATCGCGAGTCGGCAAAGGGATATATCTTGGGGCTAATCGATAAAGACGATTTTGAATATCAGTCAAAAGTCTTTGATTGGCTTTGTCGTTTTTTGATTCTTTCAGAGCTTGGATCGCTTGAATTTGCGCATTCAAAAGAAAATCGACTTTTTCAGCAATGCGATCGCTCAATTGTGATTTACGCAGTAGTGCGGCCGCTAATTTGCCGGCATTTTTTTGAAGAGTGAACTCGCGAATTTGACGAGTGACATCGAGATCCTCCAGCCAAGGAAAGTCACTGATGAGATTGTCGGGCAGTGCTGGGATATTTTCTGGATGCTCGCAAATCAAATGCGCTCGAAGCAAAGAGAGTGTGGCCAAAGGAAATTTCTTTTCTTGAGCGAGGCCTAGATACATTTGGCAGGATTCAATGGACGAAAAAGTTTCTAAAGATTGAGCTTTTAAATAAACCAAGGCCAAATTTTCAAGCGAGGGCGGCGATGGAGGAGGAAGCTCCGTCACCTTGGGGAGAGTTGTCGAAGTCGTACTTGAGGTGGTTGTCGTCGCGGCTGGCAAAGTCGTTGTTGTCGTAACAGCAACTGGAGCGTTTTTATGAGCACAATCCGTTGCCATCAAGGTGATGGCAACCAAAGTGAACGAAGCGATAAAAAAAGAAAAGCGTCCCAGCTTCAGTGGCAGCTTAAAGAACATTGCGCATTTCTTCTAAACGATGAATGCGCTCTTCCAGCGGCGGATGGGAAGAAACAAGTTTTAGCCAGCCGCCATCGCGACTTGAAATTTTCAATGTTGCGGCTGCGGTTTGATCAGGTTGCAGAGATTGAAATTGCGATTGCAATTTTCGAAGGCCAGCGATCATTTTTTCTCGGCCCGCAAGTCGGGCGCCGCCCGCATCAGCTCGGTACTCACGCAGACGTGAGAAGTAACTGACAGCGATTGAGGCTAGAAGACCAAAGCAAACATCAAGTAATTGCACGACGATAAAATACATAAAAGAATTTCCGCCGCGACGATCGCGGTCATTGCCAGAGCTCATGATAATGCTTGCGACAACTCGGGCTAAGAAAAAGACAAAGGTGTTCACGATACCCAAAATCAAAGTCATGGTGACCATATCGCCATTGGCCACGTGAGTGATTTCGTGACCAAGTACGCCTTCAATCTCATCGCGGCTCATGATACGCAGAAGTCCGGTGCTGACGGCGACCAAAGAATTATTGCGGCTAGGTCCGGTGGCAAAGGCGTTGATGTCGGGGCTGTCGTACACGCCCACTTCTGGCATGGTTTGCAGTCCGGCTTTGCGAGCAAGACCATGCACGATTTCGATCAGCTCGCGCATTTGTGGGCTTGCTTGTGCGGGATCGATGATCTGCACGCCCATCATTTTTTTGGCCATCCACTTCGACAGCATCAAAGAAATCAGCGAGCCACCAAACCCCATCAGCGCACAGAAAATAAAAAGACCGAGATAACCTTGAGAGATGCGAACGCCGAAAACGGAAGTGAGGATACTAAAAATAAAGCCGATCATCAGCATGATCAGTAAATTTGTAACGAGCATAAAGCCAATGCGTTTCAGCCAAGTCATAAAGGTTCTCCTATCAAATTTTCAGGTCGAGGACATCTATTTTTAAAACACCGGATTTGACTCCGACAGTGACGCGGCCCCCATTTGCCAGTTTGCCAAACAGAAGGTCATCCACCAAGGCTTTTTTAATATGCTCATCAATCGTGCGCGCCAGCGGGCGTGCGCCGTAAACTTTATCATAGCCTTTTTGCATCAGCCAACGTTGCGCTTCGCTCGAGACAACCAGCTCGACATTTTTCTTTTGCAGCTGCATTTTTAACTCATCGATAAATTTCGCGATGATTCGAAGCACGATAGCTTCATCTAAATCGCTGAAGTGAACGACAGCGTCCAGACGATTGATAAATTCAGGTGCGAAAATTTTCTTGATCGCTTCCATGGATTGAAAACGAGAGGGCTGATTGGTGATACCGATATTTCCTTGCGCCACTTCGCGAGCGCCCGCATTAGAAGTCATCACTAAAATCACATTGCGAAAGTCAGCGGTTCTGCCGTTCGCGTCAGTCAAGCGGCCCGCATCCATGACTTGCAATAAAATATTGTAAACATCGGGATGCGCTTTTTCCATTTCATCTAAAAGCAGCACGCAGTAAGGCGATTTAGTAATGGCTTCGGTCAATTGCCCGCCTTCTTCAAAGCCGACGTACCCTGGAGGCGCGCCGACGAGACGAGCGACGGTGTGTTTTTCCATGTACTCACTCATATCAAAGCGGATGAAGGGGATGCCCATGATTTCTGAAAGCTGTTTGCAGACTTCGGTTTTACCAACGCCCGTGGGGCCGGCAAAAAGATAACTGCCGATGGGTTTGTTATCTCGGCTGAGTCCACTGCGAGCAAATTTGATACTGGATGCTAAGCGATCAATCGCCTCATCTTGACCAAAAATCACAGCCTTTAATTTTTTATCCAAATCTTTCAGCTGATCGCGATCGTTCGACGACACGCTGGCCGACGGAACTTGAGCGATTTTTGCAATCACCAGCTCAATATCTTTTTCATCCAACGTCACGCCTCCGCGATCATGCAGGTGAGCAGCTGCTCCGGCCTCGTCAATCACGTCGATGGCTTTGTCTGGCAGAAGTTTGCTGTGGATAAATTTGGTGGAAAGTTCAACGGCTGCTTTCAAGGCTCCATCGGTGAGCTTCACGTTGTGATGCTCTTCAAATCGCGATCGTAAGCCCTTTAAAATTTCTAAAGCTTCGGCTTGGGTGGGCTCTTTGATGTCAATTTTCTGAAAGCGGCGATTCAGCGCCCGGTCTTTTTCAAAGTGCTGACGAAATTCTTGGTGAGTGGTTGAGCCAATGCAACTGATGTCACCATTGGCCAATGCGGGCTTCAAAAGATTGGAAGCGTCCATGGATCCGCCACTGGTCGCACCGGCTCCGACGAGAGTGTGAATTTCATCAATAAATAAAATCACGTTTTTTCTTTTTTTGACGTCTTTGATAACACCTTTCAAGCGTCCTTCAAAATCACCGCGAAATTTTGTTCCCGCCAACATCGATCCTAAATCCAGCGAGTAAATCAATTTATCAGCCAAAGCTTTCGGAACTTTTCCTTCAACGATGTGTGCGGCTAAGCCTTCGGCGATGGCTGTTTTTCCAACTCCGGGCTCGCCTATTAAGAGGGGATTATTTTTTGTGCGTCGACAAAGGATCTGCATGGTGCGCTCGAGCACATCAGCTCTGCCAATCAAAGGCTCGACATGACCGGCTTTGGCTTTTTCATTGAGATTCACGCAAAAAGATTCCAGTGGTGAATTTTTACTTTCATCGGCGGGCATGCCGTCTACGTCAATTTTTTCTCCCGGCTGAGTGCCGGGAACTACGGAAGAGCCTAACTCTTCCACGTCTTTTTCAAGACCGTGCGAAACCATATTGATAATATCAAACTGAGTGATCCCTTGGCGCATCAAAGTATCAACCGCAAAAGAATCTTCTTCATAATAAAGAGAGACGAGAATATGACCTTCATCAATTTCAGTTTTGCCAGCATTGCGCACTTGCATGGCGGCGCGCTGGAAAAGTCGGTGACAAGCCAAAGTCAATTCGGGTTGCCAAGTTTCAAAGCCGCCGTAATTGCCGATTTGTTCCGTGGAGATTTGCGGGCAATGCTGTTTGATCAGGTCGCGCAAGTTTTTGCGCAGGCGGGGAATGCTGCCACCACAGCCTTCGATAATTTCGACGGTCAGGGGAGATTCGGTCAGCGAAAATAAAATATGCTCCAGAGTCACAAACTCATGCCGCTGTTGCTTGGCGTTCTCAACGGCTTCGGCTAATTTTCTTTCTAACTCTTTCGTCATCATATTGGCCCCTTTGTCATTGCTGTTCCAAGGTGCATTTTAACGGATACTGATTCGATCGCGCGAACTGATTCACCTGCATGGTTTTCATTTCCGCCAATTCCAAAGTAAAAACTCCGGCAACCCCCGCACCTTTTTTATGCACATCGAGCATAATCTCAGTGGCAGCCTCAATGGACTTTCCAAAATGACGTTGCAAAACCAGCACAACAAAATCCATGGGAGTATAATCATCATTGAGCAAAATGACTTTATACATCTTGGGCGTTTCGACTTTATCAATCGTGTCGACTGCGCCCTCATTCTGATACTGATCGTTTCTGTCATTTCCAGACATGAAATCCTTCGCCTTCAGTCGCGTCTTCGTTGGCATATTTTATTCTACTTTGTTCTCTCAAAGTGAGGCAATCATCGTTCCAATCAAGACCAAAGTCTTGCCTTCAAAAAGATCGAGCCAGCTCAATCTGAGAATTATATTAAGATTTGGCAAGGTAGGTTGAAACTCGCAGAGTCATTTGGCAGACTTATTAATGTTAAGGCAATAATAACATTCACGTTTCAAGAGAGGACATCATGAAATCGTTAAAAAACACCCAACAAGGGTTTTCCCTTGTCGAACTGATGGTCGTAGTTGCGATCATCGGAATCCTAGCCGCCCTATCGGTCGGCCAGGTTACAAAACAGATTGCAAAATCAAGACAGGCGGAAGTGAAAAATAATCTGTCATCTTTGTACACTACCGAAAAAAGTCTCTTCGCAGAGTTTAACTCTTACGGAAGTAACTTTGCACAAATGGGCTTGGGCTTTGATGGCCAGTTGAGATATGACGTTGGCTTTGCGGCGGACTCCTTAGTCCTTGGTGTTGCGCAGGGTTATAATGGCGGTGTTCCTACGGCTGGGGCGCGCGTCGGGACAGTTTGTGGTGCGGCCGGTGTCTATGTGAAGGGCTGTACATTGATTGCGTCAAATGGTGCCAATCCGGCGGCTCCCGCAGGGACAACTATCCTCGGTAATACTTTTGTTGCATCAGGTAGTGCTTTAATTTATGTGCCGTCAGGGGCTGCTGGTGTTCAGGATCAGTGGACAATCAATCAAGATAAGCTGGTAAGTAATCCTGTTCCTGGTATCAACTAAGTTGAAATGACGACTTGCAAGCAAATATTTTTTCCAATGATCCAAGGGGCTGCAATTATTTTGATTGCAGCCTCTTCTTTTTTTAGGCCATCACTCTCTTCGGTGCAGAGAATGTTAATAGCCCCCCCCCCATATATTGAGTATTTTACTTTTGGCTACAATGAGGTCATTGCGGACGGAATATGGATTCGGGCCATTCAAGATTTTGATTATTGTGAACAGGAAGTATCAAAAAACATCTGTAAAGGTCAGGGCTGGCTGTATCAGATGCTAGACGCGGCAACCAACTTATCACCACAAAACTTAATTATTTTTCGGACTGGCCCTGTTGAGTTGTCTATCATTGTTAATGATATTGAAGGTGCTTCCAAACTATTTGATAAAGCGGTTTTACATTTTCCTAATGATTGGCAAATTCTTTACCGAGCATCATACCAAGCTCTTTACGAGGAGCATAACAAGCGAAAAGCGGCGGATTTATTAGTTAGAGCGGCAAAAAATGGTGGGATGTGGTGGTTTAATACTTTGGCGGCACGTCTGTACAGTGACGCGGGTGAAAAAGAACTCGGTATTTCCCTCTATAACCATTTGAAGGCGTCCAATGCGGACGAACATGTTTTGGCTCGAATGAGAGAAAAGCTTGGCATTCGCGAATAAGCAGTCGCATCCAGAAATCATGTTTTTTATCTTTTCATAGTTGTTTGTTAGTCGTCATTAACTCGGCGGGACTTCTTTAAATCTCCATTTTTCAACGCAACATCGACAAATTTTTCGAGAGGCTTGACGGGCGACAAAGTTCTCGGAGAAGCTGAGGTAACTTTTTTTGGAGGATACATCGATGAAAAAATTAATGATGCTTGCTGCTTTAACTTCGGCTTTGTTGCTGACGGGTTCTGCTCACATGGCTGTTGCCGCAGATAACACGATTCGCCCGATTTTGGGTTTTAATCAGAGTGCGATTGATCTTGGCGTTGATTATGAAAAACGCGTGAGCCATGACATGGGTTGGGGAGCGTATTTTTTCTATGGTGCTGAGGACAAGCCGACGGTTCATCAAGTAACGGCTCTTGGTGCGATGGCTCCGATTTATCTTTTGGATAATGGTTCTTTGGATGCTTATGTTGCTCCAGGTTTTGGTTTGGCCATGGTTAAGGGCATTGGCACTGAGTCTGATGAAACAACTGTTGGTCCTAGCTTCAAGCTTGGTGCTGAGTGGAGATTTTCTCCGACTCTGAAGGGTGGGGTTCAGTACTTTGAAGTTTATAACTGGTTCACAGACAAAACGGCGCCTTCAAGCATGAAATATGCGAGTGCCTCTCTAGCGATTGCGTTCTAAGTTCAGTTATTTTTTGAATTCAAATCAAAAAGCCGGGGTTTTGCCTCGGCTTTTTTGTTATGAGGTCATCGTCGAACAGTAAAGAATTGAGATCCAACATCAGGGAAAAGAAAGATCGCAAAATCTAAATGGGTCGCATCATCGCTACCAAGCAAGATTGATGATGCGATTGTTTTAAGACGTTGACTTTGTTGGTCAAGATTCCGATATTTCTGGGCGTATGAGAGATTTTTATGAAATTTTAGGTGTTGCTCGCGACGCCGATCAGGACAGTATCAAAAAAGCTTATCGCAAATTGGCGATGCAGCATCATCCGGATAAAAATCAGGGCGATAAAGAATCCGAAGAAAAATTTAAAGAGGCAGCGTCTGCTTACGAGGTTCTCAGCGATCCTGAAAAGCGCGCGCGCTATGATCGTTTTGGTCATCAGGCTTTTCAAGGTGGCGGTCGTGGTGGTGGCGGCTTTGCTGATGCGGAAGATATTTTCTCGCAGTTCGGAGATATCTTTGGCGATATTTTCGGTGGCGGTGGCCGTCAGCAACAGCAGCGCGGGCGCAATCAACCTCGTCGCGGAGCTGATCTTCGTTATGTGACTGAAATTTCGCTGCGTGAAGTGATCGAAGGCATTGAAAAAGAAATTGAATTCGATACCGAAGATACCTGCCAAGAGTGCAAAGGCACGGGGGCCGCCAAAGGTTCGACTCCGGTGCAGTGTCATACTTGCCATGGAGCAGGCCAAGTGCGAGTGTCGCAAGGATTTTTTCAATTGCAAACAACCTGTCCGACTTGCCAAGGGCAAGGCACCATCGTCAAAGATCACTGCAAAGTCTGTAAAGGCAAAGGGCGTACGAAACAGCATCGAAAAATCCGCATGACCATTCCCGCGGGCGTTGATACCGGCACTCGCTTGCGAGTCGCCAATGAGGGCGAAGGCGGTTACTTGAACGGCCCTCCGGGCGATCTTTACGTCGAAGTTCGCGTGGCTGATGATGAGCGTTTTGAGCGTGAAGAGAATAATCTTTTTGCTCAGGTGGAAGTGGATTATTTGTTTTTGCTTTTGGGTGGAGAGATCGAAGTCGACACCGTGACTGGCAAAAAGACTTTGGAAATTCCGCGTGGCGCGCAAAATGACGAATCAATAAAGATTGCCGGCGAAGGGATTCCGTCGCTGCGGGGCTCAAGACGAGGGGATCTTTACTACACGCTGAAGGTCCAATTTCCAGAAAAGGTCTCAAAAAAAGAAGAGGAATTGCTGAAAGAATTGGCAGAGATGCGAGGCGTCTCTGCGGGTGGCGGCAAATCTGGCTTTTTTAAGAAAAAATAGCGCAAAAAAGCATGGCCCAAGCCTTGACGGGTCACACTTATCACCCACATTTACCTTGAATATAAGCACTTGCGCCAATGGCGCGTTTTGAAGGAGTTAGAAAATGGGAAAAATTATCGGTATCGACTTAGGAACCACGAACTCGTGTGTGGCCATCATGGAAGGCGGAGAAGCAAAAGTTCTCGTCAATGAAGAGGGCGCGCGCACGACTCCATCGGTGGTTGCATTTACAAAAGATGGAGAGCGCCTGGTTGGCCAAATCGCCAAACGCCAAGCGGTTACTAATCCAGAAAATACAATTTATTCAGCGAAACGTTTTATCGGCCGTAAATTTTCAGAAACAACTGAAGAAACCAAATTGGTTCCTTACAATGTGGTCGAAAAAGGCAACGACTGTGCGTTTAAAATTCAAGGTGGCAAAACCGTTTCTCCCGAGGAAATCGGTGCTGCCGTTCTCGCAAAGCTTAAAAAAGTGGCTGAAGACTATTTGGGCGAACCTGTCACTGAAGCCGTGGTCACGGTGCCGGCGTATTTTAACGATTCACAACGACAAGCAACAAAAGATGCGGGTCGTATTGCGGGTCTTGATATCAAGCGCATTATCAATGAGCCCACAGCTGCAGCCCTTGCTTACGGCATGGACAAAAAGAAAAATGAAAAAATCGCCATCTATGACTTTGGTGGTGGTACTTTTGATATCTCGATTCTTGAAGTCGGCGACGGTGTGGTCGAAGTTCGCTCAACCAACGGTGATACTCATCTTGGTGGTGATAACCTTGATATCCGAATTCTTGAGTGGCTCATTGCTGAGTTCAAGAAAGATCAAGGCATCGATCTTCGCAATGACAAGATGGCTTTACAGCGTTTGAAAGAAGCGGCTGAAAAAGCAAAAATCGAATTGTCATCATCACAAGAGACTGAAATTAATCTTCCGTTTATTACGGCAGATCAATCGGGTCCTAAGCATTTGCAAATTAAACTCAGCCGTTCAAAATTTGAACAAATGGTTGAGGACTTGGTAAAACGTTCGATCGAGCCTTGCAAAAAAGCTCTGACCGATGCGGGTCTCAAAGCTTCTGAAATTGATGAGGTGGTTTTGGTCGGTGGGTCGACTCGTGTGCCTGCGATTCAAAAAGCAGTGAAAGATTTCTTCGGCAAAGAGCCGAATCGCACTGTGAACCCCGATGAAGTAGTAGCGATCGGTGCTGCTGTTCAAGGGGGCGTGCTTGCGGGTGATGTGAAAGATGTGTTGCTCTTGGATGTGACACCACTTTCTTTGGGTATTGAAACTTTGGGTGGCGTGATGACGACTCTGATCGAGCGCAACACGACAATTCCATCGAAAAAATCGCAAGTGTTTTCGACGGCGGCAGATAACCAACCAGCCGTGGACATCCATGTGCTGCAAGGTGAACGTAAAATGGCGACGGACAATAAAACTCTGGGCCGTTTTGAGCTTGTGGGAATTCCACCAGCTCCACGTGGTGTGCCTCAAGTCGAAGTGACTTTCGATATCGACGCCAACGGGATTTTGCACGTCTCTGCGAAAGATATGTCGAGCGGAAAAACTCAACAGATCAAAATCACTTCGCAAAGTGGTTTGAATGAAGAGGAAATTAAAAAAGCCGTTCGCGATGCTGAAGAGCACGCCAAAGATGACGAAGAAAGAACGAAAGCAGCCGGTGCTCGTAACAGTCTCGACAACTTGGTTTACCAAACTGAGAAGTTAGTGAAAGACACCAAAGACCTTGCCGAAGCTGACAAGAAAACAGCCGAAGAAGCTGTGGCATCAGCCCGCAAAGTTTTAGAGAACAAAGAAGCAAGCTTTACGGAGCTTGAAGCTGAAGTTCAAAAGCTAAACGCAGCGACTCACAAAATCACAGCAGAGCTTTACAAAAAAGCCGGAGCTGATGGTTCTGGCGGAGCTCAAGGTGGCGGTCAACCAGGTCAGCCTGGCGGAGAGTCGACGGAGAAAAAAGACGACGACGTCATCGATGCGGACTATAAAGACGTGAACTAAGGGTTCAACGAAGAGTTCTAAAACGAAAACTCAAAAAAGGCGGAGACAAAATCTCCGCCTTTTTTTATTGTCTTGGCTTGAGGTGTTCATGGAAATCCGATTTGCAACCCAAGAAGACGCGCCAGTCATCGTTGATCTGATCAAGGGCTTAGCCGAATACGAAAAGCTCTCGCACGAAGTGATCGTCACGGAAGAAAAAATCAAGGCTACGCTTTTCGGTGAGAAAAAATTCGCCGAATGCCTGATCGCTGAGGTTGAACAAAAGTCGGTGGGTTTTGCGCTGTTCTTTCATAATTATTCGACCTTTCTTGGAAAGCCGGGGGTTTATCTTGAAGATCTGTTTGTGAAGCCTGAGTTTCGAAAGCTCGGAGTTGGTCAAGCGCTGCTTCGGCGCTTGGCGCAAATTGCGATTCAGAGAAATTGTGCGCGGCTTGAGTGGTCGGTTCTTGACTGGAACAAACCGGCGATAGACTTTTATATGAATCTTGGCGCGAGACCCATGTCGGAATGGACGGTCTTTCGCATGACCGAGATGGAGATGCAGACCTTCGCGAAAGGATAAGTCGTGGATCAAAAGACCTATCAGCAGATGTACAAACAATCCATCGAAGCTCCAGAAAAATTTTGGGCCGAGCAAGCTCAGCGTCTGCATTGGCTGAAAAAATGGGATGTGGTTAAAAAAGTCAGTTTTAAAAAACCAGTTTCCATCGGCTGGTACTTGGGTGGGGAACTGAACGTTGCCGACAATTGCTTGGATCGACATTTAAAAACCAAAGCCAATAAAACAGCGATTCTTTGGGAACCCGATAGCCCCACGGAAGCCTCTCGTAAAATCACTTATCAAGAGTTGGCTGACGAAGTCGGTCGCATGAGCAACGTGATGAAAAAACACGGAGTCAAAAAAGGCGACCGCGTGACTATCTATATGCCGATGATTCCTGAAGCTGCGATGGCGATGCTGGCTTGCGCGCGCATCGGTGCTGTGCACTCGGTGATCTTCGGTGGCTTTTCGGCGGACTCGATTGCCAATCGAATCATCGATTGCGATTCAAATTTTATCATCACTGCGGATGAAGGCTTTCGCGCGGGCAGAAAAGTACAGCTGAAGAAAAATGTCGATGAGGCTTTAAAGAAAACTCCAGGAGCAAAAAAAGTTTTGATGATTCGTCGCACAGGTGGTGCGGTGAATTTTGAAAAAGGCCGCGATCTTTGGTGGCACGAAGAGCGTGAGCAGGTCAGCTCTACTTGTGCACCAGAAAAGATGAAAGCCGAAGATCCGCTGTTTATTCTTTACACCTCAGGCTCGACCGGAAAACCCAAGGGAGTCCTTCACGCCACGGGTGGATATCTGGTGTATGCGGCGATGACTCATGAATCTATTTTTGATCTCAAAGAAGACGATATTTATTGGTGCACGGCTGATGTGGGTTGGGTCACGGGGCACAGTTATATCGTCTATGGACCACTGGCGAACGGAGCAACGACGCTGATGTTCGAAGGTGTTCCTCATTATCCAACGACCTCGCGGTTGTGGGAAGTGGTCGATAAATATAAAGTCAGCATCTTCTACACAGCGCCGACAGCGATTCGAGCACTCATGCGCGAAGGTGATGCGCCGGTAAAAAAATGCTCGCGAAAATCTTTGCGAGTGTTGGGCAGTGTTGGCGAGCCCATCAATCCCGAAGCTTGGAATTGGTATTTTAAAACTGTCGGCGAGAGCCAATGCCCCCTTGTTGATACTTGGTGGCAGACAGAAACAGGCGGAATTATGATTTCACCAATTCCCGGAGCGATCGAACCCAAACCAGGATCGGCAACATTGCCATTTTTTGGAGTGAAGCCAGTCATGCTGACTCCTGAGGGACAAGAAATCAAAGGCGCTGGCGAAGGAGTCTTGGCCATCGCAGATTCTTGGCCAGGACAAATGCAAACTGTTTACAAAGATCACGAGCGTTTCGAAAAGACCTATTTTTCAACTTACCCCGGATATTATTTTTCAGGCGATGGTTGTCGGCGCGATGAAGACGGTTATTATTGGATCACCGGCCGAGTCGATGACGTGATCAATGTGGCTGGCCACCGGCTTGGAACCGCCGAAGTGGAAAGTGCGCTTGTGGCTCACGCGAAAGTGGCTGAAGCTGCCGTGGTTGGTTATCCGCATGAGATCAAAGGCCAAGGCATCTATGCTTTCGTGACTTTGAAAGCTGGAGTTTCTTCGTCAGAAGAGCTTCGTCGGGAGCTCACCGAGTTTGTCTCAAAACAGATCAGTCCGATTGCCAAACCTGATTTGCTTCAGTGGGCACCGAGCTTACCTAAAACTCGCTCAGGCAAGATCATGCGGCGGATCCTACGTAAGATCGCTGAGAATCAGCCTGACAATTTGGGTGACACCACAACGCTGGCAGACCCCTCTGTGGTCGAGGATCTCGTGAGGAATCGCCTGAACTCGAAATAATCTCAGGATTTTGTTTCAAAGTAAGACGATCAGAGTGTCTCAAGGTTGTTGAAATAAAATTCAACGTCAGAGTGTTCGACAGCTGTAATGCAAATCATCGCCTGTCGAGCTTAAAAACATGTTGGCCCAGCCTTTGCGTATATGGTTGGTGGGGGCACGCATGGGCAGCAAAAATTATTTTTCAAAAGTTGTCTTATCCACTCTTTTTGTTGGAGCGCTTTTAGCAGTCGGAATTCAAGCCGGGTTTCAGGCTGGTAATGGCGCCTCTTCAGAGCACATCGCTTTTCGTATCGAAAATTTTGTGCGAGGACTTGAAACCAGTGGCATCGACGGTCTTTCGCATGTCTATCAATTTCGTGGCAGAAACTTGGCGCGGGGCGAATGCTCTGAAAATGGACATCCCGCAACACAATATCATTTATCAGTGACATCATCCTAGAGTTTAAGCTCATAATGGAAGCAGCATAGATCAACTGAAGGGGAAACAGCACGATGACGTTAACGCGAGTTCTTCTCTTGATGGGACTCATCTTAGGTTACGGCATGAGTTCATCTGCACAGAGTGATGTGGGAGATGATTCGGAGATTCAGTCTGTCGAGAATGTTCTGGAAAAGAATATTCCCAAAACTCAAATTCAGCCTGACAAATCTTTGATGGCGATGCCGCCGGCCTCGCGAGTGGATTACGACACGCTCAATACTGCTCAGCCTAACCGCGATCAGGTGATCATTCAAAAAACCTATCAGCCGAAAACAGAACGTTGGAATGTGATGGGCGGGGCCTCCTTCGTGACTAACGACGTTTTCTATCGCACCATGGGTTTGCAGGCTCGAGCTTCTTATTACTTCAATGAAACTTGGGGAGCAGAGCTGACGGCTTTGTATCTTTTTTCAAATAAGACAGATCTCACCAAAGAGGCAGAAAACCCACCCAATTTAAAGGCGGTGGATACCTTGGTGACTCCTAAAAGTTATTTTGGTGGCGATGTTTATTTCAATGCCGTCTACGGAAAAATTGCTTTGAATGATCGAAAAATTATTCCTTTTGAGTTTTATCAAGAGGCCGGCGCAGGCCAAATGATGACCACGGGTTCTCAATCTTCAACGGCGTTTCACGTAGGCCTCGGGCAAATTTTTGCATGGACTCGTGATCAAGCTTTCCGTGTGGACCTCAGCATGTATTTTTTCAGCGCGAAAAACATCAACGGAGCTCAGCAAAGTACCAATTCGTTGATCCTGACTGTCGGCTATGGACTCTTCTTTCCTGGAGCGAGGGACCGATGATGAAATCAACACTCGCTATGACTTTGGCCCTAGCAATGACTTTCACAGGGCAGGCACAAGCTCAAACAAGCTCTGATTCTTCTTTGCCAGGTTTGCCAAGCAAAAAAGTGAGCAGTCAAAAAATGGCCACAGCACCAAAGGCAAAGTCAGCCAAAGTTGTTGCTTCGAGAAGAAATCCAGCGGCACAAAAAGCTAAAACAAAAGCCAAACCAACAGCGGCTGCTCATTCAGGAGCTGCCAATGAGATCGCTCGCGGTTTGCAGATGATGAAAAATAAAAATGATGCCAAAGCGGCGGAATATTTTTTCAATCTTTCCCGCACGGCTCGCGATCAAAATATCCGCATGAAGGCCAAGTACTATTTAGGTCTTGCTCTTTATCGCCTCAAATTCAAACAAGTCGCCGCGTTTCCCTTTGTCGATGTTGTTCGTCAAGGTGACAGCGCTCAGAAGAAAAAATCTCTCGATTATTTGTTGTCCATTGCTGATAGCTTGGATGAAAAAAGTCTTCTCACCTACAGTTTGAATCAAGTCTCTGCTGGCGATCTGACCGAAGTCACGAAGTCAGTGGTCTACAATCGCTTTGCTGAGATGGAGATAGAAAAAGGCCAGTATGATAAAGCGGCCGCTTCTTTGCAAAACTCATTGGGCCAGCAAAATGGTGATCCCTATGCCTTGTACTTGATGGGCATGATCAATTTAAAAATGAAACAGCCGGATAAAGCGATTCCGTATTTCCAACAACTGACAGAAAAATATGTCGGACGCGCGCCCCGAGATCGTCAATGGGGAATGGCTCAGATGGGGCTGGCTCGTGCCTTCTATCAAGCGCATAAATTTGCTGAGGCCGCAGAGGTCTATCGTCGTTTGCCAAAAAATAATCCAGCCTACCGCGAATCTTTGATGGAACTTTCTTGGGCGCTGGTTCGTCAGGGGAAATTTCGCAGCAGCTTGTCGCCACTGCAAACTTTGCATACGCCATTTTACGCTGATTTCTTTGATCCAGAATCGATGATGTTGCACGGGATTGTTTTGCTCTTCGTTTGTCACTATGACGAACTCAATCCCGTCTTTACCTCTTTTGATCAGAACTACGTTCCCGCGTTTGCTAAAATCAAAGAATGGTTTCAAGGCGCAAGATCTGACCAAGATTATCTTCGTGAGTTGGTCAGTGCCCAAAAAGTTTTGGAAAGCATGAGAACCGACACGGCCAGCGAAGATAAAAATGCGCTGCCTTTCTTTGTCATGCGAACGATCTTGGATGAGTCCGATATCAAATCAGGTCTTCGGTATTTAAGAAGAATCGTCGATGAGAAAAAACGCTTTGACCGCGTCTTTGCGCACTCGCCAAGTTTGTTGAGTTACGGCAATAAAGTCATTGATGGCCGCCGCAAATCGACAGAAGGCGAGTTGGCTCAGGCAACGAGAGAGCATTTGATTCAAAAATCAAAAGACTTCGTGGCTTTTTCGACGCAAATGGATTTCTTGAAATATGAAACCCTCAATGGCCAGCGCGAAAAATTAAAAGCCAAAGTGGCGGCGTCTGGAAGTGCCGATCCATCGGCAAAAATCGACTCTGATCTGTCACGTGATTTCTTTATTCAAAATGGTTACCAATACTATCCTTTTCAAGGCGAGTATTGGAGGGATGAGCTGGGCAACTATCAATATGTCGGGGTGAATTCCTGTGAATAAATTACTGATAATTTTTTTACTGATTGTTATGTCAATAGCGGCAAAAGCAGCTCAGGGAAGTGAATTTTCGGATTCAGACTTGGGAAGTGTTGATGCTGCTAAACAAAAAAAGATCAACGTTAAGTTCGGCGACGAATTCGTCAAAGGGCAAGAAGAACATCCGTCGGCCGAGTATTTGTTTGATCGAAAACAATTTAATTTTAAAAAAATGATTCAACTTCGTGAGAATTTTATTCCTGAAGTTGAAAAAGGAAAGGATGACTTCGGTGGCTTTTAGTAAATCGATCATCTTTCTTTTTATTTGTTTGTTGGGACTTTCAACCTTTGCGGAAGAAGTCGCAATTCCAGACAGTGAACTTTCCAAAGAAGTCTCATATCCTCTTTTGGATACGCCAAAGGCGGTCGTGAACCGCACTTTGACTTTCAAAAACCGTGTGGAAGTGGAATTTGGTCCCAGTTGGATTTTGGATGAACCCTTTTATCAAAATCAAAGTTGGGATCTTGGCGTCTTCTTTCATTGGAGTGAATTTTCCGGTCTCGGACTTCGTTACATGAGCTGGGCCACAGGGCTTTCGGATTACGCCAAACAATTTGGCACGGGCGCCAATCCTCTGGACTTGAGCAGATCCAATGGTCCCCAAAACGGTTACTCGGCAGAATATGAATATCGTTTGTTTTATGGAAAAATCAGCGTCGGCAAAGAAGCCGTGTTTCCAATTTCAATTCGCGCCACAGGTGAATTAGGAATGATCAATTACGGTGTGAAGACATTGCCATTTTTGGCTGTCGGCATCGGCAATCGATTTTTCTTCAATAAAAATTGGGGCATCAACCTAGATATGAAACTGATGTACAGAGATGCGATCGATCCGATGTCACAGGACCTCAAAAGCGCAGATCCTGCTCCTGGCGCAAGCTCTTTCGCCGATAAATATCGTATTAATACTGGCTTTAATCTCGGGGTTCTTTACTTGTTCTAAGTTCTAAAAAATAAAAAGCTGATTCAGAGCGCTCCGTTCTCGGGGAGAATGATCTTTGCTTCCGGTGTCTTGGCTCGAAACGGCAATTCCGAATTGCTAGCAATTCGGAATTCACCAAAGCAGCCGGGGAATTCATTTTGAAAGACTGAACTCTATCTGCGCGGTTGCGAAGCAAAAACTAAGGCTGAGACGAAACTTTTTTGACGACGACGGCTCCGAGGTCACCCAAGTTGCCGCTGTAAGCTTCGGCTGTGTAAGTGTCGTCATCCAAAACTCCGGTCAGAGAAAAGCCACCACCGCCAGTTCCTGAGGTCAGATAACTCATCACCAATTGGGCCGGAGTTGTTTCAGTTCTAAATACAGCGAGCATGGATGGAACAGTGGTCGAAACATCACCAGTGGTGTTGTATTGAAAGCTGCCAATCAGAGTTGCCAAAATCGAACCGTTCGAAGAGGCCACCGGAATATAATTGAGATTCATTCGCACGGGGACAACGGCGCCACCATTGGCTGGGGTTTCAGTGAGAAATCCTGCATAGACACCAGCTACCGCTTTGAACTGAACAGCGAGACGATCATTACAATCTGTGGTTGGATCAGTTGCTGGCACGATGGTTGTGTTTGTCGTTCGAGTGGCCGTAAACTTTCCGAGCTCGCCATTGCCACGCAAAATTGTTCCAGTGATGGTGTCGCCACTGACGTGAGCATTGTTCAGTGTGGTTGCAACAGTGCCGCCCGAGTTACAGATGCTATAAGAGCCATTGTTTGTCGAAGAAGAGCCATTGCTTGTTGAACCGCCAGTTGTTGGTGTGCTTGCCGCTGAATTGGTGGCAAACAATTCGCCGGATTCAGGAACAAATCTGGCGGCATTGAGCATCTCATCGGGGCGAACGATATCAAGCTGACGATAACGAACAACTAAAGTGGGAAGTGGTTTTGATTCACCGTTGGGATCATTTCCATTTTGCACATCTTGAGTGTAGATCGCCAATTGCAATTTGATTATTTTCTTATCAAATTTGGTCACGTCAGCCGTGGATCTGACATAAGCGGTGATCTGGCCCTCGTAAGTGCCAAGAATCGGAGTGTAAGTTGAAAGAATGCGGCTGCGATCATCCAAATAATTTTTGGTTTGATCAGAGGTTGAATCTCCGTTGAAGGAGCAAGCGGCCAAGCCCATCAGGATGCAGCCAGCGCTGAGTGTTTTTAAGATTTGCATTTTCATTCCGTTGTCTCCTTCGCATCAGGAATTAATTCGTCTCGGAAAGCAGCCCATTGATTCAGAGCAATTTGATAATCACCAATCGAGCGCGCATAATCCACTTCCGATTGAAAGTATTTATCAATCGCAGTGATTAGCACGCTGATATCTGTTCGGCCTTGATTATATGTTTTGGTCAACTCTTGCGCCGCTTTTTCACTCCAAGATTTTTGAGATTTCAGTGATTGTGCAATCAAGTAAGTGCTTTGCACGCGCCGGGTGAGATCGGCTTCCTTGTCTTTCAGTTCAAGACGTTGGCGGTTCAGTTGCTCTTCGGCCAAATCACGGCCGACTTTTTTATTGAGAACAAGTTCGTCATTATATCCTGAACCAAAACTATAACTGAGCTGTAAACCCACATAATATTTTGGATGATTGCCCGAAACCATTTCGCTGTAAGAATCGCTAGCGTTTAAATCATAGCCCTGGCTGTAAAGCTGGCCGACGAGGGCTAGATTGGGATAAGTTCTAGAATCTGCGGATCTCATTGCATCTTCTGCCGACTGCAAAGTTAATTTTGAGGTGCGCAAAGGGCGCAGTTGCTCGATATCAACCCCCGGCAATTTTGGCAGTGGAGGAATATCTGTGGGTACTTCAAACTTCACATCACTTCCAGGAGGCAGGCGCAGCAGAGTGATCAAGTTATCCAGTGCTGACAAATAATTCACCGAGGCCGCTTTGACACTTTGTTCTTGGCCTTCAAGTTCGGCCTCCGCTTGTTCCACTTCGCCAGGATTTGAGTAACCATATTTGGTTTTTTTGCGAACGGCTTCCGTCAATTTTTGATAACGACTGCGCGCTGCCAAAGTTTGCTGGAAAGTTTGTTGAGCGACATAGGCACTCCAATAAGTTTGAATTCCACTCAAGACAAGGTCTTGCAAATTACTCACGCGACCGATCATTGCGGCATCAAATTGAGCTTGGGCTGAACGAATGTCAGCGCGATCCGCACGGCCAAAAAAATCGGCCAATAAATTTTGCTGTATAGTCAGGCCCAAAACATCCTGAGTCACTTTGTCACCCGGAAGTGAAGATGGGATGGTTGCCCCAGAAGGAAAAACATATTTGTCAGAAGTTCGCTGATAAGAAGCTCCAACGGTGGTTCCCGTTGAAAATAATTTGGTTAATGAAACACTACTCAGTAAAGTCTCGTCTTGAGAGCCCAGCATTTGGCCATCAAATCTATTTTTTTGATAATAGCCAGAGGCTGCCAACTGAAAATTGAAATTTTGCAAAACGGTGTACAAGGGCAAGCGCTGTTGTTCGGCTTGCAGGTTCACTTCTTGGGCACGGTAACTTTGTTTTAAAATCAGTTCGGCAACATTGCGCTGAGAAAGCGAAATCTCCGATGCGAATGCAGCGCTTGCGAGGGGCAGGCTTGCCAGACTAAGAGCAATGATAAGAGCTTTTTTAAGGACTGCTACCATAAGACTTTAGCTCCCAATTCAACTTGATTGGAAGGGAGATCAAATCCATCATCAGCCCTTGAAACAGTTATATTTTTTGAAGCCAATTGCAGCAGCCATTTTTCATTCAAAGCATAGTCGGCACCCAAAAGCCAGTCCGTGGTGTTGCCTGACTTCGTCCATTGCCCCACAGTGCTAGCACTGGATTGAGTCACACTGGCGTGTCCCAACCCATAACCTGTAAACACATGAAACTTTGAATGGCGAGGAGCCCAACGAATCAACGGGCGAATTTCCATCAGCGTGCTATTCAGGCGAGCGTCCATGGTGCCCGAGGCCGTCGCGACAGAAGCTTTTTGTGAGATGTAACCAATTTCACCTTCAAGGCCGGCTTGCCACTGGCCCGAGCGATTTTGTGTGATGTTATAAAGTGTTCCTAAACTCACAGACGGAAGAACCGTCGAGCCCACATCCGAGAGCGAGTACGAAGAGCCCGTCGAGTTATCGCTTTGTCCTTGCGGTCGATAAGATTGCATTTGCACACCGAAGGTCATCAGGAATTGTCGAGCCTTGAGACTATGAAAATCATCTTGCAAGCGAAGAATTCCAGACGACGCTCCATCCGGAGAAAGAGCTGCATCAGAAGCCGTTTTCGCACTCACCACAGCATTTGTCGGAGCTTGGATTTCTTGTTGGGCCGTTTGTTTGAGTTGTTCTGCAGACAACGTTGAATCAGCGGCCAGCGCAGACAAAGAAAACAAAAGCCCTATTCCGAGAGCCATGATTGGAGTCATGCGGCTTCCCCCCTAAGATGTTGATGAGTGAAGGATTTGTAGACGTCGGTGTGGATCTTGTCAACTTGAGTCAGAAACTGAAGAGGAAGACTTTAAGCTCAATTGACATTCGACAAAAGAAAGGCAAAATTCACTCATCATGACTGTAAAAAATTCTCCTCAAAAGAGCACTATGGAAAACTCCACAATCATTTTTCTGATTGGGCTTGCGTGTTTTTCTCGTCTAATCCCGCACTGGCCCAACTTCACTGCGATCGGTGGCATGGCTCTTTTTGCGGGGGCGCAGATCAGTTCAAAGCGAGTTGCTATTCTTATTCCTCTGGCGGCGATGCTGCTGAGTGATTTCGTTTTGGGATTTCATTCGACAATGGTGTTTGTTTACGGAGCGATTGCTTTGGTCGCATTGCTGGGACATTGGGGTTGGCAGCGCTGGCAGTGGAAGGGTTTGGCTGGAATGAGCCTGCTTTCAAGTCTTTTATTTTTTGTGATCACGAACTTTGGAGTCTGGCTGACAGGTGGTTATGAACATTCATGGCAAGGTTTGATGACCTGTTTTGCAATGGCAATTCCATTTTTCCAAGCTCAAGTTTCTGGTGATCTGCTTTTCACAGGTGTGATTTTTGGAGCTTTTGCGGCGATTCAAATTTTCAGTCGTCGATTCATTGCGCCCACCAACTGACGTTGGGATTTCTGAAATTTTTCTAACTTTGTTTGCAATTTTGAGTCTTGTAAAGCGAGAATTCGCACGGCAAGCAGTCCTGCATTCATAGCATTGTCCACGGCCATGGTGGCAACCGGAATTCCCTTCGGCATTTGCGCAATGGATAAAAGACTATCAATACCTTTCAGCGAAGTGCTTTGCACCGGGACGCCAATCACCGGCAGAGTGGTGAGACTTGCCACCATACCTGGCAGATGGGCGGCGCCACCAGCGCCAGCGATAATCACTTGGATTTTTTGACGAGCTGCTTTTTTTGCAAACTCCACCATGGCTTCGGGAGTGCGGTGGGCTGATACAATTTGCAAAGAATAATTAATTTTAAAATCCTTCAAAACGGCGGCAGCTTCCTTCATGATTTTTAAATCACTGTCAGAGCCCATGATGATGGCAACTTGAATTATTTTTGCCATTTTTTTCTCTCTTTCAGAGCCAAATTGAGCAGAGGCTTGGCATTTTTTCCGAGATAATTGATGTGACCCATCTTTCGCCCCGGTCGGTTGTCATGCTTGCCGTAAAGATGCGCATGGCCTTCGCTGTCTGGCGGAGCACTCAGCGGATTTTCACTCTCACCCAAGAGATTCGTCATGACGAAAGCCGGTGCTTTTAAAAAAGGCGCTGGCAAAGTTTCACCAAGACCTGCTTTGAGATGAAGAGCAAATTGATCAAGGAGCAAGGCATCTTGCGAGTAATGACCTGAATTGTGAACTCGCGGAGCCAACTCATTGACCAGCAAAGTTTTTCCAAGATCAAAAATCTCAATCCCCATGGCGCCGACATAATCAATTCCATGCAACATTTTTTCTAAGCGCGCAGCAAGACTTTTGAACCGAGGATGTTGGATCGGACCGATCACCCAGTCGCAACGACTGTTGGTTTGCGCAGTTTGCACCAAAGGTAAAATGACGATTTTCTTTTTTGAATTTCGAATCATCATGATTGCAAGCTCGCGTTTGAATTGAGCGAGAGGCTCGGCGATAAATCCATCAGCGGAATTTGCTACCGTCGTTGCCAGATGCGAAAGATCGGACTGTTTTTTGGCGTAATAAGTTCCGTTGCCATCATAGCCGCCGCGCTGACTTTTAAGCACGAAAGGGCCTTTGAAGGTTTTCCAGGCGAGATCTAAATCTTCTGGTTTTTTGACCTCGATAAAAGCCAGAGTTGGAACTTTGTATTTCTGTAAAATCTTTTTTTGCTCAGAGCGTTTTTGCAGCAGGCGCAAAGTCGAAGGCTTGGGAAAAATCACGCAGCCTTTGATTTCTTCCAAGGCTGAAAGAGTTTCCTCGGGAACAAACTCAGATTCAAAAGTCAGATAATCTTTGTCTTTCAGAAAATGTTTAATTTTTTCGACATCAGAAAGCTCACCTTGCGTCCAATGACGAGTGACCTCGGTGGCCGGATCACGATGCGATCCTGAGTAAATATGAGGCTCAAGCCCCAAGCTGTGGGCTTCGGTCACCAGCATTCGCGCCAATTGCCCTCCGCCAAGAATTCCCAGTCTCTGTCCTATTTTTCTCATACCCCAAGGCTAACGGAATTCGCCCCCATTAGGTACGCCGTTCCTAATCCGGGGGACGATGAGTCATAAATTGCTACAACTGACCCATTTCATTGTCCCTGCATCGAAGCCTTTTTAAGGCTACCGCACAGAATCGAATAAGGATTTCAAAAGAAATTTTCATGCTGCTTGGTGAATCGTGAATTGCTTTGCAATTCACGATTGCCGTTTGAGCCAATGTATTGAGAATGAAGAGGAATTTTCACGAAAACGGAGGGAGAGAATCGTCAGGGACAATGAAATGGGTCAGTTTCTAAATTGCTTTGGCTTTCGCGGAAAACTCTTCTATCAAGAGCCATGCAGCAACTGTCCTGGCATGCAAAGCCGCGCCCCATTTTGAACGGAAAAGTGAATTTTCCGGTTTGCTTAGCGCCGATGGTGGGGCTGACTCATGTGGCTTTGCGCTTGGTCACCCGAGATTATTTGCCGGCCGATGCGTTTACGATTTGGCCGACGGAGATGTTGAACTCAAGACGCATTCCGAATGAAGACTTGTTGAAAACTCCAGAAGCCATGCGTGCTCCGTCGGAGCAGGGATTGGTTCCGCAAATTCTAGGCAATGAAGAGCAGTTTATTTCAGCCAGCGTGCAAAAGCTGATTGCGTGGGGAGCCGAAGGCATCGACATCAACATGGGTTGTCCTGTGCAAAAGGCATTGAAACACAATTACGGAGTCGCTCTGATGGGCGATGCGGATTACGCCGCCGAGGTGGTGGCGATGACAGCAAAAAATTCGTCGGTGCCGATCTCGGTGAAGCTTCGCGCGGGAAAGCAAAATGATTTCGATTACCTTTTGCAGTTTGTGAAGGGACTTCGAAACTCAGGTGCCAGTTGGATTTGTCTGCATCCACGAACGGCCGAGCAAAAACGCAGAGGCTCTGCCGATTGGGAACAAATCGCAAGGCTTCGCTCGGAAGTGGATTTCCCAGTGATCGGTAACGGCGATGTACAAACGGCCGATGATGTCTTTGCCATGCTTGAACAAACCGAGTGCGATCTCACCATGGCGGGACGGGCACTGGCCGCAAGGCCTTGGTTGTTGTGGCAAGTGGGCGAGCGTTTGGGTTTTGCTCCACCTCCGCAAGCGGAAGAAAAAAACTTAGGAGTGATCAGCAGCGAGACAGGTCTTCGCCGAGCACCGCAAACTCCAGAAGAAGAAGGCGCCGAGTATGGTAAAGCCTTGCTGCAATTGATAGCACACTCCCGCGAGTATTTTGGTGAGACTTTGGCGCTAAGAAAAGTGCGCTTTCATGTGCGTATGACCAGCATGTGGCTGCATTTTGGTCAGGCGTTGATTTCCGTAACTACCAAGGGAAAAACTTTGGATGAAGTCGAAGTCGGTGTGCGAGACTTTTTCCAGGGAGTCATCGAAATGGCTCCCAAAACCGATTTGCGTTAACTGATATTGTTTAGTCTTAAGCTACCGCGCAGATAGAATTCAGTCTTTCAAAATGAATTCTTCGGCTGCTTTGGTGAATTCCGAATTGCTCGCAATTCGGAATTGCCGTTTCGAGCCAAGACACTGGAAACAAAGGTCATTCTCCCCGAGAACGGAGAGCAAGGACTTCGCTCGTGGGACAAACTTAAAAATTAAAATCCATCATAACCGGATAATACGGCATCAGAAGCTTGGCAGCCATTGCGAGAAGGTTGGATTGTCACTTTGTAAGCCGCGTAACCATCCCAAGACCTGATGTCGGTGGATTCGACACTGATGGTGACCACATTTTCAGGATCTTGCTCTTGGTGAAAAGGGTCATGCAGATATGCCAGCTCATTGGCTTGTGCCGCTGTCCATCCGGAATCTTTCAGCAATTGAGCATAAGCCTTATGAATGGCTGCTTTTTGGCAATCAGCGGAGACGGAGACGTCATCAGCGGCAAAGGCAGAAGCGCTGAAAAGAGTGAGTGTTGAAACGAGGAAAGTGGTCATTAAAGTGATCAGCAAAGTTGTCTTCATAAAAAGCTCCTTCAAAGGTATGGGTTTGTTTTAGGCCTCTTTTTATAAAAATAAAAATGAATGATTATTATATTTCTATTCATATTTAGAATAATAAAAAGAAAATCTATTGAGACGGGAATGCAAAGCTGTGAACAGCTTCAGATGCATTTGAAGTCATCGGCTGGAGAACTCGCGGTCAAAGTGCGGACAGGATTTGAGCCGCGTGCTCGATCTCTGGCTCGGTGTTGTAGACATGCGGAGCCAAGCGCATGCACCAATCACCGTGAAGCACGGTCATTGAAACTTGCAGAGCTTTCTCGTTTTTCAGATACCACATCAAATCAAATTGCTGGCGGCGAAGTTTTTCTGGCAGAGCAAAGGCCACCATGGGTCCTTTCAACATAGGATTGGCGGTGCTGACACTTTGCCAACCGGTTCGAAGCTGCACGGTTTTCTCGCAGAAATCACGAAGCTCGGCCTGTCGAGCTCTGATTTTCTCAGGCCCTTTTTCTTCCCAGTATTTCACCACATCAGAAATCGCATAGAACGGAGAAAAATCATGAGTCGAGCAAATCATCCAACGAGCTGTGAACTTATCACCAAACTTTTGATAGTGTGAAGCTAACTCATAGCTGGTCCATCCGGCAAATTTGGGAGTCAGATGCTCGCGCATCTTTTTTGAAATCCAACCAAAGCCAGTGCCTTTGGGGCCCATCAGCCATTTGTGCAGATTTGAACCGTAGAAATCAATGGCGGTGTTTGAAAAATCGAGGTCGTAAAATCCCGCTCCATGAGCGCCGTCGACCACACAGAAAATATTTTTATCTTTCAACTGACGAGCGAGCTTCTCCATCGGGAAAAGTAGCCCCGAGCCTGTCGCCACATGAGAAATCATCACCATTTTTGTTTTCGCCGTAAGGGCTTTCATCACGCTGTCGATCAATTGATCTTCGCTCAGATCTCTGGGATCCTTCGGTGTCGAAAAAGTTTTTAAAGTGAGGCCTTCAAGTTCGGCTTTATAGCGACAGATGTTGATGATGGCGCCATATTCGATATCGGAAATCAACATCTCCGAACCCTTGGGAAGATTCAGCGCCATAATGAAATCGTTCATCACATAGGTCACATTGGTGCGCAGATAGAGATCAGCGGGATCGGCCTTCATAAAACGGGCAAGATCTTGCTGCGCTTTCCAACATTTCCCCCAAGCAGAGAAAAGTCCTTCCGAGGGATTCAACTCAAATTGATGTTTGTAGCGATCACTGGCTTGGCGAACCGAAAGCGGAGTCAAGGCCATGCTCCCGGAATTCAGATAAATAAAGTGCGGTGTCTTTTCAAAATCGCTGGCAAAAGAAGTGTGATTCATTTTTTGAGTTTAGGCCGGAAAAAGCAGAGGATCAAGTTTGCCCTCATCTTCGAGAGCTTTCATGTCAGAGTAGCCGCCGACAAGCCGGTCGTTGATCATGATGATCGGAACAGTTCTCCAGCCTGTTTTATCTTTGATGGCCTGCATTTCTTCAGGCTTATCCGTGAGATCGATCACTTCGTAGCTCACACCTTTGTTGTCGAGAAAATGCTTGGCATGCACGCAATAAGGGCAAGGAATTTTTGAATAAATAACGACTTTGGATTGTGTTGCCATCAGAGGCCTCCTGAACAAATGAGCATAAAGAATAACATAAAAACTCCCATAAGGCCTTGTCAAAAACAAGGGCATTCGGCATGACAAAGGCAGATGACACTTCGTTGCCCGCTCTGTGACAGTTCACACATTTTGCCGCTTTCGCATTCGACGATGGCGAGTGTTCGTTATTGGCATTGTCTTGAGTGTGATTTGATTTCGATGGATTCCGAATCCTTTCTTTCTCATGCTGACGAAAAAGCGCGCTATGAAAATCATCAAAATATTGAAGGCGACACCGGCTATGAAAAATTTTTGAGACAGTTGTGGAATCCTCTGCAAAAGTTTTTGTCGGGCGGTCAAACAGGAGTTGATTTTGGCTCAGGCCCAGGACCCGCATTGCAGAAAATGATCGAGCGCGATGGCTATACCTGTGAAATTTATGATCCGTATTATGCTCCCGACGAAGCGGTCCTCGCACGAAAATATGATTTTGTTATCTGCACTGAGGTCGTTGAGCATTTCAACTTTCCAAACAAGGCATGGGCACAACTGCTGGCGTTGGTGAAGGCTCGTGGTTATTTCGGTGGAATGACTCAGTTCCATCCCGGTGGTAAAGAGGCTGCCGCTTTTTTCGAAAAATGGTGGTACGCCAGAGATCCGGCCCACGTTTGTTTTTACTCGGAGAAAACTTTGCGCTGGATTTTCAATCGAGCGGGCTTTGAGATTTTGGAAATTCATTCGCCGGTCGTGATCGCTCGACGGCTCTAAGTAAGAGAATGTCTCAAATTGAGACATGAGCGCAGTGACGATTTTTGCTCATTAAAAGAAACCTAGACAGTAAAATGCCCCCTATATTGCCATATCGGGTTTAATGCGATCGGCAGGCGGCATACCGCTTGCTCGAAATCATGATGAAATGACTTATTTTTTAAGGAGTTCTTTATGAATTGCAGAGACATTATTTCAAACCTCATCGTTTTGAGTTTCGTGACTTCCAGTGCTCTTCCCGTCCATGCAGAAACACTGTCGCAACTCCAGCAGCGGGAGCAACTGGAAGACCAAATCACCCGCCAAATCAGCTATAACAATTCACTCATTCATTCCGAACAAGTGGTCATCGAAGCCGCCGCCGACGACAACATCGTGGTGACGAAAGACTCGAACCTTATTTTGGGAATGAACATGTCAACGATTGGTGCTCTCGCTTCTGTCGGTGTCGCCGCAGGGTCCGGAGTCACTTATCAGATCTTAAGAGATACGACGACTTCCGAAAAGGCTCTTCAAGGCGCTGAAAGTTTAACTCAGCAGTTGGCTGATATTCTGTTTAAATCTGGCGACTTAACTCCGGTTTCTCCGGACGGTGGCCCTGCCAGCTTTCTCATCCAAACTGATTTTAAAAAATTACAACCTAAAGTCAAAGAGGATGTCTTGGCACTTCTTCGACAATATGGTTCGCGCTACTCAAAAAATGAATTGAATAACATCTACAAAGGCCTTGCCGTGCAAGCTTCTGAAAAACTCTATTCGCCAGCTGCCTATATCGAGGCTGCGAATGAATCTCACTGGCAATACGCTCTTCGCCGCGCCAGCCTTCGCGCCAAGGGAAGATACGCTGCCGTTGTTGTCGGACTTGGAGCTTTGTTAGGAGCCTCTGTCGTCGCTTATAATAATTATGCGCAAACTTCGGAAAAAGAGAAGGGTCTAAAAATCATCGAAGGATTCATTAATAATGATAACGAGCAAGGCGCTGTCGATTACGTCAAATCTTGCATCGCTGATGTAGCATTGCTCAACGCTCAAAACGCAGCGCTTGAGACGCAGCTCGATGGTCTGCGCTAGAATTAGGTGACCGATGATCAAACGAATCGGGACGGCTTTTTTATTAACTTTGTTTTTAGGCGCTTTCAATATTGCAAACGCCGGCGCCGTCCCGCTCTGCAAAAATATTTTCTCTGCCTCTCAACCCACAAGGGGCACCAATTTAAGTCCCTCACAATGGTTGATCAATCTCAAGCTGAAAATAATTTCCTCAAAAGCTTTAAAAAATTTCGACGATCAAAAATATCAAAATGCTTTTGATAAATTTTCCCGGGAAAAAGACCGGGGCGAGATGGATTCGCTTCCGACAAATTTGGAAGAGTATGTGGCTCTTCTCGATGTCTCTATGACAGAGCTCAATCTGTCGATCACACAAATGCCGCCAGTTGTGCGCCATAAAATCTATAAAATCATCAATAAGATTCTAGCGACAGAAGGTCAGTCGTCCACCTTTGCTGCTCAGGATATCTCTTCTTTGATTGCGCGCGGAGCTTACCAGAAGCCCACCAGCTTTCGCTTTCTGCTGACTCACTATCCAAATGAGACCTCAGCCGAGATGTTTACCCAAGAAATTCATCAGCTGGTGATCACACAAGTTGTCATCGAGGCGCTGAGGACTCGCCCAGAGGCAAGGACCTCAGCCTTCCTGCCAAAATGGGCGCGCGATCACAAAGAAATTCTGGGTCTTGCTTTCTTCACTGCCCTGGATGTCGCGAACTCGTTTGCCTCAGGACATTTTGTCGCCGTTTTAAATCCACTGAACGTTCTTCGCATGAAGGCAAACAAAGAGAAAATCCAAGACTCTTTGGCGCAAAACGGCCTGGAGGCGACCATGATCCAACTGCAGCCCGAGTTTGAAACAAAAAATCAAATCAATTATTACTACGCTGTCGCAGAAAAATCTCTGAACTGGTATTTTATCGGATATATCCTGTCGCCATTCTTTTTTAATTAAATGGTAGCTCCAGAACTTGCCACTGGTCACCTCCAGCATTTCGATATTGTAGGATTGATTTGAAGGATTATTTGTCACGGAACTACAGAGCACAGCCGATCTAGGTTTTCTTTAAACACGGGCGGCTTGGTGATAATTTTGATTTCTTCAAAAATAGTTTTGGCTTCGGGATATTTTAAACACAAAGAGCGCATCCATTGCTTGGTTCTAGCTTGCGCAAAATAATCTGATTTTTGTGCGGCACTCATCTCAAAAAATTGTGGAACCAATGACTTCACATCGCCCCAAGGTCTGAAGGTTTCGGTTTCTTTTTGCGCGAGTGAGGCCTTAATCTGACGAAATAAATAGGGATTGGCAATAGCTCCGCGGCCCATCATAAATTCGTCACAAGCGGTGACTTCAAGACAGCGATGAAAGTCGTCAACACTCCAGATTTCGCCATTGGCGACAATGGGAATTTTGACAGCGGCTTTCATTTTTGGAATCCACTCCCAGTAAGCGGGCGGGCGGTACCCATCGGTCTTGGTACGACAGTGAACGGTGAGTTTGTCAGCGCCACCAGCTTCGGCGGCCTGAGCGTTTTGCACACACATCGAAGGATCATCAAAGCCCAAGCGGATTTTTGCCGTCACGGGAATATGCGTAGGCACCGCCCGGCGAACGGCTTCGACAATATTTTGCACGCGATCAGGACATTTGAGAAGAGTGGCGCCACCATCGTGACGATTCACCGTCTTTGCCGGGCAACCAAAATTAAGATCAATGCCCGGAGCGCCAAGTTCTGCTACTCGCGCGGCATTTTCTGCCAGTGGTTGAGCTTGTCCACCGAGCAGTTGGAAAAACACGGGAGTGCCAGCGCGCGTGTGGCCTTTCAGAGCCCCTTCGTTTTGTAATTCCGGAGAGTATCTTAAGAAAACAGAGTAAGGATGAAGCTTATCAGTCACGCGCATAAACTCAGTCACGCATTGATCAATGCCGCCGACTTGAGTGAGCATATCGCGCATCACCCAATCAACGACACCTTCCATGGGCGCCAGATGCAGTTTTATCGAGCGAGAGTCGCTCATGCGTCTCCCATTTTCTTTACTAATGCGAATTCTTTTTCAGTCACAGGTTGCACGGAAAGGCGCGAACCTTTTTTTAAGACCAACATGTCAGCCAAAGATTTTTCGCCACGCAGGTCGGGCAGGGTGAGCAGATTTTTAAATTTATGAACGTACTCAACTTCCACGCAAAACCAAATTGGTTTTTCTTTCGTGGCTTTGGGATCAAAGTACTCGGACTTTTTATCAAACTGAGTCGGATCGGGAATTGCTTTTTGACTGACGCAAGCTAGGCCCGCAGCACCGCTGGGTTCAGCGCTGGAATGATAAAACAAAACTTCATCGCCGACAGACATGTCGTTCATAAAGTTGCGCGCTTGATAACTGCGCACGCCGCTCCAGAGGGTCGTCTTGTCTTGTTTCAATTGATCGATCGAAAAGACATCGGGTTCAGATTTCATCAGCCAATATTTTTTAGTAGTTACTTTTTTATCTGCCATAAGTCCTCGCGCAAGAGCGACATGACGATGCTGTCTTCCATGCGGCCATCGAGCTGCTTGAAAGCTTTTCGTCTTGTTCCCTCGATGACAAACCCCATTTTTTTATAAAGCGCAAGGCCTGCGTGATTACTGGCAAGAACTTCAAGCTCGATGCGCTCGATTTGAGGGAAACGGTCGACATTTTTAAGCAAATATTGAAAGAGGGCGGTGCCCAAGCCAATCCCGCGATAGGGCGAAAGAAGGCCCATGCCGATTTGGCCAACGTGTTTTAATTTCTTTCGAGCTGAAGTCGTCATGTCGATGTTGCCGATAATTTTGCTGGGATCGCTACGGGCAAAAGCCCCCAAGCCAAACCAGAAAGCGTCGCCATTGGAAAGCATTCGTTTTTTTGAATCTTCGACAGTTCTTTTTTGAAATTCTTCAGGAGTTGTGATGACGGCGTCGGATGAAGAAAAAAGAGCTCCGGCAAAATCGTGCATTGCGGGAGCGTCGTCGGCGCTCAGTTGTCGAATCAAAAATTTTTCGCCATTTTTAAGAAGTATTTCGTGGTTATAATTTGACATCGCCCTAGACTGTCATTATACAATTGCCATGTCAACGCAACTGAGTTTCCAGAATGGAAGGAATGAACGCTTCGGCGGCGAAGGAATGATGGGTCACAGGAAGTCGACTCGTCCGCTGTCTCGGAAGCATGTTGTTCATGTGGTCATGAAGTCCTCTCAGGCGCGAGGTTCGAATTCTCTGTTGGGGCCTCGTCGTGCTAGGATGGTGCGACAGGTCCTTCGCCTTCAGTCACAAAAAACCGGTATTCAAATTCTTGAAACGATCAATCTTGGTTCGTATTTGCATCTGACTCTGCGAGTGCCTCATCGCAAAGCTTATACCGATTTTATTCGAGCTATCTCCGGGCTGATTGCTCGAAAAATTCTGGGAAAAGAGCGTGGAAAAGCCGGCTCTCATTCGTCAGCGCAGAATAAAAATCGTCAGAGTTTTTGGGAATCAAGGCCGCTCACGCAAATTCTGAAAACTGACTTGGCTTGGAGTTCGGTTTTTCGCCAACTGCGTGAGCGCACGGTTTTGGCGAAAAGGATTTCGGCTGAGCTTTTTCAAAATGCAACTCGTGATCCACTGATTCATTCAACGGCTTGAGAGGGAAAACCCTTGCCTAAGGCGTGACCTTTGAGTTCTATTGATCCCCTTTTCTGAGATCTCAAAGTTGGGGGAAATCATGTCCAAATGGGCCCTTATCACTGGCGCCTCGGCCGGTATCGGCGAAGCCACGGCACACGAGCTTGCAAAACAAGGATTTTCTTTGCTGCTGCTGGCTCGTCGCAAAGATCGTTTGGAAAAAATAAAAAAATCGATTCAAGACCAGTTTTCAGTGCAAGTGGTGACTGAGGCTGTCGACATTTGTGACTCAAAAAGTGTCGAAGCTTTTGTCAAAACTCATGCGGCAACACTGAAAGCCGTCGAAGTGCTGGTGAACAATGCGGGGCTCGCGATTGGTGCGGATAAGCTTCAAGATGGAAAGATGTCGGACTGGGAAGTGATGTTTGACACGAATGTGAAAGGGCTTTTACGGATCACTCGCGAGATCTTGCCCTCTTTTGTGGCAAATCAGCGCGGGCACGTCGTGAACTTGGGCTCTGTTGCAGGGCGATGGGTCTACCAGGGCGGAGCTGTCTATAGTGCTACGAAATTTGCGGTCAGGGCTTTGAGCGAGGGAATGAGAATGGATCTCATCGGCACCGGAGTTCGAGTCACAAATATCGAGCCTGGCATGGTGAATACCGAGTTTTCACTGGTGCGCTGGAATGACCAGGCCAAAGCCGATCAAGTTTATGCGGGGATGAAGCCTTTGACAGCGAATGACATAGCAGAGACGATTGCCTGGGTCGTAAGTCGACCGGCGCATGTGAACATCCAAGAGCTCGTGATTTACCCAACAGATCAAGCTTCGATCCGTGATGTTTATCGTCGTTGATTGAAAGCATGAGGGAAGGAAAAAATGGATTTTCGAATTGAAAAAGACACCATGGGCGAAGTGAAAGTTCCTGCCGATAAATATTGGGGAGCTCAAACTCAGCGTTCGCGTGAAAATTTTAAAATTGGCGGAGATCGTTTTCCTCGTGAGTTGATTAAGGCCTTGGGAATTCTAAAAAAATCAGCAGCGCTCACCAATCATAAACTCGGACTTCTTGATGCGAAGAAAACAGAACTGATTGTGAAAGCTGCTGACGAAGTGATCGAAGGCAAGCTGGATGAGCATTTTCCCTTGGTCGTTTGGCAAACGGGTTCGGGCACACAAACCAATATGAACGCCAACGAAGTGATTGCAAACCGAGCCATGACGATCATGGGAGTCAAGCTTCCGTCCAAAGAAATTCATCCCAATGATGACGTCAACAAAGGGCAAAGTTCGAACGATACTTTTCCAACAGCGATGCATATCGCCGTTGGTGACCAAGTTTATCATCGCCTGATTCCGATGCTTGAAAAATTGCACAAAGCTTTAGCTGCGAAACAAAATGAGTTTAAAGACATCGTAAAAATTGGTCGCACGCACTTGATGGATGCAACTCCGCTGACATTGGGCCAAGAATTTTCAGGCTATGCGACTCAAGTAAAGCACGGCATTCAGCGAGTAAAAAATACCTTGCCGCATTTGCATGAGTTGGCCATTGGCGGAACAGCCGTCGGCACAGGCCTCAATACTCATCCGAAGTTTGCTGTTGAAGTGGCTAAAGAAATTGCTCACGAAACTAAAATTTCATTTGTCTCCGCAGAAAATAAATTTGAAGCCTTGGCAACTCATGATGCACTGGTTGAAGTCAGCGGTGCGCTAAAATCTTTGGCGGTGTCGTTGATGAAAATTGCCAATGACATTCGTCTTTTGGGAAGTGGTCCTCGCTGTGGCATTGGCGAACTTCATTTGCCAGAGAATGAGCCGGGCTCTTCGATCATGCCTGGAAAAGTCAATCCCACGCAAAGTGAGGCGATGACCATGGTTTGTGCGCAAGTGATCGGCAATGATGTGGCGGTCAGTGTCGGTGGATCTACCGGGCACTTTGAGCTTAATGTTTTCAAGCCAGTCATCGTGTTTAATGTTTTAAATTCAGTTCGTCTGATTGCCGATGCTTGTGAGAGTTTTACAGACAATTGCGTGGTCGGTATTGAAGCCAATCGTAAACAAATTAAAAATCATTTGGATCATTCGTTGATGCTGGTGACGGCGTTGAATCCGCACATCGGTTACGACAAAGCGGCGCAGATTGCAAAAATAGCTCACAAGAATGGCACGACTTTGAAAGAAGAAGCTGTGAAGCTTGGATTTTTAACAGCCGAGCAATTTGATCAGTATGTGCGACCAGAAGCAATGATTGGGCCGTTGACAACTTAAAGTCAGTAGGAAAAGAGATAGATGCAGACTTCGGAGCTTTTGAAAAAAGCAGATTGGTTCGTGAAAGGAAGTGCGGATGGTGACATTCGGCCTTACGTTTACGTGCGCTCTGATAATAAAATTCAAAATCCAGGAAGTCGGCATCGTTTGAATTGGTTTCCTCTCGAGCCGATCTACAAAAATCCGCTGGACATCAAAGAACTCGAATTTGCCGAACAGATTTATTTTATCGAAGGTCAGGCATTTGGACCAGCCAACATGGCAATGCCTCGTTGGGTTTTTTATGACTGCGCGATCATCCCTGGCTTTGTTGCGGGTTTTGCCATGCGCACGTCGAAACTTCCCGTCGCGATCAAAAAAGTCATGCGTACCAGTCCTGATCAGGAGTGGACGCCACTTTCGCTATTTATCATTATTCCGACGGTCGCCAAAGGGCAATGGGTGGCGCACAATCTTTGCTCGATCAATTCGATGTTACCAGAGGCGGATCGCTTGTATGGACTTGGTTTTCTCTCCAAGGCTTTTGGGCTTTGGTATGCCAACGTTGAATCTTGCTTAGGGATGACTCAATGGGGAAGTCCGGCGCTGAAACTCCACACACATTATGGGCACATGCAGATTGTGACGGCCTACACGCCGGTGCACTCGCATGCAAAGACGATCACTTACCGAGTGGAAGTGGACACGCAGTGCTGGGAGAAATTTTTCAACCGCGAAGAGGATCTGGTGTTTTTGGAAAGGTACAAGCCTTCCAATATGAAGATCGATCCGAAAGATGAAAACAGTATGATCTCTTTGCACAATAAAATTATTGCAGGCGAAGGTCCGTATTTTTTAAGTGCGGCGGATTTGGCTGAGAAAAAATTAACTGATGCTTTAATCGTTTACGAATCAAAAAGAGCTGAGTGACAGCGAAAGAAGTCGCGCCATGGGTGCGCAGGAGGAATTATGGCTGAGACGAATCAATTACCAGCAGTCGCAAAAACTGTATTTACGGAATGTAAAAAGTGCGGTGCTGAACGCTATCACGTTGTTGTGGCTCATAAGACGGCGACATCGGCAAAAGTAAAATGTGAAATTTGTGGAGCTTCGAAAACTTATAAGCTTGAAGTTGCGGGCGCAAAAAAACGTCCATTGACGGGGGCGGCGGCGAAGAAAAAAGAACAAGCGGTTTCAGCTCGGAAAAATGCGCATCAAACGGAATATCAATCTTTGATGAGCTCGGATGTTGATGTTTCTTCTTACAATATGAAAACCAAATATGCGGCGAACACCAAAATCAAACATCCAAAATTTGGAACAGGTTTTGTTCGCCAGGCTCAGCCAGAAAAAATCGAAGTTGTCTTTGAAGATGAAGTTCGTCAACTGGTTCACAATCGCACCTAATTGAGGCTTTGAAACATGTGGACTCAGGGGCTCAACCCTGAGCAAGCAAAAGCCGTAGCTCATAACCACGGGTCGTTGTTGATTTTAGCGGGTGCTGGCTCAGGAAAAACCACAGTTTTGGTGGCAAGGACCGGACGTTTGATCGCAGATCAAATCGCTAGGCCCGAAGGCATTTGTGTGCTCACATTTACCAATAAAGCCGCGCGAGAACTCAAGCATCGAGTCGCGCAAAAATTGACCGGGCGTTTTGCCGAAGGTGGTCGAGGGATTTGGGCCGGAACCTTTCACTCTTTTGGTTTGCAGATTTTAAGACAGAATCACAAAGAAGCCAATTTGCCGGCGTACTTCGGAGTGATTGATCAAAGCGACAGCCAATCGATTCTCAAAGAACTGATGAAAGACATCTCGATTGCAGGTAAAGATAAATTTGATATCGAAGAAATTTTAGAGATCATCAACGCTCGGCGTGTGGAAATCAGCCAGGGCCGAAAAGAAAAAACTCAAGGCTTTGACGAGTATCACGAGATGGCAGAAATGCTGCTGCCAAAATTTATGCGCAAGCTCGATGTTTTAGGAGTCGTTGATTTCGAAGGGCTATTGCTAAAACCTTTGGAGCTTTTTAAATCAAATCCTGAAGTTTTAGAAAAAATCCAAGATCGTTTTTCGCAGATGATGGTGGATGAGTTTCAAGATACGAACGAAACTCAGATGAAACTGATTGGCGAGATCGTTAAAAAACATCGCAACATCACGGTCGTTGGTGATGATGATCAATCGATTTATGGTTGGCGCGGAGCTCAGGTTGCTAATATTTTAAACTTTCCGAAAAATTTTGCGCCTTGTGAAGTGATCAAGCTTGAAAGAAATTATCGCTCAACGCCGGCGATCTTAGGATTGGCGAATGAGCTGATCAGCAAGAATCGCCATCGTCATGGAAAAATTTTGAAAGCCGAAGGCAAAAGCTCTGGTGAAGTGCCAGAACTTTTTGTGATTGGCACGGATGATGAAGAAGCTGAGTTTGCAGAGAGAGAAATTCAATATTTTCTGGGACTTGGTTACAAGCATCAAGATATCGCGATTTTGTATCGCTCGAACTCGCAAGGCGGAATGATCGAGTCAGTACTTCGTCGAAATAAAGTTCCCTACACCGTTTCTGGCGGCACCGGTTTTTTTGATCGCAAAGAGATTAAAGATATTCTCGCGTACTTGCGCTTTTCGATGAATCCCAATGACGTCGGCCTTCGTCGGATTATCAATACTCCACCACGGGGCATTGGTGATACCACGATTGAACGTTTGAATGAGTACGCTCAGCGAAACAAAATAACTTTTGTCAAAGCGGCTTATGATTGGCAAAAAGTAGGAATTCCAGAGAAAGCCGGCGAGTCATTAGCAAAGCTTTTTGATTTCTTAAGAGGCTTGCCAAAAAAAATCATGACGAATGGAAGCCAATCTCCGGGCGCAGCCTTGATGGAACTTTTTCGTGAGCTCGGTTATCGAGACTATCTTTATGCGACGACGAAAGAATCCCATGTCGCCGAAAAAAAGTGGCTCTTTATCGAAATTTTTTCGCGAGTGCTGGATAGCTTTGCAAAAAAAGGTGGAGTCACAGAAAAAACTCTGCGTGAATTTGTCGATGCCATGGAGCTTCGGGATGACGGCAGCGATTCAGAAGATGATCGCAACAAAGTCAGCCTGATGACTTTGCATGCCTGCAAAGGTCTTGAGTTTCCTTGCGTGCTAATCGTGGGCGTTGAAGAAGATTTAATTCCGCATAAAACTCTCGGCAGCGATGTCGATGAAGAGCGAAGATTATTTTATGTGGGCCTCACTCGTGCGAAAGAGCGCCTGGTGCTGTCACGTTGTAAAACTCGCAAGCGCCATGGGCAGCTTCGTCCGGTGACTCAGTCGCGATTTCTCTTGGAACTTCCCAAAGAGGGCATTAAAGCTCACACCTCGGAGTTTCGTCCAGTGAGTGCTGTGCAAAGAGAAAATCTGCTCACGGACTTCTTAACGAATTTGGATAAAAAAATAGGGCCTACGAAGAAGAAATAGTTGAAGGCTTGTCATAGCTGATAGTCCAAACGCGAGGGTGAATGGCAAAAAAACCTTTTGCCTGAGGGGTTCTTCGACGACAATGAAGCTCATAATAAAAGACGGCAAACGAAGTTGTTTGTCATGGAGGGGAAAATGCGAAAATGGATTTTTGCATCTCTGATTTTCTTCTGCGCGCATGTTGAGGCTTTCAATCTCAACTGTCAGCAGACAGCAGCAGAGACGACAAGTTCAGGAGCCCTTCAGAATTTCAACATGTACGACATCGAGTCTCCTGAAAGAACAAGCACGGTGATGGATTGGACGGGCATTGGCGAGTGGCAATGGGGCGACACGCTGGTGCAGTGGAATTACCAAGATGCAAAAAGCAATGTGGTGACGCTGCAATTTGCCAGAGCTCCTTTTGAGGGACTCATCGATCATCAGGTGGCTTCACTGGTTGGTGATGTGTTCACACGCGCGGACAATCCTCATGGCATCGCCGTTAGCTGTGTGCTGACTCAGTAGATATCGAATCACGATATTCTTCGTGGAAATATTCCATAAATTCACAGGATCTAGGTCTGGAAGTTGAAGTTTATCTTCAACTTTGGTCTAGATTTTGTGACATAATTTCTGCGCGACTAAAGTTCCCATTCTGAAGTCCGATCTAGTCGGGGTCTAACAAGAAACCCGATCAAAGGATGTATTTATGGGAACAACAACGACTCAAAATAAATTGATGAGCAAATTCATCAAGACCTTGGTCTTGGGATCAGCATCACTGGCCTTCACTGCTTGCAGTGGCCAAAGTTTTTCATCAGTGGGATCCTCGACCAGTAACTCCAGCCAAAGTGCTTCGCAACAACCTCAGTGTGATATCGACCCTGTGGACTATGTAGTCTCAGCCAATATTTATGACTTCGAGGTCACAGATAATACCAACGTGAGCTTTGGATTTAATCTCAGCACCATCATCAAGGCGCTCGGATTATCAATGAATCTGACGAGTGGGAAAATGTCGCTGTCGATGCAAATCACAGATCCTTTGCATATAGCAACACCGCTGGTGAGTGTGATTGGGACCTCTAATTATAGTAGCAATGGTTTTTCTGGATCGATCGATATCAGCAAGATTGGTTTGAGTGCTGGCTATTATTACTCAACGCCGTTTGCGACGATGACTCAAAATGGACTGACCAATGGTTTTAGCAATGCTTTGGCAAAATTAGCAAAAGTTCAGCTTCCTTGGAGCACGAAAATTCAAGCCACTGTGAACCCCACAACATTTGTTGTCGGAGCGGGAACTGCGGCAGGCTTGCTTGCAGGCGATCAGTTGGCACTTTATAATGTGAACAATATTTGGCAGGGCGCTCCTTGCACAAGCCAACTTTTGATTTCACAAAAAACAACATCGACTCCGGTGGCGGTTGCGCAAGTGGTGCAAGTCGGTGACTACTCATCAACAGTACAAATCATTAGCCGTAACTGGAATGATGCCCTTGATGTTGGCTCGGTGGCGGAAGTTTTTCAATTGACGGGTAAAAACCGTGTGCTCAATCGCTCGATGCGAATTGGCGGAGTGACCTCAGGCATTCTACCAGTGTCGAACGGAACATCGATTGATCTTGGAAGCTATGCTCAGCAGCAAATTCAATCAGTGATCACAAACCAAGGTTTTTATCTCCATCCATAATTTCTCATCAGACCAGCGATTGACGCTGATCTATGTATCTTCCAAAGACAGAGGCCCAAAAAGCCTCTGTCTTTTTTACTTCCCATCAAATCTAGCTTTTACCCATGTTTTTTCCGAGGGCACTCATTCGCATGCTCAATCAAGAGTATCATAAAGCAGTCCTCACTTCGGACATTGCCATTGCTCTTGACGTATTGACTGTGATTGAGGCGTTGCCTCAATCTTGAAGACTCTGTCTCCTAACAAGGAGATGGGTATGGGTCACAACCAACAAAAGAAAAGTTTGCAGACGCAATTTGCCTTTCATCACAGCCATTGGAAGTTTCGCTACAATCATGGCGGAACCCTTCGGCAAAAGCGACGAGGGCGGGGGGCACGACCGTTATCAACTCGTGCGCCGATTCATTTGGTGTTTAAAGCCAATCGTTCCCATCTTCGTCGGGGGTATCGGTCACCGCTGGGATTTCAAATCTGTAACAACGTCATCAAGCGCTACTCAAAAAAATTCTTTGTCAAAATTGAACAGCAAGCGATCTGCAATGATCATATTCATTTGCTGGTGAGATTCACGAGAAGGTCTCTCGGCCAGCATTTTCTTCGAGTCGTTGCCGGACAGATTGCTCAACAAATGCAGAAGAACGGATTCTTGGTGACCGATACCCCGCAAAAGTTGGGAAAGAAGCGAAAAGTTTGGAAATTTCGGCCGTTCAGTCGAGTCATCATAGGATGGCGGCCCTATCTGGTGGTGCGAGATTATGTTCGATTGAATGAGAAAGAAGCTCGAGGCGAAATCAAATACAAAGCTTGGCGGCTCAAAGGATTGTCGCCTTCTGAATGGGATGTTTTATGGAGTTGATTGGTGAAAGATCTTCGATTAAATCCAATGTCATGCCGTTGATATTTTTTCTTCGCCGATTCTTAGATAGAAGGATTCCATTGTTATGAAAGTCATAGCAATGATCGTGTCATTGGTGATGGTAATCACGGCTGTGATCTTGGTGTCATTTGTTTTAGCGTCACCAACACTGGCAAGCACGAAGATCGCGTTTCTCGAAGTCTACGAGCATGGCAAGCTTGTTCAGTATGAGCCAGGCAGTCGCTTCGGGCACTCGGCGATGCAGATTGGTAATGCTAAAAATAATCTGTGGTTGCAATCTTATCCCGACGAAGGGGTGAAGCTCATCACTTGGCGAGAACTCAACTCCAGAGGAAAAGTTGCCGCAATTTTGGAAATCCCAGTCGATGTGACAGAAGCGCAAATCAAACCCTTTATCGGAAAGCCATTTGATTTTGATTACACTTGGAGTGATGACGCTTTTTATTGCTCAGAGCTCCTTGGAAAAATTTTGCAGATCCCGCCAGAGCCCATGCACTTCAATCATGCGGTGTGGCCGAAATGGTATTGGTCTAAAGAGGGAACGCCCGGTCTTTCTCCCGACGGCATTTATCAATACTTGAAACAAAAATATTCTTTGTAAAATGAGATGAAAGCGAATCAGTGTCATTCACCCGAAGGGTGAATCAGTGTCAGTCACTCTGAAAAAATCAGCGGAATTGTCATGCGTGTCTGGCCACGCGATGTTGGGAATTCCACCGCGCGGTAAAGATTCAAGATACTGCGATTGAGTGCGCGGGGAACTTCACCGTGGCGAGTGAGCAAAGTATTGGTCATAAATTTGGCTTCGCGGACTCGGCCGTTGCTGCCAATCACCAGACGAAGACTGACAGTTCCTTGCGCGGGTTCAAAATGCGCCAGCAGTTCGCTCAAGACTGAAAAAGTCTCGTTCAATTTTTTTTCAGCGCGAGCCGCCGGAATAGTTCCTTCGATATAAGTTTTTGGCGCCATAAACCAACCGTGAATCACAAGCCTTGCTTCACGAGGATCGTGAGTGCCGTGCACTTCAGTGACTCCGTGAGGATATCTTGGGTCAAACACGGTGAGGCGATTGAATTTTGCAGGGATATGATCCACCAATTGGCCCAGCTCGTGATGATCTTGTCGGCGAAAAGAATTCCAATAAGAAAGCACTTCGGGTTTCAGAATTTTAGTTTCGCCGCCAGTAAATTTTTTCCCGACCGTCAGAGAATAAACATAAGCCCAGGGGCCATGCGGAACATCCGAGTGAAATTCTTGCTTGCAGCCATCGACATAGTAGCTGAGCCACGGTGGAGAAATATCCCAACATCCCAAAGTATTGCGACCCCACATCACCAACTCTTTATGAAAGCTCATGTACAATTTTTTCGGAAAATAATGATAGGCGGGAGTGCGCACCAAAGTGTATTGGTCAGGCACGTGCCAATAATCCCAGACAAATCTTTTTGAGTCAGTCTCCCGAGGATTGGCAAAAGCTTGATCGTAAAAACGGCGAAGGTCCTTCGCTTTTGCTGAAAATTGATCTTCAATCAGAATGTGTGAGCTCAAAGGCAAAGACCACTCACGCAGGATTTTCCGGTGCGGCAGTCTTGTGAAGCTTGGCATTGATTGAAGCAGGCTTTCGCAATCGGATCGCAAGAAAAATTATTGCAGTTGGCAACGATGCCTTGTTTGCTCATCAACAATGAGTCGCCGTTGCCAGCAATGGCGCAGTAGAGATCTGATTTTTCGCAGTGATTTTGCCAGCACATTTGCTCTGTTCCACAGTCGCTGTGCTGATGGCAAGGCAGACAAGAAAAGAGAGTCGGCTGAGGTGCTGGAGTCTGCGCTTCAAAATCATGACGAGCTTTTACCCAACGCGCATAAAGATCTTGGCAGCTTGGATCACCAGCGGCGCAGGAGACCGAAGGAATGCAGGAACTTTTGCCGTCAAAAACATAACCTGAGGTGCAGTTGTCATTGCTGACCGAGGAGCGAAAGCAAAGTCCATTGTTGTCGTTACAGCGGTAGGCATTGCAATTCCAAATTTCGCCGCGCTCATTCACCGACCAGCGTTCATTGGAGCAATAGGTCGGCTGATGTTGGCAACTGCCGCTATTGCAAAATCCCCCCTGACCACAGTCAGCATCGATCGAGCAAGATTTTTGACAAGTGTCAGCAGTGAAGGCTGCGCTGGCGCTTAAACTCATTACGAATGTCATTAAAAGCAAAGAAGCCAATGGCTTGATGTTTTTCATGATTTCCCCCTCATCCCTATCTTTGGGATAGAACAGCCGAAGGTTTGAAGCAATCAAGAAAAGTCGATTTGAGTGATTTTCATAGATAAATCTTGCCTGAGGGCCTTTGATTGGATGCAATGTCGTCAAAACTAAAAATAAATTTTCAAAAGCGAAGGATTTTCGATGGCTGCAGAAACAACAAAAAATGATTTTTGGTTGTCACTTCATGATCTTGCCCTTTTAGAAAACCGCGATGCCAAAGCTCTTCTTGCTGAAATCGAAAATAAGCAGGGCCCGCTCAAAGCAAAATCGTTGCTGCCGCCGCAAACAGTGCGAAAATATTTAAGTTCTCGCGGATTTCAATATCCTTTCCAGGTCGTCTCTTTCCAAATGCTCAAAGGTGGAGTCGCGAAAACGACTTCAGCTTTGAATTTTGGACTCAGAGCCGCCATGTATGGCTGCCGCGTTTTATTTATCGATCTCGATCAGCAAGCCAATCTCACGTATGCCTTGGGGCTTGAGGCTGAAGATCAGCCAGTCTGGGTTGATGTGGTGGAGAAAAAAGTTTCTGTCCAGCAAGCCATCATTCCAATTGATGAGCACATTGATCTCATTCCATCGAGCCTCAACAATTCGGTTTTAGATCGCGTTTTGCTGAATGGCAGTCGCAATTGGGCTCAGGCTGTGAAGGGTCCCTTAAAAGAAATTCGTTCGCATTATGATCTGGTGATTATTGATACGGCGCCGAATTTGTCAGCGATCAATACGGCGGTGACTTGCGCTTCGGATCTGGTGGTTTTGCCGATCAATCCGGATAAATTTTCGTGGATGGGTCTTAAAAAGCACCGTGAGGATCTCCATGAACTCCGTCAGGAATTTGATTTGAGCTTCGAGCAGCGTATTCTTTTCACGAAATTCGATGGACGTGAGTCGGCAAGTCGCGATTTTTTAACTCAAGCCATCACTCAATTTGAAGATTTGCTTTTAAAGAACTATATTCGCACATCCAGTGATATAAAGAACTCGATCCGAGCGGCGAAGACTCTGTTTGCGACAAAATCGAATGCCAAAGAAGATTATGATTTGGTGACCAGAGAGATTCTAAAGCTTGAAATTTTGAACGAAATTTAACCCCGAGGTGGACTATGCCTTCTGTCAAAGATTTTGAAAAAAAACACGGACACACTAAGCACAATCATAAGCATTCTGGTCAACATCACGAGGCTCATCATGATGAGACTCATGAAGCCAAAGCCGAAACTAAAGCCAAGCGCCGCCCCGGTCGCGAGCAGGAAGTTCAAGCCGAGTCTCCTGACGTCGCGGTTGTCGACGTACATGCTGACGATGCGACTCATGAGGCGACTCACGAAGAGCTTCATGATAAAACTCATGAAGATACTCATGAAAATAAAGTGGAGTTGAATTTTTACGGATCTGAAATTCTCAGAGCGAAATTCCCAAAAGCTTTTGATGTTGCAGAAAGCGTTGCCACGGAGTGGGTTCATGACGGAAATTTCGAAGGTTTGCCTCTCGGTCATCCACTGGCGCAATACTTTGCGGCCAAAGGTTTGAAGAAAGCCAAAGAAGTGGAAAAGAAAGTCATGGAAAGTCCGGTCACTGAAAAAGTGGCGCTGCAAGCTTTGCAAGCGGGGATGAAGGCTCAAGAAATCATCACGCAAATTCGCGAAAAAGTTCAAAAGAAGTAATGTCCATCGAAAAATCCATGCGAGAAAAAGTCGAAAAGACTTTTTCTCCGACACACCTTGAACTTGAAAATGAAAGTAAGAACCACCATCGCGGTGGTCGTGAGACTCATTTTAAGTTGTTGGTGGTCTCGGCTCTTTTCGAGGGGCTCAGTCGGGTGGAGCGCCAACGACAAGTTCAGCTGCTTTTTGATCAAGAGCGAGCCCAAGGGCTTCATGCGCTGACTTTGCGACTGCTCACTCCCGACGAGTGGGAAAAAAATAAAGATCGTCTGTCTTTTCAGTCTCCGAAATGTGCCGGAGAAGGATAAGTCTGCCAGACTGAGCCTTGGTCTTAGCTAAAGCGAGAGCTCGTCGAGCTTTGCTTTCAGCTCTTGCAAAAGTGATTTCATTTCAGTGAGGCGTTGATCATTGGCCGAGGGGCCATCGCACTCTTTCATCAGTTGATCCCATCCCGCCAAAGACTTTTCTAAGGCAGAGCGGATATCTTTGTTGATGCTGGTCGCGTTTCTCTTGTCGGTCTTACTGTCATCCATGATGTGGAAGTCACTCTAGAGACTCGCGAGCGATTTGACAAGTGGCCTTTCAGTATGAAAGAACACTCTGGCAATCACAGAGTAAAAACATGAGGAGCTTCCAAGATGTCTCAAGATATTATCTACACGATGAAGGGTGTGAGCAAAATCTATCCACCGTCTCGTTATGTTTTAAAAAATATTTATCTCTCTTATTTTTACGGCGCAAAAATTGGTGTTCTTGGTCTCAATGGCTCGGGAAAATCGACATTGCTAAAAATCATGGCAGGTCTTGATAAAGATTTTATCGGCGAAGCTTTTCCTTCACGCACCATGAAAGTCGGATACCTTCCGCAAGAGCCAGAGCTTGATAACTCTTTGACGGTGAAAGAAAATATTTTCTCCGGCATGGGCGAACTTCCGATTCTGATGAAAGAGTTCAATGCTCTGAATGAAAAATTCAATGATCCGAATCTTGATCCCGATGAAATGGAAAAAATGATCGAGAAGCAAGGAAAGCTTCAAGAGAAAATCGAAGCCTTGAACGGTTGGGAAATTGATCAGACTTTAGAAAAAGCCATGGAAGCCCTTCGCTGTCCAGATGGGGACTCGGCCGTGGGCCATCTCTCCGGTGGTGAAAAGCGTCGCGTGGCTTTGTGCCGTCTTCTGCTTTCAAACCCAGATATTTTGCTGCTCGATGAGCCGACGAATCACTTGGACGCGGAAAGCGTTCTGTGGCTTGAACAATACTTAGCGAAATTTCCAGGCACCGTGATCGCAGTCACGCACGATCGCTATTTTTTGGATAATGTCGCTGGCTGGATTTTAGAACTCGATCGCGGTGAAGGAATTCCTTGGAAAGGCAATTACAGTTCATGGCTTGAGCAAAAAGACAAACGCATGGCTCAAGAGCAGCGCACGGAAGAGCGCCGTTCAAAAACCATGGAGCGAGAGCTGGAATGGGTTCGTCAAAGCCCGAAAGCTCGTCAGTCAAAAAGCAAAGCTCGCGTGACCAATTACGAAGCGATGTTAAAAGAACCAACCGCTGAAAAAATGCAAGAGATGTCTATTTATATCCCAGCGGGGCCACGCTTGGGTGACATCGTGGTTGAAGCTAAAAATGTGCGCAAAGCTTTCGGTGACAAAATGCTTTTTGAAAGCATGAATTTCTCGATTCCTCGAGGCGGCATTGTCGGCGTGATCGGACCCAATGGCGCAGGTAAGACCACGCTCGTGCGCATGATTACCGGTCGTGACAAGCCAGACAGCGGTGAATTCAATGTCGGTCAGACAGTGAAAATGTCTTATGTCGATCAGTCGCGGGAGACTCTGAATGCTGATAAATCGGTCTTTGAAGAGCTTTCTGGTGGCAATGAAGTGATCAAGCTTGGCAATCGCGAGATCAACGCTCGCCAATATGTCTCTTGGTTTAATTTCTCTGGTGATTCGCAACAGAAAAAAGTCGGCACACTTTCTGGTGGAGAAAGAAATCGCGTGAATATGGCGAAGATTCTCAAAGAGGGCGGAAATCTTTTGCTGCTGGATGAGCCGACCAATGATTTGGATGTGAACACCATGCGAGCATTGGAAGAAGCGCTGTTGGAATTTGCTGGTTCGGCCATCGTGATTTCCCATGATCGTTGGTTCTTGGATCGGATTTGCACTCACGTCTTGTCGTTTGAAGGAGACTCGCAAGTGTCTTTCTTTACCGGCAATTTTTCGGAGTACGAAGAAGACAAGAAAAAGCGCCTGGGTGAAGAAGCATCTCAACCCAAGCGCATTCGTTACCGTCCATTACCAACAACGATCAATTAGTGCTTTGGAACAAAGACAACAGTGGTCGCGCCATCTTTGACAACCAGGTCACCATTGGCCTGAAAGTCGACGGAGCTTGAGTTGTTCAGTGTATTCAAAGTCGTGTCGTAGATTTCTTTATCAAAAGTTCCATCTTTGCACGCTGACGAGTTATCAGAAGCGGGTTTGACAGAAAAGATATCCTGAACACTTTGGCTTTCGCTCGCTTGAGACTCCAATAATGTTCCATGAAAAGCCGTGCAGAGACCTTCACCTTGGACTTTAATGCTTGCCAGATTGGCTTTGCCACAGCCAATGAGCTGCATTTGCAAATGTTGTTTCAAGACGGACAGGTCTTTGGACATTCCACCAACAACAACCTGATCCAAAAGATATTGCTTATGACAACTTTGAGAGTCGCTGCTGTCGCTTGAGCTGCTAGAGCCAACAGATCCACCTTCAGGCGGCAGCGCTGGATTTGAAATCGGATTTTCCGACCCGCCTCCTGGGATTGCGGAAATCGGGCCTCCTTGCTCTGATCCTAAGCCTGGATTATTACCACTGACATTACCATTGTTTGAGCTGGTGCCTTCTGCGGCGATGACACCATTAGGGATATCAGTCGCTTGAACTTTTGAGCAGTTCTGGAAGCTGATCATTAAGCCCAAGCTTGAGAACGTCAACAAAGCCATTCTTAAAAATCTCGATGATGTCATAAATCCCCCTGATAGTTTGATATAAAGCAAGGGACAGGCCACTTTAAAATCATTGAGATCAAAGAGAAATCGAAATTCTCATATTGAGATGTCATTAATGAAAAACTGTATAGAAAGATCAACGCTTGAAAACGAGACATAATTGATCGAAAGCCATCTTTAACTGAATGAAGAGGGGGGCAGAGCCTTGCGGGCGATCTGGATGAAAGCGCAAGGCCAAATGGCGAAAGGCGGTTTTCAGCTCTGAAAGTGTATAGTTATTTTGTAATTCGCTATTTCCCGATTCCTGGAAAAAGCGCAGGGCCTGAGTCTGAGCCTCACTCAAAGGATGAGCCGGGCGTGGGCGAGGAGTCGGGCGAACAGTGGGGCGGTGCCGATGGTAGAGGTTCGCTTTAGCCTCGGGATTTTGACGGAGAGGTTGCACGACACCGAGTAAAGCAGTCAGGCAATCTGGCGAGTTGTCCAGTCGAGCTGTGGTCGGAGAGCCTTTCTCCAGCCAAGCGTCGATCTCGGCTTCAAGCTCCAGCTTGATTTCCTTGCGGATTTTCTTCTCTAAAGTTTGCTCTAACACTTGCGCAAAGCTCTCAAATTGTCCCATGTTTTCTGATCGGCAGGCTGCCAAAAGGCGAGAGTCTGGAAAAGATCGAGACACCTTTTTGACACCCTTTGAGAGGGGGAAATGAGGTGAGCCCCTCTCAAAGGAGAGGATCTTGGATGTAAAAAGGTGTTTTTCAGAGGGGGAAACACGGTTTTCCCTCTGAAAAAGTGGATTCTCCCTCGAGAAAACCGTGTTTCCCTGTCGGAAATGATCGTTTTTGCCTCGGAGAGTAAAAAAAATATGAGAAGCCGCATTTTTTTTTGGACAAACCCAGAGAAGTGGCTACACTAGCAACTGTTAACGATAAGAAACAAAACCCCGGCGATGACCGGACTCCGGCAAAACCGGAAAAACTTGGAGGACCTATGGCTAAAAAAGCCACTAAAAAAGCAGCGTCAAAGAAAGCGGCTCCTAAAAAAGCCACTAAAAAAGCAGCTCCTAAAAAAGCCGCATCAAAAAAAGCAGCTCCTAAAAAAGCTTCTAAAAGAAAGCCAAATCCAGCTTTCATGAGACCTTTGACTCCGAGCCCAGTGTTGGCGGCAGTTATCGGTGCTAGCGCAATTCCACGCACTCAAGTTGTTAAAAAATTGTGGGATTACATCAAAAAGAACAAACTTCAAGATTCTCAAAATCGCCGTAACATCAATGCTGATGACAAATTAAAAGCATTGTTCGGCAAATCAACTGTTTCTATGTTCGAAATGACTAAAATCGTTTCTAAACACCTGAAATAGATTTGAGCTTCAACCGAAGGTTGAGCTTGAAATAAAACTTTACGAAAACCCACTCCCTTAAAAGAGTGGGTTTTCTTTTTGAGGCCTTTCTTGTATAGTCATTGGACTGAGCACAAGGAAAACGAAATGGCTGTCAAACCTCTCTCTCCCGATGAAATTAAAAAAATGCAGTTCATCTGTCGGTTGGCGGCTCGCACTCTGGCTTATGCCGGATCTTTTGTGAAAGCCGGAGTCACCACCGACGAACTCGATAAACTTGTTTACGATTACACTCTCACCAACAACGCAAGGCCTGCTTGTTTGGGCTACCACGGTTATCCAAAAACGATTTGCACTTCGGTGAACGAGGTGGTTTGTCACGGTCTGCCGAATGATTATCAATTGAAAAATGGCGACATTATTAATATTGATGTGACCAGTGAAAAGGACGGCTTCTTTGGTGACTGTTCGGCCACTTTCACCGTTGGTGAAGTATCAGAGACGGCCTTGGATCTGATTGAAGTTGCAAAAATCGCTCGTGATCGCGGGATTGAAGTCGTCAAACCTGGCGGCACCACGGGTGATATTGGTTTTGTGACGGATAAATTTGTCACTCGTCGTGGTTACACCACGGTGAAAGAAATTGGCGGCCACGGCATCGGTCGAAAGTTTCACGATGAGCCTTTTGTTCCAGCCTATGGCAAACGCGGGCGCGGTGAGATTCTCGTGCCTTGGCAATGTATCACGGTCGAGCCCATGGTGAATGAAGGGGTTGAGGATTTTACGGAGGTCTCGATTCCGAACTCGACGATCAAATATTACGCGACGGCAGACAAAAAATTGTCGGCTCAGTTTGAACACACGATTCTTGTGACCGACACCGGTTATGAGATTTTAACATTGGATTGATTTTTAATTAAATAAGGAAGAAAAAATGTCACAACAACAGAGCGAGAAAATGAAAATGACGAAAGCGACAGCGACAATGAAAACTTCAAGCAAAACCACAAAAACGGATTACCGAGTTTGCAAAGAGGCCATGGAAAATCCAAAAGTTTTCCAAGAACTCGCTCGTTGGGGTCGTGAGGAAATCAATATCGCTGAAAAAGAAATGCCAGGTTTGATGGCGCTTCGTAAAGAATTCGGCAAACAAAAGCCGCTGAAAAATGCTCGCATTGCCGGTTGCTTGCACATGACAATTCAAACAGCGGTGCTGATTGAAACTCTGATTGAGCTGGGTGCTGAAATTCGTTGGTCATCTTGCAATATTTTTTCGACTCAAGATCATGCCGCTGTCGCGATCGCGGCTGCCGGAGTTCCGGTTTTTGCTTGGAAAGGCGAAAATGAACAAGAATTCAACTGGTGCATCGAGCAAACGATCACTGGCTGGGGCAAAGATGGCTTCAATATGATTTTGGATGATGGTGGAGACCTCACCAACATGATGCATGAGCCACGCTTCGCGAAAGAGATGAAAAAAATTATTGGGATCTCTGAAGAGACAACGACCGGCGTGCATAATCTGGTGAAAATGCATGAGCAAGGAAAATTGAAAGTTCCGGCGATCAATATCAATGACTCGGTCACGAAATCAAAATTTGATAATCTTTACGGCTGCCGTGAATCCCTCGCAGACGGAATCAAACGCGCAACGGATGTGATGCTCGCGGGCAAAGTCATTGTGGTTGCGGGTTACGGCGATGTGGGTAAAGGCTGTGCCAACAGCATGAAATCTTACGGCGCGCGAGTGCTGGTGACAGAAGTCGATCCGATTTGCGCACTGCAAGCGGCGATGGAAGGTTATCAAGTCACCACGATGGAAGAAGCGGCTTCACAAGCGGACATTTTTGTCAC